>Ga0068714_10006341_pt1 | contig 12089 bp, 7 predicted proteins | sample MTBNYHSulfiMetaG_FD_62988 | JGI IMG/M metagenome (GOLD analysis project Ga0068714, IMG submission 62988) | Enrichment culture microbial communities from rom New York Harbor, USA that are MTBE-degrading - MTBE-NYH (New York Harbor Sulfidogenic)... | ecosystem: Environmental > Aquatic > Marine >... | reverse complement strand
TGGCGCTTTCAGCCCTGCACACCTGCTCCGTCCGGGGCGCCCTTCCCCTCAAGCTCTTCGTCCCATACTATGCGCTTGCGCGGGCCTCCTCACCTCCCCGCGCGGCCCGCCGGGCGGGCCGCCGCCGCGGTGACCGCGCCGGCCAGCTCGCCGGCCAGCCGCTCGGCGTCGCATTGGATCCGGGTTTCAACCATTATCCGCAAGACCGGCTCGGTGCCTGACGGGCGCAGGACCACGCGGCCCGAGTCGCCGAGAAAGCACCGGGCCTCGTCAACGGCCTTCTTGACCTGAGGATCTTCGGGGAGGGCGGCGAGCACAGCCCGGTCCTCCACGCGCACGCTCCTGTGGACCTGCGGAAAGCGCCGCAGCCTGCCGGGAACCTCGTCCAGCCCGACCCCGCGGCGAGCCAGGACGTCAAGCAGTTGGACAGCCGTTATCAGGCCGTCGCCGGTGGTATGGTGGTCCAGGAATATGACGTGTCCGGACTGCTCGCCGCCGAGCGAAAGACCCTCGCGGCGCATTGCGGCGTACACGTGGCGGTCGCCCACGGCGGTGCGGACCACCCTTCCCCCTGCCTGCCTCATTGCCTCGTCCAGGGCCAGATTGCTCATAACCGTTGCGGCGACGGTCCGTCCCGGCAGCATTCCCCTCGAAAGCAGGTCGAGACCGCATATCGCCAGGATGTCGTCGCCGTCGACGATCTCCCCTTTGCGGTCGATTGCGATAAGCCTGTCGCCGTCTCCGTCAAAAGCAAGGCCCACATCGTAACCGCCGGAGGCCGTGGCCGCCGAGAGCTGACCGGGATGCGTGGAGCCCGAATCCTGGTTGATGTTGCAGCCATCAGGCTCGGCGGCCCGCTCCTGAACGCGGGCCCCGAGGCGCCGGAGGACCTCGGCGGCAAATCCGGAGGTCGCACCGTTGGCGCAGTCCACGAGTATCCTCATCCCGTCGAGCCGGGAAACGGCGGTGCCCGCCACGTGCCGCACGTACTGTTCGCGGGCGTCCCCGGCCTCGAGGAGGCGCCCCACTCCCCTTCCACCCGGATGTGGCAGCAGCTCTGGGTTGACCGCCGCGTAGCGCTCGATCTCAGCTTCCCGTTCCTCGCTCAGCTTGGCGCCGTCCGCGGCGAAGAACTTGATGCCGTTGTCCCCAAAGGGATTGTGGGAGGCCGATATCACAAGGCCGGCGGCGGCGGGCAGCGCGCGGGTCAGAAAAGCGATGCCCGCGGTCGGGAACACCCCGAGGTCGATAAGGTCGACGCCGGCCGAGAGCACGCCGGCGCCGGCCGCCCAGGCCAGCAGCGGACCTGACACCCGCGTATCGCGCCCCATCACGAGCCGCGCCACAGGGGCCCCGTCGCCGAGAACGAAGGCGCCGGCGCGTCCGAGGCTCAAGGCAAGCTCCGGGGTCAGGACGGTATTGGCCGGGCCGCGGACTCCATCCGTGCCAAAAAGCCTGTCGCGCCCGGCCCCGGCGGCCCGTCTCATTGCTGCTCCACCACCGCGGCGACCGCCTGATGCGAGAGCGACTTGACCGTGAGGCCCTCCGGCAGGTTCACGGTCAGGTTGACGTTGTGGGTGCCCACACCGGCGCCGGCAAGGTCCGCCGACACCGAAACCTGCTCCGGCAAGAGCGACGAGATCACGCTCCTCGGACCTTCGACTACCAGGTTCACCGCCGCGGGATCAAACGTCACCTTCAACCCGGCGCCGAGATTGACCGCGGCGACCTCCAGGGCTTCAAAGCCCCGTTCTTCCACGATCTCGACAATGGTCACGACTACCCGCACAAAGACCGGTTCGACCTTCTCCACTCCGGCCGGAACGATGAGCGGGACGTCGCGCTCGACGGTCGCGCTGGCCCCTTCGATCTCCAGCGGGTGCGTCCAGAGGAACTGAATCTGCTCACCGGACGCGTCCGCGGCCCAAACGCGAACCGTCTGCGGGGAGAGGGTCGTGCTCTCCACCAGGTATCCTGCGGCCGGACGGCCCTGGACATTCGGGCGCACCTGGACCTCCCTCGCGGCGGGGAGTTTCACGACGGAAACCTCAACGTCAACCGTGGACGGCGTTACAGTGACGCCGGATACCTCCGCGCCCTCCGCATCCACGGGCCTGACGACCACGTTTCTCTTGATGTCCGCGGTCGCCCGGCTGATGTCGACCCTCGCTACGACCCGCGAGACGAGCTGGACCGAGCTCCGCGGTCCTTCGACGTAAAGGTCCGTGGGCCTCGTGGACTGGCCTTTCATGGCGTGGTCGGCCGCCGGGGAGCCGACCGCGTAGACCTGCACGGGGACCTGGCGGTTGTCCCAGGCGTCTATCTCCAGCGACACGCTCTGCGGGCTGACCTGGGTTATCGAGACGTTCTCGGGCCCCTCCACCGTGACCGGAAAGACCCCGACGCCCACGCCCGCGTTGCTCAGGTCAACGTACGCCGCAAAGTCGTCCCTGGTCAGACGCTGCATCACCCCGGCCCGGCCGCGCACGGTGACCACGACGGTGGCCGGACCGGAGAGCATCACGAGCCCCTGCCCCAGGTTGTGGCACTGGACGGGAACGTCGCGCACGGCCTGCGGCAAGGGGACTCCGGTGAGGGCGGTGGCCTGGAACCAGAGGAGCACGGCTAGGGCCACGGACAGCAGCTTGAGGCCGAGATCGCGCTCGAACAGCTGGTTTACGTGGATCATGACTCGATGCCCCTCAGCCATGGCAGGAGCCCGGCGGTCCTGTTGGTCATCGCGGCGAGCATCTCATTGAGCGTGGTCTCGTCAAGGTTGCGGATCAGCTTCCCGGCGTTGGCCAGGGAGACGGCGCCGCTCTCCTCGGAGACGACGATCACCAGGGCGTCCGAGTCCTCCGAGAGCCCGATCGCTGCCCGGTGGCGGGCGCCGAGGTCCCGGGCGAGGTCGGGGTTTTCCGAAAGCGGCAGGAAGCATCCGGCGGCGACCAGCCTGTCCCCGCGGACCAGGACCGCCCCGTCCTCCAGCGGCGTGTGGGGCATGAATATGTTAATCAACAACTCCGCCGAAACCTGGCCGTCGATGAGGGTCCCGGTTTCAGCCACTTCCTTCAGGCCGGTGTCCCTCTCGAGAACGATGAGGGCGCCGGTCTTGTTCTTGGAGAGCACGCCGACGGCCCGCACTACCTCCTGAATCACCTTCCCCGGGTCTTCCTGGCCGACCTGCGGCAGCGGGTTCTTGAAAAACCCGCCGCGGCCGAGATGCTCCAGCGCGCGGCGGAGCTCCGGCAAGAACACGATCGGGAGACCGACGAACAGCGCGACCTGCGCTTTCTCAAGGATGTAGGAAATCGTGCTCAGCTTGAGCAACTGGCTCGCCCAGGACGCGATAAGCAGGACCGTCACTCCCTTGATGATCTGCACGGCCCTGGTGCCCCGGATCAAGAGCAGCAGACGGTAAAAGACATACGCCACGATGCCGATGTCCAGCACCATGCGGACGATGTCCCAGAAACTCATCAAACGCAACTGGGCGAGCATTGACTCCGCTCCCGGCTGTCTTCAGATTCCGACAACTAGCATATATCCGCCGGGCCACGCCCGGAAGCCCGGCCTTGAGCATCCTCCCGGCCGCCGCGCCGGAGCGGCCGGCCGTCCGGGCCCCAGCCTCTCAGGCGGTAGTACTCCGGGAGCATCCGGTCCAGTTCGACGACCTGCCCGGACGAGGGCCCGGCTGCCAGCGGCTCGTCCAGGAACCTGGCCGGCAAGGTGTCCGCCGCGGGGTCCAGCCCCTCCCGGAGGTTGAAAGCCCGCTCTGCGTCGAGAACCCGCCCGGCGACCCGCCTGAGCCCGGCGGAGCCGGCGTCCATGCCGGTTGCCGCCCTGACGAGGTCCGCCGCCCGCTCGTGGCTAAGGATGTCCATGCAGAGCCCGACGTTCTTGCACATCGTCAGGGCGTCGGTGAGGAACGCAATCTCCTCCGTGTAGTTGACCAGCCTGGCCTTGCCCTTCCAGGCCAGGCGGTCGGCGGCGTCCGCCGTCCCGAAGCGCTCGCGGGCCAGCTCCCGGTCCCCGCTTAGCTCGAAGAACGGCTCTGCGCGGAGGTGGTCCGCCCCCCTGGACGCAATCGCGTAGGTAAGCCCGTAGCCCTTGATCCCCCGCGGGTCGCCACAAATCACATCGAGGCCTTTAACGTGCATCACCAGGGCCTCCGAGCCGCGCCCCAGCCGGCGTGCGGCGGCAAGGGCGCCGCCGGCGAGAAGGTCGCCGATGCCCTCCCGGCGGACGACCTTGTCCACTAGGGCCGCGATCGCCTTGCGGTTTCCCCAGGTGAGATCCAGACCGTCGGTCTCGCTCGCGGAAACCAGGCCCCGCTGGCGGCACTCCATCAGCCACCCGATCGCCTCGGTCAGGCTGATCGAATCCAGTCCCTGCCGGTTTACCTCGGCCGCCATCCGCAGGGCAAAGACCAGGTCGTCGTTGCCTATCCTGGAGGTGAACCCGCAGAGCGTCTCGTACTCCGGTCCCTCGGCCATCGTCCCGTCGGGGAGGACACAGAACCTCGAGCAGTGGACCGGGCAGTTGTAGCAGGCTTTGTGCTTGACCTTGAACGTTGCCGCGAGGCGCTCGCCGCTGACCTGCTCCAGGCCCTCGAAGAGCCCCTCCTGGAAATGCCGGGTCGGGAGGATGCCGAGCGACTGCAGCGCGCTCATCAGGGCGGTGGTCCCAAGCTGCTTCCGGCGCTCGAAGCCCGGGTGGGCCAGGATGTCTTTTTCTAGGCCGGCGACGAGGCGCCCGAAGGCGGCGGGCTCGGCCAGAACCGGCGGCGGGCCGCCCCCGCCGAGCACGGCGATTGCCTTGAGTCGCTTGGATCCCATGACCGCCCCCACGCCCGTGCGCGCGGCGGCCCGGGAATGCCCGCTCACCACGCCCGCGAAGCGCACCCCGAGCTCCGCAGGCCGTCCTATCGTCAGGACCTGCAGGCCAGGCTCGCCCAGCTCGCGGCGGATTGCATCGGTGGTCTGCCAGACGTCCCCGCTCCAAAGGTGGGGCGCCGGCCTGATCCAGGCTGCCCCTCCGGCTATCAGGAGATAGACCGGCTCCCGAGCCCGGCCGGAAACGACGATCTGGTCGAAACCGGCGAACTTGAGCTCCGCGGCGAAGTGCCCGCCCGCGTTGCCGTCGCCGAGTAATCCCGTCTGCGGGCTCTTTGCCGTGACGGTGAACCGGCTGCACGCCGGCAGGGCCGTGCCCGTGAGCGGACCGATGCCGACCATCAACAGGCTCTGCGGCGATAGGGCGTCAGTACCGGCCGGAAGCTCCTCCAGCAGGCGCAGCGAGTTGAACCCCCGCCCGCCCAGGGCCGCACCGGCAAAGTCCATGTCCAGGGGCACGGTCGCGACCGACATCCTGTCCAGGTCGACCCTCAGCACGGAACCGGCGTATCCGAACGTCGCCGGGCCGCGGGCCGCCGGGCCACCGCCCGGGCCGGCGGCTGACCCCCCGCCTGACCCGATGAACGCGAATGGCTCCGGGCGGCCGGCAGGCACAAGCCACGGCAGGCGTCGGGCCGCCGCCCGCGCGGCCCGCAGCCTGCGCGAGGCCGGAGAAGGGTCGGCCGGCGCGTCCGGTGGCGCGTCCCGTCCGTTGCCGGGGGCCCCAGCCGGGCCGGGGCCTGGACGGACGCCCAGCGCGTCGAGGTTACAGGCGGCGACGCAGCGGGGCTCTCCGCCGCACAGGTCGCAGATCAGGGGAAAGCCGTCCCGCATCTCGACGACGCCGAAGGGGCAGGCACCGGTGCAGGCACCGCAGCCCGTGCACAGCTCTCGGCTAAACCTGACCGCCCAATCCCCCGAGGGCAGCATGGTTGCCGCCAGCGCGCCGGAACGGCACGCCTCGACGCAGGGCCGGTCCTCACAGCTCCGGCAAAGCAGGGGGATATCCGCTCCGGCCGTCTCATCCTTGAGGACAAACACGCAGGATGCGGCAGGGCGCCCGGCCTCGGCCCAGTGCGCGGCGCAGGCAACCTCGCAACGCCTGCACCCCGAGCAGAGCTGCGCTGAAACCTGAATCATCCGCGGATCGCCTCACAGCCGGACGGGCTCGGATTCGGGGAAGGCTTCGGAGCGCCGGGCCCGGTTTCCTCCGAAAAGGCACACGAGCAGGTCAAAAGGCTCGGGAGACCGCGTTCAGTCGGTGAGGTCGTCGACACGCAGCGGGTCCGGCCGGCCTCTGCGCCTGATGGCCTCCAGCAGGTCGTCTGTCAGCGAATAGATGACCGGGATGACGAACAACGTCGAGACGGTCGATATCCCGAGCCCGCCGATGACCGAGGTGGCCATAGGGGCCGCCAGCTCGGAGCCCTCGCCCTTGGCCAGGGCCAGCGGGACCATCGCGAATACCGTCGTCAAGGTCGTCATCAGAATCGGGCGCAGGCGGTTTCTGCCGGCGATGACGACCGCCACGTTGCGGGCCAGGCCCTTGGCCCGGAGCTGGTTCACGTGATCCACGAGGACGATCGAGTTGTTGACCACTATGCCGGACAGCAGGATGAGCCCGATTACCGACGACACGGAGAAGGGCAGCCGAAAGAGAAACAGCGCGCCAAGGGCGCCGACCGCGGCCAGCGGGACGGTGAACATGATCACCAGGGGGTGCACCAGGGATTCGAACTGGGCGGCCATCACCATGTAGATCAGTATGACCGCAAGGATCAGGGCCTCGGTGAGGCCGCTGAAGGCGTCGGCCATCTGCTGCTGCTCACCGCCGTAGCTGATGTCGTAACCGGCGGGGATGTCCAGGCGCGCCGCCGCCGCCTTGATGTCCCCGGTCACCGCGGCAAGGTCGCGCCCGGTGATTCCCGCGGTGATGGTGATCACGCGCTGGCCGGAGTACCGCTCGATCGAGGTCGGTCCAAGTGCCTGCTCGATGGTCGCCACCTGGTCGAGCCTCACGCTGCCCCCAGCCGGCAGGACGAGGGCGATCCTCTTGACCCTGTCGAGGGAGTCCCTGTCCTCGGCCCGGTACCGGAGGACGATGTCCAGCTCCTCGCCCCCGGGCGGCTCCAGACTGCCAACCAGTTCTCCCGCCAGGGCGCCCTTTACCAGCTGTCCGACCGCTATCGGGCTGAGTCCGAGCGTCGCAAGCTTCTCCCGGTCGTAGCGGATTATCAACTCGGGCTGTCCGGTCCGGGAACTCGCCCGCACGCTGGTCAGGCCGTCGATGAGGGTCATCTCCCCCTGCAGTTGGGCCGCGAGGCTCTGGATCACCTCCAGGTCGGGGCCGCGTATCGAGACCTCGACGGGCGACATGAAGCCGGCTCCGGCAAAGAAGGTAAGCTCCTCCATCGTGACCTGCGCCCCGGGAATCCAGATCCGCCGGTCGAGCTCGGCCATGATCTCTTGCGTGTCACGGGTTCGTTCCAGCTTCGATACAAGCTTGACGGTGACGGACCCCTCGGCCGCCTGGGTCACCATCGCGCGGCCGCCGATCGCCATCCCGCTCGTTCCGCCGACGGTGCTGGTCACGTGCTGGACTTCGGGAATCGCCATCGCCAGGGCCTCGATTTCACGGATCCTTGAATCTGTGACCTCAAGCGCGGTGCCGGGAGGCATCTCGACCGTGATGCTAAACTCCCCGCGATCCAGGCGCGGCAGAAACTCCCCCCCGATCCGCTGGCCCGCGTAGTACGCGCCCGCGAGCGCGACCACAGCGAGCAGCGCGACCTCGGCCCGGTGGCGCAGGACCCACTCCAGGACTCCCGCGTAGGACGCGGCCAGCCTGCCGCCGCGCGGGCCGGCGGTCGCGGGCCGTACCGTCCTGGCGGCCACCGAGGCCGCCGCCGGGACAAAGGTCATGGCTACCAGCAAGGAAGCCCCCAGGGCAAAGCTGACGGTCAGCGAGAGATCCCGGAATAGCGTCCCGGCAATGCCTCCGACGAAGACGACGGGCAGAAAGACGGCCAGGGTCGTAAGCGTCGAGGCGGTTATCGCGTTGGCCACCTCGGCGGTCCCCTCGACGGCGGCCTCCTTCAGGGCCGTGCCCTCCTGGAGGTGCCGGAATATGTTCTCGAGGACAACGATGGAGTTGTCCACCAGCATCCCTATCCCGAGGGCCAGGCCGCTGAGCGTCATCAGGTTTAGCGTCAGGCCGCCGAAGTACAGGAGGGCCATGGTGAAGAGCACCGAGACCGGGATGGAAAGGGCGACGACGGCCACGCTACCCGCGTTGAGAAGGAAGACAAACAGGACCCCTACCGCCAGGACCGCGCCCCACACGGCGCTTGACGAAACCCGGTTGAGCGCGGTTTCGATGAAATCGGCCTGGTTCATGGTGACGGCGAACTCGACCCCGGCCGGCAGCTCGGACTTGAGGGCGGAGAGCTCCCCGGTGACGGCCCGGGCGACGCGGACAGTGTTGGCGCCCGACGTCTTTTGAATCGAGAGGACAAGGCTGTCCCGCCCGCCGAGCCGGGAGAGCGAGCCCGTGTCGTACACGGCCTCGGTGACCTCGGCAACGTCCTTGAGCCGCACGGGAACCGGCACCTGCCGCCCGCGCACCGTAACGTACCGGAGGCCGACGACCAGCTCCTCGATCTCCTCCTGTTCCTCGAACTTCCCCAGAGAGCGGACGAGGAAGTCGCGGCCCCGCTCGGTAATCTTGCCGCCCGGCAGGTTCACGGAGGCCGACGCCAGCGCGGCCCGGAGCTGCAGCCAGCTCACTCCGAAGCTAGCCAGCGCGTCGTTGTCGACTTCCACGGCGACCTCGCGGACGGCGCCTCCGGAGACCGATACGGCCGCCACTCCCTCGAGCCGCTCGAGGCGCTCGCGCACGACACCGTCTCCGAGGTCACGCAGGCCGACCGGGTCGTCGCCGCCGCTGAGGCTCACCATCATGACCGGCAGCATCGAGGGGTCGAACTTGACCACCATCGGAAAGTCCACTTCGTCCGACAGGAAACGGCGGACCTGGTCGATCCGCTCGCGCATCTCCAGGGCGGCGAAGTCCATGGACGTTCCCCAGTTAAACTCGACCACGACGACCGACAGGCCCTCGCTGGAGAACGACCGGATGCTGCGGACGTTGGTGACCGTCGCCAGGGCCTGCTCCAGAGGCCTCGTGACGTGGGCCTCAACCTCGGCGGGGGCAGCCTCCCCGTACGACGTCAGGACCGCCGCCCCGGGAAACGAGAAGTCCGGAAACAGGTCCAGGGGCAACCGCCCGAACGAGACCACGCCGACGACGAGCACCGCGAGCACGCCCATCAGCACCGTGATCTTGCGCTGGACCGCGAACCTGCTGAGACCCATTACAGCGTTACGACGCTCCTTCTTTGCTACGCCGCTACGTTTCCTCCCCGGACACCCTGACGAGGCAGTCCAGGGCGACGAGCCTTCCGCCGGCGGCCACCGCGAGCGGGTTGACGTCCAGTTCCTCGACCTCCGGGTGCTCCTCGCTCAATCTTGCCACGCTCAGGAGAACCCGCGCCAGGGCCTTCTCGTCGACGGGCGCCCTTCCCCGCGCGCCCGCCAGGACGGGGTAGCCGCGGATCTGCCGGATCATCTCCAGGGCGTCGATCTCCTCCAGCGGCAGCACCCCGTGCGACACGTCCTTCAGAACCTCCACGAAGATGCCTCCGAGCCCGAAGGCGACAACGGGCCCGAACTGCGGGTCCCTGGTCATCCCGCAAAACAGCTCCTGATCGACCTCCACCTGCTCGGCCACCAGGACCCCTTCAATTCCGGCGTCAGGATGGTGTTGGCGAACCGCCTCCACAATACCTTCGTAAGCGGACGACACGGTTTCGGCCGAACCGAGACCCAGCCGCACTCCACCCGCCTCCGTCTTGTGAGGGACGTCCGGGCTGACGACTTTGAGCACTACCGGGTACCCTATCTGGTCCGCGGCGGCCGCGGCCTCGGCGGCCGACCTCGCGAAGGCCTCCCGTGGTACGGCTACCCCGTAGCCCGCCAGGAGACGCTTTGCCTGATCCTCGGGTAGAAACCGCGTCCTCGCCCGGTTGCCGCGCGCAGTGGGGTTCTTAGACACCGGCCACACCCCCCCAGGGACCGTACCCGCGCTCCGACCGGAAGCGTCCGTACTCCAGGAGCCGCGCGACGGTCCAGGCCGCGCGGTTGGGGTCGGAGTAGCAAGCGATCCCCCCGGCCCTCAGTATACCGGCGCCCGCCTGGAACGCCTTGTCGGACGCTATCCACGCGACGAGCGTGGGCTTACGCCATTTGGGGGCCCCCGCGGCTATCCGCCTGCTAAACTCCTCCGGGCCGATCTCCGACGGGCCGAGGATAAACAGCATATCTACCTGGTCGTCCTCGGCGACCACGTCCGCCGACCGGGTGTAGAGGCCCATGTCCTCAAAGATGAAGCCGGTCAGGTCCACCGGGTTGCGGGGACTGGCGATCGGCGGCAGAAACTCCTTTAGCCGCTCGACCGTCTCGTCGCGGAACGCCGCGAACGGCAGGCCGTGCTCCTCGCACGCGTCCGCCGTGACCACCCCGGCACCTCCCGGGGCCGAGATCACCCCGATCCTCCGCCCCGACGGGATTCCGAACTGCTGCACGCCCGCGAGAAGGTCGACCATCTCGGCGAGGTTCTGGCACCACATCGCGCCGGCCTGGCGCGCGACGGCCCGGAAGACGTGGTTCTCGCCAGACAGGGCGGCGGTGTGCGACGCGGCCGCCCGCGAGCCCGATGGGGTCCTGCCGGCCTTCCACATGACGACGGGCTTGCGCCTGCACGTGTCCTTGAGCACCCGGTAAAACCGCCGCCCGTCCCGCAGCCCCTCAAGGTAAAGGCAAATGAAGTCAATGCGCTCGTCGCCGCCCATATACTCGAGAAAGTCGGTGGCGTCAAGGTCGCCGGAGTTGCCGATGCTGGCGGTCTTGCCGAAGTAGACGTTGTGCTCGGCGCCCAGCAAGGCAAGAGACCACGCCATGCTGCCGCTCTGGCAGATGAGGCCGCCCCTTCCGGGTGCCAGCGGAACCCCTTCCCGATAGGTTAGCTTCGAGTCCGCGCAGGCGACCCCGAAGCAGTTCGGACCCATGACCCTCATCCCGTAGCTGTGCGCGGCGTCGATGACCTCGCGTTCAAGGTCCTCTCCCCGGCCCCCGACCTCCGCGAACCCGCCGCTGAAGATGACCACCGCGGCGACCCCCTTCCGGCCGCACTGGTGGACGACCTGCAGCACCGCCTGGAGGGGTACCCCGATCATCGCCAGGTCGACCGGTCCGGGAACGTCAAGAACAGTGGGATAGGCCCGGAACCCCAAGAGCTCCTCCAAGCGCGGGTTTATCGGATAGACCGGCCCGGGGAACCCCGACTCGCGCAGTCCCTTCACCACTCCGTGGGTGAACTGGTTTTCCCGCGCTGAAGCGCCGACTATCGCAACCGAACGCGGGTAAAACATGGCCTCCATCGTTTCAGAGAGTGTCAGGCGGATCAGCTCCTCACGTCAGTTTTCTGCCAAAAGCACCTTGCCGGCCAAAACGCCGGTGTGTCTCCCGTCCTCCACGGCGGTCCGGCCGTTGACCAGGACGCGCTTTATCCCCGAGGGCCTAAGGCACGGTTCCCTGGCCGTGGCCCGGTCGAGAATCCGGCCCTCGTCAAAGAGCACCAGGTCCGCCCAGCACCCCTCCGCGACCCGGCCCCTGTCCTTGAGGCCCAGCTTCGCGCCCGGCAGCCCGGTGGCTTTGTGCACCGCCGCGGCAAGGTCAAATAGGCCGACCTCCCTGGCGTAGTGCCCCAGCACCCGGGGAAACGTGCCGTAGTGCCTGGGGTGCAGAGGTACCCCTTGCCTGGGTTCGCCGTCGATAGCAAACGCGTCCGTACCGACCATCGCGAGCGGGTGGGCGAGGACCGCGCGGACGTCCTCCTCGTCCATCTTGGCGGCGATCGTCGCCTCCATACCGGTGCCGGCCAGCAGGGCGCAGCAAAACTCGAAAGGCTCCTGCCCTGAGGCCTGAGCGGCGTCCGCGACAGTCATCCCCTCGGCGCCCTCGCGCCCCGGGGCCGATACGATTGTATAGTTCTCGGGGGATTTGAGAAGGCCGCGCCGCGCCCGCGCCCTTGCCGAGTTCCGGACCTCCGGGTCGGAGAGCTTCTCAGCCACGTAC
>Ga0068714_10006340_pt1 | contig 12090 bp, 9 predicted proteins | sample MTBNYHSulfiMetaG_FD_62988 | JGI IMG/M metagenome (GOLD analysis project Ga0068714, IMG submission 62988) | Enrichment culture microbial communities from rom New York Harbor, USA that are MTBE-degrading - MTBE-NYH (New York Harbor Sulfidogenic)... | ecosystem: Environmental > Aquatic > Marine >... | reverse complement strand
CGGGTCCGTCGGTAGAGAACGCACGAGGACGGCGACCCACCGTACATGACCCGGGAGTCCTTCGCAGGCTGTTGAAAAGCGCGATCCGCGGTGACGCCAACGGGCGTGATACTTTCTCCTTCGTCATGGCGGTGTGGCTTACTTACGCCTCATTCCTCAGGATTCGCCACGTCGAGGTTTGGCGGCTATTTCCGCGCTTTCCATCAGCCCGCCCGAAATACGGGGTATCAACGGGCTGTTAGAAAGGAGATCATGATGTGGCCCATCGGACCCCTCATGCATGAACACCGATTAATCGAACGCATGATCGCTCTCATGGACCGGGAGATACGGAACATGACGGCGGGCGCACCGCCTGACCACGTGTTCCTGGATTCCGCGGTGGATTTCATCCGCACCTACGCGGACCAGTGCCATCACGGCAAAGAAGAAGACATCCTGTTCAGAGACCTGGCTCTGAAACCTATCGGGCATGACTTGGCGGCCATCATGGACCAACTCATCGAAGAGCACCGGGTCGGGCGCAGGTTGGTTCAATCTCTGGTAGAAGCCAAAAAGCGGCATCTTGAAGGCATTCCGGAAGCCGGCAAAGATATCGTAGAGATGCTCCACAAGCTGATCGAGTTTTATCCCAAACACATTTTCAAAGAAGATAAGCAATTCTTCTTTCCCTGCATGGACGCTTTCACCGAGTCCGAGAAGGAATCCATGCTCAGCGAGATGTGGAATTCGATCGGATGATGATCCACAAGAAATACGAAGGCATGGTGTCCGCCTTCGAACACGCACGATAGCGGACTGCCGGAAAACCCGCCCCGCCCCTCCGGGTTATGCGGCCTCGGCTACGTCATCAGGGCTCGTGATCCTCGTCTCTTTCCTTCGGGTACAGGCCTTTCCATAAGCGGTCTTTCAGGGGGCGCGGGCGGACCGGAATCCGGCGCATGCTTTAAGGCAGGCGTCCGGGTAAACCCAACGGACCGCTTTTCCCCAGCCCCATGGCATTCCGACTTCATGAAGATCGAATCTCCGTCATACGCTTCCCGACAGCGTGCACGTCTTCCAGAATGAGGTATCCGCAGGGCACCAACAACAAGGTGATCCCCGTTGCGAACAGGACGCCGAATCCCAGGCTCACCGCCATGGGGATCAGAAATTGGGCTTGCATACTCCGTTCTAGAAGCATGGGGGTCAGTCCGGCGAACGTGGTGAGCGAAGTCAGCAGGATGGCTCGAAACCGCAGCGCTCCGGCCCGCAGTACCGCTTCATGGGGATCCGCACCCTCGGCCCGGATCCGGTTCGCCGCGTGGATGAGTACCAGGGAATCGTTCACTACCACCCCTGCAAGACCCACAACACCGATCAAACTGAGCAGGGTCAGATTCAGTCCCATGATGAGATGACCGAGCAGGGCTCCCACAATCCCGAAAGGTATCGCCGTCATGACAATCAACGGTTGCGTAAACGATTTGAACGGAACCGCCAACAGCGCATAGATGCAGAACAACGCCAGCAGAAAGCCCCTGCCGACGTCTTCAAGGGACTCCTTCTGCTCCTTTCCCTCCCCTTCCAGCGTATACCGCAGGCCGGGATACGCGGCCTGAATGTCGGGAAGGACCCGGTTCATCAGATCCTGCCGCACTTCATTGGCGTTGGCTGCGACTTCGTCCACATCCGCCGTGACCTTGATCACCCGATACCGCTGGGCCCGCTGGATGGAGGAATATCCCTGCTCCAACGTAATTTCAGCCGCCTGGCTGAAAGGAACTTCATCCCCTTCCTGGGTTCGGACCCGCATATCGGAGAGATTCCCCAAGGATTTCCGTTCGCGTTCCGGATACCGCACCAGAACCTTGACCTCGTCCCAGTCTCTCTGAAACCGGAGCGCCTCGGCCCCATAAAAGGCGTGGCGCACCTGCCGAGCCAGATCCTCCAAGGTCAATCCGAGGCTTCTCGCCGACGGCTTCAGCGTTATCCTCATTTCCGGCTTTCCGGGAAGAAAGCTGTCGGCCACATCGAACGCCCCCGGATAGCTCCGGAGCTCCTTTTTGAGGCGTTCCACCGCCGCCTCAAGCTGATCTTCTTCTTTCAAGGACATATGGACTTCCACGGGATTTCCCGCTCGAAACAGATCGCTTTGAAAGGTGACGGTCTCGGCATCCGGGATGAGTCCGACCCGTTCCCTCCACAACTGCACGAGGTGGGAAGCGCTTACCTCCCGCTTCTCGCTTTCCAGAAGCTGCACAAACACCTGCGCCAGATGTCCTCCGGATTCCATACCGGATCCGTGCATGCCTCCGCCCATGTGCACTCCCACCAGAGAAATCGTGTGTTCGAGCAGAGGAGGTGCTCCCCTCGGACGGCGGCGGTCCGCTTCCTCCACCACCTCCCGCGCCGCCCGGTCCACCTTAGCGGTCACCTCCATGGTCCGGTCCACCGGGATGCCCGTAGGCATGGTCAAGGAACACGTCAGTACGTCGCTTTCCACCTTGGGAAACAGGGTGAAGCCGATCCATCCCCCGGTCCAAAGGCCGAACGAGCATAAGAGAATTGCGGCGCCCAGCGCTACGGTGGCGTATCGCCATTTCATGCAAAAGGCCGCGGTTTGCGTGTACGGGCCCGCCACAAGGCGGTTCAGCATTCGCGGCGCCCACTTCTTTTCCGGAACGCCGGCACGGGAGCCCGCGCCGGCTCCCCGTGCTCCCGCCAGATGACAGGGAAGAATCAGCAGGGACTCCACCAGGGAACCCAAAATGACCATGATGACCACCAGGGGAATATTCATAAGGATTTTCCCCATCATGCCCCCTCCCAGCAACAGGGGCCAAAATGCGGCCACCGTGGTGAGGACGGCGAACACCACCGGTCTGCCTACTTCGAGAGTTCCAGAAATCGCCGCTTCCAAAGGTTGGATTCCCTGTTCTCTCTTACGATGTATGCTTTCCCCCACGACGATGGCATCGTCCACGACGATTCCGAGTACCAGGATGAAGGCAAAGAGGGACACCATGTTGATGGAAACATCCAGACCGGGAAGAACCGTAAGACCGGCTAGAAAGGAAACCGGAATACCCAGGGTTACCCAGAAGGCCAGCCTGAGATTTAAGAACACACTCAGGAGAAGTCCCACCAGAACCAGTCCCAGTGCCAGGTTCTTCAATAACAGGTGGATACGGCTTTGGAGGATCTTGGACATATCCTGGAAGAACCCGATTCGCACACCTTCCGGAAGCGTCGGATCGCGTTCTCGGGCGTATTTCTTCACCGTGTCCGCGACCTCCAGAGCACTCTGATCCGCAACCCGGAAGACCTGAACGATCACGGCGGGCTTTCCCTGAAACCGGGCGGCCACGTCCACGTCTTCGAATCCATCTTTGAGGTCGGCAAAATCCCCCAGGAGGACCTTGCCTCCGTCGGTACGGGTAATCACCGCGATGTCCCGGTAATCCGCCGCCCGGTATCTTCGACCTTTGGCCCGGATCAAGATTTCGCCTCCGGTCGTTTTCACGGTTCCGGCGGGCAGGTCCAGGCTCGCACGCCGGATCACGTCCGCCACACGCCCCAAGGTAAGGCCGTACCGCCTGAGAGCGCTTTCCGAAACCTCGACGTGGATTTCTCCTCTTCGGACTCCGAACAGCTCCGCCAGGGTGACTCCCGGCAGATTGGTCACCTCGTCCTTGACGGTTTCGGCCAATTGCTTGAGTACGCTTTCCGGTACATCGCCGTATACGGCCATGTTGATGACTTCGTGGCGGCGCGTCACTTCCCGGATTACGGCTTTCTCGGCTTCCTGCGGGAACGTTGTAATGCGATCGACTTCGGCTTTTACCTCATCCAGCAGGGTGCGCAAATCCCAGCCCTTCATGACCTCGATGGTCACCACGCCGAACCCCTCGCCCGCAACGGAATCGATCCGCTTGACCCCCGCCAGTCCCGCCACGTTTTCCTCGATCCTGCGAATCACCGCCTCTTCCACCTCGGAAGGCGACGCTCCCGGATACTCCATGGTCACGGAAATACGGTCCATCGAGTACTCCGGAAACACTTCGAGCTTCATGGTCAGGCCGGTAACGGCTCCCGCCAGGAGAAGAAAAAGCATCAGAAGGTTGGCGGCCACGTGATTTCCCGCGAACCATGCAACCAATCCCTTCATGATGCCGGCTCCGCCAACGCATATCGAACGCGCATCCCTTCCGTGGCTGTCTCAAGGGTTGAAATCACCACAAGCGATCCCTCTTCCAGGCCGGAAATAATTACGGCGCGGTCCTCCTCCAAATGGGCCACATGTACATGGCGGAAGTGAATTCGCTCCGTTTCCGGATCCACCACCCAAACCGTATCCCCCAACCGCAAGGCCGAACGTGGAACAACTAAGGCCTCGGACAATGCGCTTCCTTCGATGTCCACGTGCACAAACAGACCCGCCGCCAGTGGAGGCATCCGCGAGTAAGGTGCTTCCACTCGGACGACTACCCGGATCATCCGGGTCTTTTCATCCAGCTTACCCTCCGCTCGAACCACCCTTCCCTCCCAAACCTGCTCTTCTCCGGCTATGCGAGCCCGAACCGCCGCGTGAGGGGCCGGCGTTTCAGCCGGGGTAAAACCCGGCACACGAATGAGATGCAACTCTTCCGGATCCAGGGAAATCACGATTTCCGCCGCCTCCGTCGAAAACAGGGAGGCCACCGCCTGACCGGAAATCACATACTGCCCCAAGTCCGCGTTCTTCCAACTTACGCGGCCATCGAAAGGGGCTCTCAGTTCGGTCCTTTCCAGGTTCAGCAGAGATTTCCGGAGATCCGCACGATCTCCCTCCAACCGTGCTTGGGCGGCCAGCAGTTGCGGTTCCTTGGCCACAAGGGGAGGCGGCGCCCCGCGCCGCTCTTCCTCATAAAGGAGATTCCATTCTTCTAACGCCGCCGCAGCTTCTTCCTCGGTGATCTTGAGCACGCTCTCGGACTCCTTCACCCGCGCCCGCGCCAGCATTACGGCCAGTTCGTAATCCACCGGATCAATTTTCAGCAGAAGATCTCCGGAACGAAAATCGCCCCCATCTACTAGCGCCGAAGAAATACCTACCACCCTTCCCCCCACTTGTGGCGCCAACTCGATTTCCCGCAGGGGACGTACCGTGCCCTCACCACGGATGCGCACCCGGTGCGGACCGACACACACCCGAGTCACCATCGCCACGGGGGGCTGCAAGGAAGGGCTCCGGGTTTCCATGGGTCGCTTGTTGGAGTTAAGCGCTTCTTTTCCCAGGATGCCCAGGACAATCAAAACTACCGCCAATGCAATATGAAGCACATATCTGGTCTTGTGATTGGAACGCATGGCTTACCCGTCCGCTTTTCACGATTCAGAACGCCGCATCCCCGCCTTTCGGGGAAACAGGTTCGGGCCAACCGCCCCCTAGCGATCTGTGAAGCGTTATACGATTGGCCAAGAGGGCCAAGTCGACCAAGACCAAGTTTTCCTCGGCTTGAAACCGCGTTTGTTGAGCTTCCAGAACGGTCAGATAATTCACCAAACCTCGTACGTAGCGGCTCTCGGCCGCTTCCTGGGTGGCACGAGCTTCCCGGACAAAAACCAGAATACGCTCCCTCCGCTCCAACTGCTCTTTGCGCGACAGCAGAGCACTCTCCACCTCGGAAAACGCCCCCAACACCGTTTTTGCATATTCGGACAGTTCCTGCTGGAATCTCGCTTCCGCCGCGCGCTGAACCGCCTTTCGTTTCCCGGCGTCGAACAACGGCTGCATCACCCCCAGAGCGAGACTCCAAAGCTCGCTTTCGGGCTTCATCAAAGCGCTCAGCTCGCCGCTGGAATACCCAAAGCGACCGGTCATCGCGATTCGAGGAAATCGTGCAGCCTTCGCTTCGCCTACCCGGGCGTTCTGCGCCATGAGCCTGTTTTCCGCAGCTCGGATGTCGGGTCGCCTCAATAGAAGATCCGAGGGCACCCCCGCCGGCACCGGAGCCAGCCGGAGGGAATAAGTCCGGCTCAAATCGCGGGCCGGATGGGTTTCCGGATAGGTTCCCACCAATACGGCGAGTTGCTGTTGTGCTATCCCCAGTTCCTGTCTGAGAGCGGGCGCCACGGATTCGGCCTGGGCCAGGGTGCGCCGGGCCTGCCGCACGTCCACGATGGATGACAAGCCGCGCTGATAGCGGCGCTCGACCAAGTCCAGACTGCGCCGGTAATTCCCGATGCTCTCTTCCGCTATGGAGATCCGCTGTTCCAGAGAGCGGCCCAGAAAATAGAGATTCATGGCTTCCGCAAGAACCGACTGGACGATCACCTTTCTGGTTTCGGAAGCCTCCAGGAGTTCCGCACGCGCCGCCTCTTCCGCCCGAGCCAGGCGGCCCCACAAATCCAGTTCAAAGGAAACCGGGAACGACAGCACGTAGGTCTCTTGTTCCCTCTCCGGAAAAGCGATCATTCCCGAAACACCGCTCATAGCCACCCGCTGTCGCTGCGCGGAGCCTTCAACCTCCAGAAATGGGAATCGGTCGCCTCTCACCTGGACGAATCGGGAGGAGAGTTCGAGAATCCGGGCGCCGGCCTTCTTGACGTCCAGGTTGTTTTCAAGGACTTCTTCCGCCACCCGGTTCAGATCCGGGTCATTGAAGGCGTACCACCAGGGATCGGTCTCCGAACCGATCGCTTCCGGCGTTACGGCATGCCGGTATGTATCGGGAATGGCAAAAGTCGGGGCGGGTCTCTGGAAGTCCGGACCCAGCTTCACGCAGCCCGCTGAGAGCCATCCGAAAAGGACCAGAGCGGCAAGCGGTATCAGGGCTCTTTTCACCCGCACAGCGCGGATTCCTCGGGATACAAGTTCAGTCCTTTTATCGCGAATTGGGTAATATGTTCCAAGAGTTCCATCCTGAACTCCGGATCGTAATCCCGACCCGTAACGCGGGATACGACGGTCCGAGCGAAATTGAAGTACATCACCTGGGAAAAGACGCTCAACAGGCCCAATGCGAGGCCCAGGGGCTCCACGGAACGGTTCATCCCATCGCGAAGGCGAGCCGCGAGGTTCACAAGAAAAGGACGCATCACCTGTTCCACTATGAGTTCAAAGGCTTCAGAAGGCCGTGTAAGTTCGCGGGATATCAACTGGTAGTGCCGCACGCGCTCGTCATCGGAAAGGGGACCCTCCAGAAACGCTTCGGCCAGCTTCCGAACGATGGAGGAGGGAGTTGGGTTCCGTTCCCGGTTCAGAGAATGTTCGAAATAGGACCGCACCCTTTGAGCTCTCGGGATCCACCGGCGTCGGAACACTTCGATATATAGCTTCTCTTTGCCGCCGAAGTAATAGTTCACCGCGGCAAGATTGCAGCGGGCCGCCCGGGTGATTTCGCGTACGCTTACGCCCTGGAAGCCTTTTTCCGCAAAGAGGATTTCCGCTTGGTCTAAGATTCGATCCCGGACGGCGTCGCTGGTTTGGACCGGAGTCATGGAGGCCTCCTTTTCGACGAACGTTCATATCAAACGAGTGTTCTATATACAATCCCAAAAACCCCGGGGCGCCATCCAGCCCACCCCGGGGCATCCATCGCATCTCATCGGCTTAATGCCCGACAGGCGCCTTCACCGTCACGACGCCGCCCCGTCCCCACCTCCGTTCCGAGCCCTAATGAACCGCTCCACCAGTTCCTCCAGGTCTTCCCTGCGGGCCAGCACTTCCAGCCAGGAAGTCGGCAGCGCGGAATATCCGTACGTCGCACCCGCCAACCCTCCGGCCAGCGAACCCGTGGAATCCGTATCGTTTCCCAGGTTCACCGCTTTCAACACGGCATCACGGAAGGAGTCCGTTTGAAGCATGCACCACACGGACGCCTCCAGCGTATGCACCACGTAATTCGTGGAGCGTATGCCGCGCTCCTCGATTTCCCCGAGTTTCCCGTCGAGAAACCGCGCGAAATGGAATCTCTCCTCCGCATACGGCGCTCTTTCGTAGATGGGCTCCGCCGCGGCCACCGCGTCCCGATAAGCCTGCGCCGGCGAATCCCCCCGGAGGAGGCGCCTGCATAAGAGCACCATCAACCCGCACGCCATTCGGGCCCGAGGATGCCGGTGCGTCAGACAGGACGCCTGATCCGCCAGATCCGCCGCCTCTTCATCGGATAATCGATCCAGAAACGCCACCGGAAGAACCCGTTTCAGCGATCCGTTCTGATTGCTCTTCTCATGGGGCTCACCCGCCTGAAGAGGCCGTGCGCCTTCCCGCAGCCGGGACAAGGCGCGCATGGTGGTGGCGCCCACATCGAAAACAACGCCGTGCGGGGTCCACACGCCTTCATTCAGCCAGGAGACAGAACGCTCGGCCAATCGATCCGGATCCCATTTCTCGACAAGCGTCTCCAAAAGGCACAGCATGAGAGAGGTATTGTCGGACCATGTGCCCGGAGGTTGGTGAAACATCCCGAATCCCCGCATGCCCGTCACCGGATCGGATCGAAGAATCTGTTTGGGAACAAACTCCACAGGCATACCCAACGCATCCCCCAGGGCGTGTCCCAGCACGGCGCCCTTCACCCGGGCGCGCCATGACTCCGAAACTCTCCTGTACTCGTTCATGTGCGTCCCCCCCTTTCCGGCAAACATCCTGCCTCCATTCACGGTAGACCCATCGCGGTGCGCTTCTCTCCGCGTCCGTACCGGACCGACTGTCTTATTGTACTGCATCACGCCCTGTTTCGTCTCCCCACCTTTTCGTGATTCGGCATGCATGCACGCACGAAAGCCCGACGCCTGCAACGCGGGGTTTACAAATCGGGCAAAATCTGGCACGAAATGCGAAGTCCATCCTGAAACCCTGTCGGCCCGATCCTCCTCCCGAAGAGGAGACCGGCTCCGAATCATGCTTCACTGCTTCCGGAAGGGGTCCACATGTCCATCATTGAGGAAATCAAAGAGGCCATCATCGACGGAGACATCCTCGGAGCGGGAGAAAAGACCCGCCGGGCCGTAGGGGATGCGACTCCGGCCGCCGAAATACTTCACAACGCCGCCCTGCCCGCCATCCGGGAGGTGGGAGACCTGTGGAACCGGGGGCGATACTTTCTCCCGGAAGTCGTCATGAGTTCCGAGGCGTTCAACGAAGTGACCGCCCAATTAAGATCCCGACTTTCGGAAGGCGCCCAAAGCGAAACAGGAAGGGTGCTGCTGGGAACCGTGCAGGGAGATCTGCACGACCTGGGGAAAAACATCGTGGCGGCCATGTTGGTGGGCGCAGGGTTCCAGGTGACGGACCTGGGGGTGGATGTGCCCGATCACGTGTTTATCGAAAAGGCGATGGAACTCGAACCGGACGTCCTGGGCATCGGGGCGTATATGTCCACTACCATGCGAAGCATCCCCAAGATCATCCGACTCGTCGACGAACAGCAATTGCGACCCCGGATGCGCATCATGGTCGGGGGCATTCCCGTGACCCCGAAGTTTGCATCCGAGGCGGGGGCCGACGCTTACGGGGAAGACGCCTTTGCAGCCGTACGCATTGCCGAAGCCTGGATAAGAGGGGGAAAAGAATGACCGCGAAACCGCAGCACATCCGCATTGCCGCCCAGTGCCACGATCATTCCGCCCGCCTGGCCGGAGTTCCTTTTCGCCGCTTTTACACGGATTCGGACTTGTTCACGCAGGTCCAGTTTCTGGTCACGGAATACTACGGTTTCGACGCCCCCAACGATTCCTGGGACATGTACAACATCGAGGCCGAAGCCTTGGGCCAGAAGATGATTTACACGGATTACGCCATGCCGGACATCGACCGCCGGCAGCCGCTCATCCGCGAGCCGGCCGATTTGGACCGCCTGCGTATTCCGGATCCCCATCGATCCGGGCGGATGCCCTATATCCATCGCATCAACCGCCTGTACATGGAACGCACCGGTCGGCCCGCCCGAGTGTATTTCTGCGCTCCTTTCAGCCTGGCCCTCAACATCCGCGGATATGTGCCTTTCGTGAAGGACATGAAAACGGATCCCGCTTTCGCCCACAGGCTCCTGGGATTTCTGTGCGAACAGGTACTCGCTCCTTACATCCAGGCCATGCGGGAGGAGATCGGTCGGCCCGATCAAGCCGCTTTCGGGGCCGATGCCTGGGCGTCGCCACCCAATGTGAGCCTGGACCTGTTCGACGAATTCGTTCTTCCGTACACCCAACGCCTGAGGGAACTCGTGGGAGGCGCCGTGGTCACGCTCGGTCAATGGGGGGAATCCAAGAGCCACGATCCGGAACGATACATGACCCAGAAGCTCCAAACCTGTCCCATATTCCTGAGTGTCCTGGATCCCGACCTGAACTTGTTGGGCCCGGAACGGGTGAAAGCCTTCGCCCGGAAGCACGACGTCACCGTCACCGCAGGCGTGGATGCGGCCCTGATCATGGACGGCCCGGCGGACGCCGTCGTCGAACGCATCCGGAACTACATCGACGGCATGGGGCGGGACGGACGACTCATCCTGTATCTCAATCAAATCCCCGTGGACACCCCGCCGGAGCATGTCCACGCGGCGGTGGCCGCATGCCGAACCCTGGGCCGTCTTCCCATTCCGGACCATTTGGACACCATCCCGGTGCGGGTTACCCAAAGAGAATCTTTTGCGGAATTTCTCAGGGAAAAAGGGGAGACTCTGGATGCCTGAATTCCACGCGGAACAGAAGTTGGTCCGAGTGGGGAAGGTCACCCTGGGAGGACGTATCGGAGAATACCCCACGACCCTCGTCGGGAGCTTGTTCTTCCGCGGTCACCGCATCGTGTCCGACCCGGAACGGGGATTGTTCGACGCGGCGGCGGCCCGGGAACTGCTGGACCGGGAAGCCGTATGGTCCCAATGGAGCGGTAACCCCCGGATCATCGATGTGATCGGGGAAACCCGGGAGGCTCTGATTCGGTATCTCGAATTCGTGGCCGATCATACGGACGCCCCCATGCTGGTGGATTCCCCGGACCCCGGGGTCCGCATGGCGATTCTCCGGCGGTTTGCCGGCTCGGAAACCGCTTCCCGGCTGATTTACAATTCCATCGCCGAGGACTTCACCGAAGAAGAACTGGCGTGTATTCGCGAATCGGGCGTCAAGACCGCCGTCGTATTGGCCTTCAGCCCCAGGGCCATGAAACCTCATGGCGTGCTGGCGTTGCTCCGTGACAAGCTGCTCCCCGCAGCCCAACGGGCCGGGGTGGAACAAGTCCTCGTGGACGTCGGAGTGCTGGGGGTGGCCGGGGTGGGATGGGCCGCCCGGAGCATTTGGGAGGTGAAGAACGCTCTCGGCCTGCCGGCGGGATGCGCCCCGGCCAATTCGCTGTACCAGTGGGGAATCCGGGAGAAAGGAGCTTTGCCGTTCGCGGCGGCGGGTTCGGCGGTGCTCGGTCTGCCCCTGTGTTGCGGCGCCGACTTTCTGCTGTACGGATCACTCGCCAACGCCCCATGGGTCTACCCGGCATGCGCATCCACGGATGCTTTGCTGGCCTATCAGGCTCGTCTGGATCGAGTCCAGCCTCGGACGGACGACCATCCCCTGTTTCGTATCATGCACGATTGACCGCGGCTTCGGCAGAACGCGTGAATCGCTGGATCCAGTTTGCTCTTGCCGCGGGTGGGATTCATTCGATCCGCGTTTCACATTTTTAAATCTAATGCTTGACACGTCAACTTTTGCATAGTCTACTCTCGGTGCACATTGATTCGACGCAGGTGTTTCATGCAGAATCCCAATCGAATTATCCATCTCCTGTCCCTGGCGCAGCAAGCCCTCAGAACCCATGTGAACACCGCCCTGTCCAAAGCGGGACTTCCCGTCACCATGGCCCAGGCGGGCATTCTGTTTCTCCTGAAGGAACAGAACGCCCGGATCATGTCCGAACTCGGCCAGGCTCTGGGTGTGGACAACTCCGCCATCACCCGGCTGATCGATCGGCTCGAATCTTTGCGTTGTGTCCGCCGCGTCGCGGATCCGGAAAACCGCCGGGCTTTTCGTATCTTTATCACTCCCGTGGGAACGGAAACGGCCAATCGGTCTAAGCCCATCATTCAGAAAATCAACCAGGAAATCCAATCCGGCTTTTCTCCGCTGCAA
>Ga0068714_10006339_pt1 | contig 12092 bp, 12 predicted proteins | sample MTBNYHSulfiMetaG_FD_62988 | JGI IMG/M metagenome (GOLD analysis project Ga0068714, IMG submission 62988) | Enrichment culture microbial communities from rom New York Harbor, USA that are MTBE-degrading - MTBE-NYH (New York Harbor Sulfidogenic)... | ecosystem: Environmental > Aquatic > Marine >... | reverse complement strand
CGGGTGGTGCCGGACATGGGCGGCATGATCCCGAAGATCGACGATGCCCCGTGGCCGGGGTTTCCCCCCGACCTGATCTCGATCGCCCTGGTCACGGCCACCCAGGTGGACGGCACCGTCCTGATCTACGAAAAAATGTTCGAATCCCGGATGTTCTTCGTGGACAAGCTGATCGGTATGGGCGCGCGGATCATTCTCTGCGATCCCCACCGGGCCGTGGTCAGCGGCCCGTCCCGGCTCAAAGGCGCGGAGCTGGTCTCCCCGGATGTGCGGGCGGGAATGGCCATGGTGATCGCCGCCCTGTGCGCCGAGGGACGGAGCACGATCAACAACGTGTACCAGGTCGAACGGGGCTACGAGAATCTCGCGGCCAGGCTGAAGACTCTCGGCGCGCACGTCGAGCGGATTCCGGAAGTCTAGCGCTCACCCAGCGTCCCAGCCGCGCTCCCGGCCGATCACCGAGTAAGCCTGGCTGATCAACTTGAACTTCTCCTCCGCAATCCTCACGAACTCCTCTCCAAGGTTGGCCACCCGGTCGGGGTGATGCTGTGCCGCCATTCGACGGTACCGGCTGCGGACCGCCTGGTCGGCGGCTTCGGGGGGTATTCCCAGGATGGCGTATGCCTGCTCATCGCTCAGACTCTCGGCGGTTCCGGCCCGGCCCCCGGGCTCGCGCTCCCGCTGCCCTCTCTGGTACAGGAACTCCGCCTCCAGGGCGCGGAGCACGGAGGGCTCTACATCGAGCCGCGCGCCGATCACACCAATCAGCGCCAGCTGCGCCGGGCGGGGACCCGGCGGCACCGCCGCCGTGATCTTGAACAGAAGCCGCAGGAGCAGCAGACGTCCGGCCGGGCTGGACGTGCTCTTGTAGTAGCGGCACAGGGCCCCGATGTCCAGCTCCTGCCGCTTGCGAAAGGACTCGTCGATGATCCGCTCCAGAGCAGCCTGGTCCTCCGGCGTGTAGGGAAAGCTCTCCCGAAAGAAGGCCTTGAGAGCGCCGATCTCGGCGGCCCGGGCTTCGCCCCCAACACCGATGACCGCCACCGAGAGGCCGATCAGCGAGGAGAGGAAATCGAGCTGCGCAGAGGTGATGGAGTCCCCTGGGCGGAGACTCGCCAGAGTCTTCGCTTCCTCGTCGGCTCGATCGAAAAGATGTCCGAGCAGCCCCCCGAGCAGGGTTCCCATGGGGCCGGCCAGGGAGCCGACCAGGGCTCCGATGAGCTTTCCCTTGAACCTCATGCCTGCGCCGCCGCCACCCGCACGCTCGGCCGCTCTCAGAGCTAGTCGGCTCTCTGGCCGGCCAGGGCGATCAGAGCCAGGAACAGGGCCAGTGCCTGCAGTCCTACCAGGACGATCAGAGCAGCGAGAAAACTGAAACGCACCATGACGAAGCCCAGTATGACCTGCTGGGCACCGATGTAGAAGCTCCCCAGGTACATGGCCACGAGCGGGAACGCCGGCACCAGCAGGTACCCGGGCCAGCGCGGCCGCCGAGCCGATTCGGCCCGGAACCGCCAGCCCACCGACATTCCTACCAAAGCCAGGACGAGAAAGCAGAAAGGCAGCAAAGTGCGCGTCAGGATCTCCTGCCCGATCGGGGCCTCGAGGTGCCCGAAAGCGGCAATCTGACTGCGCACCCGCCAGAGCATGAAGAAGCTCAGGGCCTCGAGGGACCCGCGCTCGATCTTCAGGGTAGACAGCAGGCCCGGTCCCGGGACAAGGGGGAGCATATCGGGCACCTCGCCGGCCTGAGTCGGTGCACTGCCCCTGTATGCGGCCGATCGGGTTTCGATCCCGGGCTCGCGGCGATCGATGCCGTGGAAGTTGATCTGTCCTTCGTAGAGTTTCCCGTAAGGCGCTCCGTAGTGGTAGAGCAGGGCTTGCGAGGTGAAACCCGCCACCTCGATGTCCGCGAAGTACACCCCTTCGGGTGTACCCGCCATCCTGCCCAGGTACACCACCTCCCAAAGGTCCTCGTGACGCGGATTCAGGAACAGCAGCTTCTCGGCGCCGGGCATGAGCTCAGCCGCCTGGGCTTCGTCGACGAAGAAGGCCTGGCTGGCCAGGCGGGACCTGCTGGCCTCCAGGTACCTGGCGACCTCCCGGTCCCGGGGGACTTCCTGGTTCAGGGCGTGGAACACCCTGTAGCTCTTAACGTACTGGCCGGTGTTGTACAACTCGAAGCCCCGACGCTTCTCCTCGAAGACCCGGGCCTGCTGCTCCTCGACCGCAGTCCGGTCGAAGCGTCGGATCATCTCCCGGGCCTGGGCTGCCAGCCGCCGGGCATCCGCCCGCCGGGGATCGGTCTGCGCCGCCAGGTCGGCGTAGTAGTAAGCGGAGAAGTAGTCCCCGGCACTCAGAAAGCTCTCGGCGCGCCCCACGAGCTCGGGAGGGGAGAGGCCCTCCGTCAGATCGTCGGGTGGAGTGGACCGTCGGGCCCGGTCTCCCGCCTCGCGGCCGGCAGACTCCTGCCCGCCGGGTCCTCTTCCCTCGTCCTCGCCGTAGAGCTCGGTGCGCAGGTCCGCGGCCCGGCTCTGCACGTCCCGGTCTTCGCCGTTGATGGCCAGGTAGCGCTCGTAGCTCAGTACTGCAGAGCGCCTGTCACCCGTGTCCAACGCCGATTCGGCCTGGGACAGATAGGTGCGTGCCTGAGCGGAGAGCGAGAACAGCTGCTCGTAGTTCCCGTGGACCCGGGGCTGCAGCCCCAGCAGGAGAGCCGTGTAGAGCACTGCCAGCGAGACCATCCCCGCCAGGTGGGAGGAGATCACTCTATGGAAGGGGGTCCTTCCCCTGGTCGGGGGACTGGAGAGAAGAGAGTACGACACCGCAGCCCCGGCCATGGTGATGGGGATGACATGGCGCATGAGCTCGAGGAAGGTGTTGGACCACACGTACGGCCACAGGAACACCCCCAGGAGCTCCCGGCTCGGGAAGGTGAAGATGGAGCGGACAAGGAAAAAGAGCAAAGCCAGCAGGTAGAAGGCGAATAGAACCCCGAAGGGGGTGCCCACCGTCTGTCTACGCATGCTCCCGCCTCCGGCGGTCCCGGGGAACGAACAGCATCTCGACGAACATGAAGAGAACCCCCAGAATCAGCAGAATCAGCGCGGGAAGGTAGCTCAGAGTCGTCGGGTTGCCGAACACCTTGCCGAGCTGTTCGACCATGTCGCCCCCAACCAGTCGGACCAGATACAGGTACCCCCGGAGCACAAGGAAGGCGATCGCCACGTTCAGCAGGGGCCAGCGGCTCACCCGGAAAAACACCCCTGCCGCGTAGAAGGCGAACACCAGGGCGAAGCTGATCAGAAAAAACGCGGGACGGGACTCGCGAAACAGGCGGGCAAGCTCGCCGTTCAGGAAGGAGATGTCTTCCAGAAGCGGCCGGACAAGGGGGTCGTGCTCGAAAAGCGGAGCGTACACCGCCTCGACGGCCAGCTCCCGGGTCGTCCCACCGAAGCCCACCCGCACCCCCGATTCCATGACCTCGACCACGCCGCGGGGAAAGTAGCGCAACTTCGGCGGCCTGGCCTTCGGATCGTAGAACACTATGCCCCGCAGCGCGCCCTCCTCCAACTCCGAGACGTAGAGCACCTGCTCCCCCGCCTCGTTGAAACGCTGCTCGGCGAGGTAGCGCTCAGGACTGTAGCCGGCGGCGGCCATTTCGACGCGCTGGGACTCCAGGCGGGACTGCAGGCCATCCAGCCCCTGGTACCCGAAGGCGAGAACCACGAAGGACACGGCCAGTGGCACCACGAAGGACAGCAATCGGCTTCCTGGCCTCAGGGTCGTCCGGAACAACAGCAGGACCAGTGCCAGCAGCACGGACACGGGAAGGGAATCCCGGAGCGCCGGCAGAAACCGGGCGCCGGCCAGAAACAGGGCCTCCTCCCGCCCGGCGGATAGCCCGGTGCCCCAGGTCGCCAGGAGGTCGATCCCGGTGAGGAGGAGAAGCAGAAGGACGACGAAGAACAACAGCAGCGCCGGCAACCGGAGCAGGTCCCTCATGGCAGAAACATTACCACCGGCCAGGGACCGAATGCAAGAACACGCCTGCCCGGCTGGCGGGCCCCGGGCGGTGGGCGGCAGGATTCTTGACCTTGCACGGGGTTGTCTCTACACTGGGGCGCGTACAATCACCCCAGGAGGCCTCTGTCCCCATGAAACGGAAACTGTCCTTCATCGTCCCGCTCCTCCTATCGCTGCCCGCTGCGGCCGCGCTGGCAGCCGGCGCGGAGGATCAACCGCAGATGGGCATGATGTGGATCACCTGGATCGGTTCGATCGCCGCGCTGGTCTTCGCTCTGATTCTCGGCATCTCGATCCTGCGCAAGAGCGCCGGAAATGACCGGACCAAGGAAATCAGCAGGTACGTCCAGGAAGGGGCCATGGCCTACATCGCCCAGCAGTACAAGATCGTGGGCATCTTTTTCGCCCTGGTCTTCGCCCTGTTCATGGTGCTGGCCTTCGCCCTCGACCTGCTCTCGCCGTTCGTGCCGTTTGCCTTCATCACCGGAGGCTTCTTCTCCGGCCTGGCCGGGTACATCGGCATGAGCGTGGCCACCCGGGCCAACGCCCGGACCGCCTGGGCGGCCCAGAGCTCCCTGAACGCCGGACTTCGCGTGGCCTTCTCCTCCGGTACGGTCATGGGCATGGTGGTCGTCGGGTTGGGGCTCCTGGACCTGTCGATCTGGTGGCTGGTCCTGGTCCTGTTCAGGCTGCCACCGGCGGAAATCCCACCGATCATGATCACCTTCGGCATGGGGGCCTCCTCCATGGCCCTGTTCGCCCGCGTGGGCGGCGGCATCTACACCAAGGCGGCGGACGTCGGGGCGGACCTGGTCGGCAAGGTCGAGGCGGGGATTCCCGAGGACGACCCCCGCAACCCCGCGACGATCGCCGACAACGTCGGGGACAACGTGGGCGACGTGGCGGGGATGGGCGCCGACCTGTACGAGTCCTACGTGGGCTCGATCGTGGCCACCATGGCCCTGGGGGCCATCGCCTCTCTCGAGCTTCCCGGGCTGACCGCCCTGCAGGCCATCCAGGTCCCGGTGTCGATCGCCACCATAGGGGTGATCTGCTCGATCCTGGGCACGTTCCTGGTCAGGGCCCGGGAGGACGCCTCGCAGAAGACCCTGCTGGGCGCCCTGCGCCGGGGTGTCTGGTTCTCGACGATCCTGATCGCGGTGCTGTCGTTCCTGTTCATCCGCTTCACCATCGGAACCAAGTTCCTCGGAATCTGGGGAGCCATGATCGTCGGGCTGGTGGCCGGAAACGTGATCGGCTACTTCACCGAGTTCTACACCTCCGACAGCTACAAGCCGACCCAGAGACTGGCCGACGAGTCCCTGACCGGACCGGCCACGATCATCATCGGCGGCCTGTCCCTCGGAATGATGTCCACCCTGATCCCGGTGCTGGTGGTGGCGGTGGCCACCTTCTTCGCCTTCTTCCTCTCCGACGGCTTCGCCCACTTCGGGCTGGGCCTCTACGGGATCGGGCTGTCGGCGGTCGGCATGCTCTCCACCCTCGGGATCACCCTGGCCACCGACGCATACGGCCCGGTGGCGGACAACGCCGGCGGGATCGCGGAGATGGCCGGGCTGGGCAAGGAAGTGCGGGACCGCACCGATGCCCTGGATGCGCTGGGCAACACGACCGCTGCCACCGGGAAGGGCTTCGCCATCGGTTCGGCCGCCCTGACCGCCCTGGCTCTCCTGGAAGAATACGCAGAGAAGGTCAAGGAGGGCATGCACCTCGTGTTCTCGCAGGCCGCCGACTCGGCGGTGTTCGAGCGCTTCTACAGCGGGCTGGTGACGGTGGTCCGGGGAGCGGGCGGCGCGATCGAGGACATCACCCTGCGGATCAACCTCCTGGACCCGCGGATCATCATCGGCCTGTTCCTGGGCAGCGTGCTGCCCTTCGTGTTCGCCTCCCTGTCCATGAGAGCGGTGGGGCGCGCCGCCGGCGCCATGGTCAAGGAGGTACGGCGGCAGTTCCAGGAGAAGCCCGGCATTCTAGAAGGAACCGACAGGCCGGACTACGCCACCTGCGTGGCCATCTCGACCAGGGGAGCGCAGCGGGAGATGATCGTCCCCTCGCTGCTCGCGATCGTGGCCCCGATCGCGGTGGGCATCGTGCTCGGGCCGTTCTCGGTGATCGCGCTCCTCGGCGGGGCGCTGGCCTCCGGCTTCGTCCTGGCGGTCATGATGGCCAACTCGGGCGGGGCCTGGGACAACGCCAAGAAGTTCATCGAGAAGGGCGCCCTGGGCGGCAAGGGCTCGGATGCCCACAAGGCCGCGGTGGTCGGAGATACGGTCGGGGACCCCTTCAAGGACACCTCGGGCCCGTCGATCAACATCCTGCTGAAGCTGATGACCATGGTCTCGATCGTGTTCGTGACCGTGGTGCTGACCCTGAACAACCAGATCGTGCGGTTGTTTGGCTAGCCCGGCCGGGGCCTCGCTTGCCCGCCCGGGGCGTGCGGTGTAGACTCGAGGCTGGCGGGACAGATGGGCAAGGCCGTTCTGGTGATCGACGACGAGAACTCCGTGGGAACGCTTCTGCGTTTCAACCTGAGGCAGAAGGGCTACAGGGTGGAGAACGCCGAGACCGCGGCCGAGGGGCTGGCCAAAGCGCAGGCACAGTCCTTCGACCTGGTCATCCTCGACGTGGCTCTGCCGGGCACCGACGGCATCGAAGCCTGCCAGCTTCTCAAGAACATGCAGCAGTACAGCCAAACGCCGGTCATCATGATTTCCTCGCGATCGGATTCGGTCACCATCGAGAGGGCCCGGCGGGCCGGAGCGGCGGACTACCTGGTCAAGCCCTTCACCTTCGAGGAGCTTCAGCGTCGCATCGAGGACCACCTGGCGCGCCCCTTCATCGGGTAGAGATTCGAGGGGTAGAGCCTCGAGGCGCAGAGCCTCAAGCCAGGCAGTAACCGGTTCCCCGCAGGCAGCGCAGGCAGCCGCCGCTGCCGGGGAAGAGCTCCAGGAGCTTTCTGCGAAGGCTGGACACGTGTACGTCCACCACGCGGCTGCGGCCCTGCCCGCTCGTGCCCCAGATGGCGTAGTAGAGCACCTCCCGTGCCACGGGCTCCCCCCGGAAGCGAAGCAGCGTCGCCAGAATCCGGTACTCCGGCAGGGAGAGCGATCGGCAGTCCCCGTGGGAGCAGACGGCAAGATCCCCGATTCGCAGCTCGCCCCACTGAAAGCGGTGCTCCGCACCATCAAGCTCCGCAGACTGCCCCGAACCGCCGGCCTTCCGCAGGCGCTCCAGGCGACAGGTCAGCTCCACGGCGTTCCAGGGCTCTTTCAGGTACTCGTCGCAGCCGGCCAGGAAGGCCGCCCGCAGGTGCTCCGGACGGCCGTAGCCGATCACAGATGCGCCCAGGGCTTTGAGCCGGAGCATCTCGTCGTGCTCCGGCAGCTGCCGGGCCGGAACGAGGATGGCGTCGAAGCTTCCCGCCGGCGGCGGGGCGCCGGCGACGGCCAGCTCGAGATCCCGGCTCCCCCGGGCCTGCTGCCGGAGGCGCTCGCACAGAAGGGGGTCATCGCCTGGAAGGACGACCCTGAAGGCGCTCAGTCAGCTCTTGTCCTGGCCGGACTTGTCTTCCAGCCGCCCCATCCTGGCCTTGAGGTCCTCGAGCATCTTGTCGGCGGAGGACTCCGCCCCCTCCAGGGCCCGGAACTGCTGCTCCAGGCTGTCCCCGGCGGCCGGCGGCTCCAGCTCCTTCATGGCGTCCAGCTCCGCCTCGATTCTCTCGACCTTCTCGGCCATGCGGTCGAAAACCTCGAAGGCGCTGGTGTCGGCCAGGCTGCTGACCGTCTGCTGCATCCGCTTCTGGGCCTCGGCGCGTTTGACCCGGGCGATCAGGAGGTTCTTCTTGCGCTGGGCTTCCTCGATCTTCTGCTGCAGCTGCCGGAGGGATGCCTTGAGCTGCTCGACCGATGCGTGCTGGGCCTCCCACTGGCTCTGATACTGGCGGATGGTGTTGTCGTACTCCTGCTTGCGCAGGAGCGCTTCCTTGGCCAGGTTGTCCTGCCCGGCCCTGACCGCCAGCATGGCCTTGCGCTCCCACTCCTCGGACTGCTCCCGGTTCGACAGGACCTGGCGCTCGAGCTTCTTCTCGTCGGCGATGGAGGCAGCCACGGTCTTCTTCGACTCCACCAGCTGTTCGTTCATCTCCACGATCAGCTGGTTGAGCATCTTCTCCGGGTTCTCGGCCTTGCTGATCATGTCGTTGATGTTGGCCTTCATCGCCCTGCGGAAACGGCTGAACAGTCCCATCATGACCTCCCCACGTCTGCCTGTCGGTACGGATTGAGTGTCTTGTAGTGCTGAACCAGGGCCAGCCCGATCGCCTCCAGGGAGGCACGGAGCTCCTCCAGGTCCATGGACTCGAGCTCCAGGGTGTCCACCAGGATCACGCCGTCACCCTCCAGGGCGTACGCGCCGTGGAGAAGATCCTCGGCGTTCAGCCGGAGCAGGCACTCGTAGAGCTCCCCCCGCCGCTCGGCGGGAAGCTCCATCACCTTGATGCGCAGTATCACCACGGGTTCACTGACCATGACGATCAGGTTCTTCAGACCCTTTTCCTCGTCGTTGATGAGCCAGGTTTTCTCCCCGATCTCCTCGAAGGAGAGTCCCAGGTCCACCAGGTAGCTTCGCACCTTGTCGCTCACGTCAACCTCCTTGGGCTGGCCGGGGACTCGAAGGGGGGCTCGGGCTCACCGCGTGCGGTTGTCGGGAACGTGCTGGATGCGGCTGGCAAGGGCAGGCGTGCGCGCCTCTAGCCCAGGAGCACCTGGCCGGCGTTGTCGATTGCGAGAATGGTCTTGCACTCGGAGCAGCGGAAACGGCCGGGCTTGACCGCCTTGAGCTTCTTGCTGCAGATCGGGCACTTGAAGATCTTGGGAAAGGGCCCCGCCTGCAGTGTTTCGCCCTTCTGGGCGAAGAATGCCACCGCCTCTTCCAGGTTCTCCTTGATGTTGAAAAACTGGGAGAATCCGAGCAGCTGGAACACTTCGTAGACTTTCGGCTGGATCTCCAACAGAACCAGGTCCCCGCCCCGGGGCTTGACGGCCTTCAGGAAAGCGGTGAACGAGCCGATGCCCGTGCTGGAGACGTAGTTCAAACCCGAACAGTGGAAGATCAGCCGGATGAATCCCGCTTCGATCGTCTTGGCTACGCGCTTCTGGAAATAGTTGGAGTTGTAGGTGTCGATGTAGCCGGTGAGATAGAGAACAAGACAACCCGGGACATCGTCTATCTTCTGGAGTCGTATCTTGAGGCTGTCGTCCTTTTCGTCGTCGAAACCAGGAACAATGTCGTTGTTCGTCATGCCTCTATTCCCAAGCGTGTATTAGCCAGTATACTACACAATTCGTACTTTTCTTGTCAAACAGTTAGCCCAAAAATCAGCGGTTGGGGTCCCAGCTCACGTTCACGGACGCTACATGGTAACCGCCGAACTCTCGCTGGCTCTCCTCTCCAAGAGGATACCTGGCGGTCCCCCGGTAGCGTGCGCCCACGCTCCACTGGCCCCTGCGCCCGGTCAGGCCGACCCCGAAGCTGTACGCCTGACGGGTCCTCTCCTCGTCCTCGTACAGACTGTACGTGCTCCTGAGCCAGGCGTCAAGCTTCAAACCCGTGATGATCGCCCAGTCCGCGAAGAGCTTCGGTCCCAGGTCCAGGTAGTTTCGGCCGTCGGGCGCCCCTTCGGCTGTGTCTCCGATTTCGCCGAACACAGCCTTCTTGACCGCAAACTCGGCTCCCACTCCGAGCACCCGGCCTATGCTCCACTCCAGCCCCGGGACCACGGCGAAGTACCAGTAGTCGTTGGCGTCGCCTTCCGTGAAGTCCTTGCAGGAGACCCGCCCGGTCACGGTGGCCCGGAAGCTCCGCCCCCGCTCCTCCTTGACCCGAAGGGCCAGGCTGTGCCGCCAGTAGGCGGCGCTCAGCGTCCCCTCCTCCTCTTCCTCTTCCACCCCAGCCGCGGTCTCGTAGCGAAGGGTCACGACCGGAAGCTTCCACTGGTCGCCGTGGGCGGGACAGGCCAGGATCAGGCACGCGAGCACCAGGGCCCATTTCACACAATGAGTATCGGTGCACGAGCCCGTATTGACAACGCCGAGTTTTGCCCCGAAAGATAGCGGGTATGGAGGATCACGGACCGCTTCCCAGGGTCGTGCTGGTCAATCCCCAGGACCCGAAGAACGTGGGGGCGGTGTGCAGGGCCATGAAGACCATGGGCATCCGCCACCTGAGCCTGGTCGGCAACCCGGAGCTGGACCTGGACGCGGCGGCGGTCACCGCCGTGCATGCCCGGGACCTCCTCGACGGGGCGGTGCTCTGCCGGGACCTGCCCGAGGCCGTGAAGGGTTCGGTGCTGGTGGCCGGAATCACCCGGCGGCGGGGCAAGCGCAGGAAGTACCTGTCCCTGACCCCGGAGCAGCTGGCCGACCGGGTCGCCGGGATCAGGGCGGGGGCGGTCTCCCTCGTGTTCGGCAACGAGGCCGCAGGCCTGAGCGACGAGGAGCTGGGGGTCTGTCACCTGGCAGTGCACATCCCCAGCTCCCCGGAGTTCCCCTCCCTCAACCTCTCCCACGCAGTCCAGGTGATCGCCTACCAGATCCATTGCCGCCTCTCCGAGCGCCGGGGCACGGGGCGCTTTCGCCCGATCTCGGAGGAGCGCCTCGGGCTTCTGGTCGAGGAGATCCTTTCGGTCCTGCAGCAGATCGGGTTCTTCTCTCAGGGCAGCAGGGCGGAGATGGGCGTGTTCCTGCGGGACATCCTGGCAAGATCGGCCCTGGCCCGGCGGGAGGCGGACCGTCTGGAGGCGATCTTCCGCAAGGTAGCCGGGCTGTTCCTGCGGGCACGACGCGGCCCCGCAGCAGCCGCGCGCGGAAATCCCCCCCGCGAAAACTCCCCCCGGGGCAATTCTTGACCTCCCCGTCGGAAGGCTCTACACTCTTGCCATGAAACGACCACGCTTTCCGGGAATCGCCGCCTGGCTCCTGGCGGCGTCCGCACTCCTCCTTTCGGGGCCGGCGTCCGCCATCTCGAAGAGCGAGCTCGACCGGGTCATCGACTTCTCCGTGACCGTCAAGACCCTCGAACGCCTGGACGCGGCCACGGCCCGCGACTACCGCCTGGACGAGCGCTTCCTGGTCCTGGACGGCACCGTGAGCACGATCGAGGTGATCGACCCGGAGGAGAGCCGCTATCAGGTGGTGGTGGAGCTGGTTTCCGGAGAGTGGATCGGCCTCGAGGAAGTGCGCAGCTACCGCTGCCTCGTGCTGTTCAGCGGGCCGGAGTACGCCCGGGTGTTCCCGCGGCGGGCACCCAGGGACGCAGGCCCCCGGGTCATCACCCCGAACGACCGGGTTCTGTTGGTGGCCCGCCTGCTCGAGCCGGTGGCCCTCGACGCGGACGACTCGATCTGGGTTCTCGAAGGGATCTACGCCCGACCCCTGCGGTAGAGTCCGCCGGGGCCCTGCCACCTGCAGGCCTGAGCCCGTCGCGGCTCAGCGCTCTCGAACTTACAGGTCCTCGATCAGGATGTCCCGGCGGCGGAGGGTCCCGCCGTCGGCGAGCACCAACCCCCGTTCGACCACGTTCCTGAGCTCCCGGACATTCCCCGGCCAGTCGTGCTGCTGCAGGCGGGTCAACGCCTGCTCCTCGACCTGCACGGCCTCGGCCGACAGGCGGCTCATGAACCAGGCGACCAGCAGGGGAATGTCCTCCTTGCGCTCCCGCAGGGGTGGAATGCAGACCGGCAGGACGTCGAGACGGTAGAACAGGTCCTCCCGGAAGCATCCCTGGCGCACGGCGGCGTGCAGGTTGCGGTTGGAGGCGGACAGGATCCTTGCATCCACGCGCACCGGCTCGCCGCCTCCCACCCGGTACAGCTCCCCGGATTCCAGCACCCGCAGGAGCTTGGCCTGGGCCGCCAGGGACATCTCCCCGATCTCGTCGAGAAAGAGGGTGCCTGCCCGGGCCCGCTCGAAGAAGCCCGGGCGGCTCACGGCGTCGGTGAAGGCCCCCTTCTCACTGCCGAACAGCTCGCTCTCCAGCACGCTCTCCGG
>Ga0068714_10006337_pt1 | contig 12098 bp, 7 predicted proteins | sample MTBNYHSulfiMetaG_FD_62988 | JGI IMG/M metagenome (GOLD analysis project Ga0068714, IMG submission 62988) | Enrichment culture microbial communities from rom New York Harbor, USA that are MTBE-degrading - MTBE-NYH (New York Harbor Sulfidogenic)... | ecosystem: Environmental > Aquatic > Marine >... | reverse complement strand
TGCGCAAGTGCAGCACGGAGCACGCCCCCTGGTTCATCATCCCCGCCAACAAGAAATGGTTCCGCAACTTCGTGGTCTCAGAAATTCTCGTGGAGTACCTTTCCAACCTCCGGATGAAGTTCCCAGAGGCGGCGGCCGATCCGCCCGTCATCGAGCCGGACCATTCCGCATAGCCGTGACGGGGCGCTACGTCAGATCGCGCGAACAGGCGCAGCAGTACGAAGACCCTTGCGCTTCGCACTGCCGCACCACCCGACAGACGCCGTCCCATGCCTGAGCACGCGACGCAGGACATCCATGCACGGATCAACGCATGGACGAGCCGGCCGTGATCAGGTCGCCGGTCTCCCATTGCGGTGTGCCGTTCGCATCCCGCAATAGCAGCGTCTGATCGCCGCACTCGATCTTCGAAGCCATCAGGACCTGGCCACTCCAGGCGTCAATGCGCGCCGGCATGCCCATCACGGTCACTTCGTCACCGAAGTGAAGTATGATGCCCTGGCTTTCGATGAAGGGACGAGGTCCTGCGTGGATCGCCCACGTCTGGCCCTCCGCGGTTTTGACGCTGAGACGAAGCCCTTCGACCGAATGCCGCGCGACGGTGAAGGTGCCGATACTCTGGATCGTGCCGCGCACCGTCGTGACCAGACCAGGGTCGAAACGCCGGTTGTACTCGCTGCCCGGTCTCCACGCCGAGACATCGAGATCTCTATCCGAGCGGCCGGGCTTCATCTCTTCGGCCATGGGACCTTCGCCTGGAATGTAGCCAAGCGTTTCCCAATACGGAGTCGCCTCGAATCGCGTCTCGATGCCGCGGGCATACAACGGGTCATCCAAATAGGGGAAACCCTCGGCGCGGCTGAAAGCCACGGCCTTCAGCATCGAGGCATCGGCATCGATCCGCACCGCGTGCAATGGCGGCACCACCTCAATCGCACCCCATGGCACGAGGGCCAAGTCCCGATCCAGATCCCAGGGGGTCGTTTTCAGGATTACGACGCCATAGGTCACCTTGTCGCTCGTGGTATCGACGACGATGTCGTCCAGATGACCCAAAGTTTGCCCCTGCAGGTCTTTGGCCGACATCCCAATCAATTGCGTCACCCTGCGCGAGTCGACGGGCAACCGCTTGCGGGCCGTCATCGTCATGGTCTGTTGAGACGACGATTCCCGATAGCTCGGACCGGACATATGGTGTCCCTCGCGGTACAGCGTGCCGATCTTCTCCACCCAATCTCCATCAGCCCTGTCGGGCCAGCGGTCCTTCGGGAAACCCGCCGCACCGGCAAAGGCGGTTGAATCGGCCTGGCGTTCCTCCGGGAAGACCGATGCCCCGGTATAGTCGGCCAAGTACGGCGTCTGGATCTGATAGTCCTCCGCAGAGCCTGGCACACTATCGAGGTACTTCTTCCTCACGTCGAGGACGTAGGCGTTCTTCTCCGGATGCTCGCGAAACGCGGACCACGGCACGGCGAAGAGCTTGTCGCGGAAGCCGAGGAATCCGCCGGAGGAAAGGGCCGCGTAACTGATCGAATCACCGCGACTATCCAGAACAACATCCTCAATACGGCCGAGCTTCTCACCCTGGCTGCCCAGAACAGTCTTGCCGATCACCTGGCCAAGCCGCTGGTAGATAGGTTGCGTCCCTACCATGCTCTCCGACTTCATCCTGATGTCTGTCGACTCGGGCACCGTCTGCGAACTCATCTTCGGCTCATCGCCGCCCTTCATGCTGCAAGGTGTCTCGCCCTGCTGGGTCCCGGCAATCACCACTGCGGCCGTCCAAAACAGCATTGTCACTGCCACACAGCCGATTCTCATCCCTGATACGAGCGTGTGATACATGATCGAATCTCCTTATCTGTTTTCCGGTTTTCCCCTCCACACATTATCCTAAATCCCTACCGGTGAAGAACGACTTCACCTTCCTGCTGTCAGGAGCCATATACGAGGATGGTGCGGTGCAGTTGCTCAGGCGCACGCCTTATTCTTCCCGAGCATTTTGCCTACCGGCAGACGTGAGGTGATTTGGCAAGGCGATGATGAACGATCAAAGATCGGCGGCCGCCGCAACCGACCGGTCGGCTGCGATGGTCTCGCTCGACAGAGAGGCTACATACTTCAGCCAGTCCTGTTCGAGCCCGCCGATCGAGCCGAAGTGCCGGACGAAATCGCGTCGTAGAGAGACAGAGGACCGCCGCCCCACCGGAGAGGCGGCAAGATCGTCCAGATAGGTGGACAGCTCGTCCGGATAGTGTGTCAGCAGGAACCCCAGGAGCCCCCAGCATTGGGCATAGACGTCGGCCGGCGAGGAACCGAGCGCATCGGGGCCCGCCAGGACCGACAATTCATGCAAAGAAAGAAGAGCCCCCCGGGCATGGAGCTTTGCCAGTGTTCGCCTTCGGGCCATGTTGCCGATCGGGTCCCATTGCGTCTGAGTGCTGCCCTCGAAGAAGGTGGCCAGACCCTCAGATACCCACAGAGGATACATCACTCCACGTTTCTGAAGGCCGCTGTTGTAGGCCAGTTGGTGCGTCATTTCATGTGTGAGCATCAGAATGCGTTCTGCGCAGGAGCCCTGACAATAGCACGACCCGACGGGGCATTGCGGCTCCATTGCGGCTTGCACCGGAACATCCGGCGCGACCAGCCCTTCAGCGATACCTCGAACCGCAGGCATGGCGTCACAGCACAGCACGACCTGATTCGTTCGGGTCGAGTAATACGCCTCCCGGAAAGCGGTGCCGGCATGTTCCACGCCCGGCGAATGCCGGCGGTACTGCTCTCGATCGTCGAAACACACCCAAATCAGGGGCTGACTCGGCGCGTCGAGTACCAGACCGTGCAAAGCCATCGCGCGCAGGAGCTTGGCGTGGATCGTCTCCAGCAGATCATTAAGGGCAGATGAAGTGGGTGAATCATTCCCGGAAGACACGAAGAAATGATTGGTCCGATGCAGCGCCGGCGAGGAGAGAACCGGACCGCCGGAGGGAACGCCGGCGCGCTGCGGCGCTTCGCCAAAACATCGGGGACCGGACCGATGCAGCACGGTCACGGCGGCCACCGTCAGGCAGATGCGAACGAATCCTGGATGCTTCACCTTGGCAAATTCCTCGGTCTGAGTGCGCCCCTTGCGAGGCATGCCTCTCCAGCCAGGCCGAGTACCGCTCGTGCGTTTCGAATCTGCCATGAAGTAGCTATCGACCGCTTCGTGGCCCGACATGAAGTGCGACGGGTTTTATCTGAGAACAGCCCTTGCGAGCCCCCATTCTGGTATCGCCCTCACTCCATCGAAGTGATTCAACGACCAACCAGCAGAATTGTAGCATCGGCGAGGGTTGCATGCAAATCTTTTCCTCTACAGCTCCGCGTCGGCCTATTGACCTATAGAATGCGGGAGATTCCCTTCCGCAGCATGTGCCTTGATTTGCGGCCCCTCGGCGGCGACAATAGAGGCTTGATCGGGAATGAATCGCCCGTGGCGATGGAAAGGAATCCCACATGACTCGAATCCTGCTTACCCTGGCCGTTGCGGCGCTGGCCGGAGGCGGCTGCACCTCCGCCTATCGCGTGCAGGTCAACGGGTATTCCGAGCTGACCAAACCGCTCGACCGGACGGCACCCATGTACGTTGCCACTGACCCCAACGCGGAGAACCTCATCTTCCTGAGGCAAATCAAGGCCAAGGTCGAAAAGGTTCTTCGGGCCGAGGGATATGTCGTCGCCGAGACACCCGAGAAGGCGACATATGAGATCGCCTTCCGGGCGGGTACGGTTTCGCAGGAGGTCGTGGACCGAAGCCCGGTCGTCGACGTGCGAGCCGGCTTCTACGGAGGATACAGCCGCAGCTATCCCTTCTTCGGCCCGATGACCTATGTGCCCTATTACGACACCACATACCGGCAGTGGCTCATTTTGAGGCTCTTCAAAAGAAGCTCGGGCGAAGCCACAGCCAAACAGCTCGTCTGGGTGGGTGAAGCGGCGATGGAGGCCGACCGCGCCGCGATCCGCCAAGCGGTCGACTACCTGCTCGTCGCCTGCATCGATCATCTCGGCATCGACACCGCCCAGGAGATCACCGTCAGGATCGAGGGAGACGACCCTCGCGTAATGGAGATCGCGGCCGATCCATAGCCAGCGGAGGAGAGCAATCACGCCATGAAGACCGACATCTGCGTCATCGGCGGGGGACCGGCCGGACTAATGGCCGCCATCTGCGCGGCAAGAGAGCGTGCCATTGTCATGGTGATGGAAACCAATCGGGCCGCCGGCCAAAAACTCCTGGTCACCGGCGGCGGGCGATGCAACCTCACGCACGATGCGACCATCGACGAATTCGTTCGCGCGCTTGGCCAAGCGGGCCGATTCCTACGTCACAGCCTCCACGAGATGCCGCCGACCGCAGTCCGGACGTTCTTCCACGATCGCGGCTTGGCCACCGTAGTCGAACCCGACGGCTGCGTCTTTCCAGCGGAAGGCCGCGCGGTCGACGTGCTCCGAATCCTCCTGAATGAAGTCGAGCGATCCGGCGTGCGTCTGTTCTGCGAAAGCCCCGTCACCCAAGTCACTTTGCGAGACGACGGCTTCGCCGTTACCACACCCGCCCAGACTGTCGCGTCAAGGCGTCTGATCGTCGCCACAGGCGGTCTGTCCTGGCCTCAGACCGGCTCCACCGGCGACGGCTACCGGTTCGCTTCGGCCTTGGGGCATGCGGTGATCGCTCCGAGGGCGGCTCTCGTTCCCCTCGTAAGCCGAGAGACATGGCCCGGCGATCTGGCGGGCGTTGCCCTTTCCGATGTGCGGATCTGCCTGGCGGCCACCCCCCGAAAGACCGTGTCAAGCGGCGCGATCGTATTCACCCAGGACGGTCTCGGCGGGCCTGCCGCGCAGGACATGAGCCGTTTGCTGGCCGACGAACTGGCGGGTGGAGGTCACACCATCGGCCTTCAGATCGACCTTATGCCGTCGGTCCTGGAGACGGAGCTGGACGGGCGGCTTCAGCAGCAACTGACCGCCAATGCGAGGAAGACCGTGGCAAACGTCCTGGCCGAATTCGTGCCGAGACGACTGGCTTCGACGCTTTGCATATTGGCCGGATGCGACGGAGACACACAAGCGGGCCAGATCAGAAAGGAGACGCGAAGGGCCCTGCTGAGACTCTTGAAGGCCTTGCCACTGCAGGTAACGGGGACCCGGCCCATCGCCGAAGCCACCGTAACCCGCGGCGGCGTGGATCGGCGCCAGATCGATCCAAAGACAATGAGCTCGAAGGTCTGCGCAGGCTTGTTTTTTGCAGGCGAAGTAATCGACGCCGACGGTCCCTGCGGCGGCTACAATCTCCAGATGTGCTTCTCGACCGGGACTCTGGCCGGACGCTCGGCGGCCCGTCAGTTGGCCGGCTTGTAGTACTCCATCGCCTCCGGGATCAGCTCCTTGAGGTTCTGGATGCGCGTTGCATCGGCCGGATGCGTGCTGAGAAACTCCGGCGGTGCGTTGCCGCTCTTCTGTGCCGCCATCCGCTCCCAAAACGCCACCGCCGTCTGCGGATCGTAGCCGGCCATAGACATGAAGATCAGGCCGAGCCGGTCGGCCTCGTTCTCATGCAGGCGGCTGAACGGCAGCAGCAGCGCAACCTGCGTGCCCAGGCCATACGACGAGACGAAGAGGTTCTGCGTCGCCTCCGGCTGCTCTCTGAGCGCCACAGACAGAGCCATTCCGCCCATCTGCACGACCAGCCCTTGCGTCATCCGCTCGGCACCGTGCTTGGCGAAAACGTGCGCGATCTCGTGGCCGACGACCACTGCCAGCCCCGCTTCGGTCTGGGTCACGGGAAGGATGCCTGTGTTGACGACGACCTTGCCGCCCGGCATGGCGAAGGCGTTGACCGCGTCATCCTGCACGAGGTTGAACTCCCACTCATAGCCCTCGAACGGATCCCTCTCCAAATTCTGCTTGCTGTACTCGTTGACGGCGGCGACGATGCGGCTGCCGACCCGCTTGACCATCTCGCTGTCCTGGCTACCGGCGACAACCTTGTTCTCGGAGAGATACTGGGTGTACTGCTGGACACTCAGCGAGTTAATGATCGAATCGGGAACGAAATTGAACTGCCGCCGGCCTGTGATCCCCACTTCCGCACAGCCGACCGCCAGAACCACCAAGCCAATCAGCCAACCCAACAACCATCTCTTCGCCGCGTTCATGGGCGTTCTCCCTTTCGTCCAAAAAGGCATCCTTGTCGCGGTGATCCCGGCGAGCCGGGACTCCGGTGCACACATCCTGTCCTCCATTAAGCCGTCATTCCCAGCCGCACGCAACGTCTTTTTTTGCCGTTCCAGTCCGCAATTCAATCGGTCTTAGCGGTCGGAGAATCCCAGACCGTAGCCGGGATGAACTGCCAAGCCGATCTGTTCGACGTTGCCGTTGCGGCCGTTGTACCAGAGCATCCAACGGTCATTCTCCTGATCGAAGATCGCAAACGGCTTGTAGCAGGCGTCGCCATCCCAGGCACCGCGAACCGGATGGATGATCGGATTGGCGCCGTGGCGCTGCCAGTCGGTGATGCCGTCGCGCGAACGGGCCAAGCCGATATGGGCAAGATGCTCGTTGCGGAAGCCGATATAGAACATGAAGTGCCACTCGCCGGCCCGGATCACCTGACAGGCCGTGACCTTGTGCTGTTCCCACGGACTGGCCGGATCGGCTGCGAAGACCGGGTTGTCTCTGTGCTTCGTCCAGTGCACACCGTCCGGGCTGGTGGCATAACCGATGGCATTGGGCTCATATTGGTCCCCGGCCGAGTACCACATTCGGTACCGTTGTTTGTCCTCCTCCCAGAGCACGTGTGGGCACATCGCCGCGTCCTTCTCCCAAGGTTCCTCGGGCGACAACACCGGCTCGACCGAGCGGCGCGTCCAGTGGATCCCGTCGGGACTGGTCGCGTAGCCGATCCGGCTCCGGTCGCGGGCCTGGCCCGTATACCACATGTGATAGCCGTCCGGCCGTTTCGCCACGGAGGGCCGATTGATGTCGGCTTCCCAATCGGTTTCGTGGTTCGGCGCCAAAACGATCTGCGGCTGGCCCCAGTGAATTCCGTCGCCGCTCTCGACCAAGGCCACTGATTGCTTCGGCCGCCAGGAGAACCACATGCGATAGGTATCGGCCTCCTTCAGCAGCGTCACATCGAAACATGTCCCAAGCACGCCGCCAAGAACAGGGTTGCCCTCGTACTTGGTCCAACCGGCTGAGGCCCCTTCTCGCGCGCCGGGCAACGTGCCGGTGATGCGTTCGAGCGAATCGGAGCGAGCGATCTCAACGCCGTCAGCGAACATACGAAGCCCTTTGCCACGTCCGTACTTCCGGCCTGTTCTGTCCCAGAGAATGGTCAGCACGCGCCCATGATAGAGGATATTGTCCAGACAGAACCAGTCCCATGCGTCCGAGGTAACGAGCGGACGGACTTCCACGAGATGGTCCGGCCTTGGACGCAAACCGACCAAGCCTGTAATTACCAGGTCGCAGTAGGTCGAGTGATTGTAGTCCTTGCCTCGCTCCTTGCCGCCCTTGCCCGCGTCCCACGTCCCATCCGTCCATGTCTTCAGACGCGTCCGGGCGATCCAATCGCCGGTATAGGGATTGAGGTTCTCGTCGATCCAGGGCACGACCTTGCCGTCGTCGCGCGTGAGGTAATGGCTACGGGTGTAGATCTTCAGCAGATCGAAGTAATCCGCCTCGTCCACAACCTTCTGATTGTAGTTATCCAACAGGTTCGCCATGGCCGTGAGCGTCACGGAGGTGGAATACGGCCAACTGGGGCCGTTCCACTGGCATTCGTGCCCTTCGTAGGACAGACGGAATCCGGGATGTCTCTGCTCCGCGGTCGTCGGGCCGTAGGGAGCATAGAACCCCTGCGGGTCCATAAGCTGCGTCCAGGCCCTTTCGTACCCATCGTCGGGCAGATTGAAATACCAAGGCGTAAATCCATGCAATTCACGCGCATCCACAAGACGATCTTTGTCGCGCGGTAGCGTCTTGAAGAACTGCGCTTCCGAGTCCCACAGTCGGGTCTGGACCAGCATCTTGATGCGCGCGGCCTTCTCACGGAACTGGCCCGCGGTTTCGTGGCGGCCTGCGAGAGAGGCGATCTTCGCAATCGCGACAGCATCACCATACATGTACGAGTTGATGGTCGCTCGCTTCCCGCTGCCTCCGATGGAGACTTCCATGCCGTCCTGGCCATCGACCTGCCAGAAGAGCCCGTCCGGTTCGAGCCGGTCCTTCTCCCACTGCCCGTAGTTGGCGATCAGGTCGGGCAGCAGATCGAGCAGAATGCGCTCGCTGCCAGCGACCACGTATCGAGCCCAGAGGGCGTCGGCCACCCAGAAGCTGTAGCTGCGCACCGCGCCGCCCTTGCGGAACCAGAACCGGGCATAGTCATCCAGGAACACAGGGTCGTGCAGCCAGCGGCCCTCGTAGAAATGGTGGCCGGCGGCGCAGTTGATCGTGTTGTGTTTGCCCGCCCAACCGACGGGCGGCAGAAACTCCGTGATGACGAATCCGTCCGGCGTCTGCTTGATGTGCTTGCGATAGGTCCACCAGCGAAAGTAGTACGTCCGCTCGATGTCCTTGTCGGGACACTCGAACAACGGAATCTGCTCGCGGAGAAACGCCCACGCCCGCTCGTTGGGAATGTGCTGCGCGTACAGTTCCTCATCGTCGCGATTGAACTGCTCGACGTAGTGCCGAAACGAGTCGGCTTGCAGCACGCCACCAGAGGCCGCCCGCTCGCCCAAGCCCGCCGCGGCAAACATGGCGATGGTGATTACCGCCAGCAGTGCCCGCCAGCCACTCCCCACACGATGCGATGTCACATGTTCCATTCTACCACTCCCAAGGCCCCTTGCCCCATTTGCCCAACGACGGAGCCGATACTACAACGCCCCGTCTGCCCCTGCAACGCCTTGCCCCCTGAATCTCACCCGCGGCTCCGTCAGTCGCCCTAAGCTCTTTTGCCATCGAATCTTAAGGCCCTCCATCCAGCCCGCGCTCGTGGATCACGGGTAGAGCATAGGCAGAAGCGATGGCCTCACGACTTGTCGCGGATCGCGGGTCGCTCCTCGGCTACGCTATCTTCTCCTTGCCTCTTCAACGGCGTTTCAATACGATGATGACACAGCCTTTGAGACGGCTGGGTTCTCTGAGATGCGGATATAGCAGTGGCCGATGTCGCCCAGCCAGTGATATGTCGTGTCCCACTGCAGCAGGCACCAATGCCAAGCAGGAATGAGAAACCTTTCGATTTGCAGGGGTCGAGCGGAACCATGAGAGACACGCGCGGTGACTTCAGCCCCGGCAATGACCGTGTGCAGCGTTCATTCTTTTGCCCTTTCGCGCGACTGGGATGCGAAACAAACCGGCAATTGCAGTGAAGTGGAGACGTTGGATTTGATCTGCTCCCTGTCGGTCACGCCGGAAGGCCCCTGACAGGGCTTTTGCCTTTTCGGGAGCAGGCTCAACATGCGAGGTACAAGAAGTGAAGACGGCAAATTGATCGGTTGAGACAGGGAGGCGACATGGACACGACGAAATGCGAGAAGTGCGGGCAGGAGGCGGAGCGATGGGCGGAGTTTTGCCCCCATTGCGGCGAACCGATGGCGGGGTATGCGCGGCCGGCAGGCTTCTGGATTCGGGTCGGGGCGTACATCATTGACATGCTGGTGTTCCTCCCGATCATCATCCTGGTGTTCTGGAACACTCTCTCGCTGAAGAGCACCGCCCTGCTGGTGGCAACCAGCATACCGGGGTTCCTGTACAAGCCCTGCATGGAATCCTTCTTCGGGGCAACCCTGGGCAAGATGTCCTGCGGGATCAAGGTCATCAACGCCCAGGGCAAGAAGCTCGGGCTGTTCTATGCCTACGCCCGGGCGTTTCCATTCCTCGTAGCCGCCGTTGTCGCTCTGGCAAGCAGAATAGTGCTGTTTTCCGTGCCCGGGTTTGAATCGGCTACCTCCTTCGTGGCACTGGGCCAGTTGAAGACGCCGACCTACTGGGACGCGGTGAATCCGCTGGTGACCGTGCTCATCCTGATCGACTGCATCGTCGCGGCGTTCACCCCCAGGAAACGCGCCCTGCACGACCTGCTGGCCGACTCCTACTGCGTCTACAAAGAGCCGTAAGAGGAGGCGGCGTGCGGTGCACCTTCTACAGGTTCATTCGTCGGTAATCTCGCCCTTGATCTGGTGAAGCAGGTTGATCGCTTCGATGGGGGTAAGGTTGTCGAGATCGATGGAGCCAAGGCGGTCGAGGACGGATTTGTGTTTCTGGACGAAGAGGGCGTCGCCTTCGGGCTCCCTGGTCTTGTGTTTGGCGAGACGGTCGCCTGTGGCCTCTCTGGCAAACGTGGATTCGAGTTCCTCGAGAATTTCCTGAGCGCGGCGGAGGATCGACTTGGGAATGCCGGCCAGCTTGGCGACGTGGACGCCGTAGCTTTTGTCGGTGCCGCCAGGCAAGATGCGATGCAGGAAGACCACCTCGTCCATCCATTCGCGGACCGCAACATTCAGATTGCGGACGTTTCCGAACAGCTCGGCCAGCTCGGTCAGCTCGTGGTAATGCGTCGCGAATAACGTGCGGCACGTCACCTTCGTCGCCAGGTGCTCCGTGATCGCCCAAGCCAGGGCCAGCCCGTCGTACGTGCTGGTGCCCCGCCCGACCTCGTCGAGAATCACCAGCGAGCGGCTCGTCGCGTTGTTGATGATGTTGGCAGTCTCAGTCATCTCGACCATGAAGGTCGATTGCCCGCGCGTCAGCTCGTCCGAGGCGCCGACCCGCGTGAAGATGCGATCGACCAGGCCGATCTCCGCCTCCTTGGCAGGGATGAACGAGCCGGTCTGGGCCATTAGCGACAGCAGCGCTGTCTGGCGGATGTAGGTGCTCTTGCCCGACATGTTCGGGCCGGTAATCACCGCGATGTCACCGGCACCGGCGCCCAGCTCGACGTCGTTAGGCACGAACTCTGCGCCCAGCGTCTCGGCCAAAACGGGGTGCTTGCCCTCGCGAATGACGATCCGCGTATCGCTGGTAACCTTCGGCCGGACGTACCTGCGTCGAGCCGCGACCTGAGCGAACGACGCGAGACAGTCGCACCGGGCAACCGTGTCGGCAAGCTGCTGCAAGCGAGGCACGTAGCCGGTTGCCTCCCGTCGGACGTCTTCGAAGAGACGCTGCTCCAACTCCAGCGCCCGGTCCTGCGCGGTCAAGACCTCGTTCTCGTATTCTTTCAGAGCCTCGGTGATGTACCGCTCGGCATTCTTGATTGTCTGCTTGCGAACGTAGTCCGCCGGCACCTTGTCGGACGAAACGTGCGAGATTTCAATGTAATAGCCGAACACCTTGTTATAGCCGACCTTCAGGTTCGCGATGCCTGTGCGTTCGGCCTGCTGCTTCTGGTAATCGCGCAGCCAGCTCTGGCCATCCCGGGAGATCGAGCGGAGGCGATCCAGTTCGGCAGAGAAACCCGGCCGGATGAATCCGCCGTCGCGAAGGTGGGCCGGACAGTCCGCGTCGATGGCAGTCTCCAGCAGGTGCGTCAGCTCGTCCATGCTGTCGCACCGCTCGGCGAGAGTCCTGAGCAGTTCCGCCTTGAAGCCGGTCAGCAGCTCGCGCAGCGCCGGGATCTGGCCCAGCGTGCCCGCCAAAGCCAGCATGTCACGTGGTCCCGCGCGGAATGTGCTGATACGTGCGGCGATCCGCTCGGTGTCCGCAATGTTGGAGAGCCGCCGGCGGAGATCAGCCAGTTCATCGGCCGCACCCATCAGTTCCTCGACCGCGTCCTGCCGGGCCTCGATCGCGTCGATGTCGCACAGCGGCATGCACAGCCAGTTCCGGAACATCCGCCCGCCCATGCCAGTGAGCGTCTCGTCGAGACAGAGCAGCAGCGAGCCCCTGCAGGTTTCGCTGCGGATCGTCTGAAGGATCTCGAGCGACCGCAGCGAGGTCGGATCAACCTGGAGGAAATTCCTGCGGCTGATCTTGCGAAGGCTCTGGATGTGGCCCAGAGTGGTCTTCTGCGTCTCGCTGAGGTACTCGATCACTGCTCC
>Ga0068714_10006336_pt1 | contig 12098 bp, 11 predicted proteins | sample MTBNYHSulfiMetaG_FD_62988 | JGI IMG/M metagenome (GOLD analysis project Ga0068714, IMG submission 62988) | Enrichment culture microbial communities from rom New York Harbor, USA that are MTBE-degrading - MTBE-NYH (New York Harbor Sulfidogenic)... | ecosystem: Environmental > Aquatic > Marine >... | reverse complement strand
GCGTCTGTTTTGTGGACGCCCGCCTCCCGCAGGAGCCTGCCCTGAGCTTGCTGAAAGCCGTGAGCCTGTCGAACCGGTCGAGGGGTGGCGGCTGCCTGAAGGATTTTGAAATGGGTTGGGAGGGAGAACTTTTTTAAAAGTTTTCCCCCCGTAAACAGTGGCAATTCACAGCCGCCGAAATACGGTGCAGCAATTCGTTCCACCAAAGCCGAAAGAGTTCTTCAGGACGAATTCCTGGTCGATCCGGAGCATCCGGTTGGAGAGGCATTCCAGGCCCAGGTCGGGATCCGAATCCAGGTTGATGGTGGGAGGAATGACGCCTTCCCGGAGTCCCTTGATCGCCCAGATCAACTCTATGGCGGCGGCCGCGCCCATCGAGTGCCCGATCTGGGACTTGTTCGCGCAGACCGGGGGCGCGTCCCGGCCGAAGACCGTTTTCAACGCCACGGCCTCGACCTTATCGCCTATTTTAGTGGAGGCGGCGTGTGCGTTGACCGCATCGATGTCCGCCGGCTCGATGCCGGCATGTTCGATCGCCCCGGCCATGCAGCGGGTAACGGTGGGCAGGGACGGGGCCACGAAGTGTCCGGCATCGGAATTCATGAACCACCCGGCCAGTTCGGCGATGGGGGCCAGGCCGTGAGCGCGGGCGAACTCCGGGTCGGCCAGAATGAGGCAGGCGGCTCCTTCCGAAATCACGAACCCCCGCCGGTTTTTGGAAAAAGGACGGCTGGCCTTCTCGGGAGGCTCGGATTCCCCGGTCTTGTAAGCACCGTTCATGGTGGCGAAGCCGGCCACAATGGGTTCGACCAGGGGGAAGTCCACCCCGCCGCAGATAAAGGCCTTGGCCATGCCCGATGCAATCATGAGGGCCCCCACTACCAACGACGTATTGCCCGTGGCGCAGGCCGTGACGGTACTCAAGTTCGGTCCGGTGGCCCCGGTCAGGATGGAGACCTTGCCGGTGACCATGTTGATACAGGAATTGGGATTAACGCACGGCTTGGGCAATCGGCCTTCGTTCATCAGGGCCCGGTCCGCGCTCAGGACCGCATCGAGTCCGCCCACAGCCGCGCTGAAAGTAACCCCGATTTCCGAGGCGATCTCTTCGGTTATTTCGATGCCTGCGTGCTTTAGGGCTCGGTAAACCACCAGAAGCGAGTGCTTGAAGATCGGCGATGGCCAAAGGGCCAGTTGACGGGGGCTGAGGAACGGATAGTCCGATACCTCCATTTCCGGCACCTGGCCGGCAATCGTGACCGGAAAGCCTTCGGGTGGATTGAATCGGGTCAGCGGTCCCACACCGCTTTCACCGGCCAAAGCCCTGGTCCACTGGTCATCGGGGTCCGTTCCCAGGGGGCTGACCAGGTCCCAGCCCAATATCACCGGAAGCCGGGCTTCCATCACCAGGGTATGAAGCGATAGAGTTTGGCGAACATTTCGTAGACTTCGACCCAGTTCTGCAGGTCTCGGCTCGACCGCATGTGCGCCCTCTTGTTGACCATGACCCAGCTCATGTGAGCGGCCCCGTCCTTGCACTGGGAACAGTCCCGCGTGGCCGACGTGCAGCAGCGATGTGTGGTCTTGAGGTCGCCGGCCCAGCGGATGAACCCGATCAACCGCCGAGGCTTGGGATCGCGGCCGTCCATGGTCTCGGTGACCGAAGGACATTCCATCCATCCCCACCGGCGATCCAGCATTCGGCCGCTGGTGATGATCCGGTGGTAATAGTGAGACGAAATGACCGTGTCCGGGTATTGGTCCATCAGGTCGTCCATCTCATCACGCACCCGTGCGTAAAGCTCCGGCGTCCAGGAATATCCGTCCACCAACTCATCGTTGCTCAGAAGCTGAAAATGTACCTTGAGGCCCACATCGGCGATGCGTTTGACCATCTCTTCGATCCGGCCGAGTTGGGCCGGGGTAATGGTATACAGATAATACGTGTAGGGATCGCCGGCGTAGTTCCGGCTGGAAGGGGTAAAGACATCCCGGCCGCGCAGGTTCTTTTCGTCCTCCGGGTCGCCCCAGAGAGATATCCCGACCATCATGTCCGGGAAACGGTCGCGGTCCACCTTAATCAATCCGTTGGTGGCGCAGTAGGTCGGCAACCGTCTGTAAAAGGCTTCGACCCGATCCATTTGCAGGGTTGGCTCGCCGCCGATGAGGATGGCCAGGTTGACCCCGCGTTCTTTTTCCCGGTCGATGAAGTTTTCCCAGGCCTCGATGTCGTTTTCCTCTTTGGCGGCCTTGTGTTCATCGGACGAGAAAAAGAAACACCCTTTGCATCGCAGGTTGCACTGGTTGGTCACATCGTAAATGGAACTGCGGATGTTCAGCTTCGAGATGGCCTTGTATCTGGCGTACCAGTGTTCGTCCAAGAGAGAGCTGACTGTTATCATGTCCGGTTGAACTCCCACTTCAGCCGCTCCGTCAATGGCGGTGCGGCAAAGCTCAAAGAATTTGAAAGGGGCCTGAGGGAAACATTTTAAAGTTTCCCTCAGTACAATAAATAATCATATCCATTCTCACAGTATGGCAGGTTTGGTTATGCTTGCTGCGCTCGCTAACCCAACACTCCTGCCCGTAGGGGTCGGGCATTAATTGGCGGGAGGCGGCGGTTCGACCAGGTCATGGCAAAGATTTTCACCTTTTTCATAGTCCCTGACCCAGACGGCCAGGTAGTTGTCCACGTAATCCAGCCACGATCGGAAAACCGTCGGGTCCGATGCGTGCCTGTACATCCGGGCCGTAACTACGGCGCTACCCGAAGCATAGTGCCGGCAGTCCGGGCAATCGGTGTCCGGCACGCAGCAAGCCGCGTTACGATCCCACTGGAGATTCGTCCGGTATTGCCGGAAAGACCGGCCCAGACCGATAGCCTCCGAGGGATTCATCCTCGGGTATGGACAGGAAAAGAGGTCATGCAGCCCCAGATCATGAGTATGAATCACGGCGCTGTAGGGCGTAAACAGGACATGCCCGGAGTAGCTTTGCATCAGGGCCAGCATGATGCGGCGCGCCTCGGCTCGCGATTCCCGTGTGTGACGCAAGGGGCCGTTGTACCCCACCGGAGAGGAGAACATGTTGAAGGTGACCCGGCAGTCGTGTTGGGCCAGGGTTTCGACCACCTCGTAAGCCTCTTCCAAGTTCCCGGGTGTGAAGGTATAGACCCATACGGCCCGGAGATCTCCTTTGTAGTTGTCCATCTGTCGGATCAGCATATCCCCTGCCCCGCGTATCTTTTTCGAAGTCTCGTCATTGCCCCAGACCGAAACGTGGATCTTGTACCCTACGCTCTCGGGGATATGCTTGATCCCATTGGTGGCGATGGAACCCAGGCTTATCTCGTCGTAGCAGACCTGGAGCGACTCCGGGACTAAGGCGGGTTCCGCCCCGGCCAGAACTACGTAGGTGATGCCCCTCTCCTTTTCCCGCCGAAAAAGCAGGCTCCAGGCCTCCGGGTCGGCCGATTCTTCGGCGAACTGTTTGTCTCCCTGGTAATAGTAACAACCCTCGCAGCGGATGTTGCAGCGGTTGGTCATGTCGTAGGTCGATTCGCGCAGGAAAAAATACCGGCGAATCTTTTCCCAGCGTTCCCGCACTCGAGGGACCTTCAGAATTTCGGCGAAACTCATTTTCTGTCCAGAGGTTCCGGTCGGATTCATGTACACGACCTTGGGTGCTGGGGACTTGGCTGCGCTCATCCGAGGCGGCTCAGTATGTATTGGGCGATCAACCGCACGGTGCCCAGGTTCGGATAGTCGTCCTCGCGGATGGTGATCTTGTACTCGTCCTGCAGGACGAGGGCCAAGGTGGCCATGTCCATGCTGTCGATACCCATCTCGTCTACCAAATCGATTTCCACGTCAAAGTTCTCGGGGGTGACGTCTTCCAGTTTGAATTCCTGTATCATGATGCGGGCGACGTTGAGTTGAATTTCCTCAACGCTCGATGCAGCACTTGCGGCCTCTGTAACATTTCCTTCCATCTTCGAAAATCTCCTGATTCGAAATCAATTAGGTTAGCGAGCGAAGCAAACGTAACCCAACAGATGTAACGATAATCGTTGGTTTTCGTCCCTCAACCCAACCTATGATCCTTTTCTTAACCCCGGAACATCCCTCCGGCCGGCGGAATGGGAAGCGCTGATTCCTAATATTCATATCCGGCCTGATGAGCCCCGTCTTTCTCCAGGATCAGCCAATTAGGCGGTTTAAGCCTCCCCCCGCCGACACCTTTCATGCGCAGACCCTCGGTTGTTTCCAAGATCCTGCCGCGTTCATCGAAAAGCCGGAGGTCAAAAAGGAGTTCATCGCCCCCCGAGCGACCGGCGGAAATCCGTGCTTGGTAACTGCGGCCCGCCTCGGTGAGTCGGAAGACACGCCTCCGGCAGAAACCCACCGGAAAACCTACCAGGCCATGGAAGCGCATGCCCCATAAACACGCCAGATGAAAGGCCCCGTCCAGGGGAAAAGGCGACCCCAACGGACCGGGAAGCGACTCGATCTCCCTGGCGTGCACCAAGGCCAGAGCCCCATCCGCCGTCAAAAGGGCCGGACCGACAATGTTCCGAAAGGCCGGGCCGAAAGGTACGGCTTCTCGGTAAATGACCTCGGGCCGGATCGAAAACGCTGCTCCCCTTGGAGGGCCCGAGAGGTCCGCGGAAAGCGCCGGTACATCTTCTCCAGGCCCAAAGACCGCCCGGACGTGTTCCAGTTTCCGGAACATGGCCCCGTTCTTGGAACAAACCCTCGAGCAAAGGCGCGCCAAAACCCGTTCGCCCCGCTCCTCCATTTCCACCATCACGTCCGCTGTGGGCCTTCGGGGCAAAGCCAGAAATTTAAGGAATTCAGCTTTGTCCGCTTGCAAGACATTCAGGTCCCACTCCCTTTTCACTTCTCCGGCCAGCAATTGGAGCGCCTCCACTCCGGGCAGAACAGCCCGGCCCAGGAAGCGGTGATCGGCCAGGTAAGACCTTAATGGTATGGTCCGTTCCAGGATACGCATATCACTTGGGGAAGCTCCGCCAAGTCTGGAGAGTGTGTTCGTCCACAGGTACGGGTATCCGCTTCTGATTCAGGGTGCAATGTACGGTGAACCCGTCCGCCGCCGGCCTCGGGTTTTTTTGCCGCAGGATGACATAGTCGAATCGGATTTTTACCCGTTCCAGTTCCCCAGGTCGGGTCAACACCCACACCAGGTCATCATAGGTCAGCGCTTCGTAATAGTTGACTCCCGTATTGACCACAGGGTAGACGAATCCGGCCTGTTCCACGGCGCTGTACGGGTGTTTGATGTACCTCATCAGCGTGGTCCTACCCTGTTCGAAGTATCGCAGGTGGTTGGAATGATAAACCGCGCCGGAGCAATCGGTGTCCGCGTACAAGACCCTTAGCTCGGTCCGGTGCCACACCAGACCCGAAGCCTCGTCGCGGAGGTAGGGCCCCTCGCCGTTGGAATCCACCAGTCGCATGGGTTTAGGCCGCACGTCATACCCCCCTGAAGATCACGCAGCAGTTGGTCCCACCGAACCCGAAGGCATTGGACAGGACCATTTCCACCTTGGCGGCTCTGGCCTGATTGGGCACAACATCCACTCCATCGAGCTTGGGATCGGGAATATGGTTGATGGTCGGTAGCAGCAATCCCCGCCTCATGCCTTCAATGGTCAGGGCCCCTTCCACGGCGGCGGCCGCTCCCAGGGTGTGACCGATCTGGGATTTGTTGGAGGAAATGGGAATATGGGACAGATCGTCTCCGAAGACCTCGCGAAGACAATCGACCTCCACCTCGTCCCCTCTGAGGGTGGAAGTTCCGTGGCAATTGACGTACTGAATGTCGCCGGGGACCAACTCCGCATCGTCAACGGCCTGACGCATGGCCCGGATGATGGTCGGCGGATTGGGCCTGATATAGTGATGTGCATCCGACGTCCAGCCCACGCCCATGACCTCCGCTCTGGGAGTAAGTCCATGGGCTTTGATCATCTCCTCGGCCGCCAGGATGATCACCCCGGCGCCTTCCGACAACACAAACCCACGCCGGTCTTTGCTGAAGGGCCTGGAAGCCTGACGCGGGTCGTGGTAAGCCCGGTCGTCGTCATAGACTTTGATAAGGGCGTTCATATTGGCAAAACCGTAGATGATCTCGGGCATGATCGATGTGTCCACCCCGCCGGCCAGGACATAGTCCACGTCACCGTCCCGAATCAGGCGCGCTCCCACACCCAACGCATGGTTGCCCGAAGCGCAGGCCCCTTGTGGGGAAAAACTCACCCCGGTAAAGCCCAATAATGCTCCGGCCTTACCTTGAGGCAGGTTACCGCAAAGGTTCGGCAACAGAAAAGGGCTGACCTTGAGAGGGCCGTCGTTCTGGAGACTGAGGGAAGCCGCCCGGAAGGCGTCTAGGCCATTGAGCGCCGAACCGATAAAACAGGCCGTGCGCGAAGAGGTTTCACCGTTCATCTCGAGCCCGGCGTCCAACAGGGCGTCCCGGCAGACGGCCATGGTCAGATGGATAAAAGCGGCGTTCCAGTACCGGGCTTCACGCTCGTCGACAAAATCCAGGTCCAGAGGGTCCCACCCGGGAATCTCGCCCACCACCTGCAGATGAGGCTCGGGTATTCGGCACCGGGTGACCCGGCGAAAGCCCGCTTCGCCCGCCGCGGCCCGATCGAAGGTCTCCTGAAACGTCCTGCCTAAGGGCGTTGCCGCGGCATAACCCACTACAAAAACGCTACGGTTCCGAGGGGCCTTCATGAGGGCAATCGGCGGGAACGGTAGGAAAAACGACTCATCACGGCTTTCATTATGAAATTTCGCCTTTAACGCTTATTACTGCGTTCCGCTCTCAGACCCACCGGAAGTCGAATTCCGGTTCATTTGAAGGGACCTGAATCGGATTCAGCAGCGAGTTATGTTAACCTAATTAACTTTATTTTGTCCAGCAGGATCGGCCGCGTTTGCCCGACAACTGATTTCCCTATCTGTTGAAGAATTCATCCCGATCTTTTAAGCGTGGGAAAGCCGGCTTTCAAGATTTCCCTTCCATAAAAATGTTATGCAAAAAAACGTTGTCCGAAAGACAAAAAGAAGCTACTATCTTACCGACCATCGGAATTGTCCTCTCCTTCGCTTCGAACGGGTCCTGCACGACTTCAATTCCGACGGAAAGAAGTTCACCGCAACCTCATCAACCGACCAAACCGTTTTAAAGCACCTGTCAGCTCCGGTTATCATCAAACGAAAGGAGGTCCGCACACCATCCCGATAGCATAGTGGTTGTCGTTTTTACATAAACCCAAGTTCCACAATAAGCGGAAAGGAGGGTATGAGTAATGAAAAGACCTAACCTTCTCAAACGGATCCTGTGTTTTTCTGTTATTGTGGTGTTCATGGGCATTCCCGCATGGGGCGCGGATACGATCAAGATCGGCGTGCTGGGTCCCATGGCGTTCACACAAGGGGAAGGCCACTGGAATGGGGCCACCTTGGCCGCGGATGAAATCAACGCTCAGGGCGGCGTCACCGTGGACGGAACCAAACGGCAGATCGAACTCATTAAGGTCGACACCAATGAGTTTCTCAGTGTGCCGGACGCCACCAACGCCGTCGAACTGGCCATCTCTCGTTACAAGGTTGATTTTCTGACCGGCGGTTTCAGAACGGAAGCGGTTACGGTGATGCAAGACATCGCCATGGACAACAAGAAGATCTTCATGGGCTGCGGTGCGGCTCATCCCGAACTCTGCGAGCGCGTGACCAATGATTACGACCGTTATAAGTACTGGTTCCGCGTCACTCCCATCAATTCCAAGTTTCTGGTGAAGGTGGACTTCATCCTCTTGGGCACGGTAGCCAAGATCATGGCCGCCCAGTTAAACATACCCAAGATCAAAGTGGCCATTGTGGCGGAAAAAGCGGTCTGGAACGAGCCCATTGTCAATATCGCCCAACAGAAATTGCCGGAAATGGGCATGGAAGTCGTGGGCGTCTGGAGACCCTCTCCAGTAGCCACGGACGTGGCCGCCGAACTGTCCGCCGTTCAACGTGCCGGAGCGCACATCATCTTCACGAGTTTCTCTTCCTCCGTGGGAATTCCTTTCGCCAAGCAGCACGGCGAACTCAAGATACCCGCCGCAGCGGTGGGTATCAATGTGGAGGCTCAAAAGCAGGGTTTCTATAAAGCCACTGGAGAAAAGGGCGACTACACGCTCACCATCAACACCTACGCACGTGTCAAAATCACCGACGCTACGATCCCCTTTTTCGACAGTTACAGCAAACGATTCGGCGAAGCTCCGAACTATACTGCCGGAACCTATGAAGCCGTTTATATTCTCAAAGAGGCAATCGAACGCGCTAATTCCTTGGATTCGGACAAAGTTGTAGTGGAAATCGAGAAGACGGACCGGCCCGGAGCCGCCGGCCGGCTCGTGTTCACCAAAGACCATGATGTCACGTGGGGACCGGGATACATCACCGGACTCGGCACCCAATGGCAGAACGGGGAAAACATGTGCGTTTGGCCCATGGGATGGGAAGGCGTAACGTATGAAGGTGTTGTTCCCTACAAACTGCCCCCTTGGGTCATCGAGCATTACAAGAAATAAAAGCAACCTCCGACGCTCAGGCATCTCCGGTTGCGATGCGAAAACAGCGCAATCCGCCGGATGCGTCTATAAAGGTCCCGGGAAAGCCTTCCGAGGTTTTCCCCGGCCACAGGAGGAACGAGTTCAGGGGTCTTGCCCGACCTATCTTGTCCATTAATTTACTGATATCATGAAAATTAATGTGTTTTCGGGTAAAGACCTCTCGAATATTCCGGAATAGTTTGCCGACCGAAACAGCGCTGAGGCCGGACCATGCTGCAGGACATCATCATTAACGGTCTTGTCAACGGAAGCATATACGCGCTTCTGGCCATAGGATTCTCCCTCATCTTCGGAGTGGCCCGCATTGTCAACATAGCTCACACCGCGTTTTACATGTTGGCGGCCTATATCATTTACATCGCCTTTCATTACTTGGGCGCTCCGCCCGCACTTGCCATATTACTCGCCATACCGGCTACGGTCCTGACGGCTCTCGTCTGTTTCAGACTGTTCATCGATCCCATCCAGGAGCATGAAGCCGCCGTGCTCATCGCCACCATCGCATTGGCCATGGTCATTCAAGAAGCGCTGCTCGTGGCTTTTGGAGGGCATTACCTTGGGGTTCCACCCCTGATATCGGGCTATATTGAACTGCTGGGCGTCCGGGTGACCAAGCAGCATGTTCTTGCCCTGGGATTCGTGTTTGTTGCGTTGGCCTTGGTCTGGGTCCTTCTGATGCGCACCAGGATCGGCCTGGCCATCCGAGTTACGGCCCAGGACCGGGAAATCGCCAACCTGATGGGCATGGACGTAAGACGGATCGCCATGGTGACCATGGCCGTGTCCGTCATGCTGGCCGCCGTAGCGGGAGCCATCGTGGTTCCCCTGACGGTCCTGGATCCACACATGTGGATGCACCCTCTGATCATGATGCTGGCCATCGTGGTCCTGGGAGGCGTTGGAAGTGTGAAAGGAAGTCTCCTGGGAGCGTATATCCTTGGATTCGCGGAAGCCCTCGTTGTGTTTCTGATCCCCATGGGAGCGTTTCTAAAGGGGTCCGTCGCTCTTTCCATCATGATTCTGGTCCTTTTGATCCGCCCTGAAGGACTGTTCGGCGTTGCGTTCGAGGAAGAAAGGTAGATGGGATCTCCTGTTTTTTATCTGCGTCGCCTTCGTACTCTGTTCCTGACGGAAGTACTGGTCCTGCCAAGTCGCGTAACCGTTCTGGTGTTCTCTCTGGGCCTGCTGCTGCTCCCGCTCTTCACCCGGGATCCGTACGTGCTTCGCATCCTGATTCTGACCAGTATATTCGCCATACTGGCCGCAAGCTGGGACCTTTTGTCCGGCTTCACGGGCCAGATCAACTTCGGCCACGCCCTGTTTTTCGGAGTGGGTTCGTACTCCGCAGCCCTTCTGAACATTCACGCCCACCTGCCCCCCTGGATCGGCATACCGTTGGGCGCGCTCGGGGCGGTTTTAGCCGGATTGGTGATCGGCATTCCCTGTCTGCGGCTCAGAGGCGCCTATCTGGCGCTCACCACCCTGGCGTTTCCGATCATACTCCTGGGGGTCGTCTTCGCCATTCCCGACATCACCGGAGGTGAACTAGGTATCTCGGGGCTCTCCCGACTTTCCGGTTCCCGAGTGGGTGACTACTACATTTCGGTCATACTCATGCTCGGACTTGGGGGCGTCATGTGGAAGATCACCGATTCCAAAACCGGAATCATTTTCCACGCCATACGCGAAGACGAACTGGCGGTTCGGGCCTCCGGCTTGAACACGGTCCGGTACAAACTCCTGGCCTTCTGTTTGAGCAGCTTTTTCGCGGGAATCGCGGGAGGCCTTTACGCCCATCTCATGCGCACGGCCGGACCTTCCACCCTCGAGGTGAGCATGTCATTCCAGGTCATCATCTGGGCCGTTTTCGGCGGTATGGTGTCGATTTACGGTCCCATTGCCGGTGTTTTCATCCTGTTCCCTCTACTGGAATTCCTCCGGATATTACCCAAAATCCGGATGCTCGTCTTCGCCTTTATCGTATTGCTCACACTTCTGTACATGCCCGAGGGCCTGATTCCCTGGATACGAGACAAGATCGAGAAAGAATGCCCCAGATGCAAAATACGAAACGCGGCCACGCGCAAAACCTGCCGAGTGTGCGCAGCTTCGTTGGAAAAAGCGTAAACCCCAGATCTCCGAGGTGAACGGACATGGATCCCAAAGCGGTTTATCTCTCCAAGCCCTGGCTCAAGAACTATCCTGAAGGCGTTCCCGCCGAGCTGGACATACCCGTTCGCTCGATACCGGAGATCTTCGACGAGGTTTCGGGTCGCCTCCAAAACAAGACCGCCGTCATCTTTTACGGGAAAAAAATCAACTACAAAAGTCTCAGGGAACAGGCGGACCGTTTTGCAGCCGCGCTGGCCGACATGGGAGTTACCAAGGGCGACCGCGTCGCCCTGTACCTGCTGAACTGTCCTCAGTACGTCATCGCGTATTTCGGGGCATTGAAAGCCGGGGCCGCCATCACTCCCATCAGCCCGGTCTATACCAGCCGGGAAGTCAAACATCAGATCGAGGACAGCGGCGCCCTGACCGTGGTGTGCCAGGACATCCTTTACGACAATGTGCTGAACACCGGCCTCGAACTGAAAAACGTAATTCTGACCAATATTAGTGAATACCTGCCCGGCTTGAAGAAACTGCTCGGAAAAAGCGCTTTCGGAAAGATGAGCCGCGAAAGGGGAACTCAAACCATTAAGTTCGAAGAGGGTCCCGGGCGATATCTGTTTCAAAGCCTGCTCAAAAAGCACCCACCGTCACCGCCCGACATCGTGATTCAACCTGAAAAGGACATCGCCGCCCTGCCTTACACGGGCGGAACCACCGGGCTCCCGAAGGCGGCCATCCTCACGCACTACAACATCATTTCCTGCCAAGCCATGGCCCTGGCCTTTTGGAGTTCCATGCTCGAAGAGGGAAAAGAAGTGAACCTGGCCTTTTTGCCGTTCTTTCATATTTACGGCCAGGTCGTGGTCATGCTGACGAGCCTGATTCACGGGTTTACGCTGGTGCTCTTTACCACGCCGGATATGGACGAAATTCTCACCGCCATCGAACGCTATCAGGCCTCGGGCTTCTACGGAGTCCCCACCCTGTACGAGTATTTGAAGGAGTATGACAAAACGGATCAGGTCAACTGGAAACGGCTGAAACTCATCGTCTGCGGGGCCGACAGCCTTCACGAGTCCACGGTCCGGGATTGGGAAAGGCGCACCGGCACCAAGATCCACGAAGGTTATGGAATGACCGAGACCAGCGCTGTGAGTCACGCCACCCCCCTGGGCCTGGCCCGAACCGGTTCCTTCGGCATTCCGATCCCGAACCAGAAAGCGGCTGTGGTGTCCGTCGAAGGGGTCGAGTTCATGCCCGTCGGCGAAGAGGGCGAACTGATTCTCAACGGTCCCAACATCATGCAGGGCTACTGGAAACGGGAAGA
>Ga0068714_10006334_pt1 | contig 12104 bp, 3 predicted proteins | sample MTBNYHSulfiMetaG_FD_62988 | JGI IMG/M metagenome (GOLD analysis project Ga0068714, IMG submission 62988) | Enrichment culture microbial communities from rom New York Harbor, USA that are MTBE-degrading - MTBE-NYH (New York Harbor Sulfidogenic)... | ecosystem: Environmental > Aquatic > Marine >... | reverse complement strand
CGCGCCGCTCGAGTAGGCCGCGAACTCCGGCGCGTACATCGACTGCAGGGTTGCCGGGGCGACCCGGAAGGTCCCGGCCATGGCCGCGCGGAGACGGTGCTTGAAGGTGTACTCCCCCGCCGGCAGCCACTCGAAGAAGAAGTTCTCGCCGCTGTCCCGGACCTCCTCGTAGAACCCCAACCCCAGGTCCCAGCGGTATCCCGAGGTGAGCCTCTCGGGCTCGAAGCCGGACCCGCGCGGGTCCCGCAGGTGGACGTACTCGGCGGCGTGCTTGGCCCGGATGGACAGCCGCACCTCCACCTGGTCTCCAACCTCGAGCCGCGCCCCCTCCGCGATCGGCTCCAGCACCCACTCGTCCCCCCGCTGGACGCGGCGGAAGAAGCGGCGCTCCACCCAGAACAGATCGCCGCGCGCCTCCTCGGGGAGTCTCTCGGTGGAGAAGTGCCAGGTGGCGGAGGCAAAGGCGAAGCCGGGGCTCTCCTTCTCCACTACCACGGTGCTCATGGTGGCGGCGTCCACCTCCGGCCCCGGGATCACCAGCTGCGCCTGGCCGGTGAACTCGTCGGGCTCGAAGACGAACCGTTGGTGCTTCGGCCCGGCCGTCACGTCGACCTGCTCCCGCACCCCCAGCTGTCCCTCGTGGTCCAGGTAGTGGACCATGGAGTAGATCACCTCGCCGGTGGCCCGGGTCGACTTCCAGTGGTTCAGCTTCTTGTTCAGCAGCAGCCACTGCACCAGGCCGTGGCGGCGAGCGTCGTCCGGCTCGAGCTCGGTCATGGCCCGCAGCGCGAACGCGTGGGTCTCGATCGTGTCGTTGTACCAGAGCCAGGCGCGGTCCTCGGGCGCCCAGAAGGTGCCCTCGTCCCGGGTCGTCTTCGCCGAGTCCATGACGCTGGCAAACACCAGGTCGGCGTCCGAGTCGCGGCCGGCCCGCTCCAGCGTCAGGGCGAGGTGGAGCTTGGACAGCGGCGAGTGCCGCTTCCAGTGCCGGAACGAAAACTCGAGCATCCGATCCCGGTCGTCCTCGGTGAAGACCCCGCCGGTCCAGGACTCGTCCGGGTAGCTCGAGAGGACGAAGTCGAGGAACGTGACCACCTCCCAGCAGCAGTCCTCCTTCATCATGTCGCGCACCACCTCGTCGACGTAGTGCCGGTGCATGTAGCCCCAGGCGCGCACCACCATGTCCCGCGGCACCTCCACGCCGAACTCGAGCGCCTTGGAGAAGCCGTAGAGCAGGTACAGGGTCATGTACGGCGACGGCGGGCCGCCGGGCCACCAGGGGAAGGCGCCGAGGGAGGTCTGCGCCTGCTCCAGCTTGGCCAGGGCCTCCCGGCGCTCGGCCCCGGCGATCTCCGGGTCCAGCACCGCGATGAGGTCCTCCGCCTTCTCCCGGCCCCCTCGCGCCTCGACCAGCCACGGGGTCTCCTCCAGGGCCATGGTCCGATTCGGGTCGGGGGCGTCCCAGGCCTCGAAGCGGGTCTCCCGCTCCGCCATCCCCTTCGCCATCTCCGCCACCTGCGGGTGGCGGTCGAACACGCTCGACACGATGCCGGTGGACAGGAACCGGTTCAGCGTCTGCTCGGTGCACTCGTAGGGGTAGCGCACCAGGTACGGGAGGGCGTTGAGCACGCCGTAGAACAGCTGGGCGTCCACCGTCACCACCAGCTGGTCGTGGATCATGGTGGGGTCGTCGCCCGCCGCCATGTCGGCGAAGTGGAGCTCGCGGCGATCGCGATCGTGCAGGGTCACGAAGCGGGACTGGACCAGGTGCATCCTCCCGGGGAGCACCGGCAGCGCCCGCTGCTCGCCGTCGGAGAACGCCCCGGCGCGCGCGACGACCCGGAATGCCACCGGGCCGACCCTTGTCGGCGCGGTGACGGGGAAGCTCACCGTGGTCCCGCCCCCGGGCGCCACCTCAAACGGCACGCCGCGGGCCCGGGCGGCGTCGAGGCCGAACAGCCCGAGCAGGCTTTCCTCGGAATCGGGGTCGAAGACCTCCAGGTCGACGGTGCCCTCGAGGGGCTCCTCGCCGGCGTTGTTAACTGCCACCTCCAGCACCGCCCGGTCCCCCTCGCGCAGGAAGCGGGGCAGGTAGGGCCGCACCATCAGCTCCTTGACCGAGCGGGGGCGCTTCTCCAGGGAGCCCGCCTTCAGGTCACGGGTCAGCGCGTGCAGCCACAACGACCACTCGGTGACCGAGTCCGGCACCTCGAACTCGACGGCAACGCCGCCGGAGGAGTCGGTCACCAGGTGGGGCAGGAAGAACGCGGTCTCGGCGAACTCGCTGCGCACCTCGGCCGGCGCCTCGGGCTCCGGGGGGACCTCCGCCGTTGCGACGGCACCCTCCGACGGCACGTCGGCCCGGACCTGGACCTCGTCCGCCATCATCATCATCGCCTCGGGCTCGGCCGCGGGAGCGGGCACTGCCCCGTCCGTGGCCCCGAGCCCCATCTTGTACCTCAGGGGCCCCCCTCGACCCGGCCCCCCGATGCCGTAGCCGTCCAGCGCCTTGAGCCGGTCCCCCCGCAGAGAGGGATAGCCCGGGATCACCGCGAACCGGGAGCTGGACCGCCATGCCTGCGGCGCCGTCCCGAGGCTCGAGCGCAGCTGCCCGACCGCGGTCAGGGTCGGGTAGAGCTCGAGCGGGCGCGGCGGCCGGTGGGGTGCGAACAGGTCGAGGCTGCGGTCGTACATGTAGGCCAGCACCTCGGCCGCGCCCGCGCCGAGCTCCCCCCCCTTCGGGTCGCGCACGGTCAGCCGGAAGGTCTCCCGGCTGCCCGGCCGCAGGGTGTCGCGGAAGGTCGCCATCTCGAGCTTCAGCTCCCGGTCGTCCCACGGCACGAGCACCGAGGCGCTCTGCCGCATGAGCTGGTGGTCGGCGAGCAGGGTCAGGGTGACGCCGAAGCCGCCGCGGTCCCCCTCCCCCACCGGGAGCTCGACCAGCTCCGGGTCGCGGCCCGCCCGGAGGACCCTCCGGTCGGTCACCACGCCGTCCCGGAACAGCTCGAGCACCATCTCCTGGCCCGGCAGCCCGGAGCGCACCAGCAACCGCGCGGTGCCGCCCACCGGCACCGACGCGCGCTCCGCCAGCAGCAGGGCCGGCAGGGCAACCGGGGTCCGCTTGCCTCCGGCCACCACCAGATCGCGCGACGCGCGACAGGTGACACCGAAGTCGTCCTCGGTGAGGTAGACCAGGCGGTAGGCCCCGGCTCCCAGCTCGGGCAGCCGCACCTCCGCCACGCCGTCGCCGCCGTGCTCCACCACGCCCACCGCCACCTCGTGCCCCTCCGGCCACGAGGCCAGCACCGCCGCCGGGTCGTAGCCCGGGCTCCACCGCGGTCGTTGGCGGTCCCCTTCGGTCCGATAGGCTTCCTCCTCCGGCGTGCCCTGCGGGGGCTTCGCCACCGGCTGGTCCGCCGGGAGCAGGGTCTGCGCCGGCTGCTCGAGCGCCACCAGGCGCCAGCGGCCCGTGCCCGCCCGCGGCGACCCGTCGAGGTCGCTCCGCCGCACCTCGAGCGAGGCCGTCTCCCCGTCGCGGAGGAAACCGGCGTCGCTCGAGATCGTCGCCTCCACCGACACGAAGCCGAGCCGGAACACCCGTTCGGCGGAGCGAGTCTCCCCGCCGTCGTCGGTGACGTCCACCGCCAGGCGGTAGCGGTAGGTCACCCCGCCCTCCGCCTCCCGCTCGTCCGCCTCGGGGGTGAAGGCCACCTCGAAGCGTCCGTCGGGCCCCAGCGCCCCCTCCCCGGAGGCGATCACCTGGGGACCGGTCGCCGCCTGGGGCCGCCACCAGAACCACCACGGCGGCAGCACCGGCTCGCGGGTGACCCGCCAGTCGACGGCGCCGCTGGTCACGGGCAGGCCGAAGTAGTAGCGGGCCTCGCCGGTCAGGGTCGCCGGCCGGTTCAGGCGCAGCGGCGCGGCAGCGTCGGCCACCGTCACCTCGAAGGTCGGCCGCTTGTACTCCTCGACCCGGACGCTCGTCACCCCCCCCAGCGAGGTCTCCAGCGACCACTCGCCGAGCAGCCGGCCGGCCGGGATCTCGAGCTGCCCGGAGGCGGAGCCGAACTCGTTGGTGGTGATCTCGACCGACGCCACCTCCTCGCCGTTGGCGTCGCTCAGAGTGACGCTGACAGGGGTACCGGGCAGGACCCGGAACCGCCCGGGCTGTGCCCCGCCGGTGTAGGCCACCACCTTGAAGTGGAGGGTCTGGCGCGGCCGGTAGACGCTGCGGTCGGTGTAGACCATCGCCGCCTGCCGGTCCACCCGCTCCCGCTCGCCGTGGACCCCGAGGTAGGTCTGGTCGAGGGCCACCTCGTCGCCGCGGGTGGCGAGCAGGAAGTGCTGCGCCCGCCCCCACGGCTGCTGGGAGATCTCCACCGTGCCGTCCGCCCCGGTGCGCCAGGTCTCGACCGGGCGGTGACCCTGCCGGTAGTCGAACCGGTAGAGGGTGACGTCGACGTCGGGGGCCGGTCGTCCGCGGGACCCGGACCTCACCTCGACCCGGTAACCCCCCTCGACCGAGCGGGTGAGGAGGACCAGGTCGCCGAGGATCAGGTGGACGGCGGTGCGGTCGTTGCCGTCCGCCTGGAAATCCCGCCGCGCCGAGGCCACCACCAGGTAGGCGCCGGGGCGCTGGATCGGCGGCGTCAGGTAGGTGTCGTGGTCGCGAAAGTCGGGGGTGGCCGGCAGGTCGACGCTCCACTCCGCGTCCGGACGGCGGCTGCCGATGATCTGCGGCACCTCCCGCCAGCCGGGGAGCAGGTTGTAGTCCTCGGAGGTGCTGACCAGTCGCTCCAGGTCGAGGCGGAAGGCGCGCAGGTGGAGCCGGTCGAGGTTGCGGTGGGTCACCCCGAGCGAGCGCCGGCCGAGGCCGTCGGAGGACATCCCCTCGAGCTGGTAGCTCGGCGCCTCGATCGTGGCCACCAGGTGGCGGCAGCGCTGCCCGCCGTAGCTTTCGGGGTGGGCACGCTCCCCGGCGCCGGCGACGGCGTGGGCGCGCACCAGGGCGTCCGGGGTCGGCTCGGCACGAACCAGCTCGGCCAGCTCCGCCTTCCCCGCCGACCACCACTCGAGGCTCGAGTCGAAGGCCGCGAGCCGGGACTCGAGGTCGCCCCGGATGAGGCGCCGGTCCTCCTCCCCGTCGAACGACGCCGCCAGGCGACGGACCCGCTCCAGCCGCGCCTCGAGCGCCGCCTCGGGACGGCGGCTCGAGCGGTGCCAGGCCTCGAGGTCGTCGAGCAGCGCGCAGAGCTTGAGGAGGGGATGGACCCGCGGGTCGTCCCAGGCGAGCGCACCCGCGTCGCCCGGGTGACCGGCAACGAGCTCCTCGAGGTCGAGCCGGAACAGCTCGTTGGACTGCTCCGGACGCCACAGCGAGGTGTCGGCGAACAGCTCGACCCACAGGTAGCTCACCGCGTCGCGCAGGGTGCCGCGGATCCTCGGCGGGTAGGTGTTCTGCTCGATGTAGCGGGCGAGCTCGCCGATCGACTCGCCGCCCCAGCTCTCGCGGCTCGACCACACCCGAAGGTACGCGGCGTGGGCCTCGGCGACGATCTGGTCCAGGGTCCAGGCTTTGAGATCCAGCTCGGCGGTCGTCTCCACCTTCTCCCGCTGCCGAATCTCCCACGAGTAGGCGTGCACGTACGTGACCAGGGCGTGGCCGTAGAACAGGTCGAGGACCGCCCGCGCCCGCGGCTCCTCCGGCCACGGCGCGGCTTTCAGCTCCTCCACCGCGGTCTCGAACCCGGACAGCGCCGTGCGCAGCTTGAGGCGCTCCACCAGCGCCCGGGTCCAGCCGTCGCTGTCGTCCGCAGCCCGCGCCGTCTCGCCCAGCTCGCCCACAAGCTCCAGCGCGGCCTGGAACTTCTGCTGGTCCACCAGCTCCTCGAACCCTTTCCATCCCATGGCCCGCACCTCCGGTGGCACCGATTCCGACTGCGGCCCCTCGGCTGCCCCCGCGTCCGACGGTACTGGACGAGGCCACGCCAGCAAGGTGGTGGCCAGGACCGCAGACAGGACGAGGGTGGCGACCAGGACGACACGGCGCAGCAGGGCGTGGGTGCTCATGGTACCAGTGTAGACACTCCCGCGCCCCGGAAGTTCCCTTCGGCTCCGCGATTCCGGCCCGACCTGGACCTGGACCTGGACCTGGACTTGGACCTGGACCGCACGACCAGGACGAGGTCCAGGTCGAGGTCCAGGACCACGCAGGAATGGGGAGGATCTTCGTTTCGAGCGGAGCTTGACCCACGATCGCGGTACCGAGGTGGGCCGCGCTACCATCCCCCCATGCCGGTCACCCTCGCGGTGTTCCTCCTCGCCATCCTGGTCACGGCGCTCCTCGTCGCCATCCGGCGGGGCGTGTTCCCCGTCGAGGCCACGGCCAAGGCCGCCGCCTCCGGTCTCCTGGTGCTCCTCGCCCTCGGCCGTTGGGACCCGGGGGACCCCTTCGCGACCCGGATGCTCGTCGGGCTCGCGCTGTGCGCCGCAGGGGATCTTCTCCTGCTCGGCCGGCGCACCTTCCCGGCGGGCCTGGTCGCCTTTCTCCTCGGCCACCTCGGCTACCTGGCCGCCTTCGCGGCCCGCACTCCCCCGCCGGACTGGTCGCCCCTGCCGCTGGTGCCGCTGGTGGTGGTGGCTGCCGGCGCTGGTCTGTGGCTGTGGCCGCACCTGGGTCGACTGCGAGCACCGGTGGTCTGCTACATCGTCGCGATCAACGCCATGACCTGGGGTGCTGTGGCGACGGTGACAGCCGGCACGGTGCAGTGGACCGCCGCGCCGGGGGCGGTCCTGTTCCTGCTCTCGGACCTGGCCGTGGCCCGCCACCGCTTCGTCCGCCGGGCCTTCGTCAACCGCGCCGCCGGTCTCCCCGCGTACTACCTCGGTCAGCTGCTGCTGGTGATGGCGATCTGAGGAGCATTCAGCTCTCAGCGATCAGCTTTCAGCTCCCCCGCCCGACCCCCCCTCTCGGCCAGAGTGGCGCAGGCGGCCCGCGAGATCGGCTCAGCGCCGTCCCTCGACGAAGGCGGCGAGCCGTTCGAGCCCGTCCCCTTGAATGCTCAGGAACCCTACGGCGATGCCGTCGACCCGCTCCCGGGTCAGGTCGGTGTGGCGCACCACCCGCGCCTTCCCGGTCACGTACATTGCGTCATCTGGCAGCTGCAGCTCGAACCTGACCTCGACGCCGACGGCGAGCTCCCGCCCCCCCACCAGCAGCGCCCCGGTCTGCGACAGGTTGGCGGTGCGCAAGAGCGTGTGGACCCCGCCGAACCGGGCCGAGGCGTCGACCTGGACCATGGCCCGCACCGCCACCCGGGGCGGTGCGCCGAGCAGGTCGACGGCGGCGCAGAGGAGGTCGGCGTCGGTTTCCCCCTGCCCGACCACGCGGTTCACGCCCCGGCCCAGTAACTGGTTCGCCGCCTCGAGCGCGTCCGGCTCGCTCCTCAGCACCAGCCCCGCGCGACGGTTGGGCCCCGACGCGTCGCGGAAGGTGGCGAGAAGGTCCTCGATCGACACGTCCGGCAGGGGGTGATCCGCAATGAGCAGGTCGAAGGGCCGCCGCCAGATCAGCTCGACCGCGCTCACCGCGTCGGGCACCTGATGCACGGTGAGCCCACACTTTTCCAGCAGCACGAGAACCCGCCGTGCGGACTCCGGCCGACGACTGAGCAGGAGAACCTGGCCCGACGGAGACGCCACCTCTCCATGATAGCGGCGAACCGGTCCAGCCCGTACCCGGTCCGACGGTCGACTTCCACGGTCCGGACCTATACTCGACACTGAAGGGAAGACGGCCACGGTAGCGACTCGAGTCCTGGCGATCCTGCTCCTGTCGACGCTTGCAGGCGCTCGTCAGGCCGCGGCCACGTCCCGCGAGGAGATCCTGCTCGAGGCCGTGACGGTGGCGGACCGCCTGGCCTCGGTCAAGCCCGTCGGCAGGTTCTGGGTCGACGCCCCTTACCTGACCGGCAGCGTGCTGGTCTGGGAGCAGCTCCACGCCGACGGTTCGACCGCCGGCCAGAGCCTCTGGGAGCGGGCCGACGCCGCGACCGCCACCGGGCTCGGCGACGTCCGCCACGGCGACTGGGCCGGGTACGCCCAGGGCGCGCTCGACCTCTACCGGCTCCTCCCGCTCGACCAGCCCGAGCGCAGGTCCGCGAAGCTGGCGGTGACCGACGGCCCGCTGCGGTTCGCCGAGCGGGTCATCCGTCGCACCAGCGCCGATGGGCCGCCCCTGGACCCGTGGTGGGTGCTCGAGGGCTACGGCAGCCGGTACTGGCAGGACGACCTCTTCATGGTCGTGCCGTGGTTGGCGATGCGGGGCTCGAGCCGGCCCAGCCTGCCGGCGGACGCGCTGGCGCGGGACCTGGCCTGGGAGTGGGTCGAGGCCTACGCCTTCGACCACCGCGCCGCACTGGAGGCCACCCCGGACCGCCGGGTGCCCCTGCGGCGCGACCGCCGGCGTCGGGGCTGGGCCCTCGGCGAACGGGCCAGCGGCCGGCTGCTCCTCGACCCCGCCACCGGGCTGTGGTGGCACGACGAGGGGGGCCCCGGCTCCTCGGTGCTGTGGGCGCGCGGCAACGGCTGGGTCGCCGCGGCGCTGGCGCGGGCCCAGCAGTTCCTCGACCGGCCTTACGCGGGCGGACGATTCGCGGTCACGGTGGACCGGGGCGAGCTGCGGCTGGTGCTGGCGCGAATGGCCCGCAGCCTCGTGGACGAGCGCGACGTCTTCGGTCTGTGGGGCTCCGACGTCGTCCGCGGCGACCTGTTCCCCGAGCCGGAGGCCTCCGGCTCGGCCCTGATCACGTACGTGCTCGCCCTCGGGGTGAACCAGGGGTGGCTGGAGGAGGAGGTCTTCGCCCCGCCGGCGGTGAAGGCGTTCCACGCCCTGTCGAAGATGGTCGACGACGAGGGGGACCTCCACCACATCCAGAGCACCGCCGGCGACCCCGAGAGCGGCGAGCTGCTCCCCTCGGACGACCCGGACCACAACCTCAACTACGGGGTCGGGGCGTACCTGATGGCCGCGGCCGAGGTCTCACGCCTCCCCGGCCGCTGGCTCGACGCCCTGGAGTCGACCGAAGCGATGGTGGTCGAAAGGTCGCGCTTCCGGCCGGAGCAGGGTTGGCTGGTCATCCACCGCGACGAGCTCGGCGAGATCGGTCGGATGGCGGCCGCGGGCCGCCGCATCGGCGGCCTCTCCTCGCAGCAGGTCCTGGCCGCGGAGCTCGTCGGCGACGAGGTGCGGGTGGAGGACCGGGGCTCCGGCGACGTCGCCCTCTTCCACGCCTCCACCCCCGGCCTCGCGCGACGCGGGCGGCTGGTGCCGGCGGTGGCGAACTCCGCCGGGACCGGAGGGACCCGGTGGCGCAGCGAAGTGGTCCTGTTCAACCCGCGGACCACACCGCAGCGGGCCTCGCTCGAGCTGCGCCTGCCGTCGGCGCCGGGCGGCGCCTTGACGTCGACCGTCACCGTGCCGGCCCGCTCGAGCGTGAGGATCCCGGATCCGGTCGGCGCGTCGGGCCTGGAGGGGACCGGCCCCCTGCTCGTCCGTTCCCGGGACGGGCTCGTGGTCACCTCGCGGACCTTCAACGACCACCCCGACGGGACCTTCGGCCAGCTCGTCCCGGCCTGGGAGCAGGCTGATGCGCTCCTCTTCGGCGAGGAGACGAGGCTGCTGCTGCTCGGCAGCGGCGCGGGCCGCCGCACCAACCTCGGCTGCGCGAGCCTTGCCACCGCCGACGTGGAGGTGAGCTTCACGATCCACGCCCTCGGCGGCGAGCCCGTGGGCGAAGTGCGGGGGACAGTCCCGGCAGGTCAGCTGTGGCAGCGCACCGACGCGCTCGCCGGGATGGGAGTCGACCGGGGCTACGCGGTGGTCAGGGTGCTCACCCCGGGCGGATCGGTCGCGCCCTACGCCTCGGTGGTCGACGCCGGCACCGGCGACCCGACCCTGGTGACGGCGCCGCGGGAGGTCGCCGCCACGCCGGGCGGCTCGGTGGTCGCTCGTGCCGTCCACATCCCGGCGGCGGCGCACGTCCCGGGGCTCGGCGGCACCCTGTGGCGCACCGAGCTCGAGCTCCACAACCCGGGGGACGACGACGCCACGGTCGACCTCGCCCTGCTCCCCAGCCGTCGCAACAACACCTCGCCGGCCGCGCAGCGAGCGATTGCGATCCCCGCCGGGGGCAGCGTGCGCTTCGACGACACGCTCGGGGAGGCGTTTTCCGCGCACGGCACCGCGGCCCTCCGGGTGACGCCGCGGCGCGGCACGGTGATGGTCGCGAGCCGGACCTTCACCCGGACCGCAGCCGGTGCGCTCGGCCAGCACGTGCCCGGCATGACCCTGGAAGACGCGGTGTTCTGGGGGGAACGGGGCGTTCTGACCCACCTCTCGAGCTCGCCGGACCCCGGTCGGGGCTCGCGTACCAACGTCGGCCTGGTCAACCTGACCGGCGCGCCGGTGGTGGCAGTCGTCGAGCTCTTCGCCGCCGACGGCTCGCGCCACGGCGAGCGGCGAGTCGCCCTGCCGCCGCACGGCCACGCCCAGCTCAACGGCGTCGCGCCCGGAATGGCCTGGGTCGAGGTGTGGACCCCGACGGCGGACGGCGCCCTGCTGGCCTACGCCTCGGTGGTCGACAACCGCTCCGGCGACCCGACCTTCATCCCGGTCCGGCGACTCGAGCCCTCGCCCCGCGAGCTGCTGGTTCTCGACCACCGGAGGGACTGCGTCCTGGTCGACCAACTCCCGGAGGCGGTGGGGACGAGCGCGCTGCCGGCGGGCCGGCTCACCGCCACGGTCACCGGCGGCGGCAACCTCGGGCGCCACGACCTGCCGCTGCGGGCGGCCTGCCTGTACCGCAGCGACGGCCGACTCCGGGCGGCGTCCCTCGCCCCCGGCGAGCGCCTCGAGGGGGTCGACGGCGGCGCGCCGTTCTGGTGCTTCGTCCCGGACCGGGTCGACCGGCGGGACAACCGGGGGTCGCTCCGGGTGACCCTCTCCGGGGGAGCCGACACCCTCCACCTCGACCTCGACGCGGTGGCCAACTGCGTGCTCCTCGACACCCTCCCCCAGGGTCGGGCCGAGGAGGCCCGGGGAGGGACCTGGGCCCTGGCCACCACCGGCGACCTCGGCGCCCCCTACCTGCCGCCGCAGCTGCTGGTGATGTACCGGGACGAGCAGAGCGGCGAGCTCACCTCCGAGGTGGTGGCGGACGGTTCACAGTTCGGACCGGTCGCGCCGTCGACCCCGCTGCTGGCGGTTGCCCTCGACTGGCTGCGGTCCGACGACAACACCGGCGCGAGCACGCTGCGGGTGGAGGGGGACTGAGGCCCGGGCTCACGCCGCGGCGCGGTCCGCCTCCTTGAGCGCGGCCACCAGGTCGAGGATCGCCTTCTTGGCGTCGGCGAAGTACATGAGGGTGTTCGGCGCCGCGAACAGCGGGTTGGGGATCCCGGCGAAGCCGGGGCTCAGGCTGCGCTTGACCACCACGACCGTGCGGGCCCGGTCGACGTCGATGATCGGCATCCCGGCGATGGGGCTCGTCGGGTCGGTCCGGGAGAGGGGGTTCACCACGTCGTTCGCACCGATGACGATGGCCACGTCCACCTCCATCATGGTCGGGTTGACCTGGTCCATCTCCAGCAGCTTGTCATAGGGAACGTCGGCCTCGGCCAGGAGCACGTTCATGTGCCCCGGCATCCGCCCCGCCACCGGGTGGATGGCGTACTCGACCGTCACCCCCCGCTGCTCGAGCGTCCGGTCGAGCTCGCGGACGGCATGCTGGGCCTGGGCGACGGCCATGCCGTAACCGGGGACGATCACCACCCTCCGGGCGCCGTCGAGGATCATGGCCAGCTCCTCGGCCTCGGTCGCGGTGACCTTGCCCCCGTACACGTCGTCCGCGCTGGCGCCGTCCTCGGTCTGGGCGAACACTCCGAAGACCACGTTGGCCAGGGATCGGTTCATCGCCCGGCACATGATGCTGGTCAGGATCAGGCCCGACGCCCCGACGAGCGAGCCCGCGATGATCAGGATGTTGTTCGAGAGGACGAACCCGGTGGCGGCCGCGGCGAGGCCGGAGTATGAGTTGAGCAGGGCG
>Ga0068714_10006333_pt1 | contig 12104 bp, 8 predicted proteins | sample MTBNYHSulfiMetaG_FD_62988 | JGI IMG/M metagenome (GOLD analysis project Ga0068714, IMG submission 62988) | Enrichment culture microbial communities from rom New York Harbor, USA that are MTBE-degrading - MTBE-NYH (New York Harbor Sulfidogenic)... | ecosystem: Environmental > Aquatic > Marine >... | reverse complement strand
CGCCAACGGCGAGGAGGTCCCGGCCGAAAAGTTCCTGGCCGAGGTGGAAGGGGTCGTACTGGAAACGCTTCTCGAAAAGATCTTCGGCGTGAGCGGCAGCGGGGGCGCTGCGGTGGACGGCCCGAGTCGGTTTTACGTGCTCTGGCGTTACGCATACAAGGCGGCCGAGATGGACGCTGGCGAGGCCATCGTGTTCACCTACGGCCAGAATGTGGAGTTGGATGGTCAGAACGGCCTTTCGTCCGGAAGCCGCGCGCTGGTCGAAAAGAAGAAGGGCAAGTACCGACTGCTGGACTTTTCCGAACGGGGGGACGACGAGAAATTGGGCATGCCCAAGGATGACGGTAAAGCCGCCCCACTGATCGATATCCTGCACCGTATCCTCTGGCTCGTGGAAAACGAGCCCCGCAACCTGAATAGTTTCCTCGACGAGGCGCGGCCGGACCGGGAGCGTTTACGCCTGGTGGCTCAAGCCCTGGCCGGGACCGCGCTGGCCGGCAGGAAGGACGACGGGCCGGAACACAACGTGGCGACCACACCTGCGGAAGCCGCCGCGCTCAACAAACTCGTCGCCAACTGGCGGGCCCTTATCGAAGCGAGACTTTCGGATGTGGATATCAAAACAGGACAGCGCAAATTGTTTTCGAGAGGTGTCACATGAAAGCATCTTCGACCCATCGACAGTGGGAAATCACGCCGGACAAGGTTGAATCCGCTATCCGAAAAATCATCGAAGTCGGGCAACCCAGGAAGATCATCCTGTTTGGTTCCTATTTACTCAACAAGACCCACGCTCACAGCGATGTGGATTTCCTTGTCATCGTCGGCGATGACACTAAAAACCCCCGTAAGGAAAGTGTCCGAATTCGCAGAGCGCTTCGAGACATCTCGATGCCGATGGATATCATCGTTGTGCCGGAAAGAACATGGAACCGACTTAAGGACCAGCCCGGAATGATTTATCGCGAAGCCTCGCGAAAGGGGAGGATCGTTCATGAATCCTAAAGGCAAGGGAAGAGTTCCAGGTTTTCCTGAGGAATGGTTAAGCCATGCGAAAAGCGATTTGAGGCTCGCGCACCTTGCCGCCGGCGATGAACTGGTAAGGCGAGAACAGGTTTGCTTTCATGCTCAGCAAGCTGCCGAAAAAGCGATCAAGGCCGTTTTGTTGTCGCGTGAGATCGAATTCCCACTGACCCATGACATCGAACAGCTTCTGGACATTGTGGAAAGCAACGACGTCACGCTGCCGGAGAATATCCAGGAAGTCGGACTTCTCACCCCCTACGCCGTCGAATCCCGCTATCCCGGTTACTGGTTCGAAATCACGGAAGCCGACGTTACGGAAGCCATCGAGGCGGCCGAACGCACCGTGGCATGGGCCGAAAAAGAACTAAAAAGCACTGAAGGAGCCGACTCATGACCATCCACACCCTTCGTCCCTGGACCGACTTGGTCAAGCTCCATCCCGACGTGGAAGCGGGGGCGCTTACCGAGGCGGTGTTCGCCATCGATCTGGGAGCCATCGCCGCGAACGATCCCAACGTGCCCGTGGTCAACCGGGACCCGGAGGCCTTCTTCCGGGCGACCTACCTGACGGTTGATCTTCAAAAGCTCCTTGACGAGGTGCTGGCATCCCTCTCCGGCAAGGCCGGCTACAACCGAGTCTTGAAGCTCCGGGTTCCATTTGGCGGTGGTAAATCGCACACTTTGGCGGCGCTTTTCCATGCCGCGCGAAAGCGCGAAGCCCTGGACGGCATCTCGGAGGGGAAGGGGTTCGCCCGCCCCGGTGATGTGGCCGTGGCCGTTTTCGACGGCGAGAAGTTCGATGCTCGCAACGGCAAGACACTGGATGACGGCCGGACAATCCAAACCATGTGGGGTTGGATCGCCTGGCAGATCGATCCCGAAAAGGCTTTCCCCATCGTTGCCGAGCACGACAAAGACCGCGTGTCTCCGGGTGGCGATGTGATCCGCGCCCTGCTCACGAAAGGAGCCGGTGGCCGACCGGTTCTCATTCTCCTGGACGAGGTGCTCAAGTACATGGAGCGGTCCGCAGCGGTCAGTGTTCTCGATTCCACACTCCAGCGACAGGCCAAGGACTTTTTTCAGAACCTGACCGTCGAGGTCGCCGGGAGCGAGAAGGCGGCGCTCGTCTATTCCCTGACCTGGAGCGCCAGGGAAGCCTTGGGGAATGTGGGACTGCTCGCCGAGATCGACAAGCTCGCTTCTCGGGTTGACCAGTTGAGGGAGCCTGTTTCGGGAGATGAAGTCCTGCCCATTCTGCAACGCCGTCTCCTGGGCGGCGCTCCAGATACTTTCTCAGCCATTGAGGTGTCTACGGCATATCAGGACGTAGTAACCGGCATGCAGAGGGCTCATGCGGAGACGCCGTCCGAGCGTCAGCAAGCCGACGAAGAAGGCCGCCTGATGCGTGACCGGATGCGGGCGGCATATCCCTTCCATCCCGCGCTCATTGACATCATGAGGGAGCGCTGGACGGCGGTGGATGCCTTCCAGCGGACACGCGGAGCCCTGCGGTTCCTGGCTTCCTGCATGCATTCCCTCAAGAAGAACGGTGGGGCCAAAGCGCTCCTTGGACCCGGAGACATACCGGTGAAGGACGTGGATGTCCGCGTGAAAATGCTCAAAGAGCTGGGGGTCCAGAATGATTATGATCCGGTCATCACAGCGGACATTGATGGTCCCAACGCCCGGGCAAAGCGCATCGACGAGCGGATGGCGAGAGAGACTCCTGCGCTTGCCAGTGTGAAGCCCGCCACCAGCATCGCCACGGCAATTCTCCTGTTCTCGTTCGGCGGGCTGAGGCGCGAAGGTTCAGGCAACGACGAGACACTTCCATCCGGTGTTACCGAAAACGAACTTCTTGCCGCATGTGTTGGTCCCGACCTGGACAACATCACGGCCACCGCCGTCTTGTCCGAGCTTCGCAACACATGCCTGTACCTGCATTATGATGGCGTTCGGTACTGCTTCAAGAAGGACCCGAATGTCACCAAGCTGATCGAGGACGCGGAGCAGACCGTTGCCCGCGAGGATTCCCAGACGCGAGGCCACGGCCCGGTCCGAAGCCAAATCAAGGAAATGCTGGATGCCCGGCTGGCCGGACACCACACGGCCATCGTGTGGCCGGCGAAGAGCCAGGACATTCCCGATGAGGACCCGCGCTTCCTCGTTGCCTACCTGCCTCTTGAATTCGCCGCCGAGGGCAAGGCGGAACAGGAACGTCAGGCAAAGGCGTACCTCACCAAGTACGGAGATCGCCCCAGGCGCTTCCGCAACGGTCTCGGATTGGCAATACCGGATAAGAAGCAAATCGAGGCCCTGCGGCGCGCTGTCCGATACCTGCTGGCCATCGACCGCGTTGAAGTCAAAAAGCAGCAGATCCGGCTCACCAAGGACCAGCTTGATCAACTCCGGGAGAGGAAACGCACCGAACAGGCTGCCGCTGAGTCATGCTTCCGGGAGCTTTACACGGCCACGTGGTTGCCTCGGGTCCAGGACGGTGAACTAGAGATCGAGAAGGTGGAGCGGGGGGGACGTCCGCTTCAGGCGATCGGAGTTCACGAGCGGATCATGGAGCTTCTCACCAGCTTGGGAATGCCGCGGATTCACGGATCGGTGACGCCACGGAAAATCACCGAGCGAGCGCGGCTCGGCGAACCCTTAGTAGATGGGGATCCGCCGCTCATGGGCATCAAGGCATCCGATGTCCTCGAGTCGTTTTTCCGGGATATCTCGCCGCCCCGGTTGGAATCTGGATCGGTCCTGCGCAAGGGGATCGCTCGCGGTGTATCGGAAAGCGTCTTCGCCTACGCGAGTGGAGGCAGTCCCGTTCTTGGTCCTGATGGAAGATACCAGGTAAGTTGCGACAAGGTGATTCTCGGCCGTTCCATTGCCGATGACGAGATCGATTTCGATTCCGGCTTTCTTATGATGCCGGCAGTGATCCCGGAAGCCCCGGCAGCCCAACCTGCCGGTGCATTCCCCGTCGATACAGGCTCAGGTCCCCCACCAAGTGTCCATGAGGACCCGACCGGAATCGGATCGGGAACCGGTTCCGGAACAGTAACGACGAGCACGGAGGTCGCCGGTCGAAAGAACCGGGTCTGCCTGACATTCGAAGCGACAAGGGAGCAGGTCTTCAAGGCGTTCCCTGCCATTGCCAACCTGGCAGACAAATCCGATGGAGCTAGAGTGCGAATCCGCATCGAGGGTTCGTCGGCCGCCGGTTTCGATCCATCCTGGCTGCGCAATGCCGTGGACGAGCCACTTGACGAGGCAGACATCGAGCGAACCACCGAGGAATAACTGTTGTAAAGAGCCAACACTCGACGGGAACAAATTGGCTCCAGGTGGCCGAAGATATTGGCGAAGTTGGCTGTTCGAGTGCATGCAGCTCGTATCAGAGTCGCTTCCGCTGAACAAGGTACATAACTACTCATGGCGCAAAGCTTCTATGGGGTCCAGGCGTGCGGCTTTAAGTGCGGGGAAGTAACCGAAGATCACGCCCACCGCGACTGAGAAGAGAAACGCAACGAACACAATGCCTGTGTTGAAAACAAATGGCACGCGTAATACACCGGCCAGCCAAACCGATGCGGCAAGAGCCAGCACAATTCCGATTAAACCACCGAAAGAAGAAAGCACCACCGCTTCCACCAGGAATTGCATGAGCACTTCGCCCTCGAGAGCGCCGATGGCGAGGCGGATACCGATCTCACGGGTGCGCTCGGTCACCGACACCAGCATGATGTTCATGATACCAATCCCGCCCACCAGAAGGCTGACCGCCGCTACGGCACTGAGCAAGGCCGTCATCATTTGCGTGGTCCCGGTGAGCATCGAGGCGATCTCTTTCATGTCCATGACGTTGAAGTTATCGTCATCGCTCGCCGAGAGATGGCGGCGCTCCCGCAGCAATCGCCAGATGGCCTGCTGAACTTTTTCCGTCGCGCCACCTTCCTTGACGGAAAGCGCAATTAAACCGACATCCTGATTGCCGGCAATACGCCGCTGATAGGTGGAAAGAGGGATCACCACAATATCGTCCTGGTCAGTACCCATGGTGCTCTGTCCTTTTGCCTCCAATAGACCGATCACCTCACACGAAAGGTTCTGCAGCCGGATCTTTTCCCCGATGGCCTGCTGAGCACCGAAGAGTTTTTTGACTACCGTCTCCCCCGCGAGACAGACCGCTGCGCCGCTGCGCAATTCGCTGCCGGTGAATTGCCTGCCCGACCGGATAGACCGGTTCGTCACCCGGAAATACTCATTAGTGCTTCCGGTTACCTGGGTCGACCAATTCTGGTTGCCGAAGATGGCCTTGAGGGACTGAGAGGCGACCGGCGCCACAGCCGTCACCGAGCTGACTTCCCGGGCAATGGCCTCGGCATCGGATTGCTTGAAAGGAATGTTGTCGGTAGACTGGCCCGGCCCCAGTCTCTTGCCCGGCGTAACCATAAGCAGGCTGCTGCCCATGCTGGCGATTTGTTGTTGGACTTGCACGGTGGCTCCTCCGCCGATGGTCACCATGACAATCACGGCGGCAACACCAATCACGATACCGAGGATGGTCAGGACCGAGCGCAAGACATTGCGCCGGATCTCACGCAGGGCCAGGAGAATTGTGTTCCACAGCATTATGTTTCCCTTGACTTCGGCTCATCGGATTCAACCAGACCATCCACAAAGCGGACGATGCGCTTTGTGCAGGCCGCCATATCCGGTTCGTGAGTGACCATGACGATGGTGACTTTCTGGTCGAGATTCAGTCCAGTGAGCAATTCCATGATTTCACGGCTTCTGGCCGTATCCAGGTTGCCTGTGGGCTCATCCGCAAATAATACGGTAGGCCTGGTCACGATGGCGCGTGCAATGGCGACCCGCTGCTGTTGCCCCCCGGAAAGCTCACCGGGTGTATGGGATTCCCATCCCTTAAGGCCTACTGTTTCCAGGGCCTGAAGAGCACGCGCCCTCCGCTCATGGGCAGGGGCACCGCGATAAATCAGGGGCAGCTCCACGTTCTCCAGCGCCGAAGTACGGCTTAATAGATTAAAGCCCTGAAAGACGAAACCGAGGTAGAATCGGCGCAGTCTCGTGCGCTGATTGCGGGTGAGCTTCTCCACTTCGATGCTATTGAACTTGTAAGACCCTGCGGTTGCCGTATCCAGACAGCCAAGGATGTTCATGCAAGTGGATTTGCCCGAGCCACTCGGGCCCATCACCGCCACGAACTCGCCCACAACGATGCGAATATCGACGCCGCGCAATGCATGCATGGCCGCCTGGCCGCTGCCGTAAACTTTGGTGACACCCTGCAGCTCCATAAGAGGTTGATTGGCCGTTTGGCAAGAGGCAGTCATGTTCAATCCACCGAACTGATGGTATCAACCACCACTGCCGTCCCGGGTTGAATTTCGCTGCCCAAAACTTCGGTCATACCGCCGTTGGTCGACCCAATTGTGACAGGGACAGCCAGGAGTTGCCCGTCCTGCAAGGTCCAGACACGCTGCTGCTTCTTGCCGGCGATGTCCGCGGGCTGTTGAGCTCCACTGGGCGGGCGCGGGAGTAACGCATCGAGTAGGCCAGTGGAAGACTTCTCTTCCTCTTGGGTGGGTGGTGCAAATCGAAAAGCGGCACTGGGTATCAGGACGGCATTTTCGATTTTCTTGACAATGATGTCCGCGGTTGCCGTCATGCCCGGTCGCAGAGACAAATCCGGGTTGTCGACTTTCAGCACGGTTTCATACGTCACGACCCCGGAAGTCGTTGACGCACCGTAGCGAGCCTGAATAATCCGAGCTTCGAAAGTTCGGTTCGGGTAAGCGGCAACGGTGAAGGTAGCTGTTTGACCTTCCTGTATATTCCCCACGTCGGCCTCGTCCACATCCACGATAAGCTCCATTTTTGTCAAATCCTCGGCCATTGTAAACAGCACAGGGGGGTCGAGAGACGCAGCCACAGTTTGACCGGGCTCCGCGCTGCAAGTGAGGACAATGCCGTTGACAGGCGATCTGATGACCGCTTTGGAGAGATCCGTCAGATACACATCGAGGGTGGCTTGGGACTGGGAGACCCCAGCTTTAGCACTGTCAACATCAGACAGTGCTCGTTCAAGTGCCGCTTCTGCCGCATCGATCTCAGTTTGAGACGGCACTTTGTTGCCGCTTAACTCTTTTACTCTTCGCAGTTGCGCTAGTTTACTGCGGGTTTCTTTAACGGTTGCCTGTGTCTGCAGGATTTTTGATTTTGCCGATGCCAGAGCGGCCTCGTATTGTGTGACCTGCGCTTCAAGCTTCGAGGTGTCCAGTATCGCCAGGGTTTGGCCGACTTTCACCTTGCTATTATAATCCACTTCAACTGTTTTGATGATCCCGGAAAGCTCACTGCTCACATCTACCTGGTTGGTAGGCTCCAGGGTGCCTGTGGCCGTGACGATGACCGTCAGATCTCCACGTTGTACTTCTTGGGTCTTGTAACGCACGGCAGAAGACGAATTGGACGCTTTCCGAAAGACAAGAGCCATGACGACGGCTGCCAACACCAAGATCACCGCAATGAGCCACCGCTTTGGAACTTTTGTATTGCCCGAAGATTCGCCAGTACCCAAGGTCTTGGCAACATCAGATTCTTCGTTAGAGTTTGCTTGCATCTATTGCTCCCTGGAAACATCAGTGGTCTTCAAATTTTCTCGATAAAGTTTTTGGAGGTATCAAAGCTTCTCTTCTCGCGTGTCGTTTGCGAGTGAAGTCCATCCACCACCCAGAGCCTTATACAGGCGCACCAGATTAGCGGTTACGTTCCCGTTGCTTTGGGCCAATTGCTCCTGGAATGATAAGAGTGAACGCTGCGCATCTAATACATTCGTGAAATCTGTCAGGCCTGACTGGTACTTGTGCTGCGCCAACTCTGCCGCCTTTTGGGCCGCCTGTGTTGCTTCGCTCAATGCCTGCCTCCGCTGTTGTACTTCAGCATAGGCCACGAGTGCGTTTTCCACCTCCTCCAGTGCATCGAGGATAACGGCCTCATACTGGATCAAGGCCTGCTCCTGAAGTGCCGATTGAGCCTCTATATTCTGGCGGATAGCTCCACCCCTGAAGATTGCCCAGCTGACCGCAGGCCCGCCAATGAGTGACAAGGTACCGGAGGAGAGATTACTCAATGACAGGGATTCCAAACCGATGGAACCGCTCAGCGTGAACTTGGGGTAGAGATCTGATGTGGCCACACCTACCCTGGCCGTCTGCGCAGACAGCTCCCGTTCGGCCTGTCGCACGTCGGGCCGGCGTCGCAAGAGATCCGCAGGCACACCCACAGCAACTTGCAGGGGCGGGACAGGTATGGGCTCCCGTTTCTCCAGTTCCGCATGAACCTTGCCCGGTTGCTCTCCAAGAAGCACCGCAACACGGTTCATGGCCGCCTCCAGTCCGGTGCGCAGGGTCGGTATCTCAGCACGTGTATTTTCGAGGTTGTAGCGGGCCTGCTGCACCGCAAGCTCGTCACTCAAGCCAGCCTCATACAGCCATTGGGTCAACTGGTAGGTCTCGCTTTGGGACTCCAGGTTCTCTTCTGCCACGCTGATTCGGTCTTGATAGATCCGAACATCGAGATAGTTGAGGGCCACTTCTGCGAGCAGGGAGACAAGGACGTTGCGCAAATCCTCCTCGCTCGCTTCAAGATCTCCCTGCGCTGCCTCCACGGAGCGACGGACGCCACCGAAAATATCCAGCTCCCACGCGGCATCAAAGCTCGCCGCGTAAAGGTCGCTGGTCGTGGTGGCCCCCGTATCACCGGTGGTACGACTCCAGGTGGCTGAGCCGGCGGCGTCGAGTGTGGGAAAGAGATCGGCCGCAGCGATGCCCCGACGTGCGCGTGCCTCGCGAACTCGTGCCCGTGCCATCTTCAGATCAAGGTTGCCTGCCACAGCACGCTCGATTAGTCTGGATAGTTCCGGATCGCTGAGCGTGGTCCACCACTCCGCCAGAGTCTTCGCCTTCATCTCCTTGGTGCTCCGATTATCATTGAGCTGCGTATTCCACTCCTTGTAAACCGGTACCTCGGGACGGACATAGTCGGGGCCAACTGTGGCGCACCCTGTAATGATTAGGGCTTGGAGCACCATTAAAGGCAATGATACCGATTGAAGGCAGGTCGTTTTATATGGGAACTTCATCAGTGGCCCCTGTTTATTGTTTCTGGCTCAATGCGGAATAGTGGGAAGGTTGTCCAAGACACGTTCGCCCTGAGGTATCGAAGGGCGGCTCTACTTGTGTGTGCTTCGATACCTCAGCACGAGCGGCCTGCATTATTCCCACTATTCCGCGATGAGCCTTGTTTCTTTGCCCTTTCATTGCGTTGTGCATCACTGGTTTTTGCCTCGGCACTCATACCAATTGCGCGGCAATCGCTCGAATGCCGCCCAGCGAAAATCGGAAGATTTGGTCAGCAAGGGCTGCAATCTGTGAGCGCTCCAGATTCCTCGGGTCGGCGACCTGCATGAACTGCCTGGCATGGAGCTGAAAAATACACTGCCCGACTATACTCATCCTGCATAGCTCGACTGAGCGGTCATTCACTTCTTGAGACGGATTTTCCTCTTGGAGTAGTTCCCGGACTATTCCTTCCAGATACTCATCCATGGGCTGAATGGCAGTTTCCGCCACCTTGCTTAAAACACCGCTCGGGTTGGCCGTTTCTTGTGCAATGAGCTTTCCGTGCCAGGCCGGAAAGCCGCCGCCAAGACCTCGCAACAAAAAAGAGCGAATGAATGCTCGAAGTCGCTCCTCCGGTGTTGCGCCTGACTCAAGACCCCAATCGTGCGGGTACTTCTCCATTGCCCAGCGGTGGGAATAGTCGAACACGGCCGCATACAATCCTTCTTTATCCCCAAAGTGATAATTCACCGCACTGACGCTGGCACCGGCACGCTTGCAGATCTCTCTGATGGTGGCGGCACGAAAGCCATATTGGGCAAACACCTCTCCTGCCGCTTCGATCAGCCGTTTTTTTGTTCCTTCATCCCAAGCTGGACGCGCTTTCATGAATCCCCCTATCAAAGATATCCAACAAAAACTAAAATCAACTGATCTAAACATGCGTTATAATATTTATAACATTTGTTCTAATTTGTCAACTATTATTTTCGACAGACTGTCAAAACTTGCAGCGGCCGGGAAAAGGTTTGGCCTGAACGGAATTCAGGAACCTATTGCAGGAAAATCTGAGTTGAAGGACACTGGGGGAATCGACACTTTTTGCAGCCGGTATCGTTCTCCCGAATGCCTGAGCATGGACCAGACATGCACGCCCGGGCACCGACGCCCTTTTTCGGAGCAGCATCACCCATGATGTTCAACATCCTCTTGAGTCGCCGTCCTGCACCATATGTTGGGGTTGAGTATAGAAGGCTGATTGACAGGCTATGCTCTCAGATTGCACACGTCATGGAAATAAACGAGGTCAAAACGATCATCAAAGAATTGCTGCTCGGGAAAATCTCATCATTGGATCGGTTTGACCGGCTAACGCAGAGGCCCTGGACCAAATAATTTTCAAGATGATGTCAAATAGTTCTGCAACCCACACTTGCTAGGACAGCGAAATATTCGGAGGGAATTGGCAGGAGCGGTTCCCCGCAAAGCTTGTTGTCGGGGAACCGCTTGAGTTGATTAATACATATCTTCCATTCCGCCGCCCGGCATAGGCGCAGCCGATTCCTTTTTCTTGGGCTTTTCTGCAATCATGGCTTCCGTAGTGATGAGCAACGAAGCAACACTGGCAGCATTCTGCAGAGCAAACCGAACTACCTTGGTGGGATCGATTACACCCGCGTCGGTGAGATTTTCATAGGCTTCCGTTTCGGCATTGAAACCAAACGCGCCCTGTTCGTTTTTTACCCGTTCAACCACCACCGAACCTTCGAAGCCGGCGTTGTTGGCGATTTGTCTAACCGGTTCCTCCAGTGCTCGCTTTACGATATTGACGCCGAATTTATCCTCACCCGTTACGTTGAGCTTTTCCAGGGCGGAAATACAGCGCAGCAGAGCCACACCGCCTCCTGGAACGACGCCCTCCTCAACAGCAGCACGGGTCGCGTTCAATGCGTCTTCCACGCGCGCCTTCTTTTCCTTCATCTCGGTCTCAGTGGCCGCTCCAACCTTGATGACAGCCACACCACCAACCAGCTTTGCCAGCCGTTCCTGCAGCTTTTCCCGGTCGTAATCCGAGGTGGTCTCTTCAATCTGCGCACGGATTTGCTTCACGCGACCCTCGATGGCGTCTCTGGCGCCGCCGCCATCCACGATCGTCGTGTTATCCTTATTCACCTTGACCGTTTTTGCCGTACCCAAATCGTTGAGTGTCACATTCTCGAGCTTGATTCCCATATCTTCCGAGATCACCTGTCCACCGGTGAGGATCGCCAGGTCCTCCAGGATCGCCTTGCGTCGATCACCGAACCCGGGTGCTTTGATGGCGCATACTTTCAATGTTCCTCTCAGCTTGTTCACCACCAGGGTCGCCAGGGCCTCGCCTTCGACATCTTCGGCAACGATCAGTAGAGGTTTGCCCATTTTGGCAATCTGCTCGAGGATGGGGAGCAAGTCTTTCATGTTGCTGATCTTCTTCTCATTCATCAGCAGGTAAGGCTCCTCGAGCGTCACGTCCATTCGTTCCGGGTCGGTAACAAAGTAGGGCGAAAGATAGCCGCGGTCAAACTGCATGCCCTCCACCACTTCCAGAGTGGTTTCCATGCTTTTGGCTTCCTCAACCGTGATAACGCCTTCTTTGCCCACTTTATTCATCGCCTCGGCGATGATGTCGCCAATGGTCGAATCATTATTAGCGCTGATGGTGCCGACTTGAGCGATTTCTTTTTGATCCTTGGTGGGCTTGCTCAGATCCTTGAGCCCCTCAACGGCGGCAGCTACTGCCTTTTCGATACCGCGTTTGAGCGCCATGGGGTTGTGGCCTGCAGCGACCAATTTGGAGCCTTCGCGGTAGATAGCCTGGGCGAGAATGGTAGCAGTAGTGGTACCGTCTCCGGCCACATCCGAGGTCTTGCTGGCCACCTCCTTGACCATCTG
>Ga0068714_10006332_pt1 | contig 12105 bp, 10 predicted proteins | sample MTBNYHSulfiMetaG_FD_62988 | JGI IMG/M metagenome (GOLD analysis project Ga0068714, IMG submission 62988) | Enrichment culture microbial communities from rom New York Harbor, USA that are MTBE-degrading - MTBE-NYH (New York Harbor Sulfidogenic)... | ecosystem: Environmental > Aquatic > Marine >... | reverse complement strand
CAGGCCCATCGACGCCCACAACACGCGACTCATCGCCCGCTCGAAAGGCAACTGGAACTCAAACGTCAAGGCGGGCTTGATGTGGGGCGTCTTACTCGACCCCGTCACGTTTATCATGAGCCAGAAGATGCTGCGCGGCTTGAAAAGACGCGCCGAGAGCGCCAGATAACCGTACCCGCTCCAGGGTAGGCTGCGAACAGACCAACCACAGGGAATGCAGTGAAACGATCTATTCACACAGGCCTCGCATCAACACAGAGCAGTACACACGAGGGAGGACAACTGGAAAATTATGGAGAAGATCGAAATCAAAACCAATTTTGTCGGCTACCCCATGCCGGTGGTCCTGGTGGGAGCGGTTGTAGCCACGCGGCCCAATTTCATGACGGCGGCCTGGATAACGCACGTCAATTACGCCCCGCCGCTGATTGCCGTCGCGATCGGCAACTCACACCACTCGCGGAAAGGCATCGCAGAACACCGCCAGTTCAGCGTCAATATCCCGGGGCGGGAGATGGTTGAGATCGTTGACTATTGCGGACTGGTCTCGGGCAACAACGTCGATAAGTCGGATTTGTTCGAGACGTTCACCGGCAGACTGGAGTTCGCGCCAATGATCGCGCAATGCCCTCTGACCCTGGAATGTACAGTGGTAGAGTCTGTGGAGCTGCAGGCAGACACCCTGTTCATTGGTGAGATCACAGGCGCTTATGCCGATGAGCAGTGCATGACTGGCGGAGCACCGGATGTCGAAAAGATCCAACCGTTCGTGCTGACCATGCCTGACAACAACTACTGGCTGCTTGGAGACCATGTGGGGCGGGCGTGGCAGATCGGGAAAAACTACCGCCCCTGATCCACGCGTTCTCCGGCACGGCATCGGCGGCTACACCACAGAGGTGCGGTGCAGCCGCCGATTTGCGTACTTGACGCTAACGCGCAATCTCTGCGCACAGCGACCGCACGAGTCTCTGAATCAGTGAGCGGTTATTTCCCTTTGCCGCCCCCACCGCTGTTGCTGTTCGCGCCACTGCCGCTACCACCACCGTTGCTGTTCCCACCGGCCCCAGAGCCAGTCTGCTGTTGAACCGGCTCGGCAGGTTTGGGTGTGTCCGGCTGCTGGGTCTGCTGTTGAAACTGTGTTTCCGCTCGGGTCTGTTGCGGGTCACCTTGCGGGTCTTGTTCGGGATCCCGCAGTCTGTCACGGTCGCGCACACGATCCCGCAGCGTATCCATGATCGCGCTGATGTCGGGTTCGAGCACCGCGTCCGGATCCACATTCGGCTGGGCGCCGCCGCGGTTGCCGGCAACCACAGACATGATGTGGCCCAACGTCGTGCCGTTTCTGGGGCTTTCCTCATCGAGATAGCTGTTCAGTACCTCGCCCCACCCCAGTTCTCCGCTTTCCCAGGCGGTCAACACTTCTTCAGGGGTGATTTCCAGAGTTTCGGCGAGCGCATACACATGCACGATAACGCCCAGGCCCAGCCCGCTCTCATAGAGGTCCGCGACATCTTCGACGGCGACGTCAAAATGTGCAGCAATCTGCTCGATGATACGTATCGGGTACTCGAGAGGCTCCGTAGGGTCTCCTACGGGATCTTCCACCGCGTTATCGCCAACCACCCCAGGATCCGGCACATCCTGCGCTATTACCATCGAGACAGTGCGAACCCCTGGCTCGCAAGCGGCAAAAGCCGCATTTCCGAACATCAACGACAACATCACAATCGCTATACCAATTGCTAGAACCGACTTCCTGACCATTCAAAACCTCCTGTTTTCGAGCATGTTCGTTTGAGTTAGTTCACCATTCATTCCCGGAATGTAAACTACGATCACCTCATATACCGTGGCAAGTCGCCTCAAGATACCGTTTGTGAGTAAAATTGGGAAAAAAGTACCAGTAGAACGCTGTAGCGGTTCAGATGACGATACGCTCATGTCCGGTGTAGACGGAATGATCGCCGTCATGCGCTGCCAATTTGCACTTTGCCGGACCTATGCATATACTCCAGGCAGCTACAATATCAGCAAAGGAGAAATCATGTCAGCTCGAGGACCGAGATTCACAGGCAGAGTCGCTATCGTGACGGGAGCAGCTCGCGGCGTAGGGCGGCAGGTCGCTCTCGATCTGGCAGAGGAAGGCGCGCATGTCGTGCTGAGCGATATCCGCCAAGACGGCATTGAGTCCGTCGCCGATGAGATTGCAGATCTGGGCGGCGCCGCTCTACCTATCGTCACGGATATCTCCAGAGCGGATGATGTGGACAAGATGGTCGGGCACGCCATCGAGCATTTTGGTACCGTCGACGCCCTGGTGAATAACGCTGGAATTCTGCAGATGAAACAACCGTTGGAAACCATCACCGATACGGAATGGGAGCGGATGATGGGCGTCAACTTGAACGGTGCTTTCTATTGTCTGCGCGCCGTCCTGCCCATCATGAAAGAGCGAAACTACGGACGAATCGTCAATGTCAGTTCGTCGGCGGGGCGGAGCACCAGCGCCAACGGAGGAGCACATTACACCGTCTCGAAAGCCGCCATTCTGGGCTTGACTCGTCATGCCGCGCGTGAGACGGCGCGGTACAACATCAGGGTGAATGCGGTGGCGCCTTCCAGCCTGGATACGGATATGGCGAGGGAAGCCGTCAGTGCGGATCACCTGGACGCTTCCAAGGCGCAGATTCCGGTCGGCCGCCTGGGGCACGCAACCGACATCTCTCCCGCAATCTTGTTCCTGCTCTCGGATGAGGTCGGGTTCACTACTGGAGCGACGCTGGACATCAACGGAGGTCTGTTGATGATATAAGCTGATTGGCTGTGGACCGCTCAGCACAACCGTTTCCTGATGGTGCCGGAGGCAATCATCTTCATACGTACGGCAGTGTCATTCTGAAATTCACAACAGAGAATTAGGGAGGAGCTTCAACGATGAGACTGGGATTAAATGGCGCGACGATTATGCACACCGATCTGATCACGGAATTGGAGATCGCAAATCGAGCCGGCTTCGATTTCGCCGAACTGCGTGATGCGAAATTGCGACCTTATCTGCAAGATCACTCTATGGCGGAGTTGCTGGACTTTCTGAAAACCGTACGGATCAAGCCTCTCAACATCAATGCGCTGGAACCAGTCACTTTCCTCTCCGCGAAGGAATGGGAAGAGCTGGAACAGCGCGCGGAATGGTTCTGCAGCACAGCCGCACAGTTGGGCTGCGACACGATCGCGGTGGTGCCCGGTGTTCGACCAAAAAGCACTACCAGAGAGGACTGTTTCCAGGAATCGGTCAAAGCGCTGAAACGGCTGGCTCCGATCGCTGAGAACTACGGTGTCGGTATGTCGTTCGAATTCATCGGTTTCGATGGATTCGCGATACAGGGTGTCGCCGAGTGTCTCCGCGTCATCGAGGCGGTCGGTCGTCCGCGCATCGGCATGGTTTTCGACTTCATCCATTTCTTCACCGGTGAGTACGTGCTGGAGGAACTGGAAGCGACGGATCCGGCGATGATCGACATGGTGCATCTGTGTGACGCGAAAGAACTGCCCATCGAAGTGCACCGCGAGCACGATGGGAAGCGCCTGTTGCCCGGGGATGGTATCATGGACACGGACGAGTTCATGACCGCTTTGAGCGACATTGGCTACGACGGTGCCTTCTCGGTGGAGATCTTCAACGAAGACATTTGGGATCTCGATCCGACCCAGGTTGCGAACGACGCCTACCGTAAGAGCCGCGCGATATTGGACAAATACTACGCCTGAGCTGCGGGATGCTGCAGCGCTGACGCACGCCTTGCTATCGCAGGCGAACGGGCAAAAAACAGCGAGACTGCCGGAGTCCCTATATCTCCAGCAGTCTCGTCTCTTGTATGCGGATTCGCTTGAGCTCAGGCCATTTCCGCGCGGATCTCGGCGATCCACTGCACGACCTGTGCGATCAACTGCGTCATCGTTACGTAGTCTCCGGCTGCAATCAAGTCCTTGCGAATCAAATTGGAGCCGAGTCCCACACACGCGACGCCCGCTTTGAACCAGCTCTCCAGATTCTCACGGGTGGCATCGACTCCACCCGTAGGCATGAGGGTGTGCCACGGGCAAGGCCCCAGCACGGCCTTGATGAAGCCTGGGCCGCCAAGCTGAGCGGCAGGGAAGATCTTGACAATCTCGACCCCATATTCCTCAACCAGGGAAATCTCCGCCGGTCCGCTGCAACCGGGAGAATAGGCGATCTTGCGCCGGTTGCACAATTTGGCGACCTCCGCGTTGAACGATGGTCCCACCACGAAGTTCGCCCCTTCGTTGATATACATGCCAGCGGTGACCGGGTCGAGCACAGAACCCACACCCAGAATCGCTTCGGGAGCTTCCTTATCCAGAAAAGTGATCAGCTCGTGAAACACGTGTAGCGCACGATCACCACGATTGGTAAATTCGATGGCCTGCGCACCACCAGCAACGCATGCTTTGACGACGTTTTTTGCGATGTCGACATTGGGATCGTAAAAGATCGGAACCATGCCAACATTCAGAATCGTGTTCAACACCTGCATTCGCTTAAAGCGAGCCATTGGATGATACCTCCTCAACCAGTTAAAAGGTCCGAATCAACGAGAGAGATTCGGTTTCAAATTGCACGTGCGTTGAGCAATGGTCAGCGCGTGACCCGACCGGACGCATCGCCACCCATCAGCTTCTGGACTTCGTCTACAGTAACGTGGTTGAAATCGCCAAAGACTGTGTGCTTCAGACATGAAGCAGCCACCGCGAAGTCGAGAGCTTCCTGCGCAGTCGCACCATTCATAAACTTGTAGATCAAGCCCCCGTTGAAGGAATCACCACCACCTACCCGGTCTACGATGGGGGTGATGTCATACTGTCTGGAGGTGTAGAACTGCCCTTTTTCCCAGAGCATCCCCGCCCAGGTATTGTGAGAGGCCGAGATCGAGCCACGCAACGTGACAGCGATCCGTTGAACGTTCGCGAACCGCTTCGCAAGTTCCTGGCAGACAAACTGGTATTTGCCGGCCTCCACCTTCCCTGAAGTCACATCCGTATCGGGAGCCTTGATACCGAACACTTTGTCCGCATCTTCTTCGTTCGCGACGACGAGGTCGGTGTAGGAAACCAACTCGGGCATCACTTCGGCAGCCGATTTGCCCCACTTCCACAGTTTTGCGCGATAGTTGAGATCGCACGAGACAGCCAGGCCCAGCTGCTTTGCCGTTTTCACCGCTTCCAAGGTTACCGCCGCTGATCCCGCAGAAAGGGAGGGGGTAATGCCGGTCCAGTGGAACCACACCGCGTCGGCAAACACGGTTTCCCACTGGATCATGCCCGGTTCCAATGTCGCGATCGCCGAGTCCGCGCGGTCGTAAACCACCTTGCTTCCCCGCGGGCCGACGCCACTTTCCAGGAAGTAAATCCCCAGGCGCTTACCGCCCCAGACAATCTTGTCCGTCCCGACACCATTCTCGCGAATGAACCGCAAACACGCTTGTCCCAAATCGTTGTCAGGCAAGCGTGTGACGTAATCCACAGGAACTCCGTAGTTCGCCAGAGACACGGCGACGTTACATTCAGCGCCCGCGTAGGTTACGTCGAAGGTCCGTGCCTGTGTGAATCTAAGATGCCCCGGCGTAGACAGGCGCATCATGATCTCTCCGAACGTTACCACTTTGTCGCTCATACCACTTCGTCTCCTTTTTGCCCATCATGGAATATGTTAAATACCGTATGGATCACCCGGGGTAGAAAAGACTGGTCATTTCGACACTCAGAACGCGCCAAGACCCTTTCCGGCATACGTTTTGTCACCCATTGTATCATACACTCCGATCTACGTCAACGCATTTTCACATGCGGAGGTACTTCCGGCATTTTCTCAGGCGGCGAGTGAATCCTTTTCGCCACGGCACATCCATTGCATTGCGTGCCTACGCACGAGACAGGCCACGCGATTGCGTTTCGATTCCGTACGATTCGCAGCCGAGCGTCAAGCCCGGCACTCCGACGGTAGTGCGCAATCTGAGCTGAAAGGTGGACACCCCAGAGACACCCGCTGCTCTCCCATGTCGCGCAAGGCGTTTCCGGGGAGCAGCGAACATTCTGGTGAGTGTCACTTCCGGACAACAGGGCAGGAGCTTTTAGTGCATCTCACGTCCACCGGATACGTTGAGCGTGGAACCGGTGATGAACTCCGCCTCGTCGGAGGCGAGGAAAGCGACCGCCCTGGCGATATCCAGCGGTTTCGCGATGCGGCCCAGCGGTGTCGGATCCAGGAAGAAGGCTTTGAAAAACTCATCCGGTTCCATGCCCTTGAGCGCCGCTGCCTGTGCGACACTGGTGCCGATCAATTCGGTCTCGACCGGACCTGGACACACGCAGTTAGCGGTGATGTTGTGCTTACCCACTTCAAGGGCGAGCGACTGCGTGAATCCGATTACTCCCCACTTCGAGGCACAATAGGGACTGGTGAAAGCTTCACCGGTCTTGCCCGCCATCGAAGAGATCGTGACGATACGCCCATATTTGTTCTCGATCATTGTCGGCAGGACTGCCTGCGTGCAGAGAAAAACGCCCTTCAGATTGATGTTGATGATCTTGTCCCAGGTCTCCTCCGGAAGCTCGACCACTAACCCCTTGATATCGATGCCAGCATTGTTCACCAGGATATCGATGGTACCATAGACCTTCAACACCTGTTCCACCATGACATGAATCTGGCTCTTTTGCGTCACATCCATCTGGATTCCCAGAGCACCACCGCCATTCTTCTTGATCACATCTGCTGTCGCCTGAGCAGCAGTGAGATTGAGATCGGGCACGACCACTTTGGCCCCGGCCTGGGCCAAGTAAAATGCGCATTCCCGTCCGATTCCCGATCCGCCGCCAGTTACGATTGCCACACGATTCGTCAATGCCACAAGACACCCCCAGTAGTTGTTTTTGGTTTCACTTCGGTTGAGTATCCAATACACGCGGTTGTATTTACGATTATAACATAGATCATTTGGGGCCGCAAAAGGCTTGACAACCGGTTGTATTTGTGCTACAATCAAGACAATCGGTTGTACAGAATCACTCTTTTTGGGTTCCTCATTCTTTTGCCAAGCTCATCAGTATACGGTTGGGAGACAATTGTGGCGATCACAATGGAGGATATCGCTCAAATTGCAGGGGTAAACCGCTCTACAGTTTCCAGAGCTCTTGCCAATAGTCCCCGCGTCAAGCCAGACACACGCGTCCGCATCCAACAGATTGCGCGTGAGATGGGCTATTTGACAAACACGGTCGCACGCAGCCTGACAACCAAACGGACCTACAACCTGGGCGTTCTCCTGCTCGACATCACCGAAGCGTATGTGGGCGAGCTCGTCCGGGAAATGGACGATGCCGCACGCAGAATGGGTTACGGCCTGATTCTGGCGCACTGTGGATACGGGGTCCAACAAATCCAGTCGAGCCTCCACATGTTGATCGAACGGCGTGCCGACGCCATCATTGTCTCGGACCGGGTGATTGCCGATATCTATCGTCCACTTCTGGACGAGGATCACTTCCCCGTTGTCTTCCTGAATATCAGAGAAAAAGACCATTCACTGGTCACCGATAATACCGGCGCTGCCAGAAAGGGCATGGCATACCTGCTGGATCTGGGCCATCAGCGGATCGCATACATCGGCAGTCCGCGCGCGAAAGTGGAGAGCAACGAGAGACAAAGAGGGTACGAGCAGGCGCTGCGTGAGCGTAACCTCTCACCGGATCCCCGGCTGATCGTCACGCCCAGCAGTTGGGCAGCCGCCGAAGCCGGACGTGAAGGCGTGGAAATGTTGCTGCGCAGACCACCTCTGCCAACTGCCGTCTTCTGTTTCAACGACCTGACCGCCATCGGCGCGATAGCGGCGATTTCGGCCGCAGGGCTGCGCATCCCCAGCGATATTTCTGTCCTCGGCTTCGACAACAACTCCCTGGCACCATACACGGTGCCAGCACTCTCAACCATCGCCCAACCCAAGCGGCTGATGGCTGAACGAGCCGTCCAAAAGGCGCTCAGGCTTCTTACCGGACAGCCGGCGACGGAGGAGGGACTCCTGCAGTGCGAGCTGATTGTGCGGGATTCGACCGCTCCTCCGCGAGCAAGTCCTCTGTGACCTGCACGTTACTGTCTGTCGCCTGGGTTCATTCAAGCTCCTGCGGCAGCCACACGCCAACCAGCGCCGGACGGGCACGACAAAGAGGCGTAACCAAGGAATTCAACCACCAGACAGCCAGTTTACCGGTCTGCGTATGCGCAACGCTTATAAGGAGGTAAAAACTTGGACAATGATGTGATTCTTGAAATGCGCGGCATCAGAAAGGCATTCCCCGGAGTGCAAGCGCTCGACGATGTGAACATTGTTGTTGAAAAAGGCCAGGTTCATTGTCTCGTTGGAGAAAACGGCGCCGGCAAATCCACGCTGATCAAGATTCTGGCCGGAGCCTATCAGAAGGATGAAGGCATTATTCGCATCAATGGCCGAGAAGTAGACAGCCTGACTCCACATTCCGCCCAGGAATTAGGGGTCAGCGTCATCTACCAGGAACTGGAATTGATCCCATACCTCAGTGTCGCCGAGAACATCATGCTGGGGCAGGCCCCCAGCGCACTGCCTGGCGGGTTCATCAGTTGGAACAAAATGTATCGGGCCGCCAAGGAGATTCTGGACGACCTGGGTGTCGACATCGACCCCCGCGCAAGAGTCAAGGACCTGGGTGTCGCCCTGCAGCAGATGACCGAGATTGCCAAAGCACTATCGCGGAACGCCGACATCATCGTGATGGATGAACCCACTTCCGCCCTGACAGACCAGGAAATCCCCCAACTCTTCGAGGCAATCCGCCGGTTGAAGGCGCAGAACAAATCAGTCATCTACATCTCGCACCGGCTGGAAGAGCTTTACGAGATCGGTGATGTCGCTACTGTGCTCAGAGATGGGACATACGTCGGTACCGTCCCGGTCGCAGAGCTGTCGATGGACAAGCTGATCACCATGATGGTTGGAAGGGAACTGAAGGAGAAATTCCCAAAGGACGAGGTAACCATCGGAGAAGAAGTCCTTCGTGTGGAAAACCTAAACCGAGATGGCGTTCTGCAGGATATCTCGTTCAATCTGCGCAAAGGTGAGATTCTCGGGATCTCAGGTTTGGTTGGATCCGGAAGAACCGAACTGGCACGGGCAATCTTCGGCGCCGATCCCATCACCTCGGGCAGCATTTACCTGGAAGGGAAAAAGGTCAAGATCAACTCCCCGATAGATGCCATCAAACACGGAATCGGTTTCCTGACGGAAGACCGCAAGGGACAGGGGCTGATTCTGATTCAGTCGGTGCAGAACAACATCACTCTGGCCTTTTTGAGGAACTTCTCGCCGAACACCTTCATCCAACGCCAGGGCGAGACGGAGGCCGCCTCGCAGCTCGTCTCCAGCCTGGGGATCAAGACGCCCAGCCTGCGGCAACAGGTGCAATATCTGAGCGGCGGGAACCAACAGAAAGTCGTCGTGGCCAAATGGTTGTGTGGAAACTCGAAAATACTCATCTTCGATGAACCCACGCGAGGTATCGATGTAGGGGCCAAGGTAGAGGTCTACCAACTGATGAATGAACTCGTCAGACAAGGTGCCGCGATCATCATGATTTCGTCGGAATTGCCTGAAATCCTGGGAATGAGTGATCGCATTTTGGTGATGCGGGACGGACAGATCGCCGGCGAATTTGGCCGAGCGGAGGCTACTCAAGAGAAACTGCTCGAACGAGCCATAAGCCATAAGAACAGGGAGGAAAGCTAGAAGAAATGGAATCAGCAGGCATGATTGAAAAATCGAAGGGGAATCTGCTCAGCGGGATCGGCAGCCAGTTGGCCGCTTTGATCGGACTGATAGCGATCTGTATTGTGCTTACGATATTGTCGCCACATTTCTTGACATTGTCCAACTTCTTCAATATCTCCAGGCAGGCGGCAGTCATCACCATCATCGCCATCGGGGAAACGTTCGTCATTCTCACTGGAGGCATCGATCTTTCGGTGGGTTCGCTGGTCACACTGACCTCCTGCGCCATGGCATTGGTCATGATTAACACCAACAACATCGTCCTGGGTGTTTTGGTTGGCCTGGCGGTAGGTGTAGGGGTAGGTTTCATCAACGGCTTTCTGGTCGCCAAAGCGGATCTTCCGCCGTTCATCGTCACGCTGGGCATGCTGGGGATAGCACAAGGCGTGGCGCTGGTGATCACGTTCGGCCGGTCGATGTTCGGCCTGCCAGGCACGTTCAAGTGGATCGGCCAGGGTAGTCTGTTCGGTATTCCGGCGCCACTCATTCTCGTTATCATCCTGTTTGTGATCTTTCACATCCTCCTCACCTACAACCGCCTGGGACGGTATATCCTGGCTGTTGGCGGTAATGAGCAAGCGACGCGCCTTTCCGGAGTCAACGTCGACCTCATGAAAATATCCGCCTATGTGATCAGTGGTTTCATGGGTGCAATAGGCGGTATCGTACTCTCCGCACGCATCAACTCAGCCCATCCGGCGGCCGGCCAGGGCTACGAACTGGATGCGATCGCCGCCGCCGTAATCGGCGGAACCAGCCTCATGGGAGGCGAGGGGACGATTGTCGGCACTCTGATTGGTGCGTTCATGATGGCGGTGATCCGCAATGGTTTGAACCTGCTCAATGTCAATTCCTTCTGGCAGCAGATTGTGATAGGCGTCGTGATTATTGTGGCTGTCTGGATGGATCGCATGCGCAAGCGTTGAAAAAACACTGCAAACGTTGGTCATTTCTCTGGTACTGCTCCGGTGTTACTTTGCAGCAAGGCATCGAACGAACCACGACAGCCAATAGGCGAAAGGAGGTAGAAGGGCTTCCCACATTGGTTTGCGCTGGTATGATTCGCGGAGGGGTTGGCCGCCCGGCAGGTGAAGATGGTAGTTTGTCGTGATGACTTTGAGTGTCCAGGGCAAAAAAGTCCTAAATTGCAGCTTGGAGGTGCAAAAGATGAAATTCCATAAGGTATTTGGTTTGTTGGTGATTGCGGCGCTGCTCAGCACAGCACTCGTTGTACCCGCGGTAGCCCAGGAACCTGCACAGGACGTAGCCGCCGTTATCGAAGAGGTTGAGAACTGGGTGCCTGCTGAGCCAATGCAGCCATTCAAGATTGGGATCGTGGTTAAGGTGCTGGTCAATGATCCGTTCCAGTTAGCTCTCGCCGACTCCGCCAAGAAGACCGTTGAAGAGCTTGGTGGTGAGGGCATCGTTCTCGCCGCCCCGACACACAGCGACGTCGCCGAGCAGGTCGCCATCGTCGAAGACCTGGTAGAGCAGAAGGTCGACGGCCTCTTGTTGGTCCCCCTCGGTTCCGACGCGATTGTCCCTGCGGTCGAGAAAGCCAATGAAGCCGGCATCCCCGTCGTCATCGCAGATACCGCATCATACGGTGGCGATTTCGTCACGTTCCTGGCGACAGACAACATCAAGGCGTCATCGATGGCTGCTGAATATCTGATCGACAAGTTCGGTGGCACGGCCAAGGTCGCGCAGTTGGAAGGCGAGCCCGGCGGTCAGACAGCAGCCGATCGCATCAAAGGGTTCCAGGATAAGCTGGCGGAAGTCGAAGGCATGGAACTCGTCGCTTCCCAAACCGGGCACTGGAGCACCGCCGGTGGTCAGGCCACCATGGAAAACATCATCCAGGCCAACCCGGATTTGAACGCAGTTTTTGCTTCCAGCGACATGATGGGTGTCGGCGCAGCTGAGGCCATCGGCGCTGCCGGTAAGACAGGCGAAATAACACTGGTCACCTTCGATGGGTTGCCGGAAGGGGTGGCGCTGATCAAACAAGGCGCATCCGATGCGGATGTCGCGCAGTTTCCAGTGCGCATGGGCACATGGGGCGCCAAGATCTTGGGCATGATTATCAGCGGCGCAAAGACCAGTGCTGATTTCCCGAAGTACATCGATACGGGTGCTGAGGTCGTGACGGCGGAAACTGCCGATACCTACCTGTGCAATACCTTCGGTCAGTGTGCAGGGGTCGCTGCCACGGAAGCCCCAGTTG
>Ga0068714_10006331_pt1 | contig 12110 bp, 8 predicted proteins | sample MTBNYHSulfiMetaG_FD_62988 | JGI IMG/M metagenome (GOLD analysis project Ga0068714, IMG submission 62988) | Enrichment culture microbial communities from rom New York Harbor, USA that are MTBE-degrading - MTBE-NYH (New York Harbor Sulfidogenic)... | ecosystem: Environmental > Aquatic > Marine >... | reverse complement strand
CCGGTGTCCACCAGGATCTTCCGGTCCCCGCCCTCCAGGTAGAACACGTAGATGGGGATCCAGATGCGCCGTCCGTACCCCTTGAGGTAGGTCATGACGCCCTGGTCCGTCTCGTTGGCCCCCACGACCAGGGGGTGGATCACGTATTCGGTCATGTCTGGCTCCTCCTTCCGGGTGCTTCCCGAGAGGATAGCAGCTCGCGCGCGCACACGACAACCCGCCAGCCCCGGGTTCTGTGGAGGCTCGGGCGGCCCCCAGAGACAGGGAGCGCTTCCCGGTGACTGGCAGGAGTCTTCTCGTCCTCAAAGGTCTTCAAAAGATCTGAACCGGCCCTTTGGTCCTCGAAGACCCCTGCCAGGCACCGGGGCTGTGTCAAGGTGCCCCCACCCTTCACGGAACGGCTGCGACGGCACACGAAACGGACTGGAAAAGCCCGGCGGAAAACATTATGCTGCGGAATGCAAAAAGCCGGAGACGAGCGTCTGCGGGCCCGCTTCACGGTCGTCGGGTCCGTACGAACCCACCTTTCGAGGCAAACAGGAGAAAGACGCCATGGAGCAGCAGGAGTACACCATCCGCACGTTGAAGGACATCGAGGAGATCGAGAAGACGCCCCTGAAGGAGCGCATCACGGAGCGGAACACCTACGAACTCCTGTGCCGCGGCGCTGCCCTGGACCCGGACAAGGTCGCCATGAGCTTCCTCATGAACGGCGACCTGTACGACCAGCCGGTGGAGATCCGGTACCGGGACCTCCTGGGCAAGATCCGGCAGGCGGCCAACCTGTTTCACCGGCTCGGGGTGGGCCCGGACGACGTGGTCACGTACCTCTTGCCCAACATGCCCCAGACCCACTACGTGCTGTGGGGTGCCGAGGCGGCGGGGATCGTCAACCCGATCAATCCGCTGCTGGAGCCGCACACCATCCGGGACATCTGCACCGCGGCCCGCACCCAGGTCCTGGTGGCCCTGGCCGACATGCCCGGCACCGACATCTGGAAGAAGGTGGACGCCGTGCGCAAGGAGATCCCCACGCTGAAGAAGGTGGTGCGGGTCATGGGGCCCACCGATGAGGCCGAGGGGATCGTGGGCCTGGAGCAGGAGATGGCCAAGGAACCCGCGGACGCCCTGACCTTCCGCCGGGAGATCGGCCCGGACGACATCTCCTCGCTCTACCACACCGGGGGCACCACCGGGACCCCCAAGCTCGCCCGCAGGACCCACTTCAACGAGGTGTACATGGCCTGGGCCATCCGGGTCATGGGCGGGATCTCCCGCAAGGAGACCATGCTGTGCGGGCTGCCCCTGTTCCACGTGAACGGAACCACCGTGACCGGGCTCGCCCCGTTCTCCTGCGGGGCCCACGTGGTGCTCCTCTCCCCGGTGGGCTACCGGGATCCCACCATCATGAAGAACTTCTTCCACATCGTGGAACGGTACAAGGCCGCCAGCTTCTCCTGCGTGCCCACGGTCCTGTCCGTGCTGCTGGACGTGCCCGTGGTGGGCCGGGACATCTCCTCTCTCCGGTACGTGGTCTGCGGCGCCGCGCCGCTGAGCGTGGAGCTGTTCCGGCGCTACGAGGCGCACTCCGGCATGAAGATCCTGGAGGGGTACGGCCTCACCGAAGGGGCCTGCGCCTCGGTGATCAACCCCAAGGACGGGGAGCGCAAGATCGGCAGCATCGGGATCCGCATGCCTTTCCAGGACGTGAAGATCGTGATGCTGAACGAAAGCGGGGCGTACGAGCGCGATGCGCGGCCGGGCGAGATCGGCGTGGTGGCGATTCGCGGGCCCAACGTGTTCAAGGGGTACGTGGAGGAGGCGCACAACAAGGGGCTGTGGATCCAGGGGGAGTGGCTGAACACGGGGGACCTGGGCCGCCAGGACGAGGACGGCTACGTGTGGCTCACCGGGCGCAAGAAGGAGCTGATCATCCGGGGAGGGCACAACATCGACCCCGCGGCCATCGAGGAGCCGCTCTACCGGATGGAGGCCGTGGGCCTGGCGGCCGCGGTGGGGAGGCCGGATGCGCATGCGGGAGAGGTGCCGGTGGCCTACGTGCAATTGAAGGAAGGCGCCGCGGCAACGGCCGACGAGATCCTCACCTACGCCAAGGAGCACATCGGGGAGCGCGCGGCGGTGCCCAAGGAGGTGGTGGTCCTGGACCGGATCCCGCTCACGCCCGTGGGGAAGATCTTCAAGCCCGCCCTGCGTTGGGACGCCACGCGCCGGGCGTACGCCAAAGAGATGGAGGCCCTGGGGGGGATGGCCAGCTCGGTGGAGGTGGACGTGAAGGAGCACAAGGTCCACGGCACCGCGGTCCGGATCCGGGTGAAGCCCGCGGCCGGGGTGTCCGCGGAGGCGCTCCGGGAGCGCGTCGCCCAGCTCCTGGCCCGGTACACCCTGTACTACGACCTCGTGGTGGAGTGACGGCTCCCCCGGTTTGACGGGGCCTTTCCACATCTGATATGCACGGGGCCAGCCCGTGCTGGTTCCGCCCGCCGGTCCGTCGGGCCGGGGTTGGGACGCCGCGATTCCCGGTCATCGGCCCCGGGCCCAAGGGTCCGCGGGGAGAAGGAGAGTCTCCATGGAAGAGATTTCCCTGCATCCCGGAAGGAACCGCACGCCCCGCCGTGCAGCGGCCGCGGGCCCCTGCAACCGCCGCCCCGGCCCCCGCTCCGGGTGGGCCCGTGCCTGCGCGGCGGTCCTCCTCCCGGCCGTCCTGGCCGCTCCCGGGTGCGCCACCCTGGGGGGCACCCCCTGGATGAAGCGCCAGGCGGCCAACGTGATCACCCCCACCCTGCAGGACTTCCACGACCTGGCCTTGCGCTGCGACGACCTGACCATCGTGAAGACCACCCTGGAGTCCTACCTCCTGCTCGTGGAAACCCTGGTGGAGGCCAACCCCGGGAACCGGGATATCCTGGTGCTGGCTTCCATGCTCTACGCGTATTACGGGTTCGGCTTCGCGGTGGACGAGGACCTGGAACGGGCCCGACGCGCCTACTGGAAGGGGATCGCGCTGGGCAAGCGGGCCCTGGAGATGAACCGGTCCGTCAAGAAGGCCCTGGACCAGGGGGAACCGCTCTACAAGTGCGTGGATCGCCTGCGTCCCGGCAAGGACGTGCCGGCCGCGTTTGCCACGGCCATGAATCAGGGGATGCTCCTCATCTGCAGCATGGATCTGCCCGAGGCCTTTGGGGAGGCCAACGCGTTCAAGGCCTTGAGCGACTGGGTGATCGAGCACGAGGAGGGGTACTTCTGCGGGGCGACCCGCACGCTGGTGGGGGTGTACTACGGCCTCATGCCGGCCGTGGCGGGAGGCGGGGCCGAGAAGGCTCGGGTGGAGTTCCTTCGCGCCATGGAGATCTGCCCGGACTTCCTCCTGCACGGGTACCTGTACGCCCGGTACGTGCCCACCCTCATCGACGACGAAGCCCTGTTCGACGAGCTGATCGCGCGCACCCTGGAGGCGGACGCGGGCGCGGACCCGCGCTACCGGGCCCTGAACGAGGTGGCCAAACGCAAGGCCCTGCTCCTGGGCAGGAACCGGGGCCTGTACTTCTACTGACGCCCGGTGCCGTCCCGCGGCCCGGCAGGGCCCCGGCGGGAACGGAACCGCACGAACGTTCCGGTGGATCGAGACAAGGAGGGTGTTTTGAAACGGAAAGGCTTGTGGACGCTCACGTGGCTGGCCGCCGGCGCTCTTGTTCTCTCCTGGGGTGTGACAGGGACGCGGGCCGGGGAGAAACCCAAGTACGTGGTCAAGACCGCCACGCTGGCCCCGGAGGGCACGGTCTGGATGAAGACCATGCGCGCGGTGGCCGAACACGTCCAAAAGGCCAGCGGCGGGCAGCTCTACACCAAGTTCTATTCGGGCGGCGTCATGGGAGACGAACCGGACGTGGTGCGGAAGATGAAGCTCGGGCAGCTGGACGGTTCCGGCGTGAGCCTCACCGGCGTGCGCTTGACGTGTCCGGAGTTCCAGGTCCTGGAGATGCCGTTCCTGTTCGGCGGGGACAGCATGGACAGCACCCAGGCCTACCTGGAGGCGGAACATGTCCTGATCGAGCTGTACAACGAGTTCGACCAGTACGCCGAGAAACAGGGATACCGGATCCTGGCCGTGGCTTCCGCGGGCTTTGCGCACGTGTGCTCCGCCAAGCCGCTGGACCAGATGCTCCGCGACCTGCCCCAGCAGAAGGTGTGGCAGTGGGAAGGGGAGACGGTCATGAAGGCCATCTCCGACTCCCTGGGCGTGCCCACCATCTCGCTCCCGCTGCCCGAGACGCTCACCGCCTTGCAGACCGGCATGATCAACGCCTTCTACGGGACCCCGATCCACGTGCTGGCGTTTCAGTGGAACAAGTACATCGACCAGGTATACATCCCCCCGATCTTCTACACCCCCTCCTACGTGGTGGTCACGGAGCGGGCCTGGAACAAGATTCCGGAGGACATCCGGAAGCTGTTCTTCGACGAGGCGGCCACGAAGATCAAGCTCGAGGCCCTCAAGTGGATCCATCAGGACGACCGGGACTCCCTGGAGGTCCTCAAGAAGCAGGGGGTGAAGGTGGTGGAGATCCCGCCGGATCAGCTCCGGGAGATGAAGGAGCGGACCCGTAAGGTGTGGACCGACCTGTCCGGGAAGAGCTTCCCGCCGGAGTTGCTGGACAAGGTGGAGCGGCTTCTGCAGGCGTACCGCTCCTGCGGGCATGCCGCCGCCCCGGTGAAACCCGCCCCCTGAGACGCGACACCATGAAGATCCTCAAGCGCTTGGACGACCTGATTGCCCGCGTGGAGAAGATTCTGCTCTTCTCCATGCTCTTTTCCATCGTGGGCGTGAACCTCCTGCAGATCGGCATCCGGTTGCTCCAGTCCCTGCTGCGGAACGTGGGCAGCGACATGGTGCTGAGCGCCCCCTCCTGGCCGGCGGACGTGAACCGGATGCTGGTCCTGTGGATCGCCATGGTGGGGGGCAGCCTGGCCACCCGGACGAACGAGCACATCAAGGTGGACTTCTTCTCCCGTGTGCTGCCGGAAAGGCCGCGCCGCCTGGTGGGCGCCCTGATCTCCCTGATCGGCATCACGGTGTGCCTCCTGCTGGTGTTCTTCTCCCTGGAGTTTCTGAAGATGGAGTACGAGCTGGAGGAGACGCTGGTGGCGATCCCCTTGCCGCTGTGGATCATCCAGATCATCATCCCGGTGGGGTTCTTCATCATCGCGTTCCGGTTTTTCCTGCACCTGCTGGGGGGGACGCCGGTGGCGGCGCGTGCGCCGGAGTCCCCGGACCCGGAGCCGGCCGGCGGCGGTGGGGGGGGCGGCCCGGGCGGCGGCCCCGGAGGGGAGACGCGGGGAGGTGTGCCGTGCTAGGGATGCTCTTCCTCGCGGCCGTGGTGATCTTCTTCCTGCTGGGTGCGCCCCTGTTCCTGCTGCTGGGCTCGGCCACGATGTACTGCCTCCACTTTCTCGAGGAGAGCCCGCTGGCCGCCATCATCGGCGACATCTACCAGCTCGTGTCCAACCCCGTGCTCGTGGCCATCCCCCTGTTCACCTTTGCGGGCTACATCCTGGCCGAGAGCGGCATGCCCCGGAGGCTGGTGACCTTCAACCGGGCGCTGTGCGGCTGGATCCCGGGGAGCCTCACCTGGGTCACCCTGGTCTCCTGCGCCATCTTCACCGCCTTCACCGGGGCCAGCGGGGTCACCATCGTGGCCCTGGGCGGGTTGCTCTTTCCGGCCCTGATCCGGGACGGCTATTCGGACCGTTTTTCCCTGGGCATGGTGACCTCCTCCGGCAGCATCGGGCTGCTCTTCCCGCCCAGCATCCCGGTGATCCTCTACGGGGTGGTGGCCAAGCTGGAGATCGAAAAGGTCTTTCTGGCCGGCATGACGCCCGGCATCCTGATCCTGCTCTCCCTGGCCCTGTACGGGATGTGGGCCGCCCAGCGGGAACACGTGCCGCGGCACGGCTTCTCCCTGAAAAACCTGGGCGAGGCCTTTCGCGCCACGGCGTGGGAACTGCCCCTTCCCCTGCTCATCCTGGGCGGGATCTACGGCGGCATCGCCACGGTGACCGAGGTGGCGGCCCTCACCGTGGCGTACGCCTTCCTGGTGGAGGTGCTCATCTACCGGGACATTTCCATCTCCAAGCTCGTCAACATCTGCATGGAGAGCGGGAAGATGGTGGGGGCGATCCTGCTCATCCTGGCCATGGCCTTGTCGTTCGCCAAGTTCGTGATCCTCTACAACATCCCGGACCAGGTCGTGGAGCTGATGAGCGGGGTGATCAACGATCAATTGAGCTTCCTGAGCCCCAAGATCGCTTTCCTGATGCTGCTCAATATCCTGCTCCTGGTGGTGGGCTGCTTCCTGGACATCTTCTCGGCGATCATGGTGGTGGTGCCGCTGATCCTGCCCATTGCCGCGGAGTTTGAGGTCCACCCCCTGCACCTGGCCATCATCTTCCTGGTGAACCTGGAGATCGGCTACTGCACGCCGCCCATCGGCCTGAACCTGTTCATCGCCAGCTTCCGGTTCCGCCGGAGCGTGGTGACCCTGTACGGCGCCACGCTCCCGTTTCTCCTGATCCGGCTGGCCATCCTGCTGGTCATCACCTACCTGGAGCCCCTGAGCTTGCTCTTCACCGGGTGACCGCGTCAAAAGGAATTCGTTGTGCTCCACCGCTCGCACTCGTTTCAGGGAGGATCATCTCATGAGAAGGGTTTCGCCTCTTGTTGCGGGTTTCGTTGTGCTTCTCTCGGTGGCGCTGTTGTCCGGCCCCGCGGCCGGTTTCGGCCCTTCCACCCACTGCACGGCCTCGTACCATGCTTTGCAAGCCTTGGGCGGCCCCGATCTGCTTTATCTGCCCGCGTTCATCGCCGGGTCGAACCAGCCGGACATGTTCGCGCTGGGAGACTACAGCTACGCCCTGAGCCATAACATCGAGCTGGCGGAGATCATGCTCGAAATCGCCCAAACGGACGAGCAGAGGGCTCTTGCTTACGGTTATGCCGCACATATCCGGGAGGATTCCGCGGGCCATGGGCATTGCATCCCGTCCGAGCAGCCGGCGCACGCCGCCGTGGAGATCTCCCTGGACATCCTGCTTTTCAACTCCCCGGACCCGGCGGAGAGCACCGTGGCCATGGAGGCCGGCGTTGCCTGGGACGCCCCGCTTCTCCACGAGGCCATTGCGATCTACAACGACCGCCATGGGGACCCGTATCCGGACGTGCCCGTGGAGGAGATCGACCGCATGGGAGATCTGCTGCGGGTGGTCCTGGACGAAAAGCGGCTGCTCTACGCAGACCCGGGTTGGATCGAATTCGCAGAGCAGACCGCTCCCGAGTGCTGGCGGGAGGAGTGCTTCAACGATGCCGTGACGCGCACGGTGGCCTGGATCAACGCCCACCTGCCGGCGGGGAGTCCCGCCGGTAGCGCGGCGGCGCCGGGCGAAGTCCCGCCGGGGATCGCCTCTTCGGACTACACGTATCCGTTCGAGAGCGCCGATACGGACGGGGACGGTGTCCTGGACTGTGTGGACCGGGACAACTGCCGAACGGTCTGGAATCCCGACCAGATGGACGGAGACGGAGACGGCTGGGGCGAGGCGTGCGACTGCGACGACACGAACGCGGCGGTCCATCCCGGGGCAGCCGAGGTGCCGGGCAACGGGATCGACGACGACTGCGACCCGTCCACGCCGGATCAGACCGCCTGGGGTGCTGCCGCACCCGCCGAAGCATCGCAGCTCGGTGGCCATTCCCTGGGCGTATCCCGCGTTCTCAATCCCATGCTGTTCCCCGTTGTGGCCGCCTGTGGGATCCTCCTCCTGCGGGTGCGGCGCAGAAAGGCTCCTCGAGGCTGTGCGGTCCCGGCGGTGACGGCTCCCACAGACCCCACGGGCCGGGCATGAAACCCACAGACGTGAGGCCCGATGAACGAGCGAGAACGATTCCGCCGCGTTTTCTGTCTGGAGCCCGTTGACAGGCCTCCCCTGCTGGAAGAAGGCGTGCGTGAGGAGGTGCTTGATCTCTGGCGTGCACAGGGCATGCCCGCGGGCCAAACCCACCTGGAGCTGTTCGGCCTGACACCCCACGAGAACGTAGGGCCCGACCTGCGCTTCCGGCCGGACTTCTTCGGCCGGGTCATGAGCCTGTCCGCGCAAGAGTACCGCCGAGCGTTTGACGTGGCCCTGGACCGCTTCCCCGACGATTGGAAACAAACCGCCGCGAGGTTGGCAGACCGCGATCACATCGCGTGCATCTGGGCCTGCCGCGGGTTCTTTCAGGCGCTGGGTGTGGGGGATTGGAACACGCTTCGGGAGGCGCTGCTCGGTGTGCTCAAGCAGCCCCGGGAGGTGCGGGATCGGCTGGAGATGTACGGAGAGTTCTGCGCGCGCATGTTGGAGACGGCGCTGGGCGATGTGACCCCCGACTTCCTCTATCTCGGAGAACCCATCTCCGACCGAAACGGTCCCCTGATCTCGCCCGAGATGTTCGAGACCTTCATGATTCCGGCCTACGAGAGGATCGTGGAGGTCGCCAGGCGGCACCACGTGGAAGCCGTCCTGGTGAGCACCTACGGCAACACGGCCCCGCTGCTGCCTGTCCTGATGCGGGCCGGTGTCAACATGCTCTGGGTCTCCGAAGCGGACGAGATCCCCGAGATGGACTACCGGACCCTGCGCCAGCGGCACGGAACAGCGCTGGGTCTCGTCGGGGGGATCCCGCTGGAGGTGCTGCGGCTGGATTCAGCGGAGGAGATGAACAGGCGCCTGGCGGAGATCGTCAGCCCGCTTCTGCGCTCCGGCCGCTACATCCCGCTGGCCGGCGGGCGGGTCCGGGAGGACATCCCCTGGCGTTGCTACAAGCGGTACCGGAAGGAATTGAGCGAGCTGATCGCCTGAGCCGCCCGGCCGTTCCCCGCTGCACAAGTTCCTGCGCTTCCCCGGTTGACGTCAACAGGCGGTTGTTGTCCGCCCGGGAAGTGCCCTTTCCCGGCACAAGGTCTACGTTCGAATAGACAGATCCAGTCGTTTGCTGAACCAAAGACACACAGGAATCGCCTGCTTCGACCCGCCAAGTGGCCGGGAGGGCGCCTAGAGCCTCGACCCGCCCTGAGGCGTTCTTCCGTTCCACGGGGAGGGTCGATCAGGACGACTCCTGGGCAGGGGGTTGCACCCTCTCGTGCAGCAGCTCTCGGAGCAGCCCCTTCAACGCCTCCCGGTCCTCTTCGGCCCGCCCCTTGAGCAACGGGCCCACGGACGTGCTTCGATCCCCGAAGTAGACGGTACGGTGCGGGAAGGGGATTTCAATCCCTTCCTCGTCGAACCGTTTTTTGATGCGCCGGTTCATCTCGCGGCCCACCAGCCACTGTTTGATGGGGACCGTTTTGATCCGCGCCTTGATCACCACGGCCGAATCACCGAACGTGTCCACGCCGAGGATCTCCAGCGGTTCCAAAATGAACTCGCTGTACGCGTCGTCCTGCAGCATCTCTTCGCCGACCGCCTTCAGCACCGACACCACCCGATCGGTGTCCTCCTTGTAGGCCACCCCGATGTTGAACAGATAGTAGGAGAACTCGTGGGTCATGTTCGACAGGGAGGTGATCGAACCGTTGGGAAAGACGTGAACGGTTCCGTCCAGGCCTCGCAGCACGGTGGTCCTCAGGTTGACCTGCTCCACCAGCCCCCCGGTGCCGTTGAGAATGGCCACGTCCCCGACCCGGAGCCGGTTTTCCACGATGAAGAACAGCCCGCTGATCACGTCCTTGACGAGGTTCTGCGCACCGAAGCCGACGGCTAGGCCCACGATGCCCGCTCCTGCGAGAAGCGGTTTGATGTCCACGCCGACGCGTTCCAGAACCATCATGGCCGCCAGGGAGATCGTGGCCAGGGAGAGAAAACTTCGACAGATCCGTCCAAGGGTCCCCACCCGCTTTTCGACCTCCCCTGACCCCGAGCCGCGGGCTTCCAGCATGCGCCGGGCCATCTCGTCTTGCAGGCCGACGATCAGAATACGCCCCAGCTGAATGACGAACACCGCAACGGCCACGATGATCGGGATCTCGACGAACACCTTGACCAGGGCGCCGTGAGCATGCAGAAACGCATAGACGGTGAGGCCCCATGCCTCCAGAACGCTCAGGAAGGTCACCAGCAGAATCCCCAGGCTTCCCGCCCCTTGCAGGAGGTTCACGTAGCGGTTCACCTGAGGTTCGAGTTCGGGAAACCGCTCGCGAAGCATCCGGTTCACGGCGAAGAACCTCCGGAAGAGGACCCGCCACAGGAGGAATGCGCCCGTGGCCAACAGAGCGATCAGCAACGTCTTCGCCGCGGAACGAATCACGTACCGGAACACGTCCTGAAACCCCAGCAGCGAAAAGGCCACGAGCAGACCCAAGCAGGCGATCGCCAGGAGATACAGCCTGCCGAGGATGGCCCCGGCGATCCTCTTGGATCGTGCCTTCCAGATGGAATCCTCCTCGCGCACCGCCAACCGCAGGACACGCTGGATCCCCCCCTTCTGCTGGGCCAGCACCACGGCCAGCATGGCGAGGAGTCCTATTTTCAGAACGACCTCAACCCCCGACGTCCAGGAAGGGAGGTCGTAGACAACGCCGGGAAGCATCAACAGGACCGTGGTCAGGATGAACTGAAGGACACGCCGGCACCAGACGTAGGCGTACACGGCCGACTCGTCGCGGACGGGGAGGATGCGGACCGCCGGCTTCCCCGGGGACAACCAGCCCGCGAGGAGGGTCTGGAGGCTGCTGTACAGCCCGAGGACAAGGAGGCTCAGCCATACGACCCTTCGGACCCTTTCGACGTGGGGAACGAACAGAAAGAAGATCAGGGCGAACAGCAAGAGACCCGCCCAGGGGTAGAAGTGCAACAGGGCGGACAATCCGTTCCGGACGAGTTTCCTGCCGAGGCGGTCTTCTTCCTTCCCAGACAGATTCTCATTCCACCTGCGGGTCGCCCTGCGGAGCGCCAGCCATGCGCCCACGCCTACCAGGAGAGCCAGCCCAAACTGAATCGACAGGACGATCAGGGCTCGTCGGCGCTCCCGGCTGGAGAGGTCCTCCCTCCATCGCTCCACCTGGGAGCCCAGGTCTCGCATCTCCCGGGTGAGCCGGGATAGCGCGGACCGTGCCTCGTCCCGATACCTCTCGTACGACTCCAGGAGGGTGGTCAACGAACCCGGCAGTCCTCCGTCCTCCGGCTCCGTGGCCGTCTCGGACGCCGCACGTTTCTGTGCTTCCTCGGCCTGGAGCAGGGTGCGGAGGTTCTCTGTGAACCGGCGGGCGGACTCCGGATCTTCGAGGACGCGGAGCAACTCCCCCAGTCGAGCGGCGTCCGGATCCGAAGCCTCCCGGGCATCCACGAGCGCCGGCGTTTGCGCAGGGGTGGCACCGGGAATGGCGGCCACGACAGCCGCCAGCCCCAGGGCAACGAGGAGGAGCCGCCGGCGTCTCCGTGCGTGGATCTTGGAGCGCGGCGTGTGCAGCTCATGCTCTGTATGAGGTAAAGACACGATGGATCACCTCCCCTCCCCGGGTTCACCCGATGCGGCCCGAACCCCACACATCCAGAAACGCCAGCAAGCCTTCCGGGGGACGGATCCACAGATCCGCACAGCTTTCCCTGGGTTCCGTTCGCACGAGCACGCTCAACCCCCTCCCTTCCATGGCCTCAAACGCATCCTCGTCCGTGGTGTCATCCCCCAGATAGGCTGCGGCCGTGTCCGGGGGAGATTCGGACAGGAGGGCCAGCACGGCGTCTCCCTTGTCTCTCCCGGGGATCCTTATTTCGAGGCCTCCGTCAAAGCCCCTGATCTCCAGGCCATGCCTCGCCGCCAGAGGGCCCCAGCCCCTTTGTGCGGTCTCCCGCATCTGCCGGACCGTTTCCGAATCCAGCCCCCTCCAGTGAAGCGCCACGGATCCCGGCTTCTTCTCGCATTGCGCTTTGTACCCCTGCGCTTCGGCCCATTCGTCCGCGTTGGCCAGTCCCCGCAGCGCGGACTCTTCAAAGGGGCCCACCCGGTAGGCTCCGTTGCGAAACCGCCGCTCCCACCCATGGGATCCCCAGATCTCCGGCAGCGG
>Ga0068714_10006329_pt1 | contig 12115 bp, 14 predicted proteins | sample MTBNYHSulfiMetaG_FD_62988 | JGI IMG/M metagenome (GOLD analysis project Ga0068714, IMG submission 62988) | Enrichment culture microbial communities from rom New York Harbor, USA that are MTBE-degrading - MTBE-NYH (New York Harbor Sulfidogenic)... | ecosystem: Environmental > Aquatic > Marine >... | reverse complement strand
GGCGAGGTCGTTAGCATGGTGACCTCCGCACCCGTCACCGAGTCGACGTAGGTCGCTTTCTCGCAAGGCAATCGCGTGCCCACGCCGCCGCCTTCCGCCGTATTCTGGCCGCAACAGCCCCACGTGCTCCATGCCAGCGCCAGGAACACCGACACACACGTTGTACGAAAGCCGTCCGTCATATCCCAGACTCCCAAGTCCGCCGATGCCGCCGCGAAAGCCGGCGCTATCCCCCATCGTTCCCGGCTGATTCTCACGTTGCCCTGTGCTGGCAGTATACCCGCCAACGCGACAAACGACAAAAGGGACTATTTCCCATGCGACGGCGACTCGAAAGACCGCCGCAGACACTCCCATCCCGGCACTCCGATCGAGCCAGCCTACTCGCCGATGACAAACGCTAAGGACGGCCTCCGCAGCGGCAATCCCGAGCGAGGGTCCGTTTCAGGGCAAAGAACAGGGGTCTTCTTCGTGAGAATACGTAGTTTTTACAGTGGCCAATTCCGCGCCGGAATGGTATAATCTAAGCTTTGAGGAACCCAACGGGGACAAACTCGTCGTGTTCGCGCCCCGATGCATCGGTTCCGCTGCAAGAAACGCTCGGAGAAGGGGAGAAAAGATGAACACGCTCAGACTGCTTGTTGCACTGTCCATCCTGATTGTCCCATCGCAACTTGTCATCGCCGACACGGTCGTCGCGCCGGGCGCACAGACCAGCGTTGAGGGAACCATCTCGAACTTTTATCCGTTCGGCGTCGACAGTACCAACGCACTCAACAAAGACCCTCTGGATTCGCAACGCTATCAGCAGGCATATGACGCCTCTGTGTTTGCCGGGTTGACCGGCCCGGTGACGATCGAGGGCATCGCGTTCAGGCCGGATGCCCAGTATGGCAGTGCCTTTGCTACTTCCCTCAGTGATATCCAGATCAACCTTTCCACGACGGCGCTGGACCTCGACTCCCTGACGGATGTGTTTGCCGACAACGTCGGCAGTGACGATACCATCGTTGTCAATCGGGGGACTTTGTCTCTGTCGAGCAGCTTCACCGGCCCAACCGCTGGCCCCAAGGCCTTCGACATCTACATCGCTCTGGATACTCCGTTCATCTATGACCCCACCGCCGGCAGTCTTTTGTTGGACGTGCGGAACTATGCGGGCCAGGTGGATTCCTCCATATTCCCGGTTTTCGATGCAGAGTATTCGAACGACCTGTGGCGCGGGTATACCACGAACCCCGTTGTCGACGGCGTCGACAGTCCAGAGGCCACTTACTTCGGTCGTGGCCTCGGATTGGTGACCCAGTTCACATTCACGCCGACGGATACGGGAGGTCCCGCCATCGTTCCCGTCCCCGGCGCTGCCATTCTCGTCACGATCGGCTTTGGGATGGTCGCCCATCGCGTGCGGCGGCGCACGCGGTAGCGTATCCCTGGGATCGGCCGGGGTCGTGTCGATCCCGGGTCTGCCGTTTCGTATGCTGAGTATACGAGGGAGCGCCGCGAGTGGCGGCTCGTTGAGCAGCATGGTGCCGGGCTTCCCCGCTCTGACCCTGGCCGCCTGTTCTCTTGCGGGTATCGCCGAGGTCCAGTCCGAGACCGCCGCAGACCCCGCCCGTTCGCAGCCGCTCCCATCGCGCCCTCGAACGCGCCGCGACCCCGCCGAGTCTCGTGTGGTGTTCCTCAGCGATATCTCAGAATCGACCAACAAACGACGGCCATCATGATTCCAACGCTGGCGCAGGGGACACCAACCGACCACGACTGCGAAATCCCCCCGATCGGCCCATTGCCCAGCGCGATGCCTGCTATGGCGCCCGCGCCAAGCACGGCGAGTCCCGCCGCCACCCATAGGTGCCTTCCAGTACGCTTGCCGCCTTCGCCGCTCGTTGGCGGCTCGACCGACTTCCTGTCCCCTGATTGGTCCAGCCTATCCATGACTTGCCGCCTTTCTTCTACCCGACATGTCCTATATGACCTTTGCCCGGCAACAGCGTCGGCGCCCTGCTGGACAAACATACCGCCATTCCCACCGGGAATTCAAGCGCAAGACCGCTCCACGACAGCCGGACCGTACGTCTGCCCGCCCCGTCCCCCGCACGTGCACCCGACGGCGCTACCTGCGATTCGCAGGTAGTGGTCGTACTCGGATGGTGCGTTTCTCCAACGCCATGATTTGCAGGCTTTGCGCTGCACACCGCTCCGCGACAGGCCCGCCGCAGAGGTGAGTGTCGGGAGGTCGCGCCCGCAGGCCAGTTGCGCTACCTGCGATTCGCAGGTACTGGTCATGAGGGACAGTGCAGTCTCGAAGATGTGTGGTTCCGCCTCCAAGCCCGCCGCAGGGCCTCCCGTTCACGGCCGCTCCCATCGCGCCCTCGATCCACCCTTGAACTCGCCGCGTCTTGTGCGATGCTCCCGAACGCCTTCCCAGGCTGTGCGTGGCGCCTACAGGGTTCTGCGTCTGCGCAGCCAGCCTACAGCAGTCGCACCGATGGTGCCGAGAAGGATCGCACCGGGAGCGGGCACAGGCTCACCATATTCCAGGAAGCCCAGATCGTCGATCATGAAGTCGTTGCCGACCCATGCCGTTTCAAGGTCACGCAACTCGATGGTTGCCGTGGTGTTCGTGCCAGAGTCCCAGGTGTAGGATACCTCTTGCCACGAGGGAACGGTGGTTGGCCCGCTCGCCACGCCAAGAACCTCGCCATTTATGCGCGTCTCCATCCGGGCTGGCGCGACAGTGTTCCAACTGGAGAGAGCGTACGAGAATGTGTAGTCCTTCCCAGGTGCGACAGGGATGTCCGCCTGTTTCCAAACGATACGCTGATCGATGGCGCCGTTGGCGATGAGCATGAGGCCGCTCCCGGTGGTGTGATCGCCATAGGCAGGCCAATACGGGTACCCCTCCTGTGGGGTATGGCCGACCATGTACCGGCCTCCTCCGTCAAGACGGTTGAAAGCCGGATCGTACGTGTGGTCGCTGTACGCACTGGAGAAACCTACGTCGCCCGCTTCAAAATCATCGTTGTAGATCAGGTTTGTTGGGCCTGCGCGACTCACGGAAACGAGCAAGAGACACACGGTCGTCGAAAATACGGAATTGCCTTTCATACGCCTCCTCCCGGACCCATGCGGGTCTACTACAATGCCCCGATCCGCAAACACGCTGCACGTATGCGTGAATGGTCACCTGAGAATCCAGGGCGTAACCGGGGAGAACCACCTGTTAAGTGGAGCGATTCTATCTCTAAATCAGGTGTCTATCCCTCGTTTTCCGTTCCCAGGCGCACCAGCCCCATGACCGATAGGTCGATCAGGGTATGCACGTCTCACGGGGCCGCTCAGTTGTTCGCTTCCTGCAGGCCAGCAGTGTCCGTCTCCTTGGCACACGTGCCCGCGAAATACGATTGTATTCTACCAGATTGACAGGCGCCCAGCAAGCAGAAAATGCTGGACCAGGGGACCGACTTCGCATTCTCCGCGAATGCAGTACCTGCGATTCGCAGGTAGCGGCCGGAACGGCCAGCGTCTGGTGCCGCTGGCTCCGAAGCCCGCCACAGGTACTCCCATCCAAGCTCCTCCCATCGAGCCCTCGAACGCTCCGCGACCCGCCCTCCAACCCGCCGGGCCTTGGTGTGGCATGCCAAAACCGCCCGAGAAGAAGTAAGTGACGCTTCTAATCCCCTCGTTCAGGGTTGAGTGCGGGCATCTGCATAGCGATATGTGCCGCCGTTTCCGGTGTGTACTTGGCGACCGTCTTCACAAATCACAACAGAATCTAACAAGTGCGTCACCCGGCCGTCTCGTGAGATACACAAATGCAGGATGACTTCGGCAGACGTGCCAGGGACGGATTCGCCAGAAGGAAATGCCAGGATAGGAGCCACTCGCTTCAACACAATCTCTGTTCCTGAGGCGTCTTCGTACAATATCTGATAGGTTCCTGAATGCTGTCTGCCGGTTGAGAATCTGCCCATTGATGCATTGCTGAGCTGCGGTGTGTAGTAGACGCTACTTCCATGGCTTGGTTCCACCCAATGCCCCACCAGACGAGAGGATGGTGTAGACAGGTCACGGCTAGTCGCTCTTGCGGACGTAGGCATAAAAAGCAAGAGGACATTGAGGCCAATGAGGGCTCCTGATACAAGCTCAGCGCGCATCGCTTGGCGCGCCCTGTCAGCGCGGCAAGCACTGACGGCAGCTATGAACGCCACAATCGCAGGAAGGCTTGCCCCGACGGCGTAAGCAAGCATGCCTGCGGCATTCACAGGATCCGGCTCCCACAGGAGACTATCGACATAGCGGTTTCTCACATGGCCCTGTATGAGGTTGCCCGTTAGAGCCATAGTCTGAAGTCCAATCAGAAGCCACGAACAGATCACCAGGCGCCCTACCCAACGCGGGATATTGCTCCTGGAGGCCCGATGCAAGCCCTCCCCCTGCGTCGATCTGGTTGTATCGATGATATCGCCGTTAACACGATTTGATGTAACAGGTGCCTGAGTCATAGCTACGCTACTCCGCGCCTCATCCGAGAAAGCCCGGTCCATGGGGTATGATCCGCTCCACTACCAATATCGACTCTGGATAAGTCGCACTTTGGAGGAAACTTGAGGAGGGGGGCGAAGGAACGGGCAACGCGGGACAGACCTCGTCTTGCTTTCTGTCTGCACGCCTATTTCGCATGACTCCCAGTCTCTTGGCCGGCTTGAATATAGGGCGTTGTCGCGGCGGTGTCAAGCGCGGGGCGCGCGATACTCATCGCTCGTATCTCGTATCTCGTGCGAGTCGGCGCGTGGCGGTTTCGCCGGATTCACGCTTGTACGCATTTACGCATCCACGCTTCTACCTCTTGGATTGTAGACTGATAGGGTCGGATTGGGGCAGGGGGGGGCGTATCTGGTATCTCGGTGCTCGTGTCCGGTCGCTCGTGGCCCGTGACCCGTGATCCGCCATTGGGGGAAGGTCGAAATCCGAATGTCGAAACCTGCCCTGAGCCCAGTCGAATGGGTCCAAAACAAATCCAAAGCACGAAACCCTAATGCTCCAAACCTGCCTGGCGTAGGCCGGATGTTTGCCGGCTTTCTGCGAGCGCAGCCTACCCCGAGTGGAGTCGAGGGGGAGGGCCGAGATTCGAGATACGGCGTCTTCGGGCTTGTTTCGGGCTTCGGTTTTCGGGCTCACCACGGCCCTTGCGGGGCCGGCGGGGGGGCTAAAGGGGACGTCTCCCGCCGTTTTCCGGTTTCTTCTTCCGTCGGCACGTCACTCTCAAAATGGGGTCCGTCCCCCGGTTCCACCTCCACAGCCGCGCCCATCGTGCTATCTGCGATTCGCAGGTACCGGTTCTAAGGGGTAGCGCGGTTTCGAGAATTTGTAGGGTGTGCACCGCACACCGCTCTGCCTCCGAAGCCCGCCGCACGCCCCGGCCATCCAGCCCTCGAACGCCCCCTCGGCCCGCCATCGACCCCCGCCGAGTGTTGTGTAGCGTCTCCTCCGTCGTCCGGGAGCACCCGGGAGAATGTACCTGACACCTTCAATTCCTTTGGGGCAGAGAACTCGTGGCTTCTACAGGTGGCACGGGAACGTTGCCTGCGTCGTACAGGACATTGGTCGTCAGAGATCGGTCCTCTAACCACTCGGCGGCAAACGTGACGAAGTCGTTGAAACTCCCTGCCTCTGACCATTGGGTCGCGAGCACGGCGAAGTCACCAAAATCCTCTGTGCAGTCGTCGTCAAGATCGTAAGATGGAGCGACGTAGAAGCTCCTGGGATTATTCTTGGCCGCCTCGCAGCGATCGGCGTACACCCTGACTTCGATTCGATCGAAGCCTTCCTGTATCGTTGCATCGACCGCACGCAGCTCCAACACGTACAAACCTACTACGTCAAATGTGGCGGTAGTTCCAGCCGCAGAATCGTTGGCGATATCAACGGTAGAGCCGAGTGGTGACGAAATCGCCGACCAACGAATGCTCGTCACATCCCTGGTGTCGTCCACAACAGTGCCGGACAAGTCCACGCTCGCGCTGCCGGCCTCAAGCCATGTGAGGACACTGTCGCCCGCGTCGACCTTCGGTGCCGTCGTTTCCAGTTCAACGCATACCAGACGGCCCGTGGCATTGCGTGCGTAGATCTTCCCATTGGCCAGTACCGGCACGGTCCAGCACCTGCCGGTCAGGACCACCCCTTTGCCGGTTTCCTGGTAGCCCTCGGGTGACGGTTCGGCAATGCTGAGTTCCCCAGTCCCACTCAGGACGATCAGTTTACCGTCGGCCAGGGTCACGGCGCCGTTGCCGAAGCCTGTCCTGGTCCACATGATATTGCCCGTGCTGAGTTCCACACAGGTCAGGGTCTTGGAGTTGTCGTTGGGACCGTACAGATAGCCTTGCCAGAGCACGGGACTGTTGAGCAGAACCTGCATCTTCTTCTGGGACCAAACTCGCGTGACCTGGCCTCCCGCAACCTCGAACAACGCGGCGCCCTTCTGATACCCCGTCGAGACGAATACCTGATTTCCGTCCACCACCGGATCGGGGATATTGGCCTCAACGTTGGTTACCCAGGGGTACTCCCACGACACGTTTCCGGTTTGGGGCTGAATCGCGGCAAAGGTCTTTTCTCCCATCAGGATCAGCAGGTCCTGTCCCTCGACGTTGAATGGCACGGGCGTGGAATAACCCGGGCGGCCCGTCCCGGTCTGCCAGGCCAATGTGCCATCAGCCGCGTGCAGGGCCAGACCATGAGTCCCGGCGTTGTAGATCACCAAATCTTCGTAGATGTAGGGCGATCCCGCGAATCCCCATGTCGGCGCACGCATGCCATACTTGGCGGCCAGGTCGACTTGCCATACGGCTGTGCCGTCATTGGCATCCAGACAATAAGCCTTGCCCCGTTTGCTGAACGTATAGACCCTCCCGTCTGCCACCGTCGGCGTAGCGCTCGGCCCGCCTTCGTAGCTATCCGGCGCTAACGGGGCCTCATACGAGTGTGTCCACAGGACCTCTCCGTTGTTCGCGTCAAGGCAGTAGACGACGTCGTGAGCCTTCTTGCTCGTGCCGACGGTCAGTTGGCGATTGCCCATGGTATAGGCACATCCCTTGGCCACCGCGATGGACGAGAATCCCGTGCCCACCTCCTGTGTCCAGCGCACTTTCGGCTCACAGGTCGGCCACTCGCCTCCCCAGTGCCGTTCACGGGAGATACCATCGTGGTGGGGGCCGCGCCAATTGGGCCAGTCGTCCGCGCCGACATGGGTCGTCATCAGGCCGACCGACAGGATCCCCATGGCAATCGCTATAAGTCGATGAACACGCATTTACACATGCCCTCTCGGTCGTTACCAAGTCGTGAAGCAGCCGGTTTCATCCCAGCCGCGTGAGCCACGATAGATCTTCATGTCACGTATGTGCTTCCATGCGACGGATCCGTCCAGACAGCCGACGTGGCCGCCGACGGCGCCGATCTGCTCCGATGAAGCGCCTTCGAAACGTGCGTTTCCTGGATCGCTGGACTCCAGAATCGCTCCTCTCGCCCCGTGGGGCGCAAAGGTTTTCAGTTCGCCGGTCGACCAGGCATTCAGCTCCGTCACGATCGGCTTGGAGGGTTTGTCAAAGAGCCTTTGCGGCGACACCCACTCGGCATTCGCGGGCCCCAGCAGCGGCCAGGGCGTACCCTTGTGCCCCCCAAGGTAGTTGTACCCAAGCACATAGCCGTAATCCAGACCCTCAAAGACGTAATACCATCCGCCAGGCTCATTGAAAGGCTCGCCAAGCCATGGACAAGACAGAGCACGCTCATCACCGATAATCGCCACGAGCGCATTACGTATCTTCCTGGAGAGGATTGGCGTATGTTCGTCTTCCGGCTCCTGAGCGTCCGACAGGCCGGAAGGCAGGTACTCCCCATGGTCGCCGGCATAAGCGTGTATGGCGATGATGAACTGTCGAATATTCCCCATGCACGTGGTACGCCTGGCCTGTTCCCGTGCTTTGCCCAGCACAGGGATCAGTATTCCCATCAGAAGCGCAATCACGGCGATGACAACGAGCAACTCGATCAAGGTAAAGGCGGACCCACAGGGTCGCAAGCGAGTCGTTCCTTTGCCGGTTCTCCACCGGGACCCTAACCGGACTGTTGTATCCCCCATGGTATGGAATCCTCACTGTACCCAACGCAGGCGACGTCCGTCACCCACGTTCAGGCATCACAGAGGCGCGTGCTCAGGCATTCCTCATCGGTTTTCGTGGACCTTGCTGCGGCCCGCGTCGATTCGTCATTCTACCCAAAGGGCGGCTCCATTTCAATGTCTCTCTCGCTGTTTCTCGGCAATCCGCCTTCCCGACCGGCCACGGACAACGTTCCTCTTCTTCCTTGTCTGTGTCGGCAGCTCCCGCCCTGATATCCCCCAGGGAATTGCGGTGAATCCGGATCGGCACGAGGCTTGCTGCGGGGCGGGCGTACTGGAAAAAAGTAGTTGCATGCTATCCTGAACTGGCGGCGGAAGCGGGCTCTCGGGTTGTGACGCGCGCCGCAAATCCTGGCCGGGACCCCGCAGGGATTCGGCCGTGGGACGCTCAACTCGTTTTTGCCAAGGGGGACCTGCCACCGTTTTCCTGGTTCCTGTTCCGTCGGCCGCACGTCAATCTCAAAATGGGGTCCGTCCTCTGGTACCCCGTAGGGCGTGCACTGCACACCCCTCCGCTCAGGAGCGCCCCCAAGACCGGCACGCCGCGCATCTGCCTGCGCCATCCTGCGGAAGGGGCTAGGTGCGCTACCTGCGATTCGCAGGTAGCGGTCATGGGGGGCAGTGCAATCTCGAAGATGCGTGGCTCCGCCTGTCAAGCCCGCCGCAGACCCTCCGATCCAAGGTTTCTCCCATCGAACCATCGGATGCTCTTCGATCCGCCAGGGCGCACCGAGTTGCGTACGATGCCCCCGAAACCGCCCCCGAAACGCCGGTGCCTGGCTCGTGCCGATTACCTTGCCCATTGGATGCCTTGCATGCGCCTCCAAGGCCCCCGGCGACGGGACTTCTGTACGCAGGTTCCACATACGCCGTACGGAAGATCTCCCGGTGCCTTATACGTAGAAGTACATATTCGCTTCGCGTACCCTGATTTCCGACGAATTCTTGTTCATGAGGGCCCGAGCAATAGCCGATCTCCAGAACGCCAAAACGGTACTCGCGAGCTGAAAGAGGAGAACGCAAATGAGTATCCAGAGCTGGTCCGACAATATGGTTCTGGTGGAACTGGCCAGTGAGCCGGAGGCGAGCGACGAACTCGAAGGTGTCATTCGTTGCGTCCGTGATCGCGCTGACTGCGGCGTGGTGGTCGATTTCAGCAACCTGACGATCCTGACTTCTACCTCCCTGGCGGCGCTGCTACGTCTCAAGAAGCTGTTGGATAGCTGCGAACAGCCGCTGGTCCTATGTTCGGTAGGCCAGGCCACCCGGGGAATCATCTCGGTAACGGGCCTGGACGGCGTCTTCGAGATGGTCAACGACCGATTCGACGCTCTCGCAAGAGCCCAGGCAGCACCCCACGGCGCAACCACGCCGTCACCGAGGACAGTCTAGCGACCCGAGGCGCTGCAGAATCCCCAGACGCCCCGGTTTCTTCGGGACCACGGGATCGAGTTACGGCGATCCTAACGGTTTCTGCGCTATGCTCGAGGCCCGGAACAGCCGGCCCCCCATCGGCGGTCCGGGCCTCTGGTCGTGCGTTGTGGCCGGCGGGTGATCCATACCCCGGGCGCCAAGGGCCCTCCACTCCGACCAGCCGGTTGCAGTCCCCGACCGTCGTCGGGAGGATTCTGCTTCGGCCGGTGTCACCGTGGTGACGGTCGGGGAGGAAGGCTCTGTCTTCTGTTTCGCTATGGAATCGGAGTCCAACGTTGTCATGTCGGCATCAGCATGCCGGGACGACAGTATGATCCAAGTGACCTGCCCCCGCAACGTGTGCCAGTTGGAGCTGGAGGGTATCCGATAAGAGAAGTAGGTTCTATCGAAGGCGCCGCCTCGCCAGACTGCTTCCCAACAGCCGGGCCGTGCATTGGCCCGCCCCATCCTCCGCAGGTGCACCCATTGCGCTACCTCCGATTCGCAGGTACCGGTCCTCGTGAGTGGGCCGGTTCCCAGGGGCAACTCCCAAGCCCGCCGCAGGCCCGCCCGTTCACCGTCGCTCCCATCGAGCCATCGAACGCCCCTCGACCCTCCTTCGACCTCAGCAAGTTTCGTATGGCGTCCCCGAAACACCTCCCTCGGCCTCGCCGAATTGCGTATGGCGTCCCCGAAATTCCCGAAATTCCCGCTTACACTAACCCGGGTTTCTTCCCTCAGCTACGTTCCGATGCCAAACAGGATTCTCTCGAGCCAGTCAACCGGATCTTCGCCACCTCTGACTCCCTCAAGAAAGGCATTTAGCCACTCGCTTGGGCGCATAATTGTAAGACCCATTCCCGCAAGTCTTGCTTTGTGCTTCAAGATATCATCGTCCGAAGTGAAAAGAACGTCAGCTTCTTCAGCAGCAAAATGGCGAAGGATCACTCTGTCGTCTGGGTCGTCCACAAAACCAAAACCTACTTGTCCGCTCACAGGCCAATCTGGTAGGAACGGGACTTCCTGAAGAAGCTGATCACCCTTCAGCCCTTCCGCAAAAAGCCTCCAAGCATCTCGGGTGGCTTTTGCTCGTTTGGTGGCACTGAGGTTCAACTCCGTGAATGATGCATTGCTTGGCGAGAAGTCCAAATCCCACTCGTATTGCAGGGCCACAATATAGCAGAGTGCACGTATGTCCGCAACGAGCTTCGTATCATTGGGGAATAGTCGGTAGGCCCATTCGTAATTACCGTAGTCCCATCCTTCGGCTTCCTCAGCAATCCTGCGGATGTAATAAAGCTGGTTCGTGTCGAAGTATATCTTCTTCATTTCAGCGTGTCTTGGCTACTGGGGACGTACCCCCCTTTCCGGTTTCTTCTTCCGTCGGCCACACGTCAATCTCAAAATGGGTCCATCCCCGGTTCACATTGGGTGGCAGGTGCCCGTGCCACGGGCTAATCTGAATCATTGATCTCTCTTCAAATCGATTGCGAGACGGCTTGCAAGCGATTCCACACAAATCGGCCAGAGTAATCCATAGTGCTGAAGCCACCGCTGGAACGAATGCTCAATACTGGATTTGTCGTCCGCATCGACCGCTTGGTATACCGCCTCGACGCGATTGGTCAAGTCGATGAACTGATCCAACTCGATCACACGCAGATCGCGTGGCGGATTGGATAAACGTGAGACCTTCAGAAGTCGCCCAACAATTGCGTGCAGAACGCGTTTCTTTCCGAATCTCTCCCTCAACCATTCCGCATGATTGAGCGATTGCCCGATCTCCTCCTTATCGTACTCCCCATTCTCCTTCTTGCCCGTCTTCAGATCCAAGCCGGCCGCGATGATTGCTCCCTCGCCTTCCCATAACACATCCGGTCCGGTTCCTTCTCCCTTCTCGGGTCTCGATGCATGCAGACCCATGAATTCACCAAGAGCGCGCACCGCTTCCTCTACGGGCTTGGTCGGCTCACCATAGGTCAGAGTCCCTTTCAAATTAGCGATTGACGCCAACAGAGGAACACGTTTTGTACGATAGCTCTTCGCCATTTGGGATGCCTGGAATCCTATCGTGCTCACCTCGGGTCCTTTGAACATCTTGTCCCGCTCTATCGATGGGCGTCCAAGCTCCACTCGCACGTTTCCAGCGGTCAGAAACGTGTTGAGGGCGTTCTGTTGGTCACCAGTGCACAATTGGCATACTCCCCGCCAATGCGAATACCAAGCCGCCATTCGCGGGTCCTTCGACTCCGCCTCTTGCTCGGCTTCTCCATAGAGGTCAGCAGCCCTGCTGAATTGTCCTGACCAGAGTTGCTGGAATGCGGCTCGTTCCTTCAGAAGGAGCTCTGTGTGCCAAGAAGCTGGGGTCTGTCCAGATGCTATCTTGAACTGGTCGATATACTCGCGATACAACTCGTCCCAGTCGGGGTCTCCATCCAGGATTGCGCGAAGTAGTTCATCATACGAGGTCTCATCAGCGGCAACCTGCTTCGCCAACTCCATCGCCAAGCCCACCTG
>Ga0068714_10006327_pt1 | contig 12117 bp, 8 predicted proteins | sample MTBNYHSulfiMetaG_FD_62988 | JGI IMG/M metagenome (GOLD analysis project Ga0068714, IMG submission 62988) | Enrichment culture microbial communities from rom New York Harbor, USA that are MTBE-degrading - MTBE-NYH (New York Harbor Sulfidogenic)... | ecosystem: Environmental > Aquatic > Marine >... | reverse complement strand
CCGCCCTCCGGGCGGGCCACCTCGAAGTCCGGGCCGAGGGGGACCCCGTCGGCGGTGAAGAAGCGGCCGAAGATGCTCTTGCCGCCCGAAGGACCGCTCTCCCAGGCCACCGCGAAGTCCCCGGCTGCGTTCAACGCCACCGACGGCTTCACCTGGTTGCCCGCGGTGGTCGCGTTGACCTTGAACTGGGTGCCGATCGGCAGGCCTCCCGGCCCCACTCGGCGCGCCCAGATGTCAAATCCCTCTCCGGTCCCGGCGTCCTGCATCCAGACCACCACGCTGTTCCCCGCGGCGCCGGTGGCCACCACCGGATTCATCGGGTCGCCGATCGGTTCGGTGTCGATGGGCACCGGGTCACCCTGGGGCACGCCGGAGGGGTTGAACGGACGCCCGAAGATGCCGTCCCCGCCCTGCTGGGTCTTGCTCTGAGCCCGCTGGTGCCAGGTCACGAAGAAGTTCCCTGCAGCGTCCGCCCCGGTCGAGGGCAGGGACACCGAGGTCGCCCCGCCTGCGTCGACGCGGGTGGCTCCCCCGGTGGGCTGCCCGCCGGGGTTGAAGAAGCGCCCGTACACCCCCTCCCCCTGCTTGCCCGCGCTCTGCCGCCACGCGGCCATGAACCGCCCCGAGGCGCTCGAGGCCACCTTCGGGGCCTCGACCTGCGCCCCGGTGCCCTCGTCGAGCTGGAAGGAGCCCCCCTGCGGCTGCTGGTCCGCCCCGAAGACCCGGCCGAAGACCCCGCCCGCCCCGGCCGTCTTCTCCCAGCCGACCACGAAGTCCCCGTCCGCGTCGAAGGTCACGGACGGGCTCGTGACCTGAGCCCCGCTGGTGGTGTCCACCGGGAACGCCTGGCTCGAGCTGCCGTCGGCGCCGAAGTGGCGCCCGAACACCCCGTCCCCCTGGGTGATCCCCCCCACCTTGCCCATGGTCTGTCTCCACACGATCACCCGGTTGCCGAAACGGTCGGTGGCCGAAGCGATGGCGGGCCCGACGGTGGCCCCCGGCGGGCTCGCCTGGGTTTCGTCACCCGGCACCACGGTGCCGCCGCCGCCGGCGCGCCAACGGATGAAGCCGCCGCCGTCGGGGTGCCCGGGCGGGATGGCGACGTTGCGCAGTGTCACGGAGTGCTGGCCCGGACCGAGGGGGAAGCTGCCGGAGCTCCACTGGGGGTCGGCGAAGGCGACGTCGGGGTCCGGGGTGTGGCCCTGGCCGACGTTGGTGGGGGTCGAGGTGGTCCCGAGCAGGGTGGTCCCGTCGAAGACCTGGAAGACGTCGCCGTTGACGAACGCGTCGGTCACGTCCAGGTAGCCTGCGGTGGTGGTAGTCAGCGCGAGGGGACCCTCGCTGTTGTTGACTCCCGGTCCGCCCACCCAGGTGAACGTGCCCCAACTGCCGTCGGCGGGGACCTGGCCTCCGCCGCCCCCGCCGCCGTGGTCGGTCCCCGAGAGCTGGAACAGGAAGTCGACCTCCCCCGGCTCCCAGCAGCTCGAGAGCGTGCCCCATGTCTGGCACGGGGTTTCGAACCCCCCTCCTGGGTTTCGCCATCGGGCCGGCTGGCCCGTCTGACTGCCGGTCACCCACCAGAACCACTGGCCGAGCTCGAGGTAGTCGAGGTTGGTCTGGACGCCGAGCCAGTGGCGGCCCTGGCCGAGTCGGCAGGGGCTGGAGAGCTCGAGTGTCAGGGCCCCGTCCTGGTCCGAGACGACGTACCCTGCAGTAGCGCACTCGAGGCTTCCTGGGGCTCCGGAGGAGTCGGCGTAGAACGCGATGTTCACGCTGGACGCCGGCCCGCCCTCGTCGGAGTAGGCACCGACCACGACCACCTCGTCCACGGTCCAGCCGTCCGGCGAGGTGATCTCGAAGTCGTCCGCCCCCTCGCAGTCGAAGATGTCGTACTCGGGCTCGAAGTTCTGGGCCGGACGATTGTTGACCGTCTGGAGCTGGGTCTGGTCGAAGAGCAGCCCGAAGACGAGGGATTTCGCGTTGAGGGGAGGCATGACGGGAGCGCCGCCCACTGTCTCGACGGGACGGTGGGGAGCCGGTTCGCTGCCGGCGCGGGCGACCGCGGGAACGAGACTCACCACGCCGAGGAGCACGGGCAGGACGGAGCGAAGGAACGTCATGGTCACCTCCCTGGTGGGGCTACCCCGGCCGGGAAAGGGGGGCGGTCCCCGTCGGTCGAGGATACACGATCCGGTGGTGAGGCGCCCGCCAGGGTGAGACGGAGGGGGTTGCGCTGTCGCCGGGGCGTTGCTGCAGCGCAGCCTGAGCCAGTCGCCTTGGGGGGCGAGGTTCTTCACAGATGAGTCAAGTCTCGAGAGACCGAGCGCACGTCCTCGATCTGGACCTGGACCTGGACCTGGACCAGGTTCGAGCTCAGGGAGGCCTTGGCGACGTGGTGCGGCAGGTTCTCACCCCACGCGGAAGCAGCGGTGACGGGGATCGCAGTGGCTGCAGGGGGGCGGCACGAGTGATTTCGTCTCAGCGGCGGCGACAGGAGCCAGCGACAGCGACAGCGGCTGCGACAGGGACAGCGGCAGGTGGCAGGGTCAGGGGCAGCGTCGGCGGACGGCGTCGGGGCGGGGAAACGAAAAGGGGGCGCCGCAGCGCCCCCCGGAAGTGACTCGCGTTTCCCGGCTCAGAACCGGTATACGCCGGACAGGGAGTAGGTGTCGACCCGGTCCGACATGTCGGCCGCGATGTCGACCTGGAACTTGCCCTGGGCGAGCACCAGCCCGAGACCGGCGGTGTAGTGCCACTGGTCGTCGGCCGCGTTGGCGGAGGACCAGAGGGCCTGGAAGATCGGCTCGGAGCCGCCGTAGGTGGTGGCGTGGGCCGGGTCGAGCCAGGCGCCGGCGCGCAGGAGAAGCGGGTTCGACATGTTGATGAACCCGTACTCCAGGCCGAAGTGGTACTCGTCGCCGTCCTCGACCGAGAAGTTGGGCACCTCGGGCTCGAGGTTCGGGATGTACGCGAAGCCCTCCTCGAGGTCGGAGTAGGCGACCCGCGCCCAGTCGGCGGTCAGCGTGAGGGCGTCGCTCGGCTTGATGGCGATGCCGAGGCCGTACACCGTCGGCACGTTGAGCGTCCCGCCGGTCTCGAACTCGTTGCCGGAATCCGCGCAGTACCCGGGGTCGCTGGGCCCGCAGGTGCCGCGATAGGAGAAGTCGAAGCTCGGCCCCTCGCGGTAGACGCCGCCGAGCTGGAACTTCGGGGTCGCCCGCCACAGGAAGCCGACGTTGAAGCCCCAGTCGCTGTCGCTGCCGTCGGCGACCTGGGACGCGAACCGGTTCGAGTCGGAGTAGTCGGCCGGGCCGAACGGGTCGAGGATGAAGTCATAGCGGTCGGTCACGGCGTCGAACGAGAAGTCGTAGTAGGACGCCCCGACGCCGATGGAGAGGGTCTCGCTCACCGTGAAGGCGAGGGAGGCCCCGTAGTTCTGGACCTCGAGGTCCATCCGCCCGTCGACCGGGAACAGCCTGCCGAGGGAGTCCCCCTCGCCGATGAAGGGCCCTTGGGTCCGGAAGCTCGACTCGAAGTCGGCGAGCTGGTGGCCGTAGAAGGCGAACGCCCAACCCTCGCCGGCGTGGACGTACGACAGGAACGAGACCCCGCTGACGCTTTCGCTGGACTCGCCCTCGACGAGGCCGTCGACGGTGTCGGTGCCGTTGCCCGTTGCCGCACCGTCGTAGTGCCCGCTGTCCGGGTACGTGGCGGTGTAGTCCCACATGCGCCCCTCGAGGCTGAGCTCCGGCGAGCGCAGGATGGTCAGGCCGGCGGGGTTGGCGTAGGCCGCGGTGGCGTCGTCGGCGAGCCCGATGAACGCGCCGCCCATGGCCAGGCTGCGGGCACCGGGGGTGGAGAAGTTGAGCTCGATCGGTGGCGTCGCTCCGTCGAGGATCTGAGCGTGAACACCGATTGCGCCGGACAGTGCGATCAACGCGGCTGTGGCGTAGAGGATCACGTTGCGGAAGGACATGGACGAAGACCTCCTTTGTTCTGGACTCACGTCGGGGGTGCCGGGAACCCCCCGTCAGAAACGGTACACACCGGACAGCGACATCGTGTCGACCCGGTCGGAAAGGTCAACCGCGAAGTCGACCTGGTACTTCCCCGAGATGGTGACGCCGAGTCCGAAGGTGTAGTGCCACTCGTCGTCTGCGGCTGCGGACGGGGCCCACAGGGTGCTCAGGAAGGGGTCGCTCCCGCCGTAGGTGACCTGGTGCGCCGGGTCGAGCCAGGCGCCGGCGCGCAGCGCCACCGGGCTCTGGACGGAGAGGATCAGGTACTCGACGCCGAGGTGGAGCTCGTCCGCGTCGTCGGCCGAGAACTCGTCGAAGGACCCGGCAAGGCCCGGGATCCCGGTGAAGTCCTCGGCCAGGGCCGAGTACTCCACCCGGTTCCAGTCGGCGCCGAAGGTGAGCGCGTCGGTGGGCTTGTAGGCGATCCCGATGCCGTACTCGGTCGGCAGGTTGAACACGCCGCGGCTGTCGAACGTGTCGGAGCCCCCGTAGCCGCCGGCGCAGTAGGCGGGATCCGACGGCCCGCACTCCCCGGAGTAGCCGAAGCTGAAGGACGGCCCGTCGTGGTACACGGCGCCGAGCCACACCTTGTCGGTCGCCCGCAGGAGAACGCCGACGTTGAAGCTGATGTCGTTGTCGGATCCGCTCTGGGTTTGACTGGAGTACAGGTCGGTCGCGAGGTACGAGGCGGGCCCGAACGGGTTGGTCGCGAAGTTGTAGCGGTCGGTCTGGCCGTCGACGGAGAAGTCGAAGTAGGAGGCGCCGACACCGAATGACAGGCGGTCCGTGGCGTCGACGGCGAAGGAGAAGCCATAGTTGACGACCTCGAGGTCGAGCTCCGTGACCACCGGGAAGAGGCGTCCCAGGGTCCCGGCGTCGAGATCCCCGGCGAACGCGCCCTGGGTTCTGAAATCGGCCTCGAAGTCCACGATCTGGTGCCGGTAGGCGGCCAGGGCCCAGCCGTCGCCGGCGTAAACATAGGAGAGGAAGGACGGGCTGATGATGGCGTTGTCGGCTTCACCGAAGACGACCCCGTTGACGGTGTCGACGCCGATCCCGGTGGCCGGCCCCTCGGCGTGACCGGAGTCGGTGTAGACGTGGGAGTAGTTGGTGTAGCGGAGCTCGAGGCTGACCTCCGGGTTGCGGAGGATGGTCAGGCCCGCCGGGTTGGCGTAGGCGGCCGTGGCGTCGTCGGCAAGGCCGATGAACGCGCCGCCCATGGCCAGGCTTCTCGCGCCGGGCGGGGTGAAGTTGAACTGGACGCCGGCGTTCGCCTCGTCGAGGACCTGGGCCCCGACGGCACCTGCCATCATCATCGCGGCCAGCAGCACTGCGCCACGGATCGGGTTCACGCTCGCGGACACGCTGGGCATGGTCGTCCTCCCTGGGTTGCTGTCGAATCTCGAGGGAACATACTCGGTCAGAAGCGGTACCCGGCCGCGGCGGAGACCGTGTCGATCCGGTCCGACATGTCGAAGCCGAGGTTGATGGTGAGTCGGTTCGCGATCAGCCAGCCGACGCCGGCGGTGAAGTGGGCCTCGTCCTCGGTCTCCCGCTCGGCCTCCCACAGCGCGAGGAAAACGGGATCGTCGAGGGAGCCCCGGTAGCCCATCTGGTGGGCGGGGTCGAGCCACAGGCCGCCGCGCACCGAGATCGGGGTCCGGAGGTTGGAGAACGTGTACTCGACGCCGAACCGGAGCTCGGTGCCGTTCTCGACCGTGAAGCTGTCGTTTTCGGACGCGTACTCCGGTGGACCGGCGACGTCCTTGGTCATCTCCGAGTACTCGACACGATTCACATCCATGGTCAGGGTCAGCCCCTCGAGCGGTCTCAGGGACACGCCGACCCCGTACATCGTCGGGATGGCAAAGGTGCCGGAGTCCGCCGCCGGAACGCAGGTCGGCTCACCCGGAGGGGGTGTGGCCCCGCCGCAGGTCCGCTCGAAGCTGAGGTCGTACTCGGTTCCCTGGCGGTAGGTGGCCCCGAACCAGAGGCGGTCGGTCGCCCGCCAGAGCACGCCGAGGTTGAAGGACATGTCGTCGTCGTCGACCTGCTGGTACTGGTAGGTGAAGACCCCCGCGTCCCCGAAGTTGGCGGGCGGAGCGTAGAACGCCGGTGCCTGCGGGTCCTGTCCGGCCGGCGGTGGGGAGGAGTTCGGGTTGAAGAACAGGTTCTGGGTGATCGAGTCGAGGTCCACCTGCCAGTAGCTGGCCGCGACACCGACCGTGACCGACCGACCGAGGTCGAACGCGACCGCGATCCCGGTGGCGGTCGCCTCGAGCTCGAGGTCGACGGCGGCCGGGTGACGCCGGTCGATGGTGTTGAGGTCGGGGTCGAAGCTGTAGTCGCCGACCCACGGCCCCACCGTCCGGTACTCGGCAGTCATGGCGCCGACGAGGTAACGGTAGGCCGAAAGAGCCCAACCGTCGCCGCCGTAGGCGTATGACAGGGACGAGAGGTACTGGTCGTTGTTCGACGCGCTGCCGAAGACCAGGCCCTCGACGTTGTCCTCGCCGTAGAAGCTCGGTCGGCCGGCGTAGTGGCCCTTGGTGGTGAAGAGGTGCGTGTACTTGACCTCCCGCAGCTCGAGGTCGACGGACGAACCTTCGAGAGCGGTCAGACCCGCCGGGTTGGTGTACGCGGCCGAGGGGTCGTCGGCCAACCCGAGGAACGCGCCACCCATGGACAGGCTCCGCGCCCCCGGCGTGCCGAAGCTGAACTGCACGCCGCCGTTCGCGTCGTCGTTGACCTGAGCGGGGGCCGCTGCAGCCACCAGGATCCCGATGGCCAGTGCCAGACTCCGGTTCAATCTCACTCTCAGGACTCGGCTCATGATGCTACGTCCTCCTCGCTCACACGGGTTCACGTCAACTCATCGCTCGTGCTACGTCCCTCGGAGCATTCAATACGGTCCCAAGTATAACAAGCCTCGGTGGGCGTTTTCGTGTTCGCCGTACCTGACTTTTGCCGAGGTCTCCATTTCGAGCTCACGGACCCTGCGGCCCGGCCCCTCCGGTCTCCACCAGCCTCAGGGTGATGGCGTTGGCAAGACGCAGCTCCCCTCCGAGCCCGAGACTCACCTGGGTGATGCGCTGATCGCCGACGTAGGTGCCGTTGAGGCTCGCGAGGTCGCGGACCAGCCACTGTCCCGGCCCGTGCGGCGAGAGGCTGGCGTGGAGCCGTGAGATGTTGTCGCAGACGAGCCGGAAGTCGGCCTGGTCGCCTCGACCCACGGTGATCTCGCGGGCGGGAAGCGGGTAGGTTCGACCGACCTGGTCCGACGGGCCGTCGATCACCTCGAGGGAAAACGGGGGCAGGCTTGCCAGGTGCTCCACCGGCATGTGAACCGTGCCCTCCTGCTCCTCCTGCTCGGCGGCTTCGCTCGCGCCGCCCGTGGGGCGGATCGTGGCGAAGGCGATGGTCGGGGGTTCCTCCTCGGGCTGGTCGGCCGGCCTCGGAGCCGGCTCCCGGGGGAAGGGGGGGCGGTCGTTCGCGCGGGACACCGGGGGACGCCGGGGCGGAACCGGGATCGGGGGGGGCACGATTTCGGTGGAGTCCGCACTGCCCTCGCCGTCGACGACCGGAGATCCGCCGTCCTCCACATCCGCCGACGCGCTCGGTCCGTGCGACCTCACCGAGGCTGCCGGGACGACGGTCACGGCCGGAGGGGCCGGTTCCTCGACCGGGGCCGCTGCCGTCGAGGGGGCAGCTTCACCCTCCTCGAGCGTGGGTGCCGTCAGGGTCTCGTGGCCCATCTCGGGAGCCAGTTCGTCTCCAGGCGGTGGCCCGACTGACCGTGCGGGCCGCGACGTGGCGTCGCTCGGCGGGGGCGGTGTTGCGGGGGAATGCGCCGCCCGCGGGGGACCGGGTGGCTCGCCGGACTCGCCCCTGTCGGGTGTGGCGTGTCTCGGGGGCGGCCCGGGCGGAGGGGGGGTCCCCCGCAGCCGCTCGCGGATCTCGGGCGAGATCAGCTCGTCGAGACCGCGTAGCGCCGTGTGTCTCTCCTCGTCGTCCTCCAGGTTGTACTCGAAGCGGACCTCGAAAGGGTGGATCTCGACCGTGTCTCCGCTGTCGAGCAGTTGGTTGACGATGCGCTGGCCGCGGTAGAACGAGCCGTTCGAGCTGGTGTCGGCGAAGTGGAGCCGGCCGCGGGTCAGGGTGACGACGGCGTGTTTGCGGGAAACGAAGGGGTCGTCGAGGACGACGTCGCAGCGGGATGACGCCCCGAGGGTGAACGGGACTCGCGTGATCTCGAGCGTGAAGCACGGCTCGCCGGCCTTGTAAACGGCGACGAAGAGCGCCAAGCCTTCCATCAGGTCCCTCCGCTGGATGCGGATCACACGCGCAGATCCCCGCTGGCCGGAGACGACCGACGACCCGGCCGCACCCACCGCACCACGCGAGGTCGTTGACTGAGGGTATCACGCCGCCTCGGCCGCTGCCCGGCTGGTGAGCGGGAGGCGGGGGAGCCCGTTGGGGATGGGGCTCCTCGCCTTGGGGGGCGAGGTTCTTCACAGGTGAGTCAAGTCTCGAGGGACCGAGCGCACGTCCTCGACCTGGACCTGGACCTGGTCCTGGTCCTAGTCTTGGACTCTCTGCCCTCTTTGAGGGGCGCGCATGGGTCCAGGTCCAGGTCCAGGTCGAAGTCCAAGTCCAGGTCCAAGTTGGGGCAGCGGTTTCCGGGGCGGCCCACACGCCTCGACCGGCCGGGAGGCTCTCGCTAGAATCGTGTCCCCACCCCCAGCCCCACCTGCCAGGGGTCGAGTTCCATCTCGACCGTGTCGTACGGCAGGCCGGGGTCGACCGTGAGGTGGGCCTCCGCGGTCAGGGTGGAGTAGCCGAACCTCAGGTCCAGGAACCACTCGCGGTCGAGGTCGTACATCACCCCGGCCTGGAGCACGTACCCGAGGTCACCGTCGAACTCGACGTCGACCAGGCCGATCGCCGCTGCCTCGTCGTCGACGTCGAAGGCGAACGGCTCGGCGTAGGAGAGACCCGCGCCGAGGTAGGGGTGCCACGGGCCCATCAAACCTGGACGCCACTGCAGGGTGAGCGTCGCCGACCCCAGCCACAGGTCCCCCGCGGTCAGCCCGCCGGCGAGCCCACCCGAGGTTTCCATCGAGTGGTAGCTGCCGGTCAGGGTGAAGCTCGCGGCGAGGGTGTGACTGAGGCCGTAGCTGGCGTCGAGGGCCAGCGCGGGGCCGGTGTCGAGGGAGAGGACGGTCCCCAGGTCGGCCACGGAGTCGCTGTCGCCCGAGGGCATGACGGCCGCCAGGCTGGTTCGATACTGCCACTCCCCTCGCTGAGCCAGGGCGGGCATCGCCCCGGCGAGGACGAGCGCTGTGAAAGCGACACTCCGGACGACGTTCGGCCTGATCATGACCATCTCCCTTCCGCCGCGAGCCCGGCTCAGTAGGCCCGACCGAGGCGCTCGAGCACGGTGTCGGGGTCGTCGATCTTCTCCAGCAGCGCCTTCGCCTCCGCGCCCAGAGCGTCGATGACCTCCTCGGGCCCTTCGACCTCCTGTCCGTCCACCAGGTAGATGGGCCGGCCGTAGGGGTCGACGTAGAGTCCGTCCGGGGGCCGGACGGGGGTGAGACCTTCGTACTGGCCCGGTGCCTCGGCTGCCCGCACCAGCGCCCATGCCAACCGGTCGAACATCAGCAGGTCCACGGCGTCGGCCTTGGAATCGCGCTCGAGGTCCTTCCAGCCGGGGGCGTCGTAGTCCCCTTTGAGTAGCCACAGCGGGTCCATGGTCCGCCTCCTTCGGCGCATGATAGCGCGTTTCGCGGTGTGTACGGGTCGCGGGAGGGAGGCGTCGGTGTCACGAACCTGGACCACCCTCGAATCCAACCGTCGAAGACCAGGACTCAAGTCCAGGACCAAGACCAAGTCCAGGACCAGGTCCAGGTCCAGGAGAGAGGATCTCCCGTCGACGGGAGACGCCGGGCAGGCCACCGGACTCGAGTGCTACCATTCACTCCATGGCCATCTCTCCCCGCACCGCGACCCGCGACACACCCGCCTGGCAGCTGTGGCACGACCCGGAGGGTGAGATCCGGCTCGGGATCTCCTCCTGTCTGCTCGGGCAGAAAGTACGGTATGACGGCGGCCACAAGCACGACCGGTACCTCACCGACGTGCTGGGGGCGTGGGTGACGTGGGTGCCGGTGTGCCCCGAGGTGGAGATCGGGCTCGGCATTCCCCGGCCGTCGATCCGGCTGGAGTCGGGGGGGGACGGGGTGCGGTTGGTCAACCCCCGCACTGGCGACGACCTCACCGAGCGCATGGAGGCCTACGCCAGGTCCCGGATCCCCGAGCTCAGGCAGCTCGACCTCGACGGTTACGTGCTGAAGAAGGACTCCCCGTCCTGCGGCATGGAGAGGGTCAAGGTCCGGGGCTCGGGGGGCATGCCCCGCAAGGACGGGGTCGGGGTGTACACGCGCGTTCTCTCCGAGCTGTGGCCGCTGCTGCCCCTGGAGGAAGAGGGGCGCCTCAACGACCCCCTGCTGCGTGAGACCTTCATCGAGCGGGTCTTCGCGCGCAACCGCTGGCGGACCCTGGTCCGACGGGGACTCAGTCGTTCCGGCCTGGTGGAGTTCCACACCGCCCACAAGCTGGTGCTGCGCTCGCACAACGAGGCCGGTTACCAGCGCCTCGGCCGGCTGGTGGCCAGCGCCGGTCGCATCCCGGATGACGAGCTCTACCGGGTCTACGAGAGGGAGCTCCACGCCACCCTTTCGAGCCGCGCCACCCCCAAGCGCCACGCCAACGTGCTCTTCCACGTCCTCGGATACCTCAAACAGGTGCTCGACCCCGGGGAAAAGAAGGAGATGGTCGACCTGATCGAGGACTACCGCCAGGGGCTGATTCCTCTTGTCGTCCCGGTCACCCTGCTGCGCCACCACGTCCACCGCCACGGGGTGACGTACATGCTCGGGCAGCTCTACCTCGAACCGCACCCCAAGGAGCTCATGCTCCGCAACCGGGTGTGAGGAAGCTGTCAGCTTTCAGCTTTCAGCGTTCAGCTCCCCCGCCCGCCCTGGGGAGAGCCGAAGCCCCGATCAGGCCGAGCCGTGGAGGGCGGTGTCGACGGCCTCGAGGGCGGTCAGCGCCCCGCAGGGCAGGCTGACCTGATCGCGCGGGACCTGCGGCTCCCGCGGGTTGACCCGGACCAGAGTCGCACCGAGGCGAGCCACCAGACGTTCCGACGTCAGGCGCACCGTGGGCACACCGGTCCCGGCTCCCAGCTCCACCACCACCAGCCGAGACCCGGCGACCGCCTCGAGCCACGAGCGGAATCGGTCCTCCTGGTCGGAGGTGCGTCCCGGCACCCAGCTCCAGTCACCGAACATGAGGACGTTGGGGCGGGCCACGCGGCCGCACCTGGGGCAGGCCGGGAAGTCGGACGTGGCGTGGAACGTCTCGTCGTCGACCTCCACGGTCTTTCCCTCGGCGCCCCAGATCCCGTCGTGGCAGGGCACACGGCACTGCAGGTGGTGGATCGAACCGTGGCACTCGACGACCCGGTCCGCCGCGAAGCCGGCCTGCTGGAACTGCCCGTCGACGTTGGAGGTGAAGACGAAGGCGCCGTGGGTGGTGGCCTCGCCCCAGCGGCGCAGGATCGCGAAGCCGGGGTGGGGCACCGTGGCTCGGTACAGATTGAGGCGGTGGCCGTAGAAACCCCACGCCAGGGCCGGGTCCCGCTCGAACCAGCCGGGGTTGGCGAGGTCGATGAACGACAGGCCGAGGCGTGCGAAGGGCGGATAGGCCTTCCAGAAGCCCTGGTTGCCGCGGAAGTCGGGTAGCCCGGAGTCGACGCCCATGCCGGCGCCGGCCGTGACCAGCAGTGCCTCGGCCTCCGCCACTGCTCGGGCGGCACGGTCGACCGTTCGGGGGTCGAGGGGGGGGCCACTCAACGACATCGCCGCCGATTATACTGGCCTGGTGGTCGGGCTGGAGCGGGATCGGGAGCGTGCGCGTCGGCGGGGCGGCGACGACATTCCGCTGGCCTTCGAGGCGGTCGAGCTGAGACCGGCACTGGTGCGGGGTGGGTGGCTGGCGGCGGTGGTGCTGGTGATCGCAGCGATCGCGATGG
>Ga0068714_10006325_pt1 | contig 12119 bp, 5 predicted proteins | sample MTBNYHSulfiMetaG_FD_62988 | JGI IMG/M metagenome (GOLD analysis project Ga0068714, IMG submission 62988) | Enrichment culture microbial communities from rom New York Harbor, USA that are MTBE-degrading - MTBE-NYH (New York Harbor Sulfidogenic)... | ecosystem: Environmental > Aquatic > Marine >... | reverse complement strand
ATTCCAAAACCAGTTGTTCAGCGGGAAAAGTGACGTGAGGAACGGCCGCTGAACCATCGTTGCAATACGATCTCGGATCTGTGTCTGACAAGGGTACAGCCCCATATGGTTAGTTCGGGCTAAGGCCCCTGGGCACGACTGCCCTACCACTTGGGCCAAAGGAAGTTGTGGCCAGCAGCTCTTCATCACGGTGGGTCTGCGACTCGGTCAGTCGCGACCTTTTCTGCTGGGAAGCTATGTCGGGGTAGACCCCATCCTCCGAAGGGATCCGAACCAGGAAAAGATACTGCTGTCATCGGCGGGCTTGCGGCGGGACTTTAGCCATTGGAGAGGGCTTGGGACCTCTCAACCAGCGATGCCCGCGCAGACCCCGAACCACAGGGGGGCGTGGTGTGGGGCCTCATAAAGTTGAAAGGCGCCCTTGTCATCGGCAAGATGAAGGCGGGACTTGAGTGGGAGCTTCGCGCAGCCTCATGGATTCCTGGTAGTCCTGCCAGTCTCCAGCTTGGATGGGGTGGAGTGATGTGGTGAATCTCAGTGCGGGCCAGCGGTCCCTGCATCGCCGAGGCGGATCCGTTTTGCATGCCGATTTGCAGTGATGGCCAGATAAGAAGTTAGGAGATCAGGCGTAGATCAGGCGAAGCCCAACCGTAGCTCAGACGTACATGTCTGGTACGCGCGTTTGGCACGCGCCTGGTCTCCCAAGTTGGTAAGACCGGTCTACGGATCTCGGTAACGCTGCAAACTCGGATGGAGACATCCGAAGGGCATTTTGGAAAAGACAGCATCACTATGACTCACCCGGGACAGACAAGGCCTCTGGCATGGCACTCAATTTTCATCTATATGGGATACCGTTTTTACGGTTTCACGGGTCGTCTGCAAATCTGTATGGGACTCGACCGCAATGCTACTTTGCGCGTTCCCAGAGTTCGCCCTTGCCTCCACTGGTCAGGAGCAGCCGGACGCCCTGCGGGGTTGAACGCATCTCGTACTTGTACTCCTGCCAGGATTTGTCGTCCCAGATCAGGTGGAGCGACCCGTTGCCGGCATACCAAGTGCCCCTGCTTTCTTTGGTGTCCTTGCTCTCCAGCCAGACCCCTCCCGCGCCGGCGATCATGTGCGTCTTGTATGTCCGTGTCCAGGTGCCATCCGGCTGAATGACGAGCGTGCCTGTTGTGTCGGACGCCATCTGGGCCCGGGAGTACGCCGTCTCGAACGGCGACCAGTTTGTGAGCGAGTTTGTCGTCAGGAAATCCCAGGTGCCTGCGAGTCGGAGGTCACGTTGGCCCTCGCCAAAGGCGAAGGAGGTGAAGATGCGCTGGAGTTCTGCTTCCCTTGCCTGGAGTCTTTCCCGAAGGCACAGAGCAACCAGGGAGATCCCGGAATCCTTGATCACGCTGATGTAGGCGCGGGCGCATACGAGACCGCCGCTGGGGGAGTTGCCCTGCCAGTTCATTACGACTCCCTTGCCGGTGGCAGTCACCATGGCGGCCGGGGCAGCGCTTCGCTGCAAGAACGGGGCGAGTTGGGCGACGGCCTGGTCCATGAACTGAGCGACTCGGGGGTCATCGGCCCTGGTGATCCCCTCGTCCCCGACGGTGTTGTCGCCGATGATGAGATAGATCTCCGTCGGATCGCCGCTGGCGGTCGTACTCGGGTTCGGCGGGATCAGTTGCAGCATCTCCTCGTGCTCCTTCACCGTCCAGTCGCCCGGGTGCCAGAAGCTGAAGCCGATGGCATGCCGATAGGTCTTGCCACCGGCTTTCGGCGACACGCCTTCGCCAAGCGCCGGCGTATCTTGCACCGGCGACGGCGCCGCAGGTGCACTCATGAGTTCGGCTTTCTTACGGTTGTACTCTTCCTCGCTCAAGATGCCGACGCGAAACGCGGATTCGAGGGCTTCCAGCTTCTGACGGACCGCCGGATCGATGGACTGTGCCTGTCGATCCTCGATCACCTTCTTCTTGGCGGCGTATTCCTCCTCGCTGAGGATGCCCGCCTGCCTGGCAGCCTCCAGAGCCCGCAGTTGCTCGGCGGCGTCCGGACCTTCCTGTTTCGGGGTGGGAGTCGCTGGAACGGGCGGCACTGGCTGCTGTGGCTGAATCGTTGGCGCCTGCGTGCTGACAGGTGGTTTAACCTGACCGGTCGTGATGGACTTAAACAGGTCCTGGAGGTCGGCCGTTCGTGCATCGATCCGTTCCTGCAGGCCCATCCCGATCAGCATGACGGCGGTCTGGCGAACGAAGACGACGAACACCCGTGCGCTGATCTTGCGACCATCGGGGGCGGTCGCCTGCCAAACCAGTATGGCTCCCTTCCCGGCATCCGTCTGAATGGCGGAGGGCCGTCGCGTATACTCCAGCACGGGCGAAAGGCTCTTGACCTGCTCGTCGAGGTACTCGATAACACTTTCATCCGTTGGGCCCTGAATGTCCTGGCCCGAGATGTCCTCTGTCGCCAGGAAATACAGTTCGAGCGGGCCCTCGGGACTCTCCGCGGCCCCAGCGGGGATCAGTTGCAGCATCCCGTCTTGCTCGTCGATGTTCCACGATGCCGGATACCAGAAGGAGAATCCCGCCGGATGGGAACGCGTCCGTCCGGCTTTCACCGCCAGGGCCCCGGCCGCACTGCTTTCCGCTGTTGCAGCGACCGGTTCCTGCGTGGTCTGCCCCTCAGCCGGCGGGGAAACGGAAAAACCCTTCGAGCCGAGCAGCCGGCCATCGGCATAGACATCCAGCCGATAGTTGCCCGCCGGCCAACCGTTGGTCGGCCGGGACAGCGAGAAATGGCCTGAAGCCGGGCCGTTTCTCTCCATTCGGACCTCCGCGGAGTCAATCTCATAATTCGGAACGGAAATTGCGTCAATCGAGATCCAGACACCCTTCAAAACGGAATTGGCCTGAGCCCCTTCCACTCTTGCGACGCCGTGAATCACCGCAGTGTCTGCGACGAACTGCTCCGTCACATTCACGGCCGTGAAATCGCCTCCGGTGACATCGGTGCACAGTTCAATCGATCTGAGGCGAACTGCAGCGGCCGCGACCGAAGCGGTCATCAATACAAGAATCGTAATCGTCAGGGAGATGTGCGTTGGACGTGGCATGACAGGCCTCTTTCATAAGACGAACCGTCGATTGGGGACATCCGAGCTTTACAGAGCACCGACTATTTGATTCGGCCGATCGTCAACAGAGACACAATCCATTGTCACCATTCTACGCACTGCATCTTCGCTTGTCAAGTGATGATCCCTCGTATGCGTAACACCCATGTGGGTCCCAGAACGAATTTCCGCCCATATAGAGTATTCTCATGGATATACCCTTCATCACGGTTATGAAATCGGTGGACCACCCTACACCATGAGACAAGGCGACCAGGCACAAAGAGTAGAAAGGCGGAATCAGCAGCGATATTCCTTGTCGCCTCCTTCTATTTTGCGGTAGGATCATCCGGAGTCCCGAAGTGGTGGGCGATTCCTTACAGGCGACTTTGGCGTGGCAACAGTTGATTTCCTAAGGTAAGGAGTGGCTGTTCATCGCACCCGCAAGCCTCACATCTCGGTTCGTAACTCTGGGCTTTCGTTTGGGCAGTTGCGGGCCTGCACCACCTCGCCCTTGACTGCCGGGCCTTTATAAGGTGGCGCATGACTCAACAGAGATTCGCAGACATGGCGGGGGCAATGATCCCACGGAACCCCTTCCGAAGCAGGAAGCGGGCCTTCCACCCCGTACCGGACGGCTACACGCTGACCGATCACGATGTCGAGGTACTCCAGAAGGCAATTGGCGATACCGCAGATATCCTGAGACTGGAAGCCTTCTTGCGGGCGAAGTGTAGCATCTCCTCACAGGCGACCCTTTACTGGCTGACTTGGCCACAAATCATCGTTGCGGTCGAGCCGGCCATCGAGGACAACCAGGTGAAACCGTCGAGCCACGATGCTGCCATGGGTGGTGAAGAGCGGGCGGTTGCGATCCTGATAAAACATCCCGACTGGACAGACAAACGCATTGCCGAAGAAGCAGGGTTGCATCCGAAGACACTGGTCCGTTACCGAACCTACAAGGCGGCACGAGCCCTATTGAACGAGACCGGCAAAGACTCTTTGCTGAGAGGGCACCAAACGACTGACGGAGACGTAGAATAGCCCGTCATCCTTCCAACCCTTGGCAGCAGCAAGTTGTTCCGCAGGGAAAGCGACACACGGAGCCGCTGCGGAACCTTGCCCGTTCTCCTCGTATCCCCAAGGAGAACCCGCTGTCTTGGCCAGGGCTCCATCGCCCTGCTCGATCATGACTACCGGTTGTCGGCGCCGTATAGGCCTTGAGGCCAGTCGGACAAGAAAGGGGCCCATGCCGGATTCGCAAGGGCCCCGAGTCTTGCCACAGCAAATGCCGTGCGTCAGAACACTATTGTGTGGTGGTGGGCCGGCCGTACCCGATGTCGTCGATATAGACGATGCCGGTGCCGCCGGCGGTGGGATTGACGCGGTTGCCGACACCGATCCTCATTACCTCCACCCGGCTCCGGTTCACGCCCGTGAACTGGCTCATCGGGATCAGCCATTCGTTCCAACCAGCCAGCAGGACGGCGCCGTCGGCGGCTGGATGGCTCACGGTCGCCGCCTTGCCTGTCGCATCTTCCAGCGTCACGTAGAGCGGACCGGCGTCGTTGCCCTCGGGCTGCTCGACGCCGATGGTCTCCACCGCCCATTGGCCGGCCACGTTCCCCGTCGTGGTCACGTTCGAGAACTCGGCACTGCCCAGAACACCCGTCGCGTGGCTGGTCAGAGCCAGGCCGATGTACGCATTGGACGCCATGGCGATCGTCTGCGGATTCCACGACATCGCAGTCCAGTTCTCGCCATCGGTGGAGTAGTAGCCGTTGAACGTGTTACCGACGCGCTCGATCTTGACCCAGTACGGCGTTGTCATCGCGATCTGCCCGGCGGTCGCGACGGAGGTATCGCTGACGGCTGCGACATCCGTCGTCAGGCGGGCCTGATAGCGGCAGCCGTTGCCCGGGGTGGCGTAGACCGCTGCAAAGGTCGAGCCGGCATCCAAGGTCTCGCGGATCATCACGCCGCCCTTGGCCCAGGGATCGGTGTTCGCTACGCTCTCGACGTAGGCGACGATCGAGCCGTTGCCGTTGAGCTGCTTGTAGGCGAAGCGGAACTCATCGGCGGCGTTCCAGATGTCCGTACCGGCCGCACCCAGCACGATCTTTCCGGAGGCCAGTTGCGCAAACGGCTGGGGGACACCCTGGAAGCAGACGACCAGCGTGTCGGCGCCGTGGACCGTCCAGTTCTGCGCCGAGGCAAACGTCCTTTCAGCCTCCGAGTAGAACGGCGAAGCGGTGTTGTCGTACTGGAGAGGCATCGACTGCCGCCCGGTGCGAACGATGTTCTGCTCGGCAAACGGGGCGTCGAAGTAACCAACGATGGAACCGTTGTCATTGACCCAGCCATCGAGCCATGTGCCGAAGATCGTCGTCCCGGCATCGATGTCGTCGTCGTACGTCTCGAAGCCTTCGATGAGCTCGTATTCCTTGGTCGAGAAGCTCCACACCTCGCCCGCCCAGGCAGTGACGGCCTCGGTCTCGTTGACTTCGACGATTTGCCAGTAGTAGGTGCTTCCGAACGTCAGATCGGCCGGGGCATGGCTGGCCTGGCCCACCGCGCCGACCATCGGAAGATCGGCGGGGTCCGTTCCAAGATAGACCTCGTGAGAGGCGGCCTCTCTTCCGGGTCGCCAACTCAACGTCGTCGCCGGATCGAGGCCTGCGGCGCCGTCGGCCGGCTGAGGCTCGCGCGGGTTCACGGGGACATAGAAGAAACGCACTTCACTAAGTCCATACTGCCCCAACATGCCCCAGCCGCTGTTGACGTTCAGCCGGACGTACTTTGCGGCCACACCACCGAAGTCCACGGTCGTGTTAGCCGTGTACGTCGCCTTGGCCGTAGCTCGTGCGAACTCAACATCACCCAGAACCTTCCAGTCGGTTCCGTTCTCGGAGTACTCGACGGTCACGCCCTTGAGGCCGAAGCCGAGGATCAACTCGAACTGTACGTTGTAGTTCCAGACCAGAAGCTCGTGGAGCTTATAGACGCGATCGAATTCGTATTGGATGTACACGGATTTCTGGCCTGGAACGGTCAGCCACATGTCGGTGGCCGCGATGGAGTGCTCGTCATTGGCGTTGAGGCCGGAACCGTTGACGGTGTTCTCTGGACCCGCTCCGGCGTCGGAGATCGCGTTGGTCGTGGCTGTCACACCCTGGATCGGATAGACAAACGGCTCGACCGTGAAGCTCCAGACAATGCCATCGAAGACGGTAAAGTCGGGCGCCGAATTGACCTCATCCACGCGCCAGTAGTAGGTGGTTTCGTAGGCCAGGCGTCCGGGCTCAACCTGGGCCTCTGTGATGCCGTCCGCGATCAGGGCGCTGGGCGCTCCATTGGCGACATCGTTGAAGCTGTCGCTGAAGTAGACTCTGTGCGTGGCCGCGAAGTCGCCCGGCGTCCAGCGAAGCACAGGATCTCTCGGTACGTCGGTTTGCCCATTCGCCGGCTGTGGGTCGACCGCCACCACCGACCCCCCCAGGACTTCTGCAAGACCCTTGGTCATGATCGTTTCGATGTCTTCCGGCGCAAGAACAGCATCAAAGTAGCCCACCTCGTCAAGGCTCCCATCAAAGTAGTCAGATGGACCGCTGGCGCGAGATTGAGCGCCAATTATAAACGCCAAATTCTCATCAAGCAAAATACCTGCCGGTGTGGCTCCAGCTAATTGACCATCATGGTAGAGTTGCATCGTAGTTTCGTCATGGGTGGCAACCACGTGATGCCATTCACCGATAGTGGTATCGACGCTGATACTGGGCTTAACGGTGTCATTGTAGACTTCATAGAGGATGGTCTCTTGGGCATCGTACATCATAACGCCCCAATTCACTGCGCCGGGATTGCCACCGCCATGATGCTCACCCCTTGAAATCATATGGTTCCACCCCTGAGTGCTTGGGATATAACACCAAAATGATACGGAGAAGACCTCGACATTCAGCATTGGATCACTGCCGCAATTGACGTGAGCCGATGCCCCGTCGAACCTTAGGGCATTGCCAAACCGGCCATTGATCCAACTGGGTGAGCCCATGAGCGTACCATCGTTGCCGTTTCCGGAGGCATCCTCTGTAAGATCGCCGCTTCCTTCGTCGAGCAGCCATATCCCAAGAATAGTGTCGGGGTCAATCTCGCCATAGCTTTGCCCGGCAACCATCACACCGATGCACACAGAAGCGATGCAAATTGTGGTTAAGCGTCTCATTTCTGTAACCTCCACTAAGTCGACCGAGAAAGACTCTGGATCTAACGCAACGCCCGTGCAAAGCGGTCAACCAAAGGATAGACAGAGTCAGTAGCAGATGGCGACCGCTTTTCGAAACGTATCGTCCCGCAATGGGCCATACATCACCTCGCTTCGTCACGAATCGGCGTGCTCACCTCCTTTGAGGATGTCCCGGTTGTCGTTGAGAAATAGTTGAAAGGGATCATGCGGTCCGGGTAACAGATAGGTGTCACCAAACCGAAACTGTTACTCGTAGAAAGGACCGCATGATGGGCAAAAGCTACCAGAGAAGAACGCGTCGTTCCAGAAGAAAAATGCAGAACCTCGCCGAAGAGGGGGTTCGGGTGAAAGTCGCCGACGGCAAGGCCTCCTTCCCGATGGTGCTGCCGATGAGCCCGCTGCTGGCGGAGGTCGCGGGGGCCATCGAACAGACGGCCACGCAGGCGGGTCTGCTGATGATGAAAGCGCTGATCGATGAGGAGGTCGAGCAGATCGCCGGCGTGCGCTACGGACATCAGATGGATCGCCGGGCGACCCGTTGGGGCCACGACGAAGGCCATGTGATCTTCTGCGGCCGCAAGGTGGCGATGCCCCGGCCCCGGGTTCGTTCGGTCGAAGGCCGCGAGGTGCCGCTGGAGCGTTATCAGGCGTTCGCGCATCCACACCGGATGCAGGAGGCGGTATTGCAACGGATTCTGCGTCGGGTCTCTACGCGGGACTACGCCGGGGTCCTCGACGACGTGTGCGATGGCTATGGGATTGGCAAGAGTTCGGTCTCTCGTCACTGGAAGGCCGCCAGCAGTCAGCAACTGAAAGAAATGCTGGAGCGTCCGCTGGGAGATCTGGATCTGTGCGTGGTGTTTCTCGACGGCAAGGAATTCCATGATTTCACGCTGATTGTCGCGGTCGGCGTGGACCGGCAGGGTCGCAAGCACGTGCTGGGTCTGTGGTCTGGAGCGACGGAGAATGCCGAGGTCTGCGGGGCGCTGCTGGACGATCTGATCGAGCGGGGCCTCTCGAAGGACAAGTCCTATCTGTTCGTCCTGGACGGAGCCAAGGCCCTCAAGAAGGCGGTGGTCAGCCGCTTCGGCTCGCGGGCTCTGATCCAACGCTGCCGGGTGCACAAGAAACGCAACATCCAGAAGTATCTGCCGAAGAAGTACCATAGCATGCTGTCGCTGAAGCTGAAGATGGCCTGGGGCATGACCGACTACGACAAAGCACTCCAGGAGCTTCGCAAAGTTCACGACTGGCTGGCCTCGATCAATCAGGAGGCGGCCGCAAGCCTGGGCGAAGGCATGGAAGAGACGCTGACGATCAACCGCCTGGACCTGCCGGCGCCGCTGCGCCGGATCTTCTCCAGCACGAATCTGATCGAAAGCTGCTTCTCACGGGCGGGCGATCTGTGCCGGAATGTGAAGCATTGGCGGGACGGGAACATGGCCCGGCGGTGGGCGGCCAGTGTTCTGCTGGATGCCCAGAGCCGCTTCCGTCGCATCCAGGCGTACAGTCAACTGCCACAACTGATCAACGCGATGGCGACACTTCTTGACCGACAGGAGGCCGCCGCATAGAGTCGTAATCTGTTACCCGGCCGCAACCCGAATTCCAACGGCAAGCGGGACAACTTCCTGCGCGGCCTACATCATTTGTAGGCATGCCACGCCACACCCTCAAAGGACCACATGTCGCGATAGTCTCTGATGAGTTTGTCCTTCTCTTGTGGGTCGATAGTATAGAGATGGTGTCCCAATGTCTGGCCCCAAAAACGGTAGACTGGCGAGGTACCTACAGGGTGTTGCCCGTCTGGAAAGGCATAGAATGCTATTCCTTGGTATTGCCAACTGCCGCGGTAGTCCTGCAGCAGCTTGTCCTTCTCTTTGGGACTAATCGTGTAGAAGTAGGTATCCAGGGCAGGGGAATACAGCCGATGAACAGGTCGTAGACTCAATCTGCCTGCATCGTCGAAAGCGCGATACGCAATGCCCTCAGCTACCCAGCCCTGCCGCTTCTGCAGGAACTCATCCTTTTCTTGCTCGTTAATAGTGTAGAAATGTCGACCACGCATAGACGACCAGAGCCTGTAGACGCCTTTGCTACCGTCAGATTCACCAGACTCCCGTGCCCCGGCAACTTCGTTGTAGCGAGCGATGGCTTCCTTTGCTTCCGTAGGCCGATCCCCATTGTCGAGGACATCCTTCGCTATTCTGAGATATCTTTCTAAGGTTGCATTCTGTCTTGTGAGATTGCTGGATGACAGGCTACTGTAAGCCTCCGCGTACTTGCCGTCCCGCAAGTAGACCGCGACCAAGTTGGCCAAGGCATCGTCAAATCGGGGGAAAACACGAAGGGCTTCTTTGTAGCAGCGGATCGCCTCATTACGGTTGCCGGTCAATTCGTAACAGGTCCCGAGATTGTTCAGCACGTGGAAATGAAAGGGATGGTCCTCGTGCGCTCTTCTATAATCTCCGAGAGCCTGTTCTATCCTTCCCATCAGAAAATTGGCCTCACCTCTATACCATTGCAGGGGAGTGGACATCGGGTCGAGACTGGCGAAAGCTGAATAGCAACTGTCGATCTCAGATATCACCTTTGGCCAATCTCCCACCTTTCTGGCTGTGAGGGCTCGCTTTGTGTGAATCTCAGCACGCAGGCGGATGCACCCGACGGCCATCGCTATTGGCAACAAGACAAGAGAGATGACCGCGAAGGCTATGATGCCTGAGCGGCGGGAACTCCCATTGCAGACGGAGTATGTAAGGTGTTTCGAGGTGACAATGGTCATGAGCAGAATCAGAAACGTTCCCTGGACGACTCTTTCCTTCGGAAAGCAGAAGAAGGCAATAATCATGTACCCAACGAGGCCGAAGAACATGGACGCGGAGAGCACTATATCGTCCGCAGCCGGTCTAAGTGTGAGAACTCTGAGTACGTAGAAAAGGGATATCGCAAAGATCAGCAAGTAGAGAAGTAATCCGAAGACTCCCAGCTCAGCCAGTACCCACAGGTAATCATTGTGGGGGCGCACGAAGAAGGTCCTTTCCAACCTGTCTTTGGGGAGATCGGTTGGAAGCCCATAGGATGGGAACCGAATCCTCCAATTGCCAGCCCCAACGCCCATGGCAAAGTTGTCTCCGACAAGTTCAAGAGTCTTGCCCCACACTGAGAAGCGCTCGTCGACAGACTCAGTTGCGCTCGCCTCTGCCAAGGTCCGCCGTAAGGGGACCGAGCGGGCACGAACAGAGGCGAAGATCGTACCGATGAGCGTGAGGCCAACGAGGGTCCAAGCCACAGTCCTACGAAGGGTCTCCGTGGTCTTTTGCGGAATACTCAGCACGCGGTATCTGTGCAGTCCAGCGATCACGACCACCGTCAGGATGGTTGAGCCGAGGACTCCGAGCCAAACCGTTCGGGTTTGACTCAAAAGAATTAGGAGAAGCACTGATATGCTTGTGATGATACACGTGACCCTCCAACACCTCCTGGCGGTCAGGGCGACATATGAGCAGAACGGCAAAGTCAGGAATAGAGCAGATGCAAAAAGGTTCTTCTGACCCATTGTGCCTGTGAGAAAGTGAGGGCCACGTACCTGAAATATACCAAGCGTGAGGTACTGATGAAATCCAATCAACGACATTAGGACGGCGAGGATGACTACTCCCTTCGATACAACAGATACATACCGAGAATCCCTGCTCAGAATGACAGTGCCGAAGACAAGGCCGGCCAAGGACATGAAGGTTTTGAGGACCTCGAAGACACCTTCCGCCCTGTTCGTGGCTCGACTCAGAGAGACGATGGACACGACAAAATAGCCCAGAAAGGCGAAAAACACACCACTCTCTATTATCCTGGAGTCCACACGCGTTGCGGACTTCAGAATTCGTGCGAGGAGTACGGCAGAGAGTATGAACAGCATCACCGCCCAAGCCACGAACCGAGGCAACAACCCGGGGTCTAGTGCAGAATCCGAAGTAAGCAGCGGGATCGCGACGCATGTGAATACACCGAGAATGGCAATATCGAGATGCCTAACGAACTCACCCTGGTTTTTCTGTATGCGTCGCCGCACGGCCGTCGGGTTCTCCTAGCGTACACGCCCGCCTGTCCAATATGCATTTGTGCCCATCAGCAGTCAAGACTTCACGAAGATACACTCTCTCCCCAGCGCGTTGCTGTGTTGTGATTTCCCTAGCGCACGGGGAGGTTACCGACGTTCAACAAGGTGTGATCGCTGCCGCCCACGCTGCCTGGATCAGACCTGAGTCCATCACCACCCCCTGCCACGGAGGACTGTGAGGATGGTCTGCAGAATGATGTAGGTATTTAGACGCAGAGATCTATTCCGGATGTATAAGTGGTCGTATTTGACTTTCCACGTGGGTTTGAGATCATACTCGCCTCGGATTTGGGCCAGACCCGTCAGCCCTGGTTTGACGGCGAGTCGCATGCCCCCCAATGCTGGGTAGCGTTCGACGAAGTAGGGTCTCTCCGGACGCGGCCCTACAAGACTCATATCACCTTGTAGAACGTTGAAGAGCTGTGGCAATTCGTCGATCCGTGACCGTCGTAGTATGCGACCGATGGCCGTCACCCGGGTGTCATCCTTCGATGCCCAGACCGGCCCTAGGTGTTGTTCGGCATTGGTGACCATAGTCCGGAATTTGTACAGCGTGAAAACCTTGCCCCCCTTTCCGACTCTCTTCTGCAGATAGAGGATAGGACCACGCGAAGTGGCTTTGATCAATAGTGTAACGACAAAGA
>Ga0068714_10006324_pt1 | contig 12119 bp, 13 predicted proteins | sample MTBNYHSulfiMetaG_FD_62988 | JGI IMG/M metagenome (GOLD analysis project Ga0068714, IMG submission 62988) | Enrichment culture microbial communities from rom New York Harbor, USA that are MTBE-degrading - MTBE-NYH (New York Harbor Sulfidogenic)... | ecosystem: Environmental > Aquatic > Marine >... | reverse complement strand
CACCGGGACCGGAGAAAGAATGTGTGTAGGCCCGCGCCTTCGGCGTCGTCAAGGTTCGCGTTCGAACACGCCCGCCGCGCCCATGCCGAATCCGACGCACATGGACACGATTCCATAGCGGGCATTCCGGGCTTCCATTTCGTAGACCAGCTGCGTCGTCAGCTTGGCGCCGGTGCATCCCAGAGGATGGCCTAGGGCGATGGCGCCGCCGTTGACGTTGGTAATCTCCGGATTCAGTCCGAGTTCCCGCATGCAATAAATGGCTTGGGCCGCAAACGCCTCGTTCAACTCCACGAGATCCACCTGGTCTATGCTGAGGCCGGCCAGTTTAAGAGCCCTGGGAATGGCGACGGCGGGACCGACCCCCATGAATTCGGGTTCCACACCCACCGCCGTGAAGTTCCGGAACACGGCCATGGGCTTCAGCCCCAGGGAACGAGCCTTGTCCCTGCTCATCAGCATGACCGCCGCCGCCCCGTCGCTCATCTGGGAGGAGTTTCCCGCGGTGACCGTGCCGTTGGGCTTGAAAGCCGGACGCAATTTGGCAAGGCTCTCCCGTGTGGTTCCGGGGCGCACTCCTTCGTCCGTGTCGAACACGTGCTCGTCGAACTGGAAATGTCCCTTGGGGGTCTGCTTCTGAACCTTTACTTTCAGAGGAACGATCTGTTGCCTGAAACGGCCTTCCCGGATGGCCCGTTCCGCGCGCTCCTGACTCTGGGCCCCCAGGACGTCTTGTTCCTCCCGGGTAATATTGAATCGCTCGGCCACGTTCTCCGCGGTAAGCCCCATGGGTTCGTAGGCTCCAGGCCGGACCTCCACCAGAGCCGGATTGGGGGAGAGGTTACACCCCCCCATGGGGATAAGACTCATGCTTTCCACGCCTCCTGCAATGACGACGTCCATGGAACCGCACATGATGCTTTGGGCGCCGATGGCGATGGCCTGAAGGCCCGAGGCGCAGAAACGGTTGACGGTCATCCCGGGGACCCTGTCCGGCAAGCCCACGGAGCTTACCAGAACCCGGCCCAGGTTGAGTCCTTGCTGGGCTTCCGGAAAGGAGCAGCCGATGATCACGTCTTCGATTTCCTCGGTGTCCAGACCCGCAGTTCTCTGAATCAGATCTTTCAGGACGGTGACGCCCATATGCTCGGGCCGGGTCCTGCTCAAGGCGCCTTTGGGTGCTTTTCCCACGGCGGTCCGGCAGGCGCTGACAATAACGGCTTCTCTCATCTGTAAATCCTCCCATGGATGGAACCAAGTATCCCGATTTCCGGATACCGTGTGTACGGGAACGGTTCCGTGATTGGATGCGCGCAAGCCTCCAAACCGAAACGATCAGTTGCGGAGAGGCTTACCGGTCTGGAGCATATGACGGATACGCGCCTGGGTCTTCGGGTCCCCGCACAGGCTAACAAAAGCCTCACGTTCCAAGTCCAGCAGGTATTGCTCCGTGACCAGGGTGTCCGCAAGTACGTCTCCTCCACACAGCACCCAGGCGACTTTTTTGGACACGGTGAGATCGTGATCCGTGATGTGTCCCGCTTTGTGCATCGTATAGAGCGCATAGTTGAATACGGCGATACCGTCGGCGCCCAGCACGCGGATTTCTTGTTTGGGACGCGGCGGCTTGTATCCTCGCATGTTCAGGGCCAGGACCGTCTGCTTGGCGTCGTGGATCAGGTAGTCCCGGTGGATGGTGATGTGGTCGTCTTTCCTCAGGAATCCCAGTTTCTTGGCTTCCGGGCCGCTGGTGGCCACCGTGGCCAAGGCGATGTGCTCGAACGCCCTGGCCGCAAAGGGAAGCAGATCGATCTGCTTGGGATATATGCCGCCCTTACGCACCTCAAAGAGATGTTCCGTGTTGCGGAGGAGCATCTCTTTGCAGCCGCCGCCCGCGGGAATCAATCCCACGCCCACTTCCACGAGTCCCATGTAGGTTTCGGCCGCCGCCCGGATGCGGTCCGCCGCCAGGCAGATTTCGCATCCGCCCCCTAAAGCCATGCCCGCGGGAGCCGCCACCACGGGTTTGTCCAGGTATTTGAGTTTCATGGTGGCCTTCTGAAGATTGGACACCTCCCAGTGCAGGTCGTCCCATTCTTCTTCCTGGGCCGCAAAGAGGATCAGATACAGATTGGCGCCCGCGGAAAAGTTGACGCCGTGATTGGCGATGACGAGTCCTTCGAAGTCCCTGCTCACGATGTCGGCGGTTTTGTGAAGCATGGAGATGATTTCAGGTCCCAGGGCGTTCATCTTGGTATGGAATTCCAGGCAGACTACGCCGTCGCCGATATCCACCAGACCGGCTCCCTTGTTGCCGGCCACGAGTTTCTGGCGGTCCTTGAGAGAGGGAAGCAGGATGATCTTGGGAGACATAACCACTTCCCGGTACGTTTTCGCGGCGACGTCGTAATAAAAAGCGGTTCCGCTTTCCGTCTTGTAGAAGGAACCGACGCCCGCCTGAAGCATCTCCGACACCCAGGACGGGATGGTATATCCGGCCTGTTTCATCCGCTCCACGGACTTGGCTAGACCGAGCGCGTCCCAGGTTTCGAAAGGACCCAATTCACGGCCGAAACCCCATTTCATGGCGTTGTCCACGTTGACGATGTCGTCGGCGATCTCGGGGATCCGGTTGGCGGCGTACACGAGACTGTCGGACAGGGTCTTGAACGTGAATTCCCCTGCCTTGTCCTTGGCGTAATACAGGGCGCGCAGCTTCTCCGGGAGGGACTCGAGACTTTGGGCCGCTTCCAGGGAAGCGAAACGGACTTTCTGCTGAGGCGCGTACTCCATGGTCTGGAGATTAAGGGACAGGACAGTGGTTTTTCCGTCCTCCTGAACCTTTTTGTAAAAGCCGCTCCCGGTCTTGTCCCCCAGCCATTTACGGTCGATCATGTTCTTGAGGATTTCCGGCACTTCAAATTCGGATCGGCATTCGTCGGCGAGGGCGTTCTCGTACACGTTGGAAGCCACGTGGGCCATGGTGTCCAACCCCACCAGGTCCGCCGTGCGAAACGTGGCGCTCTTGGCGTTTCCCACCACGGGTCCGGTAAGCTTGTCCACGGCTTCCAAGGTCAAGCCGAGTTCCTGGACGGTGCGAATGACACGGAGCATACTGTACATGCCGATGCGGTTGGCGATGAAATTGGGGGTGTCTTTGGCATGCACGATGCCTTTTCCCAGAACGGCTTCGCCCAGATAGTCCATGCGCTCCAGGACTTCGGGCAGGGTGTCCGGTCCGGGGATGATTTCCAGCAGCTTCATGTACCTGGGCGGGTTGAAAAAATGGGCGCCCAGGAAGTGTTTTCGGAAGTCTTCCGAACGCCCCTCGCAGAGGGAGACGATGGGGATTCCGGAAGTGTTGGTGGTGACGATGGCGCCGGGGGTACGCGCGGATTCGATTTTTTCGAACAGGGACTGCTTGATATCCAGGCGTTCCACAACCACTTCGATGATCCAGTCGGCCTCTCGGATCCACTGCAGATTGTCTTCCAGATTGCCGGTGCGGATGAGCCGTGCGTTCTCGGGGACATAGAAAGCGGCGGGCTTGGCGTTCAGTGCGTTTTGAAGGCCCGTCACGGCGAACTTGTTTCGAAATTCCGGGGAATCGGGTGTAAGTCCCTTCTTCTTGTCTTCATCGGTGTACTGAGGCGGCGTGATGTCCAGCAAGAAGGTGGGGATATCGGCGTTGGCGAGATGAGCGGCGATGGTGGCTCCCATGACACCCGCGCCGATAACGGCGGCTTGTTTAATGGATTTGGGCATGCCTTCCTCCCTGTGTTGAAGGAATCGTCATTCCGGTTGTGGTAAGGGGCCTTTCCCGCCTGTACGGGGAAGGAGTGCGCGGTGCACTGAATGAGCTATCATTCATTTGTTCCGAACGTACCACATCTGTCCGACGCAAGTCAACCGTTTTCACGACGGCCGAATAAATTCCAACAAACCACTCCCGAAACACCGCCCGTGCGCCTCCCACCGGCAATGCCCTTGGATTTCCCGCCAAGTCATGGTATCCTGCTCCAAAATAAAAACAAAACCGATGTTGGTCTTGTCTCCGCATTCGTAACGCAGCGAGCCGGACGTGAACGTCCGGCTCGCTGCTTGCCTTTTTCCGGATGTTCCCGGCGTCTCGCGGCGCCGGTGCTCGACGGAAATCTCGACACGCATTGCGGAGGAAACCGCTTGTCAGGCTGTTGAACGGATGTATCCCCGCGGAGAATCTCCGCGGTTTCCCGCCGATGGGTAACAGTTGAAAAACAGCTTTTCGGACAGGCTGTTCAAAAACGATGAGATGCAAGGCGCGCGAATCCTGAGGAATGAGGCGTACAACCCGTACGCCGCAAGGACGCCTGTCTGCGTGAGACGCACAGGCAGAAAGGATGAAGCGCAACGAAGCAGATCGCGTTTTTCAACAGCCTGGTAAGGGGCGCCGCCGTAAGCCGCTTTACTTCACAACGAACCATGGAGGGTTCGGCTGCATGAGACGAGAAATCCAGCCCGGTTCCGAGGTGGACTCCTTTTGCACCAAATGCAAACGAGTCACCGGTCACCGGGTCATGGCGATCCACGAGGGCGCCGTCAAGAGGGTTATCTGCCTTTCCTGCCAGGGGCAGCACAACTTCAGGCCCCCTGCCAAGGAGCCCGCGGCTCGGCCCGCCAGGACGGCCGCCGTGAGAAAATCCGGGAAGAACTCCGGCGTCCGTACTCCGTCTGCCTTAAAAGATTGGGTGGAGCGAGCCGCTGGTCTGGAATCCATGGATCCTCCAACGCCCTATTCCATGACCGCTTCGTACGCCAAGGGGGATGCGATTCTCCACCCCAGCTTCGGTGTGGGATTCGTCCTGGGTACCGCCGAGAACAGAAAGGTCACGGTACTCTTCGAACACCAGGTTAAAACACTCGTCATGAATCGGGAAAACCCTCCCGGAACGGGGGGATGAGCCGCGTCCCAATTCGTTCCTTCCCTGAATGTCCTAAAGGGTTTCGTATTGACCCCGCCCTTTCCATGCTTATGTAAGATGCATGCGCCGGGTAACCGGAAGAGAAAGGGGGGGAGGCGTATATGGGCGGATGGGAAGAGCTTGCCGGACGGAAAGACTGGATCAATGCCGTGGACTGGGACATGACCCCCGAGGAAGCAGTGACCCTGTATCTCGAATGGGGGAACAATTGGTCCCATGGGCGCATGGTGCGTTCCAAAAGCGACGAGTCGCTCTATTTCGTCGTGAACACGTGGAGCGACCCTCCCATGGTCTATCTGGTCCATCGCAACTCGGAGGCGGCGGTGGAATTGGCGGGGTTCGAACTTCCGGAGGAACATCGCCTTCGATTTCTGGGAAGCGTGGCGCGCAGGCCCGGCGTGTATGCTCCGGACGAACCTCTGAAAGATTGGCTCCGAGAACGGCTGGAAGCCTGATCGGCCTTGAAAAACGCGATCCGCCGTCACGCCGAAGGCCACGCCTTGGGTGTAAGGCTTCATCCTGTCTGTCCGTCCCACTTGTCTGCGTGTGGACGCGCACAGGCAGGCGCAGACAGGCGTCATTGAGCCGTGCTTAAGGTGCGCGGTGTTTTTCAGGATTGGCGTGGCTTGCACCGCATCGTTTTGCGCCCGCCTGCCCGCCGTGCTGTTGATCAATGGGCTGTTTCCGGGTGTACAGAAAGGGAAATCGTTTTCTTAAGACCCTGGTGTCCGGAGAGGCGCCGTTTCCTGTCGGCGTGCAAGGCGCAGCCGTTCTTCACGCGGAGCGCCCGTCCCGAGGAGCGAAGTCCGCATTCGTGGGTTCCGTCTCCTGCTTTCGTGCTTTTCCCCCCATCGATGCTCCTGGAGGGCCGGGTTCGGGCGGGGATGCCTTCGCGGCGCCGGGCATTGCCGGGTGGAGGTTCTTTCGGAAGCGATGATAGAGCGCCAGCCCCGCCATGAGAGTGCCCAGGGTGATCAGGTTGGCGATGACGATGACCGGATCGGACCTGCCCAAGCCATACAAGGCCCACAAGGACACTCCGGCGGAGAACTGAAGGAAGGTCCCCAGGCTGACGTCCCGTACGCATCGGGTTTTCCACATTTTTCGTATCTGGGGCAAAAAGCCGAAACTGGTCAGCGCCGCCGCGGCGACGCCCACGGTCGTCCAAAAAAGCGACATGGAAACTCCTTTGCCTCAACCCGATGGGGGTGGCCTGAAGGCGACGGCTTCAAGGTCCGGATATATCCCGTCGGGGAGTGCGTTCATACACTTCCGTGAGATCGCGCAACCGCTCCCGGATTGCTCCGGTGAGCATACGGGCGGTGAAGCGCCACTCCCAATTGCCTGAGGCGGTTCCCGGAAAGTTCATGCGTGCTTCGGTTCCCAACCCCAGGACATCCTGAAGGGGAAACACGGCCAGTTGCGCCACGGAGCACAGCGCCGCACGAATGAAATCCCAGTGGATTTCCCTTCCGTCCGTACCCAGGTATTTCAGTGCGTAGCGGCGTTCTCGCTCGATTTCCTCCCGGGATTGAGTGGTTTGCGTTCCCGGCTCCGCCGTGAACCATCCCACGGTGGTATTGTGGTCGTGTGTAGCCGTGTACACGGCGCAGTGGGTCGTGTGCGCATGAGGGCGGTATTCGGGCGCCTTGGGGTCGTTTCCGAAGGCCATTTGCAGGACCCGCATGCCGGGGAAACCCAGTTCATCCCGCAGCGCATCCACCTCGGGGGTAATTACGCCCAGGTCTTCGGCGATCATCCGGATGTCTCCCAACTCACGTTGGACGGCGCGGAACAAGGCGGCCCCCGGTCCCTTGACCCAACGACCGCGCACGGCGGTGGGTTCGTCGGCCGGGACTTCCCAGTAGGCTTCGAAGCCTCTGAAATGATCCAGGCGCACCGTATCCACCAGGCTCAGGTTCACTCGGAATCGATGGATCCACCAGTGAAAGCCTTGGCGGGCCATCTCTTCCCAGCGATAGATGGGGTTTCCCCATCGCTGTCCCGAGGCGCTGAAGTAATCCGGAGGGACGCCGGCCACCACCAGAGGCCGGCCGTGATCGTCCAGATGGAACAACTCCCGGTTCGCCCATACTTCGGCGCTGTCCTGGGCGACATATACCGGAATGTCCCCCACCACGACGATGCCCCGGCGATCGCAATAGGCTTTGAGCGATTTCCACTGCCGGAAGAACAGGTATTGCACGAAAATCCAGAATTCCACCGGGTCGGATAACCGCGTACGCCATTGAAGGAGGGCGTCGTTACGGCGTTTGGAGGCCGACTCCTCCCAGCGGGTCCACTCCATTCCGCCGTGGGCTTCCTTCAGGGCCGTGAACAGAGCGTAATCCTCCAACCAGCGCGCGTGGGTTTCCAGGAATTCGTAAAAGTCGTCGGGACATCCGGAGGCGTGACGGTCTCTGAACCGTTGGAAGGATCGGGCCAGGAGGTTCATCTTGTAGGGGATTACGGAGCCGTAATCCACCCGGTCCCCGGGAAAGGCCGGTGGCGCGGCGGTGTCCTCCCGCTCCAAAAGTCCTTCCTCCACAAGGAGTTCCGGACTGATGAGATTCGGGTTGCCTCCGAAAGCGGTCAAGGCCATGTATGGAGAATTTCCGTAACTCGTATGACCGAGAGGCAGAATCTGCCACAGGGTTTGTCCCGTTTCCACCAGGAAGTCCACGAAACGGTATGCTTCGGGACCCAAATCTCCGATGCCGTAGGGACCGGGCAGCGATGTGGGGTGGAGCAGAATTCCGCTGACCCTGGATGAATCCATGGAGTACTCCGTATTATAATCAAGAATTGTTCAACCCTGCGATCCGCCGCCGCAGGGACGGCGGTTGCTGCGGCGTATCGAATACGCGGCATTTCACAGCATGGGAGGGATCAGCATCCGATCCTGTTTCACGGGCCCGCCGCTAATGCTGTTTGGAACGGGCGAAGCGGCATGCGGGCCAAGACCCGCGCGCCCTGTCGGGGAACCGAACACCGTCGACAACAGATTACCCGCTGTGTTCGGGGAGGATCAAGGCCGGAATGCGCCACATACCGTGTCGTGGGCGGGTTGGCGGCTGATTCGGGCTGTGGCGAGGTATTGCGCCGGGGATGGCTTCATGCCTTTCAGGCCGGCTCCGGGTGCGGTATTCTGGAAGCGTCCCTGTCTTCCGGAACGGATTTCCTCATGGAAACGGACCCCTTTGGGGTCCGTTTCCATGGATTGCCCACAGGTTGGGAAACTACCGGAGGAAGCGTCTACGCAGGCAGACGAGTCCCAGCATGCCGGAACCCAGGAGCCATACGGCGCCCGGAATCGGAACAGGGTTCACATAGATCAGGGGTTCATTGTAGTCTTGGTCGTCCCCGCCGAATGGGTTATTGTAGGCGATGAAAAAGTCGCCGACGTCTCCCATCCCGTTGATCCCGTACGCATTGCCGGAAGAAAACTTGGTGCCGTTGCTCAATCCGAACATGAAATCGACTCCGGCTCCGAGAAGCGCCACTAGATCGTAGGGAGACCACGTACCCGGGCTGTTCGGATCGGTGATCCAATTGCGCGAAGGCGAGGTCCAGGGACCCGGGTCAAAGAGCTGGGTGAAGGTTGCATAACCGGCGCCGTGCCACACACCGAAGGGATGCGTTTCGCTGGTGTCGTAGATCATCATGAGGACAGCGGTTACCGCGTTTGTATTGAAAACGCCGTCCCAAATTCCCAGATTGCGGGCGCCCACCAATCCGCCGGAACCGTCCAGACCGGCTCCCAGCAGACCTTCCATATCCGCTGAATAGGTGGTTCCGTAAATGGCGTTGTATGCCTCGGTTACCTTTTGCTCCAAAGGATATGTCCACGAAGTCGCCCAGACAGGCGAGACCAAGAGTAATCCAACCAAAGCCCCTACCCAGAAAACCGTCCTTTTCATCCCTTGATCTCCTTCGATCCTGGCGCCGTGCGGCGCGCGTTGAGCCTGCCGGCCCAAAAAAACGGCCGGACACACCCTTTCTTCCAGGCGGCTCGGCCGTTTCGAGGAGACCCGAAGCTTTCCGTCCCCACCTCGCGATGGGTTTGGCTTTATCTGGGCAGAACGCATGGTCGTCAAGTGTTCAAGTCGTACATTAGCAAAGGCTGCTCTCTATGTCAACAAAATTGTAAGTAGCGGTCGGTACGAGGTAAGATATCCGGTTCGAGGAGTCCATGGACTTCCCTCTCTCGAGGCCGGGGCAAAAAAAGGTAACGGGAGCGGGCGAGGTGAGAAGTCCTCTGAAACAACGAACCGTTTTCCTCAGACCGGTATTCTCCGTCTTAGAATTTCCAGAAGTTGCTCCGGATTCAATGTCTTGCCCTTGGAAACCACCTGACCGTCGATCACCAGTCCCGGAGTCGAATAGACCCCCATTTTCATGAAGTAATCCACGTCCGTTCGTTTCCTTACCTGGACGCGGGCGGTGGACCTCAGAACATCCAACGCCTTGAATATATTACTATAAACGGTCTCGCAGTTCCTGCAGCCGGGACCGAGGACTTCTATGACCAACGAGGGAGGTTCCACCCCTGCGTCATGCTTGAACGCCTCTTCCATCCAGGACAACACCTGTTCTCTGGACGGAACGCTTCCCTGATGAACCATGCGTCCCGCCAGGATGAGAACCGGGGTCATCATGATCCCTACGCCGGGAGCCCTTTCTTCGCAAGCACGCAGTGCTTCGTCCAGTTGCGGCGTCCATCGCGCGCCCGGGCCGGCCGGACAGCAGCGTTCGGCAACGGAATCTCCAGACGATTTTCCGGATTGTTCAATCAGATGGTAAATTCCGTCCCAATCCATCTCAATGCCGGCTTTCGCGGCCACTTCTTTTGCCGTTCCCGGTTCGAGCCCCAAGGATTGGGCGAACTCTTTCGCCTCGGCGTCCGTATAAGCCAAGTGCCTTACCCGCAGAGGAAGATCCAGTTGAGCGACCAGATCATGGAGCATATGAGTCAGGTAATCGCAGCGCGGGCAAGGCGGATCCGTTCCGATGACCCAAATTTCATTCGAAGACGCCATGGCGGTCCTCCTGTTATAACGGCCCATTGATAAACACCAGGGTGGGCAGGCCGGGGAAAAACGATAAGATACACGGCATGGGATCTTTCAGAGGCGAAGGAAAAAGGACCTACGGAATACCGTAAGTCCTCGATTTTCCGTGGTGGGCGATGCGCGACTCGAACGCACGACCTTTGGTTCCGGAGACCAACGCTCTATCCTACTGAGCTAATCGCCCGATAGCGTACTATGTATAGAAACCCGCGCGGGATGTCAAGCCATTGAGCGGAATTCACTTGTGGTTCGGTTTTCCTGGGCATCCAATCCGAATAGGGGAGAATGCATCCACGGAGGATTTTGTATGGTTACTCGGGCCATGCAGGTTCTGAAACAGCGCGGTATTCCGTTTCGGGTACAAACGTACGATCATGAGAAGAAGGGAGTGGAGTTCGCCGCGGCGGCATTGGGGTATCCGGTGGAACGAACCATCAAAACGCTCGTGGTCGAGCTGACACCCGGCGGGCCCGTGTTCGTGCTCATGCCGGGTCACCGGCAACTGGACCTCAAGATGCTGGCCCGGTCCGCCGGCGCCAAGAAAGCGGCCATGGCCGAGGCCGGCGCCGCCGAACATCTTACCGGGTACCGGGTGGGCGGTATCAGTCCTTTCGGCGGCAGACGCGCTTTGCCTCTGTACATGGACGCCGAGTTACTGGAGCACGCGGAAGTGGCCGTCAACGGCGGCAACCGGGGGGTCATGCTGCTCCTGTCGCCCGTGGACATACTGAAGGTTACGGGAGGCCGGATCCTGGGCGCAGCGGGAACCGCCGCCGGGACGTAACCGGGGTTCAATCGCCGGGACAGTTTCAGGGCAGGCAGAAGACGGGAAGGAGCAGCCGCCTATTCCCTGCAGGTGGGATCGGAGTTTTCGGGGGACTGTTGTTCCTCCGTAGGGGTTTCCGGAGGCGGTTCGGTCTTTCTGAAACGCCGGACCACGGCCCCGGCCAGGAGGGCCAGACTGATCAAAATAATCAGGTTGGATGCGAAAAACGTGAGGATGAAATAGGGAACCTGTTCCAGGGAATAGGAGCCGATGAGAAGGTCTACCCCGAAGACGAGAAACACCACACACAGGGCCGCCTGTACCACGAACTTGAGGTTTCGGGTTCGTTCAGAGTCCATGGGAGTATCCGCACATCGCATCCAACCGCTCGGACATCCGGTTCAATCGGTGTTCCAGTATGCGGGTGTATTCGTTGACTACGGAAGCCCCTCCTCTGGGAACAGGAATGGGGTCTCCCACCCATACGGTGACCTTTCCAAACGGTTTGGGAAGCATAGTGCGGTCCCATGTCTTCCGGAGAGTCCAGACGTTTCCGCCCGACCACACGACGGGGAGGATGGGAACTCCCGTCATCTGAGCCAGGAGCACCAGGCCGGGTTTGGCCTTGAAGGCCGGACCTCGAGGGCCGTCGGCCACCGTGGCCGCGAACCGTCCTCCGCTGCGCAGGTGTCGAACCATTATGCGGAGCGCCTCGCTGCCTCCCCGACTGCTGGACCCGCGCACCACCCGGGCGCCCATGGAACGTGCGAAACGCGCCAGGAGTTCTCCGTCCCGGCTCCGGCTGAACATGATCATGGGTTCCAGTGAGGACAGCAGATAGACTAGGAAGATGGCGCAACGGTGCCATGTGGCTCCGATATATCGGCTGTCCGGAGCCACCAGCCCGTTTTGGGTGTACACCTCGTTGTCCAGAAACCGTACTCGGACTGTGCCGAACCAGAGCTTGAGCAGCGGGGCTCCCAGGGCGACGATGAGGCGCGTTCGGGCATCGGGCGGCATTCGAGTCACGGGAACGCGTCGTTCCTTCGAGTGAGCCGGGAAATGCGGAAAAGAGGATGACTTCACGTATGTGGTCGGGGCGAGAGGATTTGAACCTCCGTCCTCGTGCTCCCAAGGCACGCGCGCTAACCAGACTGCGCCACGCCCCGATTGAATCTCTGATGAAAATGCGGAAGCGTCGCCCGCCATCGGAAAACGCCCTCGCGGCGCTGCGTTTCCAGGTTCCCGCCTTCCGTGCCGTACAGGGAACGGCCGAGTCGCAGGTACGTCGCTGCGGCCCGCGTGGGACTTAGTTCTTAC
>Ga0068714_10006320_pt1 | contig 12122 bp, 9 predicted proteins | sample MTBNYHSulfiMetaG_FD_62988 | JGI IMG/M metagenome (GOLD analysis project Ga0068714, IMG submission 62988) | Enrichment culture microbial communities from rom New York Harbor, USA that are MTBE-degrading - MTBE-NYH (New York Harbor Sulfidogenic)... | ecosystem: Environmental > Aquatic > Marine >... | reverse complement strand
CAGGTCCACGTCGTCCAGGTGGGCCCGCATCTCGGCCAGGGCCTCCTCGGAGACGGGAAGCCCCAGCTCCTGCTCCGCCTCGGCCAGGGCCAGCCACAGACGTCTCCAGGTTCCGAACTTGAAACCGGGGGAGAAGATCCGTTGCATCTCCCGGGACGCGTACCGGTCCCCCAGGGGATGGGTGTACCGGCTCAACAGGTCATCGTCGGTCACGTAGCGTTTCCTGGTCGAGAGCCCGGCAGGGATGCCGGGGCTGGTTGCGCTCTCCGCCTTCCCTGGTCCGGACCCGCCTTCGCCGGAACCCGGGTCCGGGCCGCCTCACCCCCGGGTGGTGAACTCCCTGAAGTACGCCGCACCGCCTCGCTCGAAGTAGAGCCTGACCCGCGCTCCCCCCCGAAGCTCCCGGATGGCCCGGGCAGCGTCCTCGGCGGTGCGGACGGGGGTGTTGTTGATCTGGAGGATGACATCCCCCTGCCGGAGGCCCAGGCTCTGGGAGAGGGCAGGGGAGATGCCCGTGATGAGGGCCCCCGCCTCCGACCTCAGCTCCTGCTCCGCCCGGATCTGGGGGGTCACCGTGACCACCTCCAGGTCCTGGAGGATCTCCACCCTCTCGGCCCGGGCCGTGGGCAGGGTCTGGGTCACCAGGTTGAAGGGCCGGGACCGGCCCTCGGCCTCCAGCACCACGGGGTCCCCGGCCCTGAGGTCCAGGAGGACCGCCTCGAAGTCCAGGGGGGTGCCGAGGGGTCGGCCGTTGGCCCTCATGAGGCGCTGTCCCACCGAAAGCCCCGCCGCCGCTGCCGGCGATCCCGGAGCCACCGACGAGACCCTCACGCCGTGGGTGCGTCCCCATGCGTCCCCCTCCACCGGCTCCACCCCAAGCCCTGTCCAGGCCCTCCTGACCTCGCCGAAGCTCATCAGGTCTTCCGCCACCCTTAGGGCCCGGTCGATGGGGATGGCGAATCCCAGCCCTTCGCTTCCCCCGCTCCGGGAGAAGATGGAGGTGTTGACGCCGATGACCTCCCCGAGGGCGTTCACCAGAGGCCCCCCCGAGTTCCCCGGGTTGATGGAAGCGTCGGTCTGGATCATCCCCAGGTAGAACCCCTGGTCCTCGCTGGAGGGGATGATATGCCTTCCCACGGCGCTCACCACCCCCGACGTGACGGTGGGCTCGGAGTTCGAAAGCAGGTAGGCGAAGGGATTCCCGATGGCCACCGCCCACTCGCCGATGAGCAGGCCCTGGGAGGTTCCGAGGGGAGCCGCGCGGAAGCCCCCCCCCTGCACGCGGAGGACGGCCACGTCGGTGAGCCCGTCCGACCCCACCAGCTGGGCCTCGAAGTCACGCCCGTCGGGGAGGGTTACCCGAATCTGCTGCGCGCCCCGGACCACGTGGTCGTTGGTGAGGATGTATCCGCCTTCGTGGAAGACGAAACCCGAGCCGTAGCCGGCGGAGCGCCGGGAGGTGGAGGGGGGGAGGAAGAACTGGTCGAAGAAGGTCTGGGGCCGGATCTGCTGCTCACGAAGGACGTTGACGCTCACGACGGCCGGAGACACCCGCTCCGCCGCTCTCACCAGGGCGGTGGTCCGGCTGGCCTCCACCGATTGGCCCAGGGCCTGGGCGGACGGGTCCGAGCCGTACGCCAGCGCGGCCGCGAGGCCGGCGGAGTCACCCGTGGCCGCTCCCGGGAGTCCCCCAGCGGCCTCCTGCGGCCGGACCGCTACGCCCGCAGAGCCCGCGGACGCGCCCTGTACCTCCCGGGCGAGGGCTTCGTCGGAGGCTCCCTCCGTTCCGCCGGGAGCGCAGGAGAAGGAGAACAGGACGAGGAGAGCCGCCACCGAGGCCAGCTCGCGCCCGCTGGATGCGAAAGCCACATCGCCGTTGCGCCCCGACTGCCGCGAATCCATTCCCGTTCCCCCTTCTAGAGCTCCTGACCCATGGTCTTCCAATCCTCGAGGAAGGCCTCGATCCCCAGGTCCGTCAAGGGGTGCTTCAGCAGCTGCCAGAGGACCTTCGGCGGGATCGTGGCGCAGTCGGCGCCCATGAGGGCCGCCTCCACCACGTGCTGGGGATGCCGGACGGAGGCCACCAGGATCTCCGTGTCCATCCCGTAGTTGTCGTAGATCTGCCGGATCTGGGAGATGAGCTGCATCCCGTCGGAGGCGACATCGTCGAGCCGCCCCACGAACGGCGAGATGAACGTGGCGCCTGCCTTCGCCGCCAGGAGGGCCTGGGAAGGGGAGAAGCAGAGGGTGACGTTCACCCCGATCCCCTCGCTGCGGAGTTGCCGGCAGGCCTTCAAGCCGTCCTCCGTGAGAGGCACCTTGATGACGATGTTCGGGTGCAGAGCCGCCAGGCGGCGGCCCTCCGACAGCATCGTGTCGGCATCGAGCCCCACGACTTCGGCGCTGACCGGGCCGTCCACCATCCCGGCGATTTCCCGGAAGATCTCCTTGGCGTCCCTGCCGCCGGAGGACCGGGCCAGGAGGGTGGGGTTGGTGGTGACTCCGTCGATGAGGCCGGCTTCGGCGGCTCGCCGGATGTCCTTCAGATCTGCAGTGTCCAGGAAGATCTTCATGGCGTTTTCGATGGGTTTGAAGGGGAAAAGGTCAATGTAGCGCCGAACCGGCCTCGGGGTAATGGACCCGGATCAGGACGAGACCCTCCGGAGGAGCCGGAGGGGAGGTTCGCAGGGGCGTTCCCGGGTCCGAGAGCAACTCCTCCAGCTCCTCGACGGACCTTCGCCGTCGGGCTACCTCCACCATGGACCCCACCAGGTACCGGACCATGTGATGGAGGAAACGGTCGGCCGTGATATGGAAGTCCCACCCCAGGTCCTCCCACGGGTTCCACCGGGCCTCTCCCACCCTGCACCGTTCTCCCCGGGCCTCCTGGCCTGCTTTGGCGAAGGCCCGGAAGGATCGCTCCCCCGGGATGAGGGCCGCGGCACGGTGCAGGAGATCCGGGTCCACCTCCCTGGCCAGGGGCCAGCACCAGCGGCGGTGAAAGGGGGAAGACGCCCGGGCCGAGAGCCCAAGCCGGTATCGGTAGCTGCGGGCCAGGGCGTCGTACCGGGGGTGGAAGCCGGGGGCGACGAGATGCACCGACTCCACCCAGATGTCGTCCGGGAGCAGGGCGTTCAAGGCTCGGTGGAGGTCGTCCGCAGTCCAGGTGGAGGGCAGGGTCACGGCCGCTACCTGCCCGGCGGCGTGGACCCCGCGGTCGGTGCGCCCGGCCGCCACCACGGCTCGCCGGAGGCCGGTGAGGCGTTCCAGGACGGCCTCCATCTCACCCTGGACGGTACGGTCCCCGGGCTGGAGCTGCCAGCCCAGGAAATCGGACCCGTCATAGTGGAGGGTCAGCCGGAATCGATGCTCGCCGTCGGGAGTCACGCCCACAAGGTAGACGGGCGGAAGGGCCCGTCAAGCATGGCCCGCTCCCTCGCTAGTGCACCGTCCCGGCGGGTCGGCGGGGCCTTGGAGCGGGGGGGCGGGAGGAGCGGACCAGGGCCCGAAGGGTCCAGGGGCCCGGGAAGGGGGGCGAGGCAAAGCCGTCCACCACGATGATCTCGCCCACTCCGGGCGTTACCCGGCCTACCAGGAATGTGGTCCTGGAAGCTCCGCCTTTGCCGGATCCTCCGCCCGCCAAGAAGCCCAGCCTTCCCACCATCGTCCTGAGTCCCATGCCCTCCCCCATTTCGATGCTTCTCAGCCCTGGGATCACCCCTGGAACTTTCGGATCAGGCCCACCACCACCCCCTGGACCAGCACGTCGTCGGCATCTACGACGATGGGCTCCATGGCGGCGTTGGCGGGCTGGAGGCGGATCCGGTTTCCCGGCTCCCGGTAGAGCTTCTTCACGGTGGCCGAGTCTCCCCCCACCAGCGCCACCACCATGTCGCCGTCGGAGGCCGTGGGCTGGGAGGTGACCACGATGTAGTCCCCGTCCCGGATCTGCTCGTCGATCATGGAGTTCCCCTCGACCCGAAGCACGAAGTTGTCGCGTCCGGGCTTCACCATGTCCCGGGGGACCGAGAGGACCTCCCGGCCCGGGATGGCCTCGATGGGTAGACCGGCGGCCACGGCGCCCAGCAGCGGCAGCTCCAGGGCCGGGACCGTCCCGTCCCTGGGCACCATCTCGATGGACCGGCTCTCGTTGTAGGCCTTCCGGATGTACCCCTTCCGCTCCAGGTTACTCAGGTGCTCGTGCACAGTGGCCAGGGAGGAGTACCCGAACGCCCGGGCGATCTCCTCGAAGCTCGGGGCGTACCCGTGCTCGTCGATGTACCCGTTGACGTGATCCAGGATTTCCTTTTGGCGCTTCGTGAGGGGCATCGTTCTTCCTCCCTCCGGCGGGGACCGAACAAGAACCGAATACAGCATACCCGAACGTTGCCCGAAACGCAAGTCTTCCGTGTCAGGACACCCGCGTGCGGGACGTTCAGGGGTTGCGCGGAACGGCCCGGGGTGGGGCGTGTCCCGATCGCCCTGAGGGCGGTCCCGAGGGTGCCGGAGGAACCCGCGATGCGGAACGGATGGAGAAAGGGGGATTGACAGGGGCCGGCTCCCCGCCTCCCTTCTCCCTTTCCGGGGCAAAATCCGGTGTGCTTCCGGGCTTGCTGAGTTATCTTGTTCAAGACAGGGGGCGGATGGGATGACTTCCCCTCCCCCCATCTCTCGCACACGGACAGGAGGGATGGCATCCCAATTGGAGATCGCTCTCGCCCCGTCGACCTTCCCAGCCTCCTTCGGAAGACCCGAGCTCATGGGCCCGACCATGCGTCCCTGCGGTGGCGCGGACGGGGGTGGTACTTTCGTGGCTCGGCCGGAGGGGGGAGACCTGACCCGTTAGGCCAGTGACCCCGACGCAAACCAGTCCAGAGATTCCCGGCGAAGGATCCACCTTGCCGTGGGACGACCCCGCCGCCCTCCCCCTGGCGGAGGTGGGGGAGCTTTTCGTGGTCCTGGGCAAGGCGCTCCGTGCGCACCAGCTCTACGACGAGAACAACCCCGTCTACCAGCGGTTCGTATCGCAGCTTGCCGACGCCCTCCGCCGGATCTGGCAGGGCATGGACCGCCTCCAGATCCACGTGGAGGAGGACCGCCTTCTCTGGATGGGCGAGCAGGTATACCAGAGCACCTCCCGTACGGATTCCCTCGCCTTCCTCCTCTACAAGGACGGGATCAGGGACTTCACCTTCCACAAGGGGCTGGAGGAGCACGAGCTCGTCGACCTCCTCCTGGTACTGAATCGGGCACGGGATCTCAGGCCCGAAGGTGACGACCTCCTTACCGTCCTCTGGGAGAAGGACCTGAAGTACTTCACGTATTCCTACGTGGATTTCCTGGCGGAGGGGGTGGACCTCCCCGTGGCCGGGGAGGGTCACGCCGGCGGCTTCGAGGGGATCATCCGGGGAGAGATGGGGGCCGAAGAGGTGGAGCCCGGGCCGGAGCAGCCGCAGGAGGCGGCGGCTCGAACGAGTGTCCTGGGCGCGGAGGACTTCAACCCCACCCTCTATTCCCTGGACCCCCTGGAGCTGCAGCGGATCCAGAAAGAGATCGAACTGGAGATGGCGCGGGACCTTCGGGGGGACGTGCTCGCGGCTCTCTTCGACAGGGTGGAGGAGCCCAGGTTCCCCAAGCGGCAACAGGAGATCCTGGAGGTGTTCCAGGTCCTCCTCCCCAATCTCCTGAGCCGAGGCGCCCTCAGGGCGGCCGGGTCCATCATCGAGGAGATCGTTCGCCTGCGGGCCTCCGAGAATGCCTTGAAGCCCGAACAGCGGGTCATGGCCGAGGCGATCCTCGACGAGGTCAGCGGTGCGGGGACCATGGGCGAGTTGATCCACGCCCTGGAGGACGGGAGCATAGCCCCCGATCCCGTGGAGCTGGCGCTGCTTCTCCGCCATCTCCGGGCGGGAGCCCTGGAGCCCCTCCTGCGAGGGGCGGAGGGGGTGGAGGACAAGAGGATCAGGACGGTCATCCAGGATGCCGTGGTGTCCCTCGGCCGGAGGTACACCGATGCCCTCATCGGGTGCATGGGATCGGAGGACCCGGTGGTGGTGGCTGGAGCGTGCAGGCTGGCCGGGAAGATGCAGCTGCCTGAGGCGGCCTCCCGGGTGGCGTATCTGGTCGCCCACGAAGCGCCAGGGGTGAGGCTGGCGGCCGTGGAGGCGGCCCTCGACCTCAAGGCGTCCTCAACCGCTGGAGCTCTCCAGGGCGCTCTGGAGGATCCGGACCGGGCCGTCCGGATCGCCGCAGCCAGGGCCCTGGGCGTGCTCCGCTACGGTCCGGCAGCGCCAGCGTTCAAGGAGGTCCTTGGGGGGAAGGCCATCCGGGTCGCCGACATTTCGGAGCAGATCGCCTTCTTCGAGAGCTACGGACTCCTCCAGGATCCTGACGGAGTGCGTTTCCTGGACGGGCTTCTGAACGGTCGGGGCTTTCTCGGCCGGAGGGAGGCGGGCGAGATCCGGGCGTGCGCCGCCCTCGGGCTCGGGAAGATCGGGACCCCCGCGGCCATGGCAGCCCTGGAGAAGGCACGGGGGGAGCAGGACCCGGTGGTGCGAAGCGCGGTCAACAGGGCCTTGAGGGGGGAGGGGTGAGACCGTGACGACCAGAAGCGCCCAGCCGCCGAAGGACTCGGCCCGCCTGCAGGACCAGGGCCGGAAAGTGCTCTCCGCGTTCTACGCGGCCATCCGGTCCCTGAAGCTCTATCCCCTCGAGAACTCGGCCGTGCAGCACGCCCTCGACGATCTCCACCGCCTCCTGACCGGATTGGTGGCGGAGGAAGGGGCGGTGGAGCTCAGGGTGGTCGGGGACTTCTTCTTCCTCAACGAAACCCGCCTTCGCCTGGACCTCTCCAATTACTCGACCTTCGGGAGCTTTGCCCGTGCCCTCACCGATCACGGCCTGGGGGCCGTGGAGGTGCTCCCGGGGATCGACAGGGCCGAGTGGGCGCCCTTCCTCTCCCTCCTCCTCCGGCAGCCCGGCGAGGGGAAACCCTACGAGGCGTTCTCCCATGCCATGGACGGAGCGCCCATCCTCCACATCGAGGTGCTGCCGGCAACGGAGGTTCGGGAGCCCGAGCTGGAGCAGGAGGCTCTCCACGCGGCCAAGCGAACCTATGCCCAATCGGTCCGGGTCGCGGAGGAGGCCCTCACGGACGTGCGCATGGGGAGGGCCGTGAACGTCCGCAAGGTGAAGAGGGCGGTGCAGGGCATCGTGGACCAGGTGCTTGCCAATGAGCCGTCCATGCTCACCATGACCACCCTCAGGGACTACGACGAGTACACCTTCACCCACTGCGTGAACGTCAGCATCTTCAGCGTCGTCATCGGCCAGCGCCTGGGCCTGGACAAGCTTCAGCTCTATGAGCTGGGATTGGCGGCCCTCTTCCATGATCTCGGGAAGAGCCGGATCGACGTCAACATCATCAACAAGCCCAGCGGGCTCGACGAGGACGAGTGGTTCGAGCTCCAGCAGCATCCCACGGAGGGGATGCTGGCCCTCTTCGACTTTCACGGATTCCCGGACGTGCCCTACCGGCAGATGCTCGTGGCGTACGAGCATCACATGCGCATGGATCTGTCGGGGTATCCCAAGAACCGGCGGCCCCGAAGCCCGACCCTCTTTTCCCGCATCGTGGCCGTGGCCGACTCCTTCGACGCCGGGACCTCCATCCGGAGCTACCAGTACCAGCCGAGCCCCCCTGACGTGGTCCTGAGCGAGATGCGGGACAACCCGAAGAGGGGAATGGACCCGGCGCTGGTGAAGGCCCTCATCAATGCCACCGGCGTGTACCCGTTGGGCACCCTGGCCATCCTGGACACCATGGAGATGGCGGTGGTGGCGGGCGTGCAAAAGGACCCGGCCAGGCTCCACCAGCCCCTGGTCAAGGTCATCTCGGATCCGATGGGCACACCGCTGGCCGAGCCCGTCACGCTGGACCTCTCGGAGACGGACCCGGACTCGGGGATGCCCCTCCGGAGCATCATCAAGACGGTGGATGCCGAGCGGTACGGGATCCAGGTCTCCGACTACCTCCTCTAGGCCTCTTCGGCTCTCCCTCCAGGGGTTCCCGGCCCCTCACTCGGGCGGACGCAGACGGCGCTCGGTGCCGGGGTCCGGCTCCACGAAGAGGGTCTGGACCCGATCAGGGCGGACCAGGCCGGGAGGGGCCTTCCGGGGCTTGCGAACCCACTTCCTCCGGGTCCAGTCCACCGGCGCGACCCCGGTATGCCGGGCCCGGGAGTGGAGGGCTGCCAGGATGGCCGCTTCGCCAAGATCCTTGGCCGGAGGGTTTCCGGCACCGTTCCAGCGGAGGATCACGTGGGCGCCGGCCGCGTCCCTGGCGTGGAGCCAGATGTCCTCGGGGCGGGAGTGGCGAAAGGTGAGGGAGTCGTTGTCGGCGCCTCCCCGCCCCACGCGGATCTCCAGCCCTCCGGTGCTCACGTATCGCCGGTAGGGAAGCCTCTCCTCCCCCGGCCCGGCGGGCCCGCCCCTGCTCTCGGTGGGCTCCGGCAGCCGGGTCTCGGCGTCCCCGGGAGCGATCGTGCCTTCCTGGAGGGCCCTGCGGAGGGACTCCAGCTCCTCCACCCTGGCGGAGGCCTGTTCGAAGAGGAACGGCAGACGCTTGTGGGCCCGCTCCGCCCGGGCGGCTTCCCGGTAGAGGGCCTCGACGTTGGCGTGAGGGCTCAGGGCCGGGTCCAGGGGGATCTCCAGGGTGCCTCCGCCAAAGCCCTCGAGGGTCACCCGGGAGGCTCCCCGCTTCACCTGGCCGAGATGGGCCAGCAGGAGGCTTGCGGTCTCCCGGAGCTCCTCGTGGTCCGATCTCGCCGTCATCTCCCGTTGGATCGCGTCCCGTCGCCCCCGGGCGTGACGAAGGGCATGGTCCGTGCGCTCCAGGGTTCTCACCAGGGCATCGGTGTTCTCGGCCCGCCCGTCGGCCACGGCGGCCATAGCCTTGAGAATCGACTCGAATTCATCGTACTCAAAGCAATCCAATACAATAGGATAAGGTTGTTTTCCTCTTCCGAGGTGAAGGAGGCAGGGCTGGAGAGGCTCCAGGGACCGGAGACGCAGCCACAGGAGGTAGCCCGGTGGCGGAGCCAGGCCGTCCTCCCCCGGGTTCTCTCCCAGCAGAGCCGGCAGGTTCACCGGCGAGGCGAAGGCCAGGCGGTCCAGGACCGCGCTCCTCCGCTCGATCCCCCCATGGGCTCCCATGAGCTCCTCCCACTCCCGGACCGTCAGGGCCTCCCGGATACCTCTCCGCTCCGATGGCTCCGGGGGGAGGTAGACGTGGCCCACGGAGAGCGTTCGTCCCCCCACGCGCCGGGTCCAGAGCAGGTGTCTGATCCTCTCCTCCTCCCCTTCCAGGAGGAGGGCGTTCCACTGGTTCGTCATGAGCTCCAGGACGATCTGGACCGGGCCGCCGCCGCCACGAAGCCGCCGGAGATGGATGCGGAGGATCCGTTCGTCCGGCGGGGCTTCCACCCTTACCACCTGGGCCGACAGCGGCCGGGCGTCGGGCGGGGGGGGCTCGGGGGGGAGGAACGTGGTCCACCCCTGGCTCGGGTGGAGGGCCCACCGGAGCGTACCCGTCCGGAAGTAGAGGGAAAGCTCCCGCTCTTCCCACCTGAATCGGAGGCCCCTCAGGCGAGTGCCCCGGAGGAGGGCGTCCAGCTCCCCGGCGACAGCGGCTGTAAGGGGGGCGTCCCACGTCATGGCCATGGAAGGAAGCTAGGCGGGGAGGGGGACGGGGGCGAGATGGCGCCCCACGAACCCCCGCGGGGTTTGACACCCCTCCCCGGGGTTCCTAACCTTCGGGCCTCGCCCTCAGGGGGTACGAGTCCAGGCCGCGATCCATGGGAGGGAGCGTTCTTTGTCCACCGAAACGGAAGCCCCGAAGCCGCGCGGCTCCATTCCCCGCTTTCTCGACATGAAGAGAAGAGGGGAGAAGCTCGTGGTCCTGACGGCCTACGACGTGCTGTTCGCCCGGCTCGTGGAGCAGGCGGGCGTGGATCTCCTGCTCATTGGAGACTCCCTGGGGCAGGTCGTCCTGGGGTACACCTCTACGGTCCCGGTGACGCTGGAGGAGATGATCCATCACGGGAAAGCGGTGCGACGGGGAGCTCCCCACACCTTCCTGGTCCTGGACATGCCCTTTCTCAGCTACCAGATCTCTCCGGAGGACGCCCTGAGGAACGCGGGGCGAGTGATGAAGGAAACCGGGGTGGAGGCCGTCAAGCTGGAGGGTGGGGGGGGGATGGCATGCCGTGCGGTTGAAGCGCTCGTTCAGGCGGGCATCCCCGTCATGGGCCACATCGGGTTGACCCCCCAATCGGTCCACGCCCTCGGTGGCTACAAGGTCCAGGGGAGGGACGAGGCGGCGGCGGAGCGGCTCCGGCACCAAGCTCGGGCACTGGAAGAGGCCGGCTGCTTCAGCATCGTCCTGGAACTGGTGCCGGCGGAGCTGGCGGGGGAGATCTCCCGAAGTCTCACCGTCCCCACCATCGGCATCGGGGCCGGGGGCGAGTGCGACGGCCAGGTCCTGGTGCTGTACGACGCCCTGGGCCTCAATCCCGGATTCCGCCCCAAGTTCCTGAAGCGATTCGGGGACCTGGACGGAGAGGCCCGCAAGGCCCTCGACGCCTACGTCCGGGAGGTCCGGGAGGGAAGCTACCCCGGGCCCGAGCACAGCTTCTCCAGGGATCCGTGATCCTCGCCTCCACTCGCCGTGAGCTCCGGGAGGCCCTCGCGTCCGTCCGGGAGCACGGGCTTCGGATCGGGTTCGTCCCCACCATGGGATTCCTGCACCCAGGGCACCTTTCCCTCCTGGACCTTGCTGGAGCCGGAACGGATTTCCTGGCGGTGTCGATCTTCGTGAATCCGCTGCAGTTCGGGCCAGGGGAGGACCTGGATCGCTATCCGCGGGACCTCGAGCGGGACCTGGCCCTCCTGGAGGCGAGGGGAGCGGACCTCGTCTTCCACCCATCGCGGGAGGAGATGTATCCGTTCGGGGACCCGGAGGTGACGGTGGATCCGGGGCCCCTCGGGCTGCGCCTCTGCGGGGGGTTCCGCCCGGGCCACTTCCGGGGTGTCTTGACGGTGGTGGCTCGGCTGTTCGGCCTCTTCCGTCCCCAGGTGGCGGTGTTCGGACAGAAGGACTACCAACAAGCCGTCCTCATCCGGCGGATGGTCAGGGACCTGGAGCTCGGGGTGGAGGTGCGGACGGGGTCCGTCGCCAGGGAACCGGACGGGCTGGCCATGAGCTCCCGCAACGTGTTCCTATCCCCGGCCGAGCGGGCCGACGCCGCCGGCATCCACCGGAGCCTCCTCCGCGTCCAGGACGCGTTCGAAGCCGGCGAGCGGTCCGTGGGTGTCCTCCGGGAGCGGCTCGTCCTGGAGCTGCGGGCCTATCCACTCCTCTCCCTCCAGTACGGAGAGATCGTGCATCCGGAGACCCTGGATCCAGTCGATCCCGTGGCGCCGGGAGGGGTTGTGGCGGTGGCGGCCCACTGCGGGGAGACCCGACTCATCGACAACATCATCCTGCCGGGTGGGGCCCATGGCGTCGTCGCCTGACCGGGATGAGGACAGCGGCCTTCCCCCCCGCGGGAACGGCGGGGGCGGCGCGCCGGATGGGCTCGGCACCGAGGACACACCTCCCTCCATCGGCGTGGCGACCGGTCTCCACCCCCTGGTGCTGGCCGCCTCCAAGGGCATCCTTCCGGAATGGACCAGGGCCCGAAAGACCCGGCGCCAGCACGTGGCTCGGGTTTCGGCCGTGCTCCGGGAATGGGCTGTGGCCAGGAACGAGCCACCGGGGGAAGTGGTCCGCTGGGCGGCCGCCGGGCTGCTCCACGATGCCCTGAGGGACGAGGACCAGGAAGTACTGAGAGCCATGCTGCCTCCCACCTTCCGGGAGCTTCCGGGAAAGATCCTCCACGGCCCCGGCGCGGCACACCGCCTCCGGGAGGAGGGAGTCGGGGACGAGGAGCTGCTGCACGCCATCGCCTACCATACGCTGGGTTCGCCGGCCTTTGGGCCTCTGGGCATGGCCCTCTTCGCGGCCGACTTCCTGGAGCCGGGTCGGGCCATGCGCGGGGACTGGCGCAAGAAGCTCAGGCGGC
>Ga0068714_10006317_pt1 | contig 12126 bp, 10 predicted proteins | sample MTBNYHSulfiMetaG_FD_62988 | JGI IMG/M metagenome (GOLD analysis project Ga0068714, IMG submission 62988) | Enrichment culture microbial communities from rom New York Harbor, USA that are MTBE-degrading - MTBE-NYH (New York Harbor Sulfidogenic)... | ecosystem: Environmental > Aquatic > Marine >... | reverse complement strand
TCTGCGCTCGACCAGTTGTCGGAAATTGCCTGTATGTGAGGCATTTCCTGCGTGCACGGTATGCACCATGTCCCCCAGAAGTTAATCATCACAATCTTACCCTCTAAGTCGCTCAACTTTATGGTTACGTCCTCGCCGTCGAGATTTTGCACCGTGAAATCGGGGGCGCGGTTACCGACTTGAGCACTGACCGGGACGGCCGACTGAGTCTCGAACGTTTTGTTGGCGGATGTGGCTATATTACCGCTGGAGTCTTTTGAGATTACCTGGAAGTAATAGATTGTACCATCGTCCAGCCCGGTCAATGTGACGGTGTGGATCTCGGTAAGACTTGTCCCTAGCGGAGTCAGTGAGCCGTATGTTTCGATCTTTCCATATTCTACCTGGCTGGTGGCAGGTTCATCTGTTATCCACGTGATGGTGGCGCTTGATTCTGTAGTGGAAGCATTGACTCCTGAAATCGTTGGCGCAATATCATCGGATGTGGCTGCAGTTATCAGTTCCCCGTCGCCTGTGGCTTCATTTCCGGCGGCGTCTGCGGATATCGCCTCGAAGTAGTAGGTTGTGTTGGGGTCCAGTCCAGTCAACGTGACGCTATGGCTGGTAGAGAGATTTGTATCTAACTGAGTGGTTAAGCCGTATGCTTCAGTTTTCCCATAATTAACCTGGCTTGTAGCAGGCTCATCGGTTGTCCATTTGATGGTAGCGCTTGTTTCGGTTGTTGTTGAAGAGACGCTTTGGATGCTGGGAGGCGTATAATCTTCGGTGATGTCGGGTGGTGGTGTGGTTTCTGTTTGAGTGACGAAATAATAGATACCGCCGCCGATAAGGGCACATACGATTATAATAAACAGGGTACTGAAAATGCCTGGTAGCCCCCGCTTTCCTGAGACTGGAACCGCTCGTTCTCTGGGCATGGTTGGGGCTGCTTGATAGGAATATGGCGTTGCCGGTGCTGTTTGGCTCATTGATGTTGCGCTGGCGGCTACGGGGGCGGCGCTTGGTATTGGCATTGACATGCCGCCTTGAGGCATGGCACCGGGCGGGCCGTAATATTGGCGCTGTCCGGAGTAGGGGGGAGGAGGGCTATGTTTGGGGGTACTGTATTGAGGACCCATGCCCTGGGCTGACGGCGGTGGCTGGCCCATTGGAATTTGTGGCCTCGGTGCAGGCGGAGGACTTGCTGGTGGTGCGGTGTGTGCTGCCTGTTGCTGTATTACTCGGTGACTGGTTCCGTAAAGCAGGCCGCAACCTGAGCAGCGCCCTAATTCGAGGTCAATATTAGCGCCGCACTTTGGACAGTTGCTTCGAGGCTGTATGACGGGGATTCCTGATGGTTGCTGGTGCCTGGCAGCCTGTGGAATAGGCTCTGGTACGGATTGTGGGACATGCTGTGGGATAGGCCTTGGGATGTGGTGTGGTGGTGCGTTGGATATACTGGGGATAGGGGTGGATTGTGGCCCTGCCGGCATAGCAGGTGGAACTGATTGAGTAGTCGGGCCAGGTTGCTCTGCCATACATAGGAAGCCGCATTTTGGACAATATCTTGATCTTTTAGGAAGGGCTTCATGGCAATGCGGGCACAGCATTGCACCGCAGTTCTTGCACAATGACTGGCCTGGAGCCATCTGTGAGTGACAAACAGAACAAAGGGCTATTCTGGGCTGCACTTTATTACCATTATCCGCTTATTTAGTATTTCGGGCGTTTCTTTGGCTTTCCCTTCAGCTTTGCATATTATTCTGAGTATCTTATCTATTATATATACACCTAGCTAAAACATAAAGTAGAATATCACTTTGTGGCCGTATATCAAAACCTCTTGCAAGGATGAGGAGAGTAGCTTTTCCGGGCCGGACTAGAGATATAGCTGAGCAATGTAGAAAGCTGAGAGTCAGTGGGCTAGTCAAGGGTTTTGAATATGGTTTCTATTTCTTCTTTGGTTTTGAACCGTCCAATCTGTATCTCCCTGATAATTCCATCTGAATCGATGAAGAATGTTGTAGGTATCTGCCAAACTCCATACTTATCTTTAATTGGTTCTTCTTTTGCGTCAAGCAAGATAGGGAACGTGAAGCGACCGTATTTATCCTGGTATTTGTCCTCGGCAAGCTTGATTCGGTCTGGCCGGTTATCAATGGCAACGCTAATTACAGCTATGTTGCCAGTGTTTTCATTGCATCGGTCATCGTAGTATATCTCACGAATAAGAGGAAATTCCGCAAGACAGGGTCCGCAGCGGGTTGACCAGAAATTAAGTAGTATTTTCTTGCCTTGAAAATCGCTCAGGCTGACTGCTTGCCCTTTGTTGGGCGATTCTGGATTATCGTCAGTGTAGCATGGCAAGGTGAAATCTGGAGCGCGTTCGCCAATCCGGTTACCCGCATTTATTTGACGGAGCGTTGTCAGCGTTTTCGTCTCGGAGGCTTCATTTCCACATTCGTCAATTGACTTTACCATGAGGTAGTAAGTTGTATTGTGCTCCAATGCTGTTAGTCGAACCTTGTGGTTGGTGGTTGATTCGTTATCGGATGTGGCGCTCAGGCCATAGTCTTTTGTTTTCCCATATTCAACCTGGCTCGTGGCCGGTTCGTCGGTTATCCAGATTATGGCGGCGCTTATATCAGAATAGCTGGTAGTCTGGACTTCTGAGATGGCCGGCGGTGTTGTATCTTTAGGCAGGAAATGTGCAGTGATGCTTTTGTTCGAGTCCATGGTGACGATAATGGGATTTGACCAGTACAAAGTGCCATCCATTTCCCAGTGGCCGCCGTCGAAGAAGTAGCAGTCGTCAGGGATAGCCATCAAAGTGATTTGGCTATCAGGCTCAACAGATGGTAGTGTAATTTCAACGCCGGGTTGATATTGCTCGCCGTTAGTAGCCGGTGGTTCTATATTTTCTATGCCGATTTTGCCTCCGCTATCTTCAGATACAGTGGCTCTCAGTGTGTAGCCTTTGGTGGTGGTGGGAGGTGCAATTGAGTTGGCGCTTTGTTCCTTACCGGGTTGCGCAAGGATTTCCCGAATGAACTTGTAGCCATGATAGCCTCCTAAGGTGAGGCCACTGAGTACAATGCAAACCAGCAGGCTGGCTAGAACCGGTCTTACAAAGCGCCTCAGCGAGGGGAATTCCCATTCTCTTCGCTCAGCCTTTGCTATTTCTTTTAGAAGCGGACTTTGTGTTGGCTCCCTTTGCCGTTTCTTTGGTGATGCAGTCGGTATTTTGTCTAGAAAAGGTCGTGCTGGAGCGGAAGGCATCGCTGCCGGTGATGCAGTGCCTGTGGGTACGGCTTTTGCCGCTCGATATTTAGCCCCAAGAAGGCCACAGCCCGGGCAATCTTTGTGAGTAATGTCGACGCTGAGACCACAATTAGGGCAGGTGTAATGAGGCTTGTCTTGAGGAGACCCGTCTAACTTTTTGGATGCAGGACTCTGCTGCCGAGTTTTCTGAGCTTTCCGCCACAGGTGGTAATGAGGGTCCTCCCAGCCACAGTATGGGCAGATTTTGCCGTCAAAAATGTGGGCTTTAGGGCACAATCTTGCGTTACAGTTAGGACATATAAGCTCACCCAGGTTATCTCTCTTTACCTGAACGTGGCACTTAGGACATAATATTATGCTTTGCACACGGTCCTCGTTAAGCTTTTATTTTGCTTTCCTCGGTAAAGTATTCTCCCTTATTTTTGGGTTATTCTGATAACATGTATTTCCTAGATTATACATGCAGGGAAGCCAAAATTAAATTATCTATTTATTGTTAGTAAGTCGGTCTCGTGGTTCAGGTTATAGGGTGAGAAGTTGTCGCGGATTTTTATTTTGGCTTTGGCTTGCTGATGGTGCTGGTCTTCATAGGGCCAAAGTAGCCGCAACTGCGGTGATTTGGGCAACGCCCGTGTGCCTTGCTGGTTTTGGCGTTACAGCGTGGGCATGTGTATAGCGACATGGTACCTGAGGTTTTCGTTTGCTTTTGTTTTGTAGTATCTTTCTCTGCTGTCGGTGGGTCGACTACTACTGGTTTGCCTGCGGCATTTGTCCCACGCATATACATATCTTTGTGTTCCATGCCACCGATGAAGCCGCACTTCGGGCAGCTTCCAAACTGGTCGTGCATTTTAGTTGCGCATTGAGGGCAAGCGTAGCGTGGTTTGGAATCGTGTCGCATTAGTTTCAGCTCTTGTTAATTACCTCTGTTCCTATATATGACTTTAGCGCTTCAGGCACTTTTATACTGCCATCAGCTTGCTGGTAGTTTTCTAGTAGCGCGATGACTACCCGAGGCAGAGCCAGCCCTGAACCGTTAAGGGTGTTAGGAAAGCCAGGCTTAGCTTTAGGCTCCGGACGATAGCGAATATTTGTCCGTCTGGCCTGGAAGTCGCCGCAATTGCTGCATGAGCTGACCTCCAGCCATTCGCCGCAGCCGGGAGCCCACATCTCGATGTCGAATGATTTAGCTGCGGCAAAGCCCAGGTCGCCTGTACATAGCTGTAGCACACGATAAGGTATGCCCAGGCGGCGGCACACATCTTCAGCATCACCCACCATTTTGTCCAGTTCTTGGTCAGATGTTTCTGGTTCGGTAAATTTGTATAGTTCCACCTTGTCAAATTGATGACCTCTTTTGATGCCTCTGGTGTCTTTGCCGGCTGCCATCTTCTCCCTGCGGAAGCAGGCGGTATAAGCTACATAGTAAAGAGGCAGAGTGCCTGGCGGCAGAATCTCATCACGGTGCAGATTGGTCAATGGTACTTCAGCGGTGGGCACAAACCAGAAATCGTCTTCTTCATCGTGGTATAGGTTATCGGCAAATTTAGGCAGATTACCCGAGCCAAGCATGCATTCACGTTTCACCATGAAAGGTGGGTAAATTTCTGTGCAGCCGTGCTCCTTTATATGTAGGTCAAGCATGAAAGTGATAAGCGCTCGTTGTAGACGAGCCCCTTGGCCTTTCAGTACATAAAAACGACTGCCGGAAAGTTTGGTACCACGCTGGAAATCGATAATATCTAATTTTTCTCCTAGTTCCCAATGTGGTAGCGGAGTGAAAGAAAATACCGCTGGCTCACCCCAGGAACGTACTACCTTGTTGTCCTGAGCATCTTTGCCAAGAGGTACGTCAGTCGCCGGGATGTTAGGTAATCGCAGTAGAAGGTCTTCCAATTCTGATTCAACTCGATCTATTTCTGCCTCCAGAGAGGTGATTTTTTCTCCGATTTTACGCATATCAGTGATAAGCTGAGGTGGTTTATCTGCCATCTTGCCTAGTTGTTTGCTGACTTCATTGCGCTGAGCTCGGAGCGTTTCCATCTCGTGGAGAAGCTGACGACGTCGATCGTCGAGGCTTATTATTTGGTCAAGCGGAGCGCTTTCACCTCGCTTGTCTAAGGCTTGGCGGATTAACTCAGGATTGTCGCGGATTAATTTGATGTCCAGCATGACAACTAAGTTTTTTGCTACTTCATTTTTAGTTGGGGGAAAAGGATAATCTCACGGATGGATTGCTTGTTAGCAAATAGCATTACCAAACGGTCTATTCCTATGCCCAGTCCGCCGGTGGGTGGCATGCCGTATTCTAGGGCTTGGAGGAAGTCTTCGTCAATGGCCTCAGTTTCTGGCTCCTCATCACTTGAGCTAGCTCGCATTAACTCAGCAGACTGTATCGCTTTCTGCTGGCGAAAACGTTCCCTTTGTTCGACTGGGTCATTGAGTTCGGTAAAAGCATTAGCTAACTCCAAGCCGCCGATAAAAGCCTCGAAACGCTCCACCAAACGGTCATTATCTCGCTTTCTCTTTGCTAAAGGTGACATTTCTACCGGGTAATCTATCAGAAAAGTAGGCTGTATCAGGCTAGGCTGAACAAAGGTGGAGATTATCTCATCTATTAGTCTGCCTCTATCCTTTTTGGGGTCGACTTCTAGTCCAAGTTGTTCCATCCTCAGCCGCAGTGAGTCGGCCTCGGGATAGTCCTCGAAGTCAATGCCACAGCTCTCCTTAATGGCTTCGCGCAGGAAAATCCGTTGCCAAGGAGGTGTAAGTTTAATAAGTTCTTCGCCGAATTTGATTTCAGTATTGCCCGCGATTTCCCTGGCAATATAGCATACCATATCCTCAGTCAACTTCATCATATCATTGTAATCAGCGTAGGCTTCATAAATTTCTACCATGGTGAATTCGGGATTATGTCGTGTGGATATGCCTTCGTTGCGGAATATGCGACCAATCTCGAAAACCTTATCGAAGCCGCCTATTATTAGCCGTTTGAGATAAAGCTCCAGGGCAATACGAAGGTATAATTCCTGGTCCAGGGCTTGATGGTGTGTTTTGAAGCGTCGGGCCAGAGCTCCTCCCGCCACAGGCTGCAGCACCGGTGTTTCCACCTCTATGGATCCTTGCTCGGTTAGAAAACATCTCAAGGCTGAAACGACCTGGCTCCGCAGCTTGAAAATGGGCTTAATTTCTTCGTTAGATATCAGGTCGAGGTAACGTTGCCGGTAACGCTTCTCAACATCAACCAATCCATGCCATTTCTCGGGCAATGGTTGCAGCGATTTGGACAGGAGGGTGAAATCGATTACTTCTAGGGTGATTTCACCGGTTTTAGTTCGGAAAAGCTTGCCCTTGGCACCAATGATGTCACCGATATCGATTTCGTGCAGAAATTCAAACTTTTCCTTACCGATTAGGTCATGGCTAAAATAAAGTTGAATTTTACCTGAGCTGTCATGTATATCGGAAAAGGCGATCTTTCCCATGAAGCGGATGGCTGTAATTCGGCCGGCGAGGCTACATTCTGTGCCAGGGATAGCCTGCTGGCTTGATTCTGCTTGCTCATAAAAGGTCACTGCTTCTTGAGCGGTGTGGCTGCGGTGGTATGAATGGGGATAGGGATTTATTCCTTGTCCCCGAATCTTCTCCAGCTTTTCCCGTCGCTGTTGGGCAATTTGCTTTAATCTTGCCATAAATATTTAAAATCCCTTGAAAAATCCCCTGTTCCTTTGTAGTCCATCAGTTCTCTCGTTTGGTGATGCCCCCGGGAAAAATCGAAGATTTTTCCCGGGTTAATCTCACGGTCAAATGGTCAACTTACGTCCATTATCAGGAATTTAAGTACTCCAGCCGGGGTTGTCACCTCAACTTCGTCTCCGATTTTTTTACCTAGCAGGGCTTTTCCTACCGGTGATTCATTGGAAATCTTGCCCTCAACAGGATTGGCTTCAGCACTACCTATAATAATAAATTGCTCTATCTTGCCGTCTTGGTTTTGGATTAGCACCTTATCACCAAGCTCGACCACGCCCGGTAAAGCTGGCGACTCTATGACTGTAGCGTTCTTGACGATATTCTCCAGCATAAGTATTCTGCCCTCGACAAAAGCCTGGTCATTCTTGGCATCTTCATACTCGGCGTTGTTCTCAGTGCCTCCCATTTCTCGGGCGCGCTTAATCTTACTAGCTATCTCCTGCCTTCGTACCGAAAGTAGGTGCTCCAGCTCAGATTGGAGCTTAGCTAAGCCCTCTTTAGTGATAAGGATTTTCTTTTGGTTCATATGATTTCTCCTGTATCGAAAGCTAGTAAAAAAACTGAGAGTCTGGGAACTCTCAGTTGGTATTGAAGTTTGGCACATATTATAGGCTGCTTTTGCTTGGTTGTAAAGAGTGGCAGGAGGTAATATAATTATAAAACTCATATTTAGGAGGGAACGTGGCTGCTTTATATATAACATCTATGGAGGCTACTGGGAAAACAGCCTTGTGTGCTGGTATTGGTAAAAAATTGCTTGACCAGGGGGTAAAGGTTGGTTTTTTAATGCCTGTACAAGTTCTTGAAACCAGCAACCCTGATGGTTATGAAGATGCCGCTTTTGTCAAGGAAACCTTCGCATTAGCAGAATCCAGTGAGCAACTTTGCCCTATTCGCTTGACCCAAGGTGAATTGTGGCGAAGCTTAACCACCGAGCTAGCAGACTTCACACAGAGGCTTAAACAGGTATATCGTAAGATATCAGGGAGTAAAGATATCGTCATTATGGAGGGGCTTGGCAATTTGGGTGTAGATAAAGTATCTACTCTTGCTTGCTACACGATTGCCGAGACCTTGGAGGCTAAGGTAATTATTGTGCTTCGCTATCCCTCGACTTTAGATATGTCAAAAATTGTGCAGGTGGCTGAGAAGCTGGGGCGGTCATTGCTGGGAGTTGTTATTAACTTTGTGCCTGAGTCCAAGATAGAAATATTGAGGTCAGAATTGACTGCCTCATTTAATGAGGCTGGAATAAAAATCTTGGGTATACTTCCTGAGATGCGGGGCTTGCTTGGCATAAGTGTCGGAGAGCTGGTTGAAATTCTTGATGGGGAGACCTTTAATTCTATAGAGAGTACCGATGAGATAGTAGAAAATATTATGGTGGGGGCTATGGCTCTTGACTCCGGAGTAAGCTATTTCAATGTTAAGGAGAACAAGGCGGTGGTGATTCGTGGTGAGCGTGCTGATATGCAACTGGCTGCTTTGGAAACCTCGACCAAGTGCCTGATTCTTACCAACAATGTAAAACCCTTGCCTCCTGTTGTCTCTCAGGCTAAAGATAAGCGTGTACCGATAATTGTGGTTAAGCAGGACACTTCCGCAGTTATATCCTGCATTGAGGATATTTTAACCAAAGCTAGTTTTCGCAGTTCTCGGAAGCTAGCGACGTTTGGTGATGTTTTAGGTCGCTATTTTGACTTTAAGTCTCTTTATTCAGAACTTGGTCTGAAAGCTTAATACTCCTCGTCTTTCACAACCGCTAAGATCTCTCTGGCATGTTGAGCTAAAGGTGATGGCACCTGTATTTCTACCTGCCCCAGGCCGTCAATCGTGAGGCCATAGATAAGCCCTGCAGCCTCATAGCGAAGCATGGCCGGAATACCTTCACTTTCGAGGCGTCCCTTTATGATTTCTGCCTCGAGTTGTCCGCTGGCTACATAAACTGTAATGAGGCTGGTCTCTTCAGGCAAATTTGTAGTCTCCCCACTGGTCATGAAGTAAGAGCTTATTCTTGGTTAATACGAGACGAAAGAAAATAAAAGCCCTGACACAGGCTTATATCAACTCTGTGCCAGGGCTCCTGGTTTAATGGGATTACATTAAAAATTTAACGTATCTTTTATTGCTAGTGGAGCACATTGGCCATTGGATCGGCGCACAGATTGTCCTGTAGGCACCAGGTTAGGGAGCAACATTCAGTGTGCGGGCACCCTGAAAGTCCCCAGTCGCCGCCTGTGCCACCGCCGTAGCATTCACTAACCCCGAAGTGATTCAGATGTTGGTCGTTAACTCTGGGGTGCTCGCTGATGGTGCAGCCAGCCCAAGACTTGTTGGCGAAGGCAAGACTAACTCCCCAGCAGCAGCAGCAGGTAGGCAACTCGGTCTCTATCACCGGAGTGCTCGGGCATTCATAGCAGCCTTCCTGACCTGTTGCCGGGCACGCAGACCCTTCACACAGAGACGTCTCGCATGCCACAGGGTCGTCGCAGATTGCCAGGGCTCCCGGCTCCTCAACTCGACAAGATGGACAGCCACCATAGCAGGAATTCGGATCCCCATAAATCGCTGACTTTGCCGGGTCGGGGCAGCTTGAACCTAGCTGACCGCACAGGGTATCAGGGCCACATAGGCCTCCTAGTCGTGACATGGCTTGGATTGGGGTTCTGCCCCAATGCTGTAGATATAGATGCCAAGAATTAACATTGTCCTGCCATTTCACCGCATCCCAGGCGCAGTTAGCCAGGCCATCATACGTGTCCTGTGCAGAAACAGCGGCTGGTATCAAAACAAGCGATACTGCCAATACCAAAGCAAACAGAATACTGACGATTCTCAAATTGACACCTCCATTTTGAGTTTTGCTTTTAAAGGTTCGACCACCCTTTGGAAAACGATTTTACAGTGTCAAAACGTTTTTGTCAATAGGCTGATGGGGTCTTGAAAATCATTTTTGCAAAATATACAATTACAGCTTGTTGCATTTGAGTCTCTGCCAGATTGGGGGTGAGAACTTCAGCAAGAATTAAAAATCTAAAGGAGGGACGGTGATTTGAATGCTCTCGGAAGACACTTACTACTAGAACTGAAAGATTGCAATGAGGAGGTGCTTAATGACTTAGATTTTCTTAAACGTTGTCTTCATGATGCTGCTGAGCAAATTGGAGCTACCGTAGTTAACGAGTGTTTCTATGAATTCAGTCCTCATGGGATAAGTGGTGTGCTGGTTATAGCTGAATCCCACCTTTGTATTCATACTTGGCCGGAACATGGTTATGCCGCTGTAGATATTTTTACTTGTGGGGATTCCGTTAAGCCTGAGAGAGCTGTCAACCCACTTGTGGAAAAGCTTGAGTCGAAGAATCACTCTTCTATTGAATTGAAAAGGGGAATCTTACAAAATAATCGAGTTGGCTGTGATCTGAAATGAGTGACCCGGATAATCCTGATAAACGTAAATGGCTATATGATGAGGTCAGTCCTGACCTTGCCCAGCTCCATAGGATTAAGAAGATAATATATTCAGGACAAACCGAGTTCCAGTCTGTAGAAATTGTTGATACTAGGAGCTTCGGCGTTTGTCTCGTTCTCGATGGCAAGATTCAGTCCAGTGAGCGAGATGAATTTATTTATCATGAAGCCTTGGTTCATCCAGCGATGCTCAGCCACGCGTGCCCCGAGACGGTTTTTATTGCTGGAGGTGGTGAGGGGGCTACTCTACGCGAGGTGCTAACTCATAAGGCAGTAAAAAGAGTGGTTATGGTGGATATTGACAAGCAGGTTATAGACATCTGCCGCCGTTATCTATCTCTCTTTCATCAAGGAGCTTTTGATGATTCTCGTTTGGAGCTTTATTTTTCCGATGCCCGTAAATACTTACAAGAGACTAATGATAGATTTGATGTTGTGATAATTGACCTCGTTGAGCCCCTGGAAGAGGGGCCAGCTTGTTTGCTATATACTCAGGAGTTTTATCAGCTGGTCAAAGAAAGACTGAATGTTGGAGGTATCGTGTGTGTCCAGTCTGGAGCCTCTGGCTGGACTAACTTACATAATTTCACCGCAATCGTTAACACTTTGAAAAGTATTTTCGTTATAGTCTGTCCGTATCAAGCTTATGTTCCCTCCTTCGTTGACCTGTGGGGGTTCACCGCAGCGTCGCAAAGCATCAATCCTGCTGAACTATTACCTGAAGATGTGGATCGTAGGATTGTGGCTCGACTGTCGAGAAAGCCAAAATCATATGATGGTCTGACTCACCAATCTTCATTCACATTGCCCAAGCACATCCGCCATCAGTTAGCCATTACAAAAAGAATTATCACTGATAAGAAACCAGTTTTTGTACATTAAAGGTTTGATAGGCTGGAGTTTTAGTTCTATTTACCTTGCGGTTTAGCTGAGCGGTGGATCTCCATGAGAATAAATGTGTATTCTCCGTGAATAATCTGCCCACAGGGGGCAAAACCGCATTTTTGAAAACATTTCTGCGCTTTGATGTTCCAATTTAATGTCTTGAGGTAGACCCTGCTTAGGTTAGTTTGCGAAAAAAAGTGATTGAGTGTGGCGAGTATGGCATCAGTCCCGTAACCATGGTTCCAGTAAGCACGGTCACCAATCATGATGCCCATCTCGCTCTCCTGTTTTGTCTCATCTATATTAAAATAACTGCAATTACCGATGTGTTTGCCGTCTGGAGTTTCGATGGCGAAACGATAGCTTCGATTCGGGCGGTTTAATTCTTCGATGTAGTTTTCTAAGAATTCTTTGAAAGAGCATAATATGGGAGTAGCAGCATCGAGGTGGCATAGCTCGGCATCTTGCCGCCAACTATAGTCGTTGATTGCATCCTGCAGGCGCTTTGGACGTAGATTGACCTTGTTGCCGGTCAATACTGGTGGCATGGTTAAAGTTGCAAAGATAGAGGGTCTTCGCAATATTTTATTTCCTCCAAGGCTGATTGGGCTGCCTGGCGAATTCTGGGTTGGGGATTTTTCGTCAGCTTGCTTAGAACTTGCTTGGCTTCCTCACCGCCTATCTCACCTAATGCTTTTATGGCAACTTCTTGGACCTGGTTGTCTTCATCTTCGATCAACTTGAGGAGGTGAG
>Ga0068714_10006316_pt1 | contig 12128 bp, 10 predicted proteins | sample MTBNYHSulfiMetaG_FD_62988 | JGI IMG/M metagenome (GOLD analysis project Ga0068714, IMG submission 62988) | Enrichment culture microbial communities from rom New York Harbor, USA that are MTBE-degrading - MTBE-NYH (New York Harbor Sulfidogenic)... | ecosystem: Environmental > Aquatic > Marine >... | reverse complement strand
TAACCTGGTATTCAATCCCTCCTTTAAGCCGGATTTCTGTATCCAGAGATTTCTCCGTTTCAAAGCCAAGCCATAGTTTTTCAAAGGGTCTGTAACTAAATCCGGCTCTTAGTATTGTAGGAATTGTGTCCTGATCATAAGGTGATATTTTCGACATGGTTGGATTGAATAAGTGTATTCCCAGGGCAATTTTATCAGCTGGTTTAAATTGAATACCTCCTTCAACTGTAAGACTGTTCCTGTTACCAAAATCACCCAAAATAAATATATAGTGATAATTAAGTTGTACTCCGGCTGAAAATGTTTTACCGAATGTTTTACCAAAACCGAGGCCTATTTTCGACTCATTGTATTTTGCATAACCGAAATAGGAATAACTCAGGCCAATGGTTCCGGGTTTAACCGGAAGTGTTAGTGCAAGGGCATGAAGACTATATTGCGGTACCATAAATTCATTCTCATGATGAAATCCGATTGCCAGATGATTATATGAACCCAGACCAGCCTGATTATGAGAAACAGACCAGAGATCTGATTCCATTACATAAGCATTGCCTAGTGCAGACTGATGGGATCCAAGGGGGAAATTCATCTGTGAATATGCGGAAAAATAAGAAAAAAACAGAAACACCGGTATCCATAAATATTTATTGGTTATAACAGTATGTTTCCTCTTTTCTGTCAATTTATTTTGAATTTGTATTTGATTGATTTCAATTCTTCATTTGCTTCTACTATTTTGTTTTTAAGTCCTTCTTTAAAGTCAAGTATTTTCTTGATCAACAAAGGATCTCCGACTGCCAGGATCTGAGCGGCCAGGATACCTGCATTCCTTGCTCCGTCGAGGCCTACGGTAGCTACAGGGATACCCGGAGGCATCTGGAGAATAGACAGAATGCTGTCCCATCCATCAATAGAAATACCGGATTTAACAGGAACACCAATAACAGGCAGTGGTGTAAGGGCTGCAATAACTCCCGGAAGATGGGCTGCTCCGCCTGCTCCTGCAATAATCACCCTGATGCCCCTCTCATAAGCTCCTTCTGCAAAATCAATTACTTTCCCGGGAGTTCTGTGAGCAGACAGCGCATTGATTTCGAACGGGATCTCAAATTCATCCAGAATCTTTGCGGTTTCTTTCATTACAGGCAGATCCGAAGTACTACCCATGATAATGCTGATCTTTGGATTCATCAGTAAGTGTGTTTATTAATAATTAATGATGTTCAATACTATTTATCAGCTATAAATTTAAAAAAAATTGAAGGAATGACAGTTAAAATCCGGCTAATCTGAATCAAATAATTATGAATAACCCGGAATTAACATCATCTTGCATTTTTTACATAATTTAGCTGATCCTAATCCAATTTTATGATGAAAAGAATCAAGATACTCGATAAGGAATTCGAATTGAGTCTTCCAGCCGCTAAGGTACAGAAAAGGATAAGGGAGATTGCAGAAGAGATATCAAATGACCTGAAAGATAAAGATCCTTTATTCATTGGAATACTGAACGGATCATTCATTTTTGCTGCAGACATCTTTAAAAAAATGAGTATTGATGCACGCATTACCTTTTTGAAACTGGAATCATACCAGGGTACAGAAAGCTCAGGGAGAGTGGAACAACTCATTGGACTGAACGTGGATATAAAGGGCATGAATATTGTTATTCTGGAGGATATCGTGGATACAGGTACAACATTGCAAGCAACAATAAATCTTCTGGTTGGGTATGAACCTGCATCAATCCGTGTGGTAACCCTTCTGTTTAAACCTGATTCCTGCAAAAATGATATTCATATGGATTATATCGGTTTTAACATCCCGGATAATTTTGTTGTTGGATATGGGCTTGATTATAAAGGATTTGGGCGCGGATATGAGGATATTTACAGTCTTGTGAATGAGGGATGAAATAGAGTTTATATATTTGCATTCCCTGAAGATATTATACATTCGAGTAATTAAACAGTGTAATCAAATTAAAACCAATATTATAATTTATGTTAAATATCGTATTATTCGGCCCTCCGGGGTCGGGAAAAGGAACACAATCTGAGAAGCTGATTAAAAAGTACAAGCTGGTTCATCTTTCAACAGGTGATATACTCAGAAATGAACTTGCTAACAAAACTGAACTTGGCCTAAAAGCAAAATCAATTATGGATAAAGGGGAGCTGTTGTCAGATGATATTGTCATTGGCATGATAAGGAATAAGATCAACAGTAATAAAAAAGCCAGGGGTTTCATCTTTGACGGATTTCCTCGAACTATTGCTCAGGCTGCGGCCCTTGATGAATTACTTGCAGAATCAGATGTATCCATTGACCTGATGATCACACTCGAGGTCAATAAAGAAGAACTGATTCAGCGTCTTCTTAAAAGGGGAGAAGAGACCGGACGTACCGATGATAATCTGCAAACCATTGAAAACAGGATAAATGTGTATTTAAAACAAACAGCAACTGTCATTGATTTTTATAAGAAACAGGGCAAGTATCATCCTGTTGACGGTATTGGAAGCATTGAAGATATTTTTAAAAGAGTAGTTTACGAAATAAAGAATCATTGAAGCCAGGCATGATTTCATCGTATTAAATATAATTGAATAAGATTAGATGCGATGATGGAGACAAACTTTATTGACTATATAAAAATCTTTTGCCGTTCGGGGAAAGGAGGTGCAGGATCTGCGCATCTTCACAGGGCCAAATTTATTCCCAAAGGAGGGCCGGATGGGGGTGACGGAGGTCATGGAGGAAATGTTATCGTGAAAGGTAATAGTCAGCTCTGGACACTTCTGCACCTTAAATACCAGAAGCATGTTTATGCCAGCCATGGAAGTAATGGTTCAGGTAATCAGATGACAGGCGCGGATGGTGAAAATGCTGTTATTGAGGTTCCTCTTGGCTGTGTGGCAAAGAACGCAGATACAGGTGAAATGTTATTCGAGATCACCAGGGATGGTGAAGAAAAGATCCTTATGAAAGGAGGAAGAGGAGGTTTGGGGAATCAACATTTTAAATCCGCCACAAACCAGACTCCACGTTATGCGCAACCTGGTGAACCATATGAGGAAGGATGGATAATTTTTGAACTTAAACTCCTGGCTGATGTTGGTCTTGTCGGATTTCCAAATACGGGAAAATCAACTCTTTTATCAGTGATCTCAGCAGCAAAACCAAAGATCGCCGATTATGAATTTACCACGCTGATCCCTAACCCGGGTATTGTTCCTTACCGGGGCAATCGGTCATTTGTGGTTGCCGATATTCCCGGAATAATTGAAGGGGCAAGCCAGGGTAAAGGACTGGGACTACGATTCCTGAGACATATTGAAAGGAATTCATTACTCCTGTTTGTCATACCTGCAGATACAGGAAGCATTAAAAACGAATATCATATCCTGCTCAATGAATTGAAACTGTATAATCCTGAATTGCTTGATAAAAGAAGAATGATCGCTGTTTCTAAATCTGATCTGCTGGATCATGAACTGATGGAGGACATTAAGAAAGAACTTCCTCCTGTGCCTTATGTATTTATTTCCTCGCATACCAGTTACGGCATACAGGAACTCAAAGATAAACTCTGGAAATTATTAAACAGTTAGCATGATACTTGATTTCCTTCAAAATCTTGATGAACAGATTTTTTTGTTCCTGAACGGGATCAATTCTCCGTTTTTTGATGGCATGATGTTCTGGATCAGCGGGAATATGAGCTGGCTGCCCCTATATCTTTTCCTGATCTTCTGGATGGTCTATCGTAAAAAACTTACGGGAATATGGATTGTACTTTTCACATTGTTATTATTTGCAGCAACTGACTCCAGCTCGGTGCATTTTTTTAAGAATGTATTCGACAGACTTCGCCCCTGCCATGACCCTGATCTTGAAGGGCTGGTTCATCTTGTTAACGGGCATTGCGGTGGCCAATACGGGTTTATTTCTTCTCATGCGGCCAACACCTTCGGGATGGCTGTTTTTATCTCACTGACCTTCAGGGAGAGATGGCTTGTCATATCATTAATAACATGGGCAGCAATTGTATCCTACAGCCGGATTTACCTTGGAGTACACTATCCTTTCGATATACTGGCAGGAGCATTATGGGGCAGCATCCTGGCTTATGGGATGTACGGACTTTTCAGGTATTTATTTTTTATCAGGAACAAAAAACCGGAATAGCAGATCAATCCCTCCCTGAATTCTTCATGAAGAAGCATGTCCCGCATTTTAAAATAATCCTTCAATAAATTCTTCGATACTTATGCTCATGAAATAATCCTCAAATTTGAATCCTGTAAGTATTCTCTCTACAGCTTCCTTGTCGTGTTTAATTCCAGTCAGAGATTTTTCGATTGTTTCAACATCATTTTTACAGAAAAAATCTCCAAAAATTTTAATATTCCTGATATATCCTTTATCAACATCGAGCTGGAACTCGAAGTTGCCATCAGTGGTATGGATTTTCTTCCTGAAGTTATATCGGGGTGAGTAACCGAAATTCCATTCCCACTGAATATATTTTTGGTTCCTGAGTTTTTCTATGCCGGCAATATCTTCGGATGTATAATGATAAAGTATTGAATCTTTATCCTGTGACATCATATGAGTCATGATCAGATCACGAAATTCCAATATATCCATCTTCCGCTTCAGATGTTCATTGATATTAGTTACACGTGAGCGGATTGATTTCACAGCCTTATGAGTGAATTTACCAGGGTCGGAATTAAGTGCAGCCGAAAGATCAGGAAGTTCGACAGAAAAAAGAAGGGTCCCGTGATGTAATGTACGATCTTTCCATATATGTTCCGCATTACCGGAAATCTTCCTGCCATCAACTGTAAGATCATTCCTTCCTTCAAATTTCGCATTAATACCTTCTTTCCCGAGGGCTTGAATGATCGGTTGTGTAAATTTCCTGAAATTGACCAGGTTTTCTTTATGCCCCGTTACAATAAATGAAAAGTTCAGATTGCCCAGATCGTGGTACACTGCTCCTCCACCTGAGATCCTGCGCACAACCTTGATCTTTTTCTCTCTGACAAAATCAATATTTATCTCGGAAAGAGTGTTCTGGTGTTTCCCAACGATAACTGAAGGTTCATTTCTCCAAAGCATAAAGCAATCTTCCCGGAAGTTTTTCAACACATATTCATCTGCTGCAAGATTGAAATAAGGATCGGTATGTGAATCTTTTATACAGAGCATGAAAGGAATGGATTAATTTATATTTTTATAAATCACAAAGTTAAAGCTAAGAGTATTTTAATAATTCATTTATAAAAAGAATTCCAAAAATAAATTAAAAAGAAGTGTATTATCAAATGAACCAGTGATTCATTATAAAGCCCCGGAGAATTATTATTTTTGTCATTCAAATAAGTACGGAAAATGAGAAAGTTTCTGCTGGCGACAATCTCCATACTGCTATGGATTTATTTTGTGATTTCATCTGTTATCCTTACTCCAATTGGATTGATCATATGGTTGTTTACCGTGTTGTTTGATAAGAACTTAAGATTGTTGCATCTTTTTTCATGTTTCTGGGGGGCTCAATATATATGGATTATACCTTACTGGAGCCTGAAAATATATGACAGGTATAAATTTGCGAAGAAAAAGCAATATATAATGATCTCGAACCATCAAAGCCTGGCTGATATTGTTGTTATTTACAGTCTTTTCAAGCATTTCCGTTGGACATCAAAAATCGAGAATTTCAGGCTTCCCTTTGTAGGCTGGGTCTTGTCCATGAACCGTTCAATAAAAATATACAGGGGAGCCAGTGATGCATACAAGAAGTTTGAAGAACAGGCAAAAAAAGCTATTAAAAATGGAAATTCAATCATGGTCTTCCCTGAAGGAACAAGGTCAAAAGATGGGCGTATGGGTAGATTTAAGGAAGGGGCTTTCCGACTGGCACTTGAAACAAAAACAGACATCCTGCCTATGGTCCTTGATGGTACATCGAAAGCAATTCCAAAGTCCGGATGGATTCTTACCGGACGGGAGAAAATGATACTTAAGGTTCTCGATCCTGTTCCTTATAAGGATTTCGAACATCTAAGCATCAGAGAAACAGCTGCTTTGACCTGGATGAAAATTGAGAAGGCATTGGTTGAAATTCGCCCCAATTCAAATTAAGATGTTTGTTCCCTCTCCAGGAAATCGTATTCTTCGTCAAATGGGTTTTATCTCTGATCAGATTGGCCTGCTTAACAGGTATTTCCGTGAATCAGAAGAGTGGAAAGAGCATCTGGATAATTCAGCTGGATTTATACTGACCTGCCTCAGAAACAAAAAGATAAAGGAGCTTATTGTACTTGGAAGCGGATGGTTACTGGATTTTCCGCTTGAAAACCTGATCGGTATCATTGAGCGGATCAAACTTGTAGATATAATCCATCCCCCTCAGATATTGAAGAAAATCAAAAATTTTCCAGGTGTTGAATGCATTCCTGCTGATATTACGGGAGGATATGTTGAAAAATTCTATCTTGAGGTTAAAAGATTTCGTCGATCCGGAATCCCTTTTTTCTTTGAACCGGGAACAATCCGGCCTGAAATAAAAAGAACAGAGGATTCTTTTGTAATTTCCCTTAATATACTGAATCAGATTGATACTTTTCTCATCGATTATTTGAAGCAAAAAATTTCAATTGATGAAAAAACAATTCTTGATATCCGCAGGAAAATTCAGAATGATCATATCAATTTACTCAGGGATGGGCGATATATATTAATTACTGATCATGATGAATTAATTATTAACAGACAAAAGCAGGGCAGAACAATTAAAAGTCTTTTATCTGTTGAACTTCCTGCTTCCCGATATATTAAAGAATGGTTATGGATGTTTGATAGCAAGGGAACATATAATTGTGAAGGGCAAACCATTCTTAAAATCAGGGCAATGTGTTCCGAATGCCCTGAAATTCAATAATGACAGGCCTTCACTGTTAATTTCTTTGTTGAAAAACAATTTAATCAGTACATCCTTATTTAATTATATTTGTGCAAAACCAAAGGAGAAATGAGTGCGAATTATTCAGAGGAGACAATTAAAACCCTTGATTGGAGGGAACATATCCGTAAGCGTCCGGGCATGTATATAGGAAAACTTGGTGACGGGTCATCGCCTGATGACGGGATCTATATCCTGCTCAAGGAAGTCCTGGATAACTCAGTGGATGAATACCTGATGGGATTCGGAAAAACAATAGAGATCACCATAAATGAAAAGATTGTAACGGTCAGGGATTATGGCAGAGGTATTCCGCTTGGTAAGCTGGTTGATGCAGTGTCGAAAATGAATACAGGTGCCAAATATGATTCGAAAGTCTTTAAAAAATCAGTTGGCTTGAATGGAGTGGGAGTGAAGGCTGTAAATGCTCTATCTTCAGCGTTTTTGATCGAATCTTTCAGAGATGGGCGCCTTAAGGCCTGCGAATTTGACAAAGGGAATCTTTTAAGAGATGTGCCCGAGCAGGATACTTCTTTACGCAATGGTACCCTGGTGACATTTACTCCTGATGAGACATTATTCGGGAAGTTCAGATTCATAGATGAATACATCGAGAATATGATCAAGCTTTATATTTACCTGAATGCCGGTCTCACAATTATCTACAACGGGAATAAATATGTCTCCAGGAATGGATTGTTGGACCTCCTGACTGATAATATAGGTGGTGAAAATCTCTATCCTGTAATTCATCTTAAAAATGGTGATATTGAAGTGGCCATAACTCATGGGAATCAGTACGGTGAAGAATATTTCAGTTTTGTTAATGGTCAGCATACCATTCAGGGAGGCACACACCTTATTGCTTTTAAAGAAGCGTTGGTCAAGACCATACGTGATTTTTACAAAAAGGATTTTGATCCTGCGGATATCAGATCATCAATATTTGCAGCCATAAGTATCAAAGTTGAAGAACCTGTTTTTGAATCACAGACAAAAACCAAGCTGGGGTCCAGGGATATGGGACCTGAAGGGCCCTCTGTCAGGAACTATATCATGAATTTTCTGACAACAAAACTGGATGATCACCTTCACCAGAACCCCGAAACCGCCAATATATTACTGAAAAAAATACAGGAATCAGAAAAAGAAAGAAAAGCCATTTCAGGAATTCAAAAACTGGCCAGGGACAGGGCTAAGAAAGCGAGTCTGCATAATAAAAAATTACGTGATTGCCGCATTCATTATAATACAAATGATGAAAACAAGGAAGACACGATACTTTTTATCACGGAAGGAGACTCAGCCAGCGGATCCATTACCAAGTCGAGAGATGTTAATACCCAGGCGGTTTTCAGTTTGAGGGGAAAGCCTTTGAACTGTTACGGGCTGACCAAGAAAATTGTATATGAGAATGAAGAATTCAATCTCCTGCAGTCAGCAATGGACATTGAAAACGGTCTGGATACATTAAGGTACAAAAAGATTGTAATTGCTACCGATGCCGATATTGATGGTATGCATATAAGATTGCTGCTTATAACTTTTTTTCTTCAGTTCTTCCCAAATCTGGTAAGGAATGGACATTTGTATATTTTAAAAACACCCCTTTTCAGGGTACGGAATAAAAACAAGACCATTTATTGTTATAACGAAGAAGAAAGAATCAATGCAATAGCACAGTTGGGGCCCAATCCGGAGATTACAAGGTTTAAAGGACTGGGTGAGATTTCCCCCGATGAGTTCAAACATTTTATCGGCAAAGACATGAAACTAGATCCGGTAAGGCTTTATAAGGATGATATCATAAGTGGGCTTCTTGAGTTTTATATGGGAAAAAATACACCGGAACGTCAGGATTTTATCATTGAGAATCTGAGGATCGAAGAAGATTTTGTTGACGAGGAAAAAGCTGAGATCTTATCAGAACTTAGCCAGGAAGTCCAGATTTAAAAGGAGATATGAAAAACGGCAGTTTATTATATTATACTTAAAAGAATTCAGAAGAAGGAATAAACGGATCTATACTTCTGTTGTAAGGTTGATTTCTGGAACCTAAGGATTTGAATCATTAAAGATAACTCTCGAAGGAGGTTAAATATTTGATATGTTGGATGATTTTGATTTTATGAGCGACGATCATTTTGATTCGTTAGAGAATACGCGGGATCCCGGTAGTGACGAAGGAGAACCTTTCCCCAGGATAACTCATCTGTCGGGGATGTATCAGGATTGGTTCCTGGATTATGCTTCTTATGTGATCCTTGAAAGGGCAGTACCCAATATTGAGGATGGTTTAAAACCCGTTCAGCGCAGGATCCTTCATGCGATGAAACGACTTGATGACGGGAGATACAACAAAGTTGCCAATGTTATAGGACATACCATGCAATATCACCCCCATGGTGATGCTTCAATCGGGGATGCTCTTGTCCAGCTGGGACAGAAAGAACTGCTTATTGACTGCCAGGGGAACTGGGGAAATATTCATACCGGTGATGATGCAGCTGCACCACGATATATTGAGGCACGTCTTTCAAAATTTGCACTTGAAGTTGCTTTCAATCCTAAAACCACAACCTGGAAACTTACCTATGATGGGAGGAACAAGGAACCATTTGTCCTTCCCGTAAAATTTCCTTTACTTCTGACCATGGGGACTGAAGGTATTGCCGTTGGACTGGCATCCAAGATACTTCCTCATAATTTCAATGAAATAATAGATGCATCAATAAGTTATTTACAACATAAATCTTTCGAGCTTTTACCGGATTTCCCAACCGGAGGATATGCTGATTTCTCGAGATATAATGACGGTTTAAGGGGTGGCCTTATTAAAATAAGGGCGAAAATAGAGAAACTGGATAAAAAAAGTCTGGTGATCAAAGAGATCCCTTTTGGAAAAACCACCTCCGGTGTAATAGATACCATTCTTAAAGCCAATGAAAAAGGGAAAATAAAGATCAGGAAAATTGATGATAATACGGCAGAGAATGTTGAGATCATGGTACACCTTGCACCCGGGGTATCTCCTGATAAAACAATTGACGCATTATTTGCATTTACCGACTGCGAAGTTACAATATCTCCCAATTGTTGTGTAATTGATAAGGATAAACCAAGGTTCATGGGTGTCAGTGAAATACTGAAAATAAATACTGATAACACATTGAACCTTCTCAGACGTGAACTTGAAATACGAAAGTCTGAACTTGAAGAACAATGGCATTTCTCCTCCCTTGAGAAGATTTTTATTGAGAAACGTATTTACCGGGATATTGAGGAGTGTGAAACCTGGGAAGAGATTGTCAGAGCCATCAGTAAAGGCTTGAATCCTTATAAAAATTATTTCAAAAGAGAGATAGCTATTGAAGATATTACCAGGCTAACAGAAATAAGGATTAAAAGAATTTCAAAATTTGATTCAAGGAAAGCGGATGAATTTATTGACGGGTTGCTGCTGGAGATTGAAGAAGTTAAAAACCACCTGGAAAATATTGTGGATTTCACCATTAATTACTTCAGGCAGATTAAAAAGAAATATGGGAAAAGATGGAAAAGAAAAACTGAAATACGGAATTTCGAGTCTATTGAAGCCACCAATGTCGTTGTGGCCAATGAAAAACTCTATGTAAACCGGGAAGAAGGCTTTTTTGGAACAGGACTTAAAAAGGATGAGTATGTATGTGAATGCTCTGATATCGATGAAATAATTGCTTTCAAGCGTGATGGCAGCTTTATTGTAACTAAAGTGGCGGAAAAGGTATTTGTGGGGAAAGATATTGTACATATTGGAGTTTATAAGAGGAATGATTTACGTACGATTTACAATGTAATTTATCTGGATGGAAAAACCGGTAATACCATGTGGAAAAGGGCTCCGGTAACCGGGATAACGCGGGATAAGGAATACAATTTTATTAAGGAACATAAAAACTCACGAATTCTTTATTTAAGCCGGAATCCAAATGGCGAAGCTGAGGTTGTAAAAATATATCTTAAATCCAAGCCCAGGTTAAGAAATCTGATTTTTGAGATGGATTTCAGTGAACTTGATATCAAAGGGAAAGCTGCTATTGGTAATATTCTTACAAAACATGCTGTTCATAAGATAGTTATGAAAGAAAGAGGGATTTCAACCCTTGGCGGGCGAAAAATATGGTGGGATGAAGATGTTTTACGCCTTAACGCTGAAGGAAGAGGGAAATTCCTTGGGGAATTCATTGGTGATGACCGTATCCTTGTTATTACAAGGGCTGGTTATTACAGGATCTCAAACTTTGATCTTTCAAATCACTATGAAGATGATGTTTTCATCGTTGAAAAGTTTCGTCCTGATAAAGTTTTTTCAGCCGTATATTTTGATGCAGAACAGAAATATCATTATATTAAAAGGTTCAGATTTGAGGATTCTGAGAAATTACAGGGTTTTATTGGGGATAATACTGATTCAAAACTTATCAGGCTCACTGAAGTTGAATATCCGAGGTTTGAGGTCCGTTTTGGGGGGAAAAATAAATCCAGGCAGCCTGAAATAATTGAAGTTGCTGATTTTATCGGGATTAAAAGTTTTAAAGCAAAGGGTAAGCGATTGTCAAATTATGAAGTAAGTTTAATTAATGAACTTGAACCCATAAATAAACCACCTGAACCCGGAATTGCTGCAGAGGAGCCGGATATACCAGATTCCGGACCAGATCCTAAAGATCTCCAGATGACACTTGATCTCTGATAATTATTGCAGACATTGAAAATATTTCTTATTGGATTTATGGGAGCCGGTAAAAGTACTGTAGGCAGAAAACTTGCGGGAAGAATGAATTTTCGTTTTCTTGATACGGATACTTTAATTGAGAAAAAAGAAAGAAAATCAATCACTGAAATTTTCAAGGACCATGGTGAAGATCATTTCAGGATCATCGAGCGTGAAATAATACAGTCATTGATCGGTCATGATGATAATCTTGTAATATCAACAGGTGGAGGAACACCATGTTACGATGACAACATGGAGTTAATGAATTCTTCAGGGATTACAATTTATCTTAAACTTGATCCTCCTGTTCTGTTTCGCCGGCTCATACATTCCCGCGGGAGGGTGCGCCCTTTGATTCATGATAAATCACCCGGGGAATTAATGGAATAT
>Ga0068714_10006315_pt1 | contig 12128 bp, 10 predicted proteins | sample MTBNYHSulfiMetaG_FD_62988 | JGI IMG/M metagenome (GOLD analysis project Ga0068714, IMG submission 62988) | Enrichment culture microbial communities from rom New York Harbor, USA that are MTBE-degrading - MTBE-NYH (New York Harbor Sulfidogenic)... | ecosystem: Environmental > Aquatic > Marine >... | reverse complement strand
ATTAAATATAAAGGAGAGGATTATGGAATATATGCTTCAAGTTTTAGCGCAGGAGTAAACTTGGGAATAGGTATGGCAAAAATAAAAATACTTGCCAATCCTGAAACCTTTAGCATGGACCATTTAGTGAATGCTGGCTATCAAGCAGATTTTGGCGGAAGTTATATTTCCCACTCACGTAGCTCCTCAGATAATTATTATCAGGATTTCGAAATTAGAATTACGGGATTAGGATATAGTTATCCCTTTGTTACATATTCATTAACTCCATTTGGAAAAGTTGGAATTGTTGAGCCGGGACCTGGACCAACAATGACTGATCTTTACAGAACTCGACCAGGTGGTTATTAAGATATAAATTTTGTTTTTCATTTAATGCTATGAAAATAATACTCTTGACAATCATTTTCTTGTCGTCAGCAATATTTTTTATTTTTTTTGAAATTAAACTGAGATCATTTTTAAATGCTTCAATATCCTTTGCAAGGATATTAGCAATAAATCCCAAAAGAATATTAATATTTTGGCGAGCTATAAAACTAATTAGAAGCGAAAAAGATAGAATCATCAGAAAGCGAGTATTCTTTTATGTCATTGGATATGCTGCAAGTTTTATGTCTTTGGTATCGACGTTTATTTTGATTGTTTCAAGTGATTGGAGGTTATAGTGTCATCAAAAGCAATATTACAGTTATTTGAAAATTTGAACAGCCGCAGGAGGAGGGGGTGATCCCGAAAGGAAGCCAATAATTTCAAATCCTTATGGTTGGGAAGGCTATAATAGCTTGCAAAACCTGCGGATGCGTATTGAGAATTTAGATGATAATTTAAAATATGGAAAGCAAAGGAGTGAGAGGAGAAAAACTGGACAGCCACCAAAGCTTATTAAAGCAATATTAAGTCCAATAGTAGCTTTACCAAATGCTGTTGTTACAGTATATAGTGGTGAAGATATGTATGGAAATGAGGTTAGTGGTGCCCAACGTTGGATTGATGCACCAATCTCTGCTGCACTCTTTTTATTTCCTACTCAAATCACAACATATCTTGAAATCCCTGAAGGCTCAGTTTATATCATTGATCCCCTTATAAATAAATCCTTAGAATAATGAGCATTGAATTCCAACTAATAAGAATTTCTAAACACAGAAAAAGAAACCGGACAGTATTGTTTTTTAGTATTCCAGTACTTATAGTATTACAATTTGTACTACACGAATCAGGGTTTACTATTTTAGGTTGGATTACGACATCAGCATTAGGTCTGGTGTTAATAATAAGCTTTATTGTTATCAGAGTTTACAGCAAATATGAGGTTATTGGAAATCTTATACTGGATGAATCATCAATTATCATATTTGGTAAGAAGTACAACCTGGAACAAATTGAAAATATAACTGTAAAGTATAAAAGTTATAAAGGAGAACCTTCAAAGATAACTTTGATGGGCTATTATGAAGGTGAAGATAACCTTATTGATTTACTGATAAAAAACGAGGAAGGATATTCTCAATATTTCAGGTCTAAATTAAAAAATGATTTCAAACTTATAGAGCAATACTTAAATAAATATGCAACAGCAGGGATTAAAGTAAATTTGATAGAATCAAAATAATATGAGATTGAGAAACAAGGCTTCCCCAGGGAGGAGGGGATAAACCAGGATTTGATATTGACAAAGCTGTAGATCATCTAAATTCAAATGCACATAGTTCATCTCAGGAAGCATGCTCAAGGTATGTTCAAAACGCTTTAGTAGCTGGAGGCATTAAGGCTAACAATCCTGTACAGCGAGGTGGAGCTTATGGACCATTATTGAAAAATTGGGGGTTTACAATGATAACTACTACTCTTAATAATTACACCCCTCTTAAAGGGGATATAGGTGTAATTCAAGGTTATCTTGGCGGAACAACATGTAGCAGTTGCGGTTGTCCATGTGGCCATATTCAAATGTATAATGGAAGTCAATGGGTATCTGATTTTTTCCAAAGCACAAATCGTCCATTTTATCCAGGTCCCGCATATCAACAAAATGCACCCGCTTTTGAAATTTACCGTTGGCAATAATAAGCTGTAAAATTTTTATGACATGGAAAAAAATATATTGACTTTAATTACTGTCACCGTAATATGTATTTTTAGCAGTTGTGTTCGTGCACAAAATGACCAAAAGACAGAGAAGCAAACTGCAAATTTTGAAGTTACCGATATTCAAAAGGATACGGAAGAGATACAAAAATTAATACAACGAGTTCTTAGTTGGAGCGAATCGAAAGAATCAGTAGATCTATTGCCAATTTTAGCGGACAGCAAAGACAGTGTTTATGTTGGCTTTGATATGGATAAGCTCAAAGAAAACCTGAACAAGCTTAAAGAGACCAGTTTTTTTTCCTCTGAGTTTATAGAAAACTATAACCAGATTATTCTCACTCTTGATAGAAAATTAAAAAACAAGGAATACATTGAATGGTTAGTTGGAGACCTGCCTCCTTTCAAATTTGCCAATGATTGTAATCCTTGGTGGAACGGTCAAGAATACTTTTCACTTCAATTAGATATAGTTGAGAAAATCAATTTAAGTAAAGACGAAGGAGAATTCTACTTTAAGTGTGGAAGCATGGGAAATGATTGCTCAGGATTAGAAGGATATAAAACAAGATTCAGGGTTGTAAAAAGGGAGAATAAATGGAAAATTTCTTACATGCAAGGATTTGATTATTTGGAAAGTACAAAAAAAGATGGAGAGATTTAACAATTTAAAAACAACTAACTGACAAGGCTATGCTTAGTGCTAAATGAAAAGAGGAGCCCGGTTCTGAAAAGTTCCGGGCTTCTTTATTATAATCCAGCAACATTTTTCTGAAAGAAGTCTTTAAACTTCTTTTTTATAGCATGGTGACAGTAGTCTTGAAAATCACTGTACGGTAATCATCGTACGGTTTTTTGAACATGATCATTACCAGAACGGATATCTGCAGGAGATCAAACGGGGGGATAATTCAGCTTCGATCTGGAAGCTGGATGATGTGAATGCCCTGGGACAGATCACCGAAGAAACCTTTGGTAACGGACTGGAGAGTGAATGAACCTATGATGAAAATGGTTATCTTAAAACAATAATTACCGGACCCGATGGAAATGTACAGGATCTTGAGTATATTTATGACTCAACACTAATGCAACAGAGGATTGATCACCGGCATAGCTCCATAACTGAAACTTTTAAATATGATAACTTGAGAAGGATTACAATGTCAATAATAAATGGAGATACTGCCTTTGCTGTTGATTACCAGGATAACGGAAATATAGACTCAAAATCCGATCTTGGTGATTATTATTACAATGGTTCACACCCTCATGCAGTGGAGAGTGTTGACTGTTATGATTCGATACAGTACGCCATTCAGGATGTAAGCTACACCTCCTTCAACATCGCCAACCAGGTAACCCAGGGAGATTCAACCCTGGTGTTTACCTATGGGCCAGATTATGCAAGGAAGAAAACGGTAACCACCATTGCAGGAACAGTGATCACCAGGTATTATTCGTGGAATTATGAGAAGATAGTTGCTTCCTCCTCAACAAAAGAACTGCACTATATTACGGCATATGGAAGGATGGTTGCGATAGCTCAGAAAAGCGGTGGTACAACCACCATGTATTATGTACATACCGATCACCTGGGATCGGTGAATTGTATTACCAATTCAAACGACAGTATAGTCCAGGAAACCAGTTTCATGGCGTGTTCAGTGAAACACGGTTTTTGCGAGGCACGAGCGAAAACCGATGTTGAACTAATCCCCCCGCTACCGCACGAGTCCTCTCGTGTGGTAAGAAGTAAAGCAAGTTCAATTCAGCTAATTGTATCTTGTTATATACTTTGATTTGTAATAATCTTTACATTTGTTTTATGAGCCGAAACTATTAATTCCATAATCCGGAAGGAGTATTATGGTTGAAAATGTGTATTGGAAGGTATTGTAGTTGTTAAATAGGGGGGTGTCCAAAAAGTAAAAAAATTAAATAGTCTGCTTAATATAAAACGAAAATCACAAAACAATGAATATTAATGGTTTAACAAAGACGAAAAATGTGATTCTCATATTAATTTTTTGTTTACTTGCAGGTTGTGGGCCTGATATAAAGACGCCCGATTACAAAGACCCGTCACTTCTGGTTGAGAAACGCGTGAAAGATCTGTTATCGCGGATGACACTTGAAGAAAAAATACAACAGCTGATTACGATCCATCCGGGGAAACCTGTTTTGAATGAAACGATCTTGGATAATCCGGAGAAAATGGAAGAGTTGTTTAAAAACGGGGTGGGAATGGTTAACCCTGATTTCGGGCTTAGTAATGAAGAAATAATGCAGATGCGTCTTAAATTGCAGGACTATCTGATCAGCGAGACACGCCTGGGCATTCCTGTTATATTTATTGATGAAGGACATCACGGTTTATTTATCAGGGGCACCAATGTATACCCGCAAACCCTGGGGCTATCTGCATCGTGGGATATATCGTTGATCGAGGAGATCTATGGTTATATAGCAAAAGAAGGAAATGCCAGGGGTACGAGATTGTTTTTATCCCCGGTTGTTGACTTGGCCCGTGAACCAAGATGGGGTCGCATTGGTGAAACACTGGGTGAAGACCCGTACCTGACCGGCGTGCTGGGAGCGGCTATAGTAAGAGGTTTCCAGGGAAGCAGTGACGGCACTGTTGCCAAAGGATATGTGGGCGCTACATTGAAACATTTTGCTGCCTATGGCCAGTCGGAGGGGGGTATTAACCAGGCTCCGGCTAATTATTCCGAGAGAGATTTGAGGAGTACCCACCTTGAAACTTTCCGCAGTATCATTGAAAATGTAAAACCTGCATGTGTGATGGCCTCATACAATGAAATAGACGGTGTGCCTTCTCATGCCAACAAGTGGTTGCTTACAGACGTGCTTCGTCATGAGTGGGGATTTGACGGGGTTGTGGTTTCGGATTGGTACGGCATAGATCAGCTATGGAAAAAACATTTCATTGCTGAAGATATAAAGGAAGCATGCCTGCAAGCTTTCAGGGCCGGGGTTACCACCGACCTGCCATACGGAATCAATTATGCTTGCCTGGCGGAACTTGTAAAAGAAAACAAGGTCTCCATGGCAGAGTTGGATGCAGCCGTGTCGGCAGTTCTGAAATTGAAGTTTGTAACCGGGCTGTTTGATGAGTTCAGTATTGATACGGCAAAAATCAACGCCATTGCACATGATCCATACCTCAGGACATTAAGCAGGAAAGCCGCTGAAGAATCAATGGTCTTACTTAAAAACGATAACAATACCCTGCCGATCAAACCAGGTCAGTACAGAAAAATTGCAGTGATCGGTCCTTGTGCGGCATATAACTACCTGGGTGATTACAGCGGTATACCTTTTAAAAATGTATCAATCCTTGAGGGAGTTAAGAATAAGGCCGGAAAGAACACGGAGATATTGTATTCCGTGGGTTGCAGGCTTACTGAAAATGGAGACAGTATCAGCATGAACAATTTCCAGTATACTGACAAGGTCATATTTCCTGATAAAGAGGAGAACCTTAAGCTAGTTGCCAGGGCGGTTGAGGTAGCCGGAATGGCTGATTTTATTATTCTGGCCATCGGTGAAAATGAGCAATTATGCAGGGAAGCATGGGCAAATCACTTTGGTGATAATTGTACACTCGACCTGTTAAGTGAACAGAACGAGCTGGTTCAGGCGATCGCAGCTCTCAAAAAGCCTATGGTAGTTTATCTGATGCATGCCCGTCAGCTTTCGGTAAACTGGATTGCTGAAAATGTACCTGCAATTATTGACGGAACATACATGGGGCAGGAGACAGGCAATGCATTTGCCAGTATACTTTTTGGAGAAGTGAGCCCCTCGGCCAAGCTTACCGTGTCATGGCCGAAATCTGTCGGTCAGTTACCTGTTTTTTACAATCATAAACCAGGTGCCCGGTATTTTGAATACCTGTCGGAAGATACGAAGACCCTGTTTGTATTCGGGCATGGACTAAGCTATACCCAGTTTGATTATTCCAACATCCAATTATCAGATACGGTCATGAACCAGGTAGGAATGATAACAGCCCGGGTCGATATTACAAACAGCGGTGAAATGAAGGCCGACGAAATTGTCCAGTTATATATTCATGACCTGGTAAGTTCGGTAACCCGGCCTGTAAAAGAATTGAAGGATTTTGCGAGGATCACTCTTGAACCGGGTGAAACCAGAACGGTTTCATTCAGGATAGATGTTTCCAAATTAAAATTCTGGAATGCCGATATGAAATATGTTGCCGAACCCGGCGATTTCGAGGTCATGATAGGCCGATCATCAGAGGATTACATGAAAGTCTCGTTTGCTTTAATTGATTAAATCTAATTACCCGTAGAAGATGATTCACCGGGTAACAAATTTACTGGTACCTGTATACCTGAATGTGATATGACTTCTGCAAGCTGGAATGTGGAGAGTGTCAGTATATGAAAAAGTTGTCAGAAGCAATTCCAACATCAAATCTGCCTGAAGAAAAACTGCTCGGTTCATCATTGATAAGTGCCTGAAATTCAAATACTCCTGATAATATTATTTCAAATGCCTGTTTGTCAACAATGAGATTTTGAGCTCTCTTGAAATGTAATGTTCCATTTAATACGGTTACATCATAATTTAAGGATTCCACCATAAAATTAACTTTACATAAGGGATCCGTAAGATCAATTATTATATCATTCAGTTCCATGAGATCTGCCAGACATGACGGTTCAAAACCATAAAGATCAAAACTTATTTTAATAGGATTATCTTCCTGGGGATAATAAGAATACCTGGATCCTCCTATATGTCCATTTAAGGAAAAGGTTGTTATACCTCCGGTGTTTATCACTTTTGCAGGAACAGTAAAATCGGTATTGACCAGAGGTGCCCTGTCGTAAAGTACACCAAAAGTATTATAACCCCATTCTGTGTATACCGGGAGACTGGGATACTCTGTATCTGCAATAAAAATAGATCGGTTAAGTTCATAATCATTACTGCAGGAGACCAGGATGATCAACAGGATTATACTTGATTTTAAAATTTGCATTTTCATTGTTCATTGTTATTACCTGGTGTTCAAATTTTAATCCTATGTAGTTCAGCATCATCAGGGCTCTTATCTGGTCGGAATAATAGTCAAAATTTTGATCACTCACAGTCCTGATATATTCCTTATCAGGAGCCGCACATCCAATCCCGTCTATCCCGGCTTCCAGGATAAGCAAGTTTGGTGGTTTTTCCTGAGCATTGATAGAAAAAGTTAAAAAAGAAAAGAATATGAATGGCAGAAAAGATCTTGTTCTCATAATACCTGAAGAAAGATAAGAATTGAAGTTGTTTGTTGTTGTTTCAGTAGTAACGTAATAGGGATTGATATTCATATAATTGTAATAAAGATAATTATGCGGATGCACATTTATCATGTCCGGAATATTTTTTAGAAAATACATAATCAGCATGTTAAGGCTGAGAGTAATCATTACAAAGCTCGGTTTCTTGCTCCACTACCAATGACAACTATTTCTACCATAAATCAAGCAAATAATTCAAGTAAGTCTCTCAGTTGCCGTCGGTTTAAACCGACGGCAACTGAGAGACAAAAAATATCATTCCAAACGGATCCGCCAAGGGACGGAGAAGTGAGTGAAGCGAGGAATCTCATTTTATGTTCAGCAAATTACCTGGTTAATAGTAAAAAAAAATTAAAAATAAATCAAATCTTTTATCTTGTAAAAACAGTCCTTAAAGTATTTTCTCATAGATAATTTGAGGGCGGTTAACAACCGAGAAATACATATCCAAACAGGGTATCAAAAAAAAATTCAATAAAACAGAACAATTTTTAATTTTTTACGTTACAATATTAAAATAGAAATTCTTTGGCATTGAATTTGTATATTATTAGGTGAGTAGTTTGGTTAGTTTTTTCATAAATTGTTTTAGGGTTAGTTAATTAAAGTGTCATCTGTTTTTCAGATGACACTTTTTTTTAATATCTGCTTATCTTATTGTTCTCAATTTCTATCTTTGCTGCTTGAATTTACTCCTCCCGGCTTATGAGAAAAATTGAAGAAATTCTGATAAATGCTCTGCAGAAAGGCATAAAGGATATATACAGCCAGGAAATTGACAGGCAGATCATCCAGGTTCAGAAAACAAAAAAAGAGTATCAGGGGGATTTTACCATTGTTGTTTTTCCGCTTGTGAAATATTCCGGTGAATCGGCGGAAGTAACTGCAGGTAAACTAGGCCGGTACCTTGTTAACTCGTTAGTTGAGATATCTTCATTTAACGTGATAAAAGGTTTTTTAAACCTGGAAATAAGCAAAGATTTCTGGCTTGCTTTTCTCGATAATGTATTGAAGGATGATTCATACGGGACTTTTCCTGCTCAGAAAAATGAAGGGTTGGTCATGGTTGAATATTCATCTCCCAACACCAATAAACCGCTTCACCTTGGACATATACGCAACAATCTGCTGGGATTTAGCATTTCGCGTATCATTGAAGCCAACGGAGAAAAGGTCATAAAAGTCAACCTTGTCAATGATCGGGGTATCCATATTTGTAAATCCATGCTTGCGTACCAGCGTTGGGGACATGGGGAAACACCTCAATCCTCAGGCATCAAAGGGGATCACCTGGTAGGGAAATATTACGTGAAATTCGAGGATGAATACAAAAAGGAAATAGAACAACTTACTGCAAAAGGACTTACCGGTGAAGAAGCCGAAAAGCAATCATCTATTATGGGGGCAGCACGTCAGATGCTTATCGGATGGGAAAATGGAGATAAAGAAATTATCGATCTCTGGAAAAAAATGAACGGTTGGGTGTATGAGGGATTTAATGAGACATACGAAAAGCTGGGAGTTCAGTTTGACAGGATCTACTATGAGTCCAACACCTACAGCCTGGGAAAACAAATTGTGAATGAAGGACTTGAAAATAACCGCTTGTATAAGAAAGAGGACGGATCAGTCTGGATTGATCTGACAGAAGAAGGATTGGATCATAAACTTCTGATCAGGTCGGACGGAACATCCGTTTATATCACGCAGGACATAGGTACTGCTCATCAGAGATTCACTGAATATGACATCAGGAAACATATTTATGTGGTTGGTAATGAACAAAATTATCACTTCCAGGTCCTGGGACATATTTTACATAAACTCGGATATGACTGGTATGACCGTATTTATCATCTCTCATATGGTATGGTGGAACTTCCTGAAGGAAAGATGAAATCACGCGAGGGAAAGGTTGTGGATGCCGATGATCTTATTAAGGAAATGATTTCCACAGCCCGGCTGATGTCGGAAGAGCTGGGAAAACTGGGAGACTACAACCAGGCTGAGAAGAAAAGGATCTATTCATATATTGGACTTGCGGCCCTAAAGTACTTCATCCTGAAAGTGGATCCCAGGAAAAACATGATGTTCGATCCTGTCGAATCGATCGATTTTAACGGGAATACAGGGCCATTCATCCAGTATTCGTATACCCGTATACAGTCCGTCCTCAGGAAAGCCGCAGAAAATAACACCTCCAAAAATAATGATGGTGCTGAACTGAATGAAAAGGAGATATCCCTGATAAAGATCATTTATGAGTATCCGGAAGTGGTCAGGGCTGCAGGGGAGAATCTTAACCCGGCTCTGATCGCTAACTATTTATACGAACTGGCAAAGGAATTCAACCAGTTTTATCATGATTATTCTATTCTCAGTGCTGAGACGGACAGCCAGAGAGGAACCAGGTTGAAGCTGTCAGAGATAGTCAGTATCATAATCAGGAAAGGAATGTGCCTCCTGGGAATTGATGTTCCCGAAAAAATGTGATCAGGGATAGATTTCTTTTCTGGCTGCCAGTAGGGTATTTTTCAGGAGCGATACTCTGGTCATCGGACCGACACCTCCGGGAACAGGTGTAATAAAACTGCATTTTGGCGCAACTTCGTCGAATTTGACATCCCCCGACAGCTTATATCCGGATTTGGTTTCATCCGATTTTATACGTGTTGTACCCACATCAATCACCACAGCTCCTTCTTTCACCATATCAGCTTTTACAAATCCCGGGCTTCCGATGGCTGCAATAATGATATCTGCCATGTTCAGTATTTCTTTTATATTCGGGGTCCGGCTGTGGCAAACGGTTACCGTGCAGTTACCCGGACTGGCTTTCCGCGACAGAAGAACACTTACAGGCCTGCCTACAATATTGCTTCTCCCGATAACGGCACAGTACTTTCCTGATGTTTCAATATTATAGCGGGATATAAGTTCCATAATACCTTGCGGTGTGGCAGAGATAAATGACGGGAGCCCGATCATCATTCTACCCAGGTTAACCGGATGAAAGCCATCCACATCTTTGCTGGGTGAGATGGATTGAATTACTTCATTCTCGGAGATATGATCCGGAAGCGGCAATTGGACGATAAATCCGTCAATTTCAGTATCATGGTTCAAAGCTTCAATTTTTTCAAGCAGGACCTTCCCGGATACGTCGTCCTCGTATCGGATCAGGGTTGATTTGAAACCGACTTCTTCACAATCCTTGACCTTGTGAGCGACATAAGTTTCGCTGCCACCATCATGTCCGACAAGAATGGCAGCCAGATGGGGTGGCCGTTTGCCGTCTCCCACCATCGAAGATACGGTTTCAGCTATTTCTTTTTTGATGGTTTGAGCTATCAGTTTTCCGTCAATGATTTGCATCTGGTATAGTTGATATTTTATTAATATTATTTTCTGAATGCCGGATTACCCATCATACGGGAAAGGTTTTTGCCTCCACCTGCCATTTTCATCATCCTCCGGGTCTCTTCAAATTGCTTGATCAGGCGGTTAACTTCCTGTATGCTCGTTCCGCTCCCGTCAGCGATACGTTTTCTCCTGCTTCCATTCAGAATGACAGGATTTTCACGCTCACCGGGTGTCATCGAATGTATGATGGCAACAATTCCTTTGAATGCATCATCATCAATATCCATATTTTTTATGGCTTTTCCGACTCCCGGTATCATCCCTGCCAGTTCCTTGATGTTTCCCATCTTCTTGATCTGATTTATCTGGCTGAGGAAATCATTGAAATTGAATGTATTTTTTGCTATTTTTTTCTGCAATTTCCTGGCTTCCTCCACATTGAACTGTTCCTGTGCCCTCTCAACCAATGAGACAATATCACCCATGCCGAGGATCCTGTCAGCCATTCTTTCGGGATGGAAAACATCCAGGGTGTCAAGTTTTTCTCCTGTACTGATGAATTTGATGGGTTTGTCAACTACCGAACGAATGGAAAGAGCTGCACCACCACGCGTATCTCCATCCAGTTTGGTAAGGACGACCCCATCGAAGTTCAGCCTTTCATTGAATTCCTTTGCCGTATTTACCGCATCCTGCCCCGTCATGGAGTCAACAACAAAGAGAATCTCCCCTGGTTCAACCGCAGATTTTATAGCCGCAATTTCCTTCATCATCAGTTCATCTATTGCAAGACGTCCTGCCGTATCAATGATAAGAAGATTGTGACCATTATTCTTCGCATGCCTGATGGCAGCTTTTGCAATTTTAACAGGATCCAGATTACCCTCCTCTGTATAAACGGGTACTTCTGCCTGCTGTCCGATTATTTTGAGCTGTTCAATGGCCGCAGGGCGATAAATATCACAGGCAATCAGAATGGGATTCCTTCCCTTCTTCGATTTCAGGTATTTTGCAAGTTTTCCGGCAAATGTTGTCTTTCCTGAACCCTGGAGACCTGCAATGAGAATGATCGAAGGACTTCCTTTCAGATTGACCTCTGAACTTGTCTGTCCCATCAGAAGAGCTAACTCATCATGCACGATCTTAATCATCATCTGGCTGGGATTAACGGCCGTCAGCACATTCCTGCCCAGGGCTTTTTCTTTTACCGAATCAGTGAATGATTTAGCGATCTTGTAATTCACGTCAGCATCAAGCAAAGCTCTCCTTACCTCCTTCAGGGTCTCTGCCACATTGATCTCAGTGATCCTGCCCTGACCTTTGAGGAGCTTA
>Ga0068714_10006314_pt1 | contig 12131 bp, 11 predicted proteins | sample MTBNYHSulfiMetaG_FD_62988 | JGI IMG/M metagenome (GOLD analysis project Ga0068714, IMG submission 62988) | Enrichment culture microbial communities from rom New York Harbor, USA that are MTBE-degrading - MTBE-NYH (New York Harbor Sulfidogenic)... | ecosystem: Environmental > Aquatic > Marine >... | reverse complement strand
GTTTCAGAGGTTCACGTACCGGGAGCTGGCCGAGAGGACCGACCGGCTGGCCGGTGTTCTGTCCGGGATGTCTGTGGGCTGCGGAGATCGCGTTGTGGCCGTGATTCCGAGCTGGCACGAATTCGCCGTGATCTTCTTCGCCGTGGCCAAGGTCGGAGCGATTCTCGTCCCGCTGAATGTGCAGGCAAGCGAACATGACGTCGCCGCGCGCATCGAAGAAGTCCGGCCGAAGGCCGCGTTTGTGGCGCGGGAGGCCCTTCTGGCGTCAGTCCGCGCTAACGCCCCTGAGTGCCTGCTGGTCCCGGTGCGCTTCGAGGCGCAGGGATATCCTTCGATCGCCGAGATCCAGAGGGCGGGAGCCGCCGGTCACACCGTAGCGCCGAATTCCGGTTCCAATGGCGACACCGCAGTCATCTTGTTCACGTCGGGATCCACCGGACGGCCCAAGGGAGTGGAGCTCACCTGCGAGAACCTCTTCGTGTCTGCCGGAAACGTCGGACGCCGTATGGAATGCGGCGGGCAGGACACGTTCCTGGTCCCCATACCCTGCTGCCATCTCTTTGGGCTGGTCGCCGGACTGCTGTTGCCGTTTCTCCTGGGCGCGAGGGTTGTGTGGATGGAGAAGTACACTGCCCGTGAGGCGCTCGCGCTCATTGAGCGCGAGAGAGTGACGGTGCATCTCGGGGTGCCCACGGTATTCATGCGTGAACTTCAGGAATTCGGCCTTGGCGCCAACGATGTGAGCTCTCTCAGGACCGGGATCGCCGCAGGGGCAGTGTGCGACGAGGAGATGCTCCGCCAGACGCGCTCGGTCCTTCATTGCGATCTGATGGTGGCCTATGGCTTGACCGAAGCGGTCACTGTCGCCATGACCAGCCCCAGCGATGACATCGGCGTGCGTTCGCGGACCGTAGGCAGAGCCTTCGACGGCGTTGATATCAAGCTCGTCGACGATGACGGAAACCCGACCGGACCCGGGCAGGTCGGAGAGCTCTGCTGCAAGGGCTATGGCGTCATGAAGGGCTACTACGGACGGCCGGAGCAGACGCAGGCCGCGCTTAGCGACGAGGGATGGCTGCACACGGGTGACTTGGCCACAATCGATTCCTCCGGATACATCACGATCAAGGGCAGAAAGGACGACATGATCATCAGGGGCGGGCTCAACATCTACCCCGCTGAGATCGAGATGGTCTACCGCCTTCACCCGGCAGTCTCGGAGATCTGCGTCCTGGGAGTTCCTGATGATGTGCTAGGGCAAAGGACGTGCGCATTCGTGCACCTGAAAGACGGCATGGATGAGGCGGCCGAGTCGATGCGCGAGTACGCAATCGGCGCAATCGCGAAGTACAAGATCCCCGACCGTGTCCTTCTCGTGGAAGAGATGCCCAAGCTCGCCAACGGCAAGATCGACAGAATGGCGCTTCTTGATGTGCTTGCCAGTGACTGAGCGGGACATGTGTCTGAGGCGGTTGTTCCTCACGACTAGAGGACATTGTCAGCCACGGACGGTTGAATGCCCAGAGAACCAGATTCACACTAACGCCGCACGATCGAGCGAGAGAAGGCATGGCGTCCGTCTCCGTGCCGTGTGACGTTCCGAGTGTGTCGCGCTTCGGCTACCCAGACTGCAGATCGCGCCCGCCTGCATCGCGAATGGAGACAGGCCACCTTCGAGCTGGTTCGCGCTACACTAATGTCAACTGAGGTCTATGCTGCCGAGCGAAGGGCTGTCGAGGCGGCTGGGGCACTATCGAAGAGGTTATCCATGGAAGTCCATCCGCGCGTGCACCAGTTCAAGATCCCGATTGCTCAGAACCCGCTAGGCTTCGTCAACTCGTACTTGGTGAAGACGGACGAGGGCTGTCTCCTTGTCGACACCGGTTGGAATACCGATGAGGCGTTTGAGGCGCTCACGCAGCAGCTTGCCGAGGTGGGCGTCACGTACGGGGATCTGAAGTACATTTTCATCACGCACATCCATCCGGATCACTACGGACTCGTCGGACGACTGGAGAAGTACACGTCGGCTGGGCTGGTCATTCACGAGGTCGAGCGTTCGCTCTTGGATTCACGCTATGTGAACTATGAAGCTCTCTTGGAATCCACCGACCGGTGGCTTGAGATCAACGGTGTGCCATCGAGCACTCGACCCGTGCTGAAGCGGGCGTCCCTCGACATGCTAGGGCTTGTTGAGGTCGCTCTGCCGGACCGGGTGGTCCGTGGCGGTGAGCATCTTGTGCTTGGGGATTTTGACCTCGAAGTCGTTTGGACTCCCGGCCACTCGCCCGGACACGTATGTCTCTTTGATCACCGCTGGAAGATCCTATTCTCCGGCGACCATGTTCTGCCCAGGATCACCCCCAATGTGGGCATGAACAGCCAGACGATATCCAATCCGCTTGTGGACTATCTGAACTCGCTGGAGCAGATCGCGGAGCTGAAAGTCAGTCTCGTTCTGCCCGGACACGGAGAGCCGTTTGCTGACCTGTCAGGAAGGCTCGGCGAGATCCGCGAGCATCACGAAGGTCGGCTGCGCGAGCTTCTTGCGATCTGCGCAGGAGAGCCAAAGACGGCCTACGAAATCGCAAAGGACGCGACGTGGTACGTTCGCTGGGAGCAGCTGCCGTCCTATAGCAAGCGCATGGCGGTGACGGAGACACTCTCACATCTGGAGCTGCTCCTTGCGAGGCGTTCACTTGTGAAGACGATACGCAAGGGTGTCTTTTGGTACTCGGTTCTCCCCTAGACATCGGCAGCGGGGCAACGCCCGACGATGATCAGCCGCGCACGGAGTGAGCTTCGGTGAACCGTGCCTACTTCAAAGCGGTCTCCTCTCTTCGAGGAAACCCGAACAGTCACGCCGGTACCAAGATTCGGGGATGGCCCGGTCAAGTACTCTGTGGCGATCCATCGCCAAGGAGGAAGCCGCTCCATCGTTGCGAGGATGCACGCGCGCCTCAGCCAGCCATGCGCACAACCGCTCAGTTGCTGCTGTCGTACTGCGGCAATCAGGACTTGCTTCCATAATCGTCGTTTCAGAGCCTGGGCTATGCGCACGGTCCCTTTCCTGAGCACGGCGCAACCTCACGAAACTCGCGTTCGGGGATTCCCCAGGAGGAGATGCTGCTATCGGCGTCCGCGCTCTCCCGCAGGATGCACGTTACGTCCTCGGCGAGGTAGTTGCCGGTGCGCTGCCAGGCCTTGGCGCGGCAGCCCCGGCAGATGCGGCTGTAGCGGCACCCGGCATCCGAGCAGACGCCCTCGGACTCCTGGCGGCCGATTTCGGTCAGGGCGAGCACGGCGTCGGAAAGCGACATCTCGCGGATGGTGCCGATCGTCCAGTCCTGGGCGAACTGGCAGGGCATGATGCCACCCTCGGAGTTGATGTTCATGTGGCCGCGGCCCACCGGGCACGCGCTCATGATCTCGAGGCGCGCGAGGCCTTTGGAGAGGTCAATGCCGCGCTCGGCGAACTGCTCGGCGATGTAGGGGATTGCCGAGGGCAGCGCGCCGATGTCGTATTCGAGCGTCACCTTGGGGTCAAGCATGTCGGCCACGATGAAGCGGGCGAGCTCGCGCCACTGCTCCACGCTCACGCGGGCGTCGTCTTCGCCCTCGCTGCGGCCGGAGGTGATGAGGTCGCAGATGTAGACGAGGCCGCAGTCGAGGTCTTTGGCGAGCTGGATGATGTCAAAGATGTGCGGCCAGGTTTCGCGCGAAAGGGCGGTCTTGAGGACGACACCCACGCCCTCGGCGCGCAGGAGCCGGATCGCCGAAACCACGCGTGCGTGCGTGCCCGGGACGCCGACCATCGCGTCGTGGAACTCCGCGGGGCCGTACATCGAGGTGGCGATCCAACGGACGCCGTAGGCGGCGAGACGCTGTGCGGCCGCTTCGTCGATGAGCGTGCAGTTGGTGGAGATCGTGGGGCGGACGCCCTGGGCGTTCACCTCGGCAAGGATCTCCCAGAAGTTCGGGCGCATCATCGGCTCGCCGCCCGAAAGGAAGACGACCGGCACACCGGCCTCGCCCATGCGGCGGACGAGGTCGATCGTCTCGTCGTCGGAGAGCTGGTCCGGGAGCGCGTGGGCATCCGCGGCCATATAGCAGTGGTTGCACAGGAGGTTGCAGCGGTTCGTGATGTTCCAGATGATGTCGCTCGGGCGGCCGAGGCGCGCGGCCGTGAGCGCCTTGTCTTCAACCTCGGCGAGCGGGCCTTCAAAGAAGAGCGAGCGAACGTGTGCCATGCGTGGTGCCTCCGAGGGCGGTGTGCGCGGGTCCGGGCGGTGGATGGTGCGCCAGGGCAGGTGCGGGTGCGACCAACCCCGATAGGGTAGCACCGTGCAAGGGGCGCGCCAAACGGGGCGGCGGCGGGCTCCCCTGGCGAGCTCCCTAGTGGGCCCGGTACACATCCGCCCGGTGGTCGATCCTAACGACGTGCACGATGCGCTCATTCTCGATGTCGTAGAGCACCCGGTACGCTCCGCGTCGGGCCGAGTAGAGACCGGCGAGCTGGAGCGAGAGCGGCTTGCCGAGGCACCGTGGATTCTCCAGAAGCGGTCCTGTCACAAACTCGACGATCGCAGCTGCCGCAAACTCGGGCAGACGAGCGAGTGATCGTTCCGCTGATGCCGCGATGCGGAGTTCGTACGCTGACACGGCCTAGCCCTTCGGCAGGTACTTCGTGCGAAGCTCCGCAGCGGTGAGGTAAGCACCGCTCTCGATTTCCGCCTCGGCCGCGTGAATCTCCTCAAGTGCGCCGGGAGTGGCGAGGATCTCGAGCGTCTCCTCGATCGCCTCCAGGTCACCTGTGCTCACGATTACAGCGGCAGGCCGCCCGTGCCGCGTAATGACTACGCGCTCGTGCTGCGTCTCCACGAGATCAACGATCTCGGAAAGGTGCGCCTTGACATCTGCAAGTGATCTGGTCTCCATCATGACCAGAATTCTAGTCATAAAACGACGTAGATGCAAGGGGTGGGGCGGAATTGGGCGCCGGACAACGATGGGCGGCCCGAGGCCATTCGAGACGGCCTGGACGGTCGGCCGACCCTACTCCGCCGTCCTCCACCACCCGGTGAAGTCCCGCACGAAGAATTCGAGCTCCCCTCGGCCGAGCAGCTCGCCGAGATACCCCTTCACCGTTGTGACCGCGAGCCAGTAGGCGGCGGCGTTCTCGATGATGTCACGATCTCGCGCGACGAGCGCCACGGCCTGCTCGGTGGTGTGCGGCTCGCGAAGGCGGTCCAGGAGGAGCGCCTCAACGGCGTGCACCTGCGCGATGTGATGATCGATGCTCTCGAGGGCCTCCTCGCGGCGTACCGGCCGCCCATGCCCCGGCACGAGCCACTCGAATTCGATCTCGCGGACGCGCTCCAGCGAGCGGGCGACCATCCCGGGGTCGATCGCATACGGGATCGGGTGCTGCTCCCAGAGGTCGCGAAGATAGAGCGCGTCGCCGGTGAAGAACACGCCGTCGGCGGTCAGGAATCCGTGGTGGCCGAGCGTGTGGCCGGGGAGTGCGATTGCGGTGGCGCGGTCGTCGGCGAAGTCCTCCACGTAGGCGTCCACGCCGCACGGATCGCCCTTGAAGAGCTTCGTGACCATGCGGTCGTTGGGCTTGGCCCACGAGAACATCCCGCGCACGTTGATGTCCGGGTTCTCCACGAGCGACGCATCGTCGCGCGCCGCCCACACGCGCGCGCCCGCCGAGCGCAGCACGTGCCCCACCGCAAAGTGGTCCGCGTGCCCATGCGTGATCGCCAGCGTGTCCACCGAGAGGCCGACGTAGGGGTCCGCATCCTCCGGCGTGTCGATCGCAAGGCCGTTGACGAAGCCCGCGTTGGTGAGACCGGGCATCACGTACGTGTCGCCGATGATGTGCGTTGCGTGTGTGGGGTGCCGGGTCATCAGGTGAGTATAGTCGAGGCGATGGGCGTGCGGGGCGAACAGGGTGCGCGAAACAGGGTGCGCGAACAGGCCGCCGATCGAGATCGCACGGCAGGGAGTCTCGGGGCCACAGTGCGGGCCTTCAGTCTCGAAGGTCGGCACTGTGGCCCCGCAATTGTGCCATCGGGCGGGCGCGAGACTCAGTCCCCACAGCTCCCTGGGAGTCGACGCTGGCAGGCGAATCGACGGCGACAGCGCCGGTACTGTTGGAACAGACTACTGGCCGACGAAAGGCAGGACCGATGCCTTCATCTCGGTCAGGCCTCTCTCCGTCGCGATAGCCCGCAGCTCAGTCCAAGTGTCCACGTGTCTGATCTCGCGGGCAGGGCATACCTCGTCGCACTTGCCGCACATGATGCAGTTCCACATTCCTTCCTGAACCGCTTCGGCCACTCGGTCGCCCTGGTCATAGGGATCGTAGTGGCGCAGGGCGATCGCCACCATTCCGGCAGGCCCTATGTACTTGTCAGGCGCTGCATCAAGTGCAGGACAGATCGCATTGCAGCAACCGCATCGGCAGCACCACTCCATTGAGGCGAGTTTCGTATACACACCCTCGAAACTGACCGGAGCCGTGAACTCCTCGAGTGTGATGGGGGTGGATCGCACTCTTAGTTCAACGTCGGCGATTCTGTCATGCATCGGATGCTTGTCGACAACGAGATCACGGATGACCGGACGCCCCTTGAGGGGTTCTATCACATTGTCTTTATCCTGCAGCCCGGTGATGCACGCCATGCAGGGAACCCCGTTCAACATGACCGCGCACCGCCCGCAGACCCTCCCGCGGCAGGAGTAGTCGTACGCCAACGGCTCCAGATTCTCGCTGATGTACACGATGGCCTCAAGCACCGTCATGTGTTCGGTAACCGGGACTTCGTAGTCCTTCAAGTAGGGCTCGCCGTCTAGCGACGGGTCGTATTTCATCACTGATACTTTCACGGCTTCTCCTTGTGTGCGATTGAGTCAACTGGTGGTGATCTTCGTACTGCCTGCAGCCTTCTAGATCGTCACAACCGGGAGCTTCTCCAGAGTCATTATGCCTTCGACACTCTTCGCAGCGATGTTCACTCTCCAGTTCGCATCGTCCTGCTCTGGGAAGTCCACCCGGTAATGCGTATCACGGGACTCTTCGCGCAAGAGCGCCGATCTGGCCGCAGCCTCCGCCGTGGTGATGAGGTTGTAGTTCTCTATGGCCTGCTTCCAGTCAACGTTGAAGACGCGGGTCTTGTTCGAAACCAGCATGTTCGGTAGATCCTCGGTCTTGATTCGCTCCAGCTCAGCGATGCATGTGTTCAAACGATCGGCGTCGGTGCCGGGCTCGAAGGCAGCGTAGAATGCCTCCTGTATGGCGTGGCGCACCTTCGCTGGCGAAAGTCCGCCCTCAACTGCCCTCGTGCGAATCTCTTCGAGACGGCTGATCTCGTCTGCAGCAGCCTGCCAGTCGACCGCGTCGACCTGGGCGCTGCTCGAGTACTCAACGGCCTTCTTCGCAGCATAGGCTGCCACTACCCAACCCTGAACAATATGACCTTTGACTTGGCCATATGACCGGGTGCTGAAGAGCCCGGGGACTTGCGTCATGGCATTCTCGTCGAGGGTCGGACCTTGGCCGTGCTCAAAGGCCTCAAGCACCACGGGGACTTTGACCCCCGCTGCCCGAACGTCAATGCCGAGTTGATCCTTCCAGAGCTGTATGTTTCTCGCGTAGACCGGCCGGAGAGCGTGACGTTCGACCGATTCGTCACTGGTCAGGTCGATGAATACGCCCCCATGCTCGCCGCCTTTACCGGCCAGGATCGCCTCGCGAATCGGGCGCGAGATGTCGTATCCGACAAAGTCCCTCATGAAGAAGTTCCCGTCCTTGTCGCAGACGTACTTCATGTGGTTGCCGTCCGCGCCGATCCCGGAGTTGAAGCTACATCCAAGAGAGGCTGGGCTTACGCTGATGAGGTCTACCCCGAAGAACTCGGAGTTGATGAGCGAGCAACCGCGGCGATACGCGGCAGCATCAATATCTCCAGTGTTGTCCGGAGTGTTCATTGAGATTGGGTGCGTCCGCATCCACCCGTACATCTGGCAGTTGCCGCCGGTATTCGTGACGGTTGCGCTCGCGCGGAATATGCGGTAACGACCGGTCGGAACATGCATGCCCACCGCGCCGACGCACTCGCCGGCGGAAGTAACGAGCAGATCGGTGATCATGGTCTGATCGACCACCGAAATATCGGAGGACTTCAGTGTGTCTTGGATGTGCCGCGAGAAGCCACCCTGAATCATGTTCATGCCGGTGCCGGCCGCCATGAGGTTCTCCCATGTGCCGTCTTCGTTGCGGCTCCACGTGGTGCCGCCGTTTCGAACCCACCACATCCGCATGTCTAGTGCTTCTGGGGTGTTCCCGGTGAAGTCGAGCACGTTCTTGACCAGCTTCTGGTTGGCAAGCTGGTCATTCCAGATAGTCACGGTGTAATCGGGGTAGGGGAAGTCGAGCCAAGGGACCTCTTGGTCCCAGTTCATCCCCGTACCGCCAGAGAACTGGAATGGACCTTTGTCCACCATGACGACGGTCGCGCCCATCGAGCTGGCCTGGAACGCCGCGCTCATACCTGCGAAGCCCGTTCCGATGACTAGAACGTCAGCATCGTAGACGTCGTACTCAATCCCCGCGGCGCCCGTACTGCTGCTATCCGATTCCGTTCCAGGTGCGCACCCACCCAGCCCGAGACCTGTGCCGGCCAGCGCAGCCGTGCCGAGAAGGAATCCCCCTCCCTTCAGAAACGCTCGTCGGGAGAGGCCTCCTTGCTCAAGCCGTTCCCGAAGGCTATCGTCTTTCGTGCCAGACATAACGACCCTCTCCTTCCGTACACCGGATGTCGTGCGGCCCTTCCTCCGGCCGCCTCCTACCCAGGGAGCTTCTCGCGAATCTCAAGGGAGGCCAATTGGCAGAGTCGGCTCAGTGTCAATTGGCGATGTACAATATCGTTTCAGGGTCCATCATTGTTTCTCAGTTCCGACCTGCGATCGCTTAGCCAGGATGCCCGCAACAGAGCGCTGGAGCCGACAATGTCAATTACCGCCCCGTTCTTGCCGTCGGATTTCGAGATGAAGATGCGCATAGCCGCCGCAATCGATGCCCCCATAGATCAGCTCTCGGTCCTGGATATCTGCAAGAAGGCCGAGATTTCGCGTCAGACCTTCTATAACCATTTCGAATCGAAGTACGACGTTGCTCCGTGGTTCTGCAGAGTCTACGAGGAGCGATTCCTGAATGAGATCGGGCGCACCCTCTCATGGCGGGATGGTCTCGTTGGCCACTTCGAAGCCATAGCGAACGGGCGGTCGCTGCTCTCTTTCACGACCCGCTCTCGTTGGGAGTCCGAGGAGATTGAGCGAAAGCGGCGCCAGCGAGCTATCGTACTCGTGGCTACGGCTCGCGAATACCGCGACACCCGAGTCGACGACGCACTACTGTTCTGTGTGCGGGCATACACGCACATCGAAGAACGCATGGCGGGGGAATGGTTTGCAGACGGTATGCGTGAACCGAAGGCGTTCGCCTTGCTCCTCGAAGAGTGCGTGCCAAGAAGACTCCATCAAGCGCTAGCAATCTGACCACGGGCAAGGCTTCCTAGCTCGCACCGCGCAGTGCTCAATTGATGAGGGGACGGCAGATGAGCATCCCAACCAGCCGCGCAACCGGCGACGCGCAGGTCACGATCGATCGCGCCGCCTGCACCGCCTGCGGCCTGTGCGTGCGCGTGTGCGCGGGACCCGTGCTCGTCATGCGCGACGGCGCCGTGGAGTGCGACCCCTCACTCGGCCTAGGCTGCATGGGCTGCGCGCAGTGCATGACCGCGTGCCCCACCGGCGCGATCACCGTGAGCGGCCGAGACGTTGAGCCCGCCGATGCCCTTCCGCTCCCCCCGTGCGATGAGCGCGCGAGCTACGACGCGCTGCTCGGCCTCTTCCGCGCCCGGCGCAGCATCCGCAGCTACACCGCCGAGCCCGTCTCGGAAGATGATGTGGAGCGCATCCTGACCGCCGCCTCCACCGCCCCCATGGGCGTCCCGCCGAGTGACGTTGGCGTGCTCGTGGTTAACGGCCACGACCGCGCGCAGGACCTGCGGCGCGACGTGCGCGACACGCTCGTCGGCTGGGGCCGCTGGCTGCGCGTGCTGCTCCCGCTCATGCGCCCCTTCACCCGCACGGCGGACTACCAGCTGTATCGGGACTTCATCATCCCCGCGGTCGACTTCTACAAAGACCCCGATCGCGACTGGCTCTTCTACGACGCCCCCTGCGTCTTCTACTTCTACGGCTGTGGCGCCTGCGACCCGGCCGACCCGCCAGTGGCCGCCACGCACGCAATGCTCGCTGCCGAGTCACTCGGCCTCGGCAGCTGCATGCTGGGATTCCCGGGCTACGCGTTCACCTACAGCCGCAAGCTCCGCGAGCGCTGGGGCCTGCCGAAGCGCGCGCAGCTGGGCCTCATGGTGGTCGTGGGGCATCCGGCCGTGACGCATCGGCGCGGAGTGCGTCGGCGGTTTGCGCAGGTGGTGCGGGGGTGAGGTGACGGGGTGCGGGCAGCGCGGGGGGTGGGACATTGAAAGCCCACTTGCAAAGATGAGGCGGCTTTGCAAAAATCAGGGCACATATTTTAGAAGTGTCCCGAACTCTGCAAATGCACTTTAGGAGTCGTCATGGATCCGTCCGCCTTTGCCACACCCACGGCCGGCCGCGTCATTCGGGCTGATGCTGGCTATCTTGCCTTTGTCCCGGCACCGCTGCCCCCCGAAATCGTCTGGGACGCCGATCTGGTCCTGGCCTTGTCCCGCGCGGACACAGCCCTCAGCACGCTGTCTGGCGTCGGATCTCAGTTGCCCAACCCCCACCTGCTCATCGATCCCTACGCGAGACGCGAAGCCGTGCTGTCCTCCCGCATTGAGGGTACGCAAGCGAGCCTTTCCGACATGTTCCTCGACGATATCGATCCGGATCGGGTTGAGACAAACAGGGATGACGTGCGAGAGGTCCGCAACTATATCGGAGCACTTGAGTACGGTATCGCCCGGCTCAGCGAGCTTCCCCTGTCTCTCCGGTTGGTTCGCGAGGTCCACGGGCAATTGATGGTCGGCGTGCGTGGCGGGCACGCCACTCCGGGTGAGTTCAGACGTTCCCAGAACTGGATCGGGCGGCCGGGATCCACGATCGAGACCGCTGCGTATGTCCCCCCGCCCCCTCCGGAGATGCACGACGCGCTCGCGCAGTGGGAGCGCTTCCTCCACGACAGGGGGACGCTGCCCGACCTGGTGCAGTGTGCCCTAATGCACGAGCAGTTCGAGGCGATCCACCCGTTTCTCGATGGCAACGGCCGAGTGGGCCGGCTGCTGATCACGCTGTTCCTGATTGAGCGGCAGCGTTTGTCTGAGCCGCTGCTCTACCTGTCGGCGTACTTTGAGTCGAATCGCGACGCCTACTATGACGCGCTCCAGGCCGTTCGGACAAAGGCCGATTGGCGTGGGTGGTTGCTGTACTTCCTCGCCGGCGTAACCCAGGTGGCCAGCAGGGCCTCTGAGCAGGCGCTTCAGCTGACCGAAATGCGCGAGTACTACCGTGCGCTTGTGATAGGCAAACCCAAGGCGCTGCTTCTCATCGATCAGGTGTTTCGCTCGCCGATCGTGAGCGCCGGCGTTGCTGCCGAGCGCCTTGGTGTCACGGACCCGACCGCACGAGCCGCTATCCTGGTGCTGGAGAGCGTTGGTCTGCTTGAGGAGTATGGTGATCGGTCCTGGCGCAAGGTGTGGGTCGCGCGGCCGGTACTCGATCTCCTAGAGGAGCCGCTGTAGGGCATGCGGTGAAGTCAGCCCGGGCCAAGAACCTCACTGCGCCGTGCCGAGTCACGATCGGCAGAGCTCGCAGTGAAGGGCGATGCAGTTTGCGCGCCAGGCTATCGCTGCGGCCCTGAGCCCTTCAGCGTGCTCATGCCGAAGATTCTGTAGATCGGGCAGAACCCCGCGCCGGCCGTGAACGCCATGATCACCGCGAGCACCCAGAGCACGACCGCGAGCCACCCGTCTGCGGCTCCAGCGCCTACCGCCAGCGCGACCGCCAGGATGCCTCGGATGACCCGGTCGGTCGTAGACATGTTCTTCTGCATCGGTTCCTCCCAAAGATGGTGC
>Ga0068714_10006313_pt1 | contig 12131 bp, 10 predicted proteins | sample MTBNYHSulfiMetaG_FD_62988 | JGI IMG/M metagenome (GOLD analysis project Ga0068714, IMG submission 62988) | Enrichment culture microbial communities from rom New York Harbor, USA that are MTBE-degrading - MTBE-NYH (New York Harbor Sulfidogenic)... | ecosystem: Environmental > Aquatic > Marine >... | reverse complement strand
CGTCGGATTGAAAACGCAGGTGATGTTGAACTGGTGGTCGACGCGATTACAGCCCTGGTTGCAGTACATGCACGGGCGAATTTCCTGCGCTTGGCCGGATTGTGCTTTCAGTGGGAAATCGGGATCGCAGAGCAGCGCCCGAGCCATCGCCACGAAATCCGCCTGGCCCCCCGCGAGGATCTGCTCTGCCAGTTCCGGCGTGTCGACTTTACCGACGACGATGACCGGGATCGATACGCTCGCTTTGATCGCCGCGGCGGCATCCGCGTTGATGCCCGACGGCATGCACGCGGGTGGTAGGATGTACGACAACGCTGCGGCACAACCCGCAGATACTTCGATGGCGTCGGCACCGGCTTGGGCGATGTACTGCGCGATCCGGCACGCTTCGTCCGGCCCGATACCGCCTGCAACATGCTCGTCACCGTCGATTTTACATATTACTGGGAAATCGCTGCCGCATCGTTGTTTGATCGCGCGTATGGCATCGCAGATGAACCGCGCACGCCCCACCGTGTCACCTCCGTATTCGTCGGTGCGCAGGTTGCCAGCCGGGGAGAGAAACTGGTGGAACAGATAGCCGTGCGCGCCGTGCACCTCGACGCCATCGAAGCCGGCCTGCTGTGCGCGGGCAGCAGCCTCACCGATGGCGTCGACGAGCTCGACGATTTCTTCTTTGCGCAATGCTCGCGGCATGACATGAAATGGATGCCCTTCGGGAAACTGCGCGATGGCGGATGGTGCAACCGGACGCTGGTGTACGTGGGCCCGGTTCGTCTGTCTCCCGCCGTGCCCGAGCTGGATGGTGCACCTCGCCCCGTTGGCGTGGATGGCGTCTACCAGCCGCTTGAACCCCGGGATGTATTTGTCATCCCACAGGTTCAGCATGTAGACCCAGGCGCGGCCGCTCGGGTGAAAGGTCGTCATTTCGACGGTGACGAGTGCGACCCCGCCCTTTGCGCGGCGCGCATAGTGTGCGATCGTCCGTTCGCTCACGGAGCCATCGACCGTGGCCATGTTCGTCACAGTCGCTGCACCGATAAGCCGATTCTTCAGTTGCAGTGTGCCGATGTTCGCCGGCTGGAACAGGTGTGGATACATGAATGAAGCAACTCCCGTCGTTTCTGCTGTATTGTGCGTTCTGCCGCTATCTTTCGGCATAGATGGCCACGGCGACGATGATCAACAAGCCCTTAAACACGTATTGGTAGAAGCTGGAAACGCCCACCAGGTTCAAGATGTTGGCAAGGAGCGCCACCATAAACGCGCCGGCAATAGTGCCAGCGATGCCACCCCGTCCGCCCGCCATGCTGGTGCCGCCGATAGCGACCGCCGTGATCGAATCGAGCCCGAACGACGAACCTACCAGCGCATCTCCGGTACGGATTCGCGCCGAAATAAAGATGCCCGCGAGTGCCGCCATCGTGCTGCATATAATGAAAGTCAGCATCTTGACACGATCGGTGTGAATTCCGGACAACCGCGCACTGATCTCGTTCCCTCCTGTGGCGAACAGGTGCCGTCCGTAGACGGTGCGGTTGAGCAGGAAGTAGCCGATGAGTGCGGCGACAGCGAACAAGATCAGCGGAATGGGGATGATCCAGATGTTGTCAGTCAGTGGCGAGGCAAACTCACGTGGAATGACCCCGCCGGGCTGCACACGCAGGAAAATGGCAGCACCCTGAACGATGGACATCATCCCCAGCGTCATCATGAAGGGAGCGACCTTCAGCTTTGTGACTCCGAATCCGTTGATCGTGCCCACGACCAGGCCGACGGCTATCGAAAGTACCAGGCCCAGCGGAATGGCCCACGGTTGCTCTACTGGCATCACGTGCGAGTTGATACAGCACACCAGGCTGACGACTGCACCGACGGAGATGTCGATGCCCGCCAACAGAATGACGAAGGTTTGGCCGACGCTCACGATGCCAAGAGCTGCCACCTGTTTGAAAACGTTATAGATGTTACGCTGCCCGAGAAAAGGGGGCGAAACCGCCGCAGCGAAAATGACGATCGCGAGCAGAATGAGCCAGACCAGGGCGGAACTACCACGGCGGGTGCTGAGCAATCGTGCGATGCCGCCGCTCTTCTTGGCTTCCGGTGTTGTAAGTTGAGTGTTCTCGTGCACTTTTCTCCGTTACCTCCCTCTCTAATTCCGGATGGACGTTGTGTTCGCTCTGCGCGCCAACGATCCTCCGGACACCGCGCCCCGGGTCTATACCGGCGCGCCGACCGCGGCGTGCATGATCGCGCTCTCTGTGGCCTCTTCTCCGGTGAACTCCGCAACGACCTGCCCGTCATGCATGACCAAGACGCGATCACTCATCCCGAGGATTTCGCTCAACTCGCTGGACACCATCAGGATCGCCGTCCCGTGATCGGCGAAATCACGCATCAGCCGGTAGATCTCTTCCTTCGCACCCACATCGATGCCGCGCGTCGGTTCGGCGAAAATGATGATCTTGGGTTGGGTTACCAGCCACTTTGCCAGAACGACCTTCTGCTGGTTCCCGCCGCTCAAGAACACCGTGAGTTGCTCGAGGGACGGTGTCTTGACATTGAGTTCCTCGACGATCTTGCTGACCGTCTGTCGCTCCGCCGACTGGTTGATGAACCCGGCTGAAGCTCTGCTCGGCAGACTGGGCAACGCGACGTTCTCGAGGACTGAAAGGTCGAGAATGATCCCTTCGGTCTTCCGGTCGTCGCTCACGAAGGCGATCCCTGCGGAGATGGCTTCACGCGGAGACGTGATTTCCCGTTTGACACCTTCCACCAGGACCTCTCCGCTGTCCTTACCGTCTGCTCCGAAGATGACACGCACCAGTTCGCGCTGCCCATGGCCCTCCAGGCCAGCGATGCCGACGATCTCGCCCTTACGCAGCGTAAGGTTCACGTCGCGCAGGATGTTTTGCTTGTTCAGGTTGCGTACGGTGAGCACTTCTTCGTCGTGAACGGCGACCGTCTTGGGTGGGAAGTGCTGGTCGAGCTCGCGTCCCACCATCAGGTTGGTCACCTCGCGAATGTCAGTCTCTGCTGCCAGGCGAAAGGCGGTCACTTCACCGTCTCTCATTACGGTGATGTCGTCTGCGATCTGGAATACTTCCTTTAGACGATGCGAGATGAATACGATGCAGCGTCCTTGCTTTTTGAGCCGCTCGACGATGTCGAACAGCACCTGTACTTCGGTCTCGGCCAATGCAGCGGTTGGCTCATCCATAATGATAATATCAGCATCTAATGATAAGGCCTTTGCGATCTCGACCATCTGCTGCTGTGCTACAGGAAGTTCTCTGACCCAGGCATTTACATCGACCGTGACGTTCAGCTCACTCAACAGCGCGGTGGCTTGAGTGCGCATTGCCCGCCAATCGACCAGCCCCAATGCCGTGCGCGGCTCTCGTCCAACGAAGATGTTCTCTGCGACGCTCATATACGGGACCAGGTTGAATTCCTGATAGATGATACTGATCCCCAGCTCCTGGGCCTCACTTGGATGGGAGATCATCCGTGGAACACCTTTGAAGACGATCTGTCCCGCGTCCGGCTGGTATGCACCGGTCATAATTTTCATCAGTGTCGATTTTCCAGCACCGTTCTCTCCCACAAGGGCATGGACGTGTCCCCGGCGGCAAGAGAACGAGACATCATTGAGTGCCTGCACACCAGGGAAGCCTTTGCTGATTGATGTCATTTCGAGAATGATATTGTCATTCGCATCGTTCATACTCTATTTCCCTCCCATCCTCGTGTCGGCTCGTGCTTGTGACTTGGATCCTTTTCTTGGAGGGGGAGGAGATGTGCCCCTCCCCCCCGTACTTAATACGGTTTTGTGACCCGATCGAGACGACTATTCGTCGGGGTACAGCTCGTCGATCTTTTCCTGCGACAGCCGGGTGTTCGCCCACAGTGAATCCGGCTTGTTCGGCTGGACGTACTGATCCAGATTCTCGTCTGTGATCGGTGCATCAGGGAGCATGTACTTCTGCGGGATCGGCTGACCCTGCAATGCCTTCAGCGCCATCTTGAGCGCTTCGCCGCTGACCCAGGTTGGCTCACTCGGAGCGATTCCCCTGAAGCCCTGATCGCGATACTTCGCCCACAGCTTCAGGAAGCCGTTGTTGTCCTCACCGGACATCGGGACCAGCGGACGACCGGCAGCCAGGAAGGCCTCGATCGCGCCCTGCGTCATCGCACCACCACCGGACCACACGCCATCGATCTCGGGGTGAGCAGCCAGCAGGTTCTCTGCGGCGATCTTACCCTTGTCCAGGGCCCAGTCGGCGAACTCACGACCGAGCACTTCGATCTCGGAACCTTCCCAACCCTTCTGTGCGCCTGTCCAGCGGTCTTCGGTGATGCTGTTGCCGGCGATACCACTCAGGGCGATGATCTTGCCCTTGCCGCCCAATGCATCATTGATGAACTTGCCACCGGTATAACCGAAGGCAACCTGATCCTTGCCGACGAACGCGGTGTAGCCGTCACCGTCAAGGGCGCTGTTGAAGACGATCACCGGGATTCCGGCCTCGTATACTTCTTCGATCACCGGGATCAAAGCGGTCGGGGACGCCGGGGTCACGAGCAGTGCGTCGATGCCCTTCGCCATCAAGTCCTCGATGTCGGCGATCTGCTTGTTGATGTCGCCGCCCGCGTCCGTGACGTACAGTTCAGCGATCTGCGGGTGGAGCGATGCCTCGTACTTCAACTCCTCGACCATCTGGACGCGCCAGGAGTTGACGACCGAAATGTTACTGAAACCGATCGTGTACGGACCGTCCTTCTTGTAATTGGAGGTTGTGATCCAGCCCTCTGGCAGCTCGGCATCCGCTTCATCAGGGTACAACTCGTCGATCTTGGCCTGCGGCAGGCGGGTGTTAGCCCACAGCGAGTCCGGTTTGAGCGGCTGCACGTAGTCGATCAGGTTGACGTCATTGATCGGCTGGTCGGGAAGCCAGTGCTTTTTCTCGATGGGCTCGCCCTTCAGCGCCTTAATCGCCTGTTCCAGAGCTACTACACTGACCCAGGTCGGCTCGCTCGGAGCGATACCGCTGAAGCCCTGGTCGCGATACTTGACCCACAGCTTCAGGAAGCCGTTGTTGTCCTCACCGGACATCGGGACCAGCGGACGACCGGCAGCCAGGAAGGCCTCGATCGCGCCCTGGGTCATCGCGCCGCCACCGGACCACACACCGTCGATCTCGGGGTGGGCAGCCAGCAGGTTCTCCGCGGCGATCTTACCTTTGTCCAGGGCCCAGTCGGCGAACTCACGACCCAGCACTTCGATTTCGGTGCCTTCGAATGCCATCTGAGCGCCCTTCCAGCGGTCTTCGGTGATGCTGTTGCCGGCGATACCGCTCAGAGCGATGATCTTGCCTTTGCCGCCCAACGCGTCGGCGATGAACTTGCCACCGGTGTAACCGAAGGCAACCTGGTCCTTGCCGACGAACGCGGTGTAGCCGTCGCCTTCCAGGAAGCTGTTGAAGACGATTACCGGAATTCCGGCGTCGTATACTTCTTCGATCACCGGGATCAAGGCGGTCGGGGAAGCCGGGGTTACCAACAAGGCATCGATCCCCTTCGCCATCAAGTCTTCGATGTCGGCGATCTGCTTGTTGATGTCGCCACCCGCGTCCGTGACGTGCAGCTCAGCAACGTCGGGATTCGCCTCGGCAGCGGCCTTGAGTTCCTCGACCATCTGGACACGCCAGGAGTTGACGACCGAAATGTTGCTGAACCCGATCGTGTACGGACCTTCCTTGGCATATTGAGACGTGTCGACCATCTCAACTTCGCCACCCTCTTGCGCTATCGCGACCGGTACTGCAGAACACAGCAGTAACACGATAGCGAGCACGGCAAAGAGCCTGTGAGTCTTCATCTGATTTCCTCCTTGAACATGAATTTGTAGCTAGCCTTGATACATCCAATTGTGCAGTTCAGTTACTTCAATGCTCTGGATCTTCTCTGCCCCCCCCTGCAATCACCTCCTCTCGTGCGAATATCCCCCCATTAATTGGCGCGACTTCTGGCGTACATGGCGACCGCGCCGATGATGATCAGGCCCTTCAACGCCAATTCTCCGGCGTGGAGCATATTGATCATGCCCGCCAGACTGAAAAGCACCATCAAGAACAGCGCGCCGACGAATGTCCCCGTCAGCGTGCCCTTGCCGCCTTCGAACCGCGTACCGCCGACGACGACGGCGGCGATCGAGTTCAACATGTAGTCTTCACCAAGCGTCAGCGTCCCCACGCCGATGTAAGCCGACAACACCAGACCGGCCACTGCGGCGAAGAAACCGGACGCCACGTAGCAACCCAGGATGACCCATTGTGTACGGACACCCGCCAGGCGCGCGGCCTGGGGATTCGCGCCGGTCGCGTAGATGTAGCGGCCAAGCACCGTCCGTTTCAAGATCACAATGCTCGCTACGACCAGGACGAGCCAGATGATCGTCGAAGCGGGTATCGGCCCAATGAAACCGGTCCCCCAGAAACGGAACACCGGTGGCAGGGAACCGAGCGGAGCGCCACGTGAGTAGACCAACGCTGCACCCATGACCACGGAATTCATTCCCAGCGTCGCGACGAATGGATTGATCCGCAATTTGGTGACGAGCAATCCGTTGATCAAACCGATCAGAATGCCCACGGCCAGGCACAAGAGCACCGTGGGAATGATCCGATGCGGTTGGTTCATGATCATCTGCGGCGCCATGACGTCGATCAGGGTGATTGTAGAGCCCACGGACAGGTCCAACCCCCCGGTCAGGATCACGAGGGTCTGCCCGATACCGACAATGCCCAGCGCGGAGGCCTGGCGGGTCACGTCGAGCAGGTGGGTTGGGGCGACTGAGGCTGGTTTCACGATTGCAGAGACTAAGATCAGACCGAGCAGAGCGAGATATACACCTGAATTCCTGATCGCATAGATTATTCGACTCAACCGTTGCTGATTCGCGGAGCGTACCTGCTCCGGAAGTGACTCTGCTGGCCCCGTACTGGTTGTCATACTCACTACCTCCCCAATTTTTGTACCGAAAGACATATACCTCTACCGGAACCGCTAGTACATTGCGTACCCACCGTTGATATCCGTCGTCGTGCCGGTCACATAGACGGCCAGATCAGACACGAGGAAGAGCACTACTTTCGCCACGTCTTCAACCGTTCCCAGGCGACCCAGCGGCATCTGGTTCTCCCAATGGACGCGCAGTTCATTGCTCCAGTGCGCGATCATTTCGGTATCGATAATCCCCGGACAGATAGCATTTACGCGAATGCCGTATTTCCCCAGCGAACGGGCAGTTGATTTCGTCAGGCCGATCACGCCGGTCTTGGATGCCGTATAGCTCACCGGGCTCGCCTGCCCGCCGGTTCGTGCCGCCATCGATGCCAGGTTGACGATCGCACCCCCGCCCACATCTTTCATCGCGCTGTATACCGCCTTCGTGCAGAGAAACGCTCCGCCGACGTTGATCGACATGACGCGCGTCCATTCTGCGAAGGACGTCTCCTCGAAATTCACGTAGGACTGCACCCCGGCGTTATTGACGAGGATGTCGATCCTGCCGAACCGCTCGCGGATTTCCTGTGCCATGCCCGTAACGGATGCTTCGTTGGAGACGTCCACACGAACTGCGGCGGCGGACATCCCGTCCGCTTCCATCGCCGCGGCAGCCTTGCTTGCCAGGTCCGCGTCGACTTCGGCGATGACGACCGTCGCTCCAGCCTTGCCCAGGACCTGGGCGATACCCAAACCGATACCTCTGCCGGCGCCAGTGACGATAGCGACCTTGCCTTCCAGGTTGATCCCAATCATTCGATTGCCTCTTTTCGTATGTGGCTGCTTAATGGTAGCTGATTCGATGCCAGATATGCAAATCTGACGATAACCGGATCGATACCACCTGTGTCTTTCAGTCCACCGGCTCCAGGATGATCTTGAAGCCTTCTTTGTTCTTGAACATGTCGAACGCCTTTTCCCACTCGGTGACCGGAAGTGCGTGCGACGCCAGAGGTTTCGTGTTCACCAGGCCACTTGCCATCAACTGCAAAGCCTTTACCCATGCTTCGGGGATTGTGGCAAACATGCCGGTCATGCGGATCTCTTTGTAGGCGACTTCATCCATGTCCCACTGGAATGGCTTTCCGGACAGGCCCATCTGCGTGTACTGGCCGGCCTTACGCACGGCCTTCAGACACATCGCCGCGGAGGGTCCCGCGCCGGCGCACTCGAACACGACATCCGCGCCGTAGCCTCCGGTGAGATCGCCCAGGACTTCAAACAGGTTCTGCTTTTCGATGTTGACAACGTAATCGGCGCCCAGCTCCTTGCCCAGTGCGAGGCGTTCCTCGTCCTGCGTCAGCCCGCTGACGACCACGGTTGCCTGCGCTGACTTCGCCACTTGCATGGCGAGCAGGCCAATGGTGCCCGGTCCGGACACCAACACCACATCCTCGGGCATGATCTTGGTTCGAATCAGCCCGCCGTGAACCACACAGGTGAGCGGTTCGGTAAGTGCACCGGCCCGGAAATCCACGTTTTCCGGAAGCTGGTGCACGTTGATCTGCGGAACGATGACGTACCTGGTCATTGCACCATTGACGATGGAACCGATCGAACGCCGCTTGGCGCACAGATTCGGCAGACCGCCACGGCAGTAGCGACACACACCGCAGGTGTCGAAATAGGTCTCGGAGGTGACGCGGTCTCCCACCTTGCAGGTGGTAACCCCTTCACCAATCTCGGCGACGATACCGGCCAGCTCGTGCCCCAGGATGATTGGGGGTGTGGTCTTGTATTCATCGTAATAGATGTGGATGTCGGTGCCGCACACTCCTGCGGCCTTTACCTCTATCTTCACCTGGCCTGGGCCGGGATTGGGCTCCGGCATGTCTCGCACACCCACGTTTCCAATCCCAGTAGCGTACTTTACGACCGCTTTCATTTGTGAGCCTCCTCGCAATAAATGATTACATAACCTTGTAGATCTCAGCACAACCGCATAATTTATCTCAACGGAAAGCCGCCTGTCCCGACATTCGTGCCTGGCAGGCTACTGAACCACCTCATCTTTGCGTGATAAAACGATGCGTCGTTCCACAATGTGGGAACGCTTGTCGCTTCGTGGGAATCACTCTTAGGATACCACAGGTTCACGACGCTGTCAACCCTTTGCGCGTGCTTCGAGGCTGGCAATGCGCCTCAACACCTCATCTGCCATCTGCCATGCGCCCTGGCCGGGTCATGCCGTGTATTTCCGGAAGCTGCTGATGTACACCTGCTGCGGAAATTTCGCCAGCTCATTGGCGGGCAGCGCATTGATGGCGATGTGATCCCCACGTTCCTGTAAGATGATCTCACGGAGCGCTTCCATAATACGCGACAAATCCAGGCCCTTCGGGCATCGCGCGTAGCACGTCTGGCACGACGCACAGAACCACGGTGTCTCCGAGTCGAGTATTGTTTCGACCTGTCCAAGTTGTGCGAGGCGGATGACCTGACTAGGCAGCATGTCCATCGCTGATGCAGCCGGGCACCCTGCCGAGCACTTCCCGCACTGATAACAGGCGAGCAGATTCTGCCCGCTGTACTCCTCGACGCGCTGGACCCATTCGTTGTGTACAGTCTTTGCTGAAAGTCGGATTTTCATGTTCGGATCCTCCAGTGGCCCCCTCTTCGGCGCCTGACCGTTTTCAGTGCACGAGAAATCTCAGAGCGGATAAACTACCGCAGCCCCTGCCGGATTCCTGTGCCCTGAACGGTACGGCCTCGTCCCCACATATAGCATGGCCCGTTGGCGGGTTCAGGGTGCGTTGTATTCGATGAGTTCGAGCGTAATGCCGTCGGGATCTTTGAAATAGACCCATTTCCAGCCGGCGAGGTCACCTTCGGTGATCACGTTCGGCTCGGATAGGAACTCGACGCCGTGTGCCTGTAATTCCGCAGCTTTGGTGTAGATGTTGTCCACGTGGAACGCGAGATGCATGGCGCCGAGCGTGTTTGCTGGCATCGGGTTGTCCACGGCGGATGGCGGGGATAGATATTGCAGCAGCTCTATTTGATCTTTCCCCGCCACGAAGACGGCGAGCCTGAGTCTGGCCTGTGGAACGCCCAGGCCCTGTGCCAGCGCATCGCCCTCGAAGACCTCCGTTGGTCCAGTGGTTAACGTGAGGCCGAGCACGTCCCGATAAAACGCGATGGACTTGTCGAGATCGGATACCGTGATTCCAGTGTGAAAGATACCACGCATGGTGAACCTCCCTTGGTTGTGTGCGTTATCCGCGAATCCGGCACTCCAGGCCAGTCTCGCGGACAATCGCTGCGAGTTCTTCTTCCCGCTCTGCCGTGAGTGGGCTGATTCCTTCAAGCTCGTATGTCCGGTTCAACTGCTCGTACTTGGCCTGGCCGTGCCGGTGGTAGGGCAGCAAGTGCAGCGCTGCGATGCCTTCCAGCCCCGCTGTATAATTGGCAATCGCGCGGATTTCTTCCGCGGTGTCGTTGAACCCGGGTATAACCGGCACGCGGACGATCACATGCGTTGCCAGTAGAGCCGCGCGCTTCAAGTTTTCAAGGATGGTCTGTGTAGAGACACCGGTATACAGCTGGTGTTTCGCCGAATCGATGTGCTTTACGTCGTAAAGCAGATAATCGAGGTAGGGTATGGCACACTCGAGGTTCCTCCAGGGTACATACCCGCAGGTTTCGACCGCCGTGTTGATCGCTGCTTTTCTGGCCGCTCTGAGTAGTTCAGCCGCGAACTCCCCTTGCAGCAGCGGTTCGCCGCCGGAAAGCGTCATCCCGCCGCCACTGCGCCGGTAGAATGGGCGATCGTTCTTGACCTCCTCAATGACTTCACCGACGCTCATCGTTCGTGCGGTGATCTTCAACGCATGACGCGGCCAGTTATCCGCACACAATCCGCACAGGTCGCACGCAAGACGGTCGAGTTCCGGGCCATCCGCAGTCAGCGTGATTGCACCGTGAGGGCAGCTCTGCACACAGCGCCCGCAGCGCAGGCAGGTCTTGGCATTGTGCATGAGCGCGCCGGAGATGGATTTCGACTCCGGATTCGAGCACCACCGGCAAGACAGGGGACATCCACTCAAGAATACGGTAGTCCGGATTCCCGGACCGTCGTGGAGCGAGTAGCGTTGGATGTTGAAAACCGAGCCGGTCAGTCCCTCACGATTTGTCATAATCTGCCGTTGCTATTCTCCTTGCTACAAAAAGGCATATTGGGGATCAGTGCTCCCTGGATTGTGCCAGGGGGCACGCAAAGCAAAACACCCAACCACCATCCGTGTTTGCCAAACGATGGTTGGGTATGGTACCACGGACGTCGCGCAATTGGCGCACTACGACTAAAACTTGTACTCGGATCGGTCGATGATGTCGTCCTGTGATTCCTTGCACAGCTCGACGAAGAACGCACTGTATCCAGCCACACGGATCAGCAGATCCTTGTGTCGCTCTGGGTGCTCCTGTGCGTCTTTGAGCATCTCGGTCGGCACGGAATTGCCCTGCAGGTGCCATCCGCCCAACTCGCCATAGGTCCTGACGAGGTCGGCAAGATTCTGCGCTTTCTGCTGGTCGGTTTCTGTGACTTCGCCCAGTCCGATGGGTTGCTGGATCTCTACTTTTGACATATTGTGTCCTCCTTTGATCCCTGGTAGTTCAAGCTGCCGTTTGCGGGTATCCCTCGTGACCACGGTGCCAGCGGACACAGGTTCCCTTCTATTCTTATACCACCCACGGGTTTATTTGTCAGTAATTAAGTTTACGTTTTTTATCGTTAATCATTTACATCTTGTAATACGCCATCTTCAAACGTCTCGTCTCGCAAAGTGCTCTGATTGCTGAGACACGAAATTCAGGTGTTACTTCCTTTTTGGTGCCTTGGAATCAGGTGGTTCAAGGGCCAACCACGAACTACTGTTCTCCCAGATGCGATTGTTCTGAGACTGCGGTGCCGGGCAAGCGCCCGACACCGTCAGTGCTGAACTCCTTAGATTACTGCTGCCATTCAACCGAGCCCCATGCCGGCTTCTCGGTTTCGACGTTGCTTGCGTCTACACGGTAGGTGGGCGAAACGACGACGGGATACGAACCCTCACCCGCCAGGT
>Ga0068714_10006312_pt1 | contig 12134 bp, 8 predicted proteins | sample MTBNYHSulfiMetaG_FD_62988 | JGI IMG/M metagenome (GOLD analysis project Ga0068714, IMG submission 62988) | Enrichment culture microbial communities from rom New York Harbor, USA that are MTBE-degrading - MTBE-NYH (New York Harbor Sulfidogenic)... | ecosystem: Environmental > Aquatic > Marine >... | reverse complement strand
TCTTATACACCTTATCAGGCAGAGATCTCCCAGGGAAGACTGGAGGCGTTGCTTAATTTTCAGACTATGATCATGGAACTAACCGGTATGGAGCTGGCTAATGCTTCATTACTGGATGAAGCCACTTCAGCAGCTGAAGCAATGACGATGATGTTCAATCTCAGGACACGTGAAGCTGTTAAAGAAGGGAAAAAAAGGTTTTTTGTTGATTCACTGGTTTTTCCCCAGATCCTTTCAGTTCTTCAGACCAGGGCTAATCCTCTGGGTATAGAACTGATAACCGGGGATTATCATTCATTTGAACCTGACAGCTCATATTTTGGATCACTTATTCAGTATCCGAATGCAGATGGAGAAATAAAGGATTATCGCAACTTTGTTCAGAATGCTCATGAGAAGGAAATTATGGTGGCTGTAGTAGCAGATCTTATAAGTCTGGCCCTGATCACTCCGCCTGGAGAATGGAATGCTGATGTAGTGGTCGGTTCTTCTCAGAGATTTGGAGTGCCATTGGGATTTGGAGGTCCGCATGCCGGTTACTTTGCAACCAGGGAAAGTTTTAAGAGAAATATGCCCGGAAGGATTATTGGAGTTTCAGTTGACAGGCATGGGAATCGTGCACTCAGAATGGCATTGCAGACACGTGAACAGCATATTAAAAGAGAAAAAGCCACATCAAATATTTGTACATCACAGGCACTCCTCGCAATAATGGCCGGGATGTATGCCGTTTATCACGGACCTGAAGGACTGAAAAAAATAGCGGAACATATACATCAGTCTGCCTTAACCCTATCCGTCCGGCTCAAAGAACTGGGATATACCATTGCATACAAAGATTTCTTTGATACACTCAAGATTGAATTACCCCGGAGAATTACAAGCGCGAATATTCAAACTCTGGCTCTGGGGAAAGGAATTAATTTCAGATATTATGATGACAATTCAATTGGCATCAGTCTTGACGAGACGGTTAATATTGAAGATATTAATGATATTGTTGATATATTCGCTGCAGCTTCTAAACAAATGAAAACACGACTGACCAGTTTTAATGAAGGATATTCCTTCAATCCCCATTTTCTCAGGAAATCAGATTTTCTGAGGGAAAAGGTATTTTATATTTACAGGTCTGAAACAGAGTTGATGCGGTATATTAAGAAACTGGAAAGAAAAGATTTTTCCCTGACCCAGGGAATGATCTCACTTGGGTCCTGCACCATGAAACTTAATGCTGCGGCTGAACTCATGGCTTTCTTATGGCCTGAGTTTTCTCAAATTCATCCATTTGTCCCGGTCGATCAGACTGAAGGCTACCAGCAATTATTCAGAGAACTGGAGAGGGATCTTAAAGAAATAACAGGTTTTGATAAGATTTCGTTTCAACCCAATTCAGGTGCGGCAGGTGAATATACCGGTCTGATGGTTATCAGGGAATATCATCGTAGCAGGGGACAAGAAAACAGGAATATTGTGCTTATTCCTGCTTCAGCTCATGGCACAAATCCTGCAAGTGCAGCTATGGCCGGGATGATGGTTATTGTAGTTGATTGTGATGCAGACGGGAATGTCGATATGGATAATCTCAGGTCATTGGCGGAACAGCATAAAGAGAGACTCGCTGCATTTATGATCACTTATCCATCAACACATGGTGTTTTTGAAGAGAGTATCAGGGATATGATTAAAATTATTCATGAGTATGGAGGACAGGTATATATGGATGGAGCTAACATGAATGCACTGGTAGGACTGACAAATCCGGCAATAATCGGAGCTGATGTTTGCCATCTGAACCTTCACAAAACATTCTCTATCCCTCATGGGGGAGGCGGACCGGGAGTAGGCCCGATAGCTGTAGTATCTCACCTGACAGAATTTCTGCCTTCACATCCCATAATTAAAACAGGAGGCAATAGAGGCATTTCTGCCATAGCAGGAGCACCTTATGGAAGTGCCAGCATACTGACAATATCTCATGCTTATATTAAAATGGCCGGAGGGGATGGATTGACCCGGGCGACGAAATATGCCATACTTAATGCAAACTATATTGCATCCTGTTTAAAGGATGAATTCCAGGTCTTATATACCGGCAAGAATGGCAGGGTAGCACATGAGATGATACTGGAATGCAGAAATTTTAAATCCCTTTGTGGAATTACTGAATTGGATATTGCAAAGCGGCTTATGGATTATGGATTTCATGCTCCAACTTTATCCTTCCCGGTACACGGTACATTGATGGTTGAACCTACTGAAAGTGAATCAAAAACTGAACTGGACCGGTTTATTGAAGCGATGAGGTCCATTTATACTGAGATAATGGAGATTAATCAGGGAGAGGCAGATAAGGATGATAATGTATTAAAAAATTCACCGCATACAATATCTGAGGCTACGTCAGATATATGGAATCATACTTACAACAGGCAGAAGGCTGTCTGCCCGCTTGAATCTTTGAAGGAAAACAAATTCTGGCCATCAGTTGCCAGAATTGATGATACGTTTGGAGACAGGAACCTAATGTGTTCATGTGCTGCCCTTGAATAAGGCAGGTATGAAAAATGTGCTAATGTGCTAATGTACTAATGTATTAGTTAAGAGCCGTTTTGGAATAGAAAAATCCTCCTGATCCGGGATCCATTAATTTTCAAATTTCACATATCTGCATCTCAGCACCTATTCCATTGATTCCGAACGGATTTCTTAATAAAATCGGGCTCATAATGCAATAAATAATACCCCGATCCGGGTAATTCGTCAAATTTTTTCAGGAAAATTTATTTTTTTTTGCCCTGAGAGGCTGAGATTTTATTTTTCAGTACATAAATGTATACAGAAGTATTCACCAATTAAATTGCAACAAAATGAAAAACGGTATTAATAAAGTGACACTCGTGGGGAATGTGGGAGATATTCCCAGGTTCAACCAACTGGAGAATAAGACTATGGTTGCTCATTTCCCTCTTGCTACAAATGAATTTTACATGGATAAGGAAGGAAAAGAAGTAAAAAAAACAGAATGGCATAGGATTACTGTCTGGAATAAGAAGGCAGAAATTGTAAAAAAATATGTCAAAAAGGGGGATCCTCTCTACATCGAAGGCAAAATTCAAACCTCCAGCTGGGATGATAAAGAGGGAAATAAAAGATATTCAACTGAAGTAATATGCGATGAATTTCTCTTTCTTTCATCAAGAAATAACAGTTCTGATAATTGATAATATGCGGTTTATGATTGAATAGTGAATTGGGGTTATGTTGATTACTTTTTGGTTCTTGGAAGGGCTGTCATAAAAGTGGCAGCCCTTTTCTCATTATGGCTATGACCATGATAAGAAAATTCAATAATTTTATTTTCCTGCTTTAATGAGAAAATAAATTCAAAAAAGGGAAAAATGCGCTCAAAATATATTCGAAAACTTAGGAATTCTTAATTAATTGTTATTTAATATGATAAACCCAATCAGATAAGATTAACTTAAATAAAAATTCTAAAACTTAATTTTATTGTTACATTTGCAGGGGTTAAAACCGTCTGCTTTTTTAATATTATTGTCCTATAGCATTAATTACAAGATAAATAGGTTTAATTAATACTTTGACTCAGTATAGCTTGATTAAGACAAGAAACCTATGGACATAAACGGGAGAAATTTTATCAAGTTCCTTGAGCGCAAGAAGAATTACGAAAATCAGTATTCTGAAAAAGTTGCTGAGAAGCAGCACAATAAAGGTAAGTTAACTGCCTGGGAGCGGATTAATATACTCTTTGATAAGGATACTTTCGTAGAGATAGATGCATTTGTCGTTCCGGCAAATTCTGACAGGATTTTCGGAAAGGTGACAACATCATTTGGTGACGGAGTGATTATCGGGCACGGGAAGATCAGTAAAAGGCATGCTTTTGCTTATGCACAGGATTTTAATGTTATGGGGGGATCTCTGGGATCTGTTCATGCTTCGAAAATTGCCAAGGTTCAGGATATGGCTCTTAAGATGGGAGCACCCATAGTCGGATTGATCGATTCGGGTGGGGCAAGGATCCAGGAAGGGGTGGCCAGCCTGGCTGGTTATGCCGGTATCTTTTTCAGAAATGTTCAGGCATCGGGAGTAATTCCGCAAATATCTGTTATTATGGGACCAGCTGCGGGCGGGGCAGTATATTCACCTTCTATAACAGATTTTATCTTTATGACCAATAAGTCTAGCTACATGTTTGTTACCGGTCCTAATGTAGTGAAACAGGTATTAAATGAAGATGTAAGTGCAGATGATCTTGGAGGAGCTGAAATACTTGCAAAGAAGAGCGGCATAGCAAATTTTATTTATGAAGATGAAGAAAATACTCTGCTCGGAGTCAGAAAACTTCTTTCCTATCTGCCATCCAATAATCTTGAAAATCCACCCTTTATTGAATGCCTGGCTGAGCAGAAAGATGTGGATGAGAAACTCAGGGATATTGTCCCTGATGATCCCAATAAGGCCTATGATGTAAAGGATGTGATTAATCTGATTATAGACAAAGGCAGTATGTTTGAAATATCTGAGCATTTTGCACAGAATATTATTACCTGTCTTGCCAGGCTGGATGGTAAAACAATCGGCATAGTGGCAAATCAGCCAAAAATACTTGCAGGGACCCTTGATATTAATTCATCAATGAAAGCTGCACGCTTTGTAAGATTCTGTGACTCGTTCAATATCCCTCTGTTAGCACTTGAAGACGTTCCCGGATTTTTACCAGGTATTGATCAGGAACATAATGGCATTATCAGGCATGGAGCTAAGTTGCTCTATGCATTTGCCGATGCCACAGTCCCAAGAATAACAGTGATACTCCGAAAATCTTATGGCGGTGCCTATTGTGTCATGAACAGTAAGATGCTGGGAGGGGACTTTAACTATGCATGGCCAACAGCAGAGATAGCAGTGATGGGACCTGAAGGAGCTGTGGCAATTCTCTACAAGAAAGAACTGACCGAATCGCCTGAACCTGAAAAATTAAGAAAAGACCTCGCAGTAAAATACAGAAACGAAATCGCCAATCCTTATGTTGCCGAGGAAAAAGGTTATATAGATGAAGTAATTGATCCTGCATTTACTCGTTTGAAACTTAAAACTTCATTTGAAGCCCTTGAAAACAAGCATGTAAATATGCCTTCAAGAAAACACGGAAATATACCCTTATAAAGTATTATGAAAATTAAAAGCTTACTGATCGCAAATCGTGGTGAGATTGCTTTGCGGATTATCCGGACAGCCAAATCGATGGGGATTGAAACATGGGTCATTAAGACTTCAAAAGAACCTAATGCATTATATCTCAGGGAAGCGGATAAGATCATTGATTTTTCTGAACACTTTGATGATATACCTGAATTTCTTGATATTGACAGGATCATAAAAGCTGCCAGGGAAAACAAGATCAATGCCATTCACCCCGGATACGGATTTCTTGCAGAAAGCCCTTATTTCGCACAAAGATGTGTCCTTGAGAGAATAATCTTCATAGGACCTCCACCTGATGCACTTTTCAAAATGGGGAATAAAACCATAGCCAAGCAGCTGGCAAGAAAGCAGAAAATTCCTTTACTTGAGGGAAGCCTGGAAAATGTTGAAGATTATGAGGAAGCTATGGAGATTGCAGGTTTGATCGGGTATCCGGTAATTCTAAAAGCTGCTTCAGGAGGAGGCGGCAAGGGAATGCGAATTGTTGAAAAGGCTAAAGATATGGAGAGAATGTTCAGGATGGCCAGTTCTGAAGCCAGTAAGGCTTTTAACGATCCTTCTCTTTTTATCGAGAAATATGTGCCGAATCCACGCCATATTGAGTTTCAAATTTTCGGGGATAAACATGGGAATATTGTTCATCTTGGAGAACGTGACTGCTCGATCCAGAGAAGACATCAGAAGTTGATTGAGGAATCTCCATCTCCTGCTCTTGATAAGGAATTAAGGGCAAAAATGGGTAAAGCGGCCATTAGTATTGCAGAAGCCGTAAATTATTACAGTGCAGGGACTGTTGAATTTCTTTTCGATTCTGATAAGAATTTTTATTTCATGGAGATGAATACCCGGATCCAGGTGGAACATCCTGTAACCGAAATGGTGACGGGGATTGATTTGATCGAGCTTCAGATTCGTGTTGCCGAGGGAGAACCATTGCCGTTTACCCAGAAAGACATTAAAATCGAAGGCTGTGCGATTGAATACAGGATAAATGCTGAGGATGTTCAGGCAGGCTTCTCCCCAAGCCTCGGAGTTATTGAAAAAATATCCTTTCCAAGGAGTAAAAACATTCGGATTGATTCCGGTGTGACCGAAGGATCAGTCATCACACCCTATTTCGATTCGATGATCGCAAAATTGATAATTTACGGTGAATCGCGTGAAAAAGTCTTACTTTATTCGTCAAATGCCCTAAATAAATTATGGATCAAGGGCATAAAAACTACGGTTCCTTTCTGCAAAGCTGTACTGGTAAATAAAAATTTCAGAAACGGTAATTATGATACTTCATTTCTCCTGAATGAAATGAAGATTCATTATCAACATAAACCGGAAGAAGAACTGCTGGCGGCATTCTTTGCAACATTTGATTATGCCAGGGAATTAAGAATGGAAGAAGCCAAACTGGTGGATTTTGAAAAAGGTAAAAATATCAATCCCTGGGTATTGAATAAAAGATTGAAATCTCTTTAAATAATTATTCAAAGTATGAAAGAGACCAATGGTAAAATATTGAAGGATAAATTTATCGCTTGCTCCAGAACTAAAAATAAAAAATACGAGATTATCAATCCATTAAGCGATAAAGTAAAAGTCAGGGGAAAAAAGTTGGAATTGCAGTTGATAGAAGAACCTGACGGATTTACATTTATATTGTGGAAGCGCAGGAAATACCAGGTGGATATCCTTGAAAAGAATCAGAATAAATATACTGTCATGGTTAATGGGGTATGGTATACTTTTTCCATTGAAACTCCTATATCCTATAAGAGGCGTAAGTATCTCAACAAGACAGCCTCCTCCTCAAGGATTGAAACCATAAATGCACCGATGCCCGGGAAAATCCTTGATATTCTGGTCGAAGAAAATTCAGAGGTAAAACAGGGAGAAGCTGTGGTGATACTCGAAGCTATGAAAATGCAGAATGAAATTCTGGCTCAGGTTGCAGGAAAAGTTAAAAAAATCAACATCCATCAAAATGATTCGGTGATGAAAGATGATGTAATCCTTGAGATAGAAAAATTCTAATATATGTTATCTTCAATGACCTTCTCGACTATCTGTCCTACACTAAATCCCATTGCCCTGATCTGACAGGGGATGATGCTTTCTTTCGTCATACCCGGTACTGAATTCAGTTCCAGGAAATATAACTGATTACCTTTCAGTATAAAATCAATTCTGACAATTCCGCGGCAATTCAGGTGATCATATATTTCTGAAGCGATATGTTTGCATTTCCTGTGAATTTCTTCAGGAACGGTTGCAGGCGTGAGTTCTTCTGCTTTCCCCTTTGTGTACTTTGCTTCATAATCAAAAAATTCATTTCCGGAAATAATTTCAGTGATTGGAAATATAAATTCCTCTTTCCTGGTTTTAAGAAGTCCGCAACTTAATTCTGTTCCTTTTACAAATGATTCAACCACGACTTCATTATCAATTCGAAAGGCATCTTTAACGGCATTTTCGAGGTCTTCTGATTTATTTACTTTGGATGTTCCGAAACTTGATCCTCCGTTATTTGGTTTTATAAAGCATGGAAGACCAACAGTTTCTTTTATCAGTGATTCAGAAAAATCTTCTTTTTTTCTCAGTATGATTGATTCAGCTGTAAGTATTCCAAAGTTTTTAAGATAGTTTTTACATGTATATTTATTGAATGTGATTGCAGATGAAAGGACCCCGCAGGTATTATAAGGTATTTTCTGTATGTCCAGGTACGCCTGTAGTTTACCGTCTTCTCCGGGAGTGCCGTGTATTATTATAAACGCATAATCAAATTTAACTTTTCTTTTATTATCCTGAATGCTGAAATCACGAAGATCAACCGGAACTGTTGATCCGTCCGTTAATTTCACTTTCCATTCCAGCCCTCTGAGGGTCACGGGGTAAGGATTGTATCTATCCTTGTTAATAATATCCATGATCTGCTCTGCACTCTTCACGGATATGACATATTCCTGGGAATCACCACCCCCGATAATTGCAATATTCTTTTTCATAAATCCTGAATTCTTAGTTAAATATAAGCTTTTTTATGAAAAATTGAAATTATTCACCCGGGTGATTCCTTGTTGACACATATTTTCTCCATTTATCAATGACTGTGCTCATATCATCAGGCAGTTCACTCTCAAATAACATATCAGTCCCGGTTACAGGATGTTTAAATCCCAGTATTTTTGCGTGTAAAGCTTGTCTCGGGAGGATTTTAAAGCAATTCAGAACAAATTGCCTGTATTTTGTAAAGGTTGTTCCTCTCAGAATGATATTGCCGCCATACTCTGGGTCATTAAACAGGGGATGATGAATATACTGAAAATGTACCCTGATCTGATGAGTACGCCCGGTCTCTAGACGGCATTCAACCAGAGTCACATAATCAAATTTTTCAATAACCTTATAATGTGTGATTGCCATTTTACCCTCAGAACCATCTGCAAAAACGAACATTTTTTTTCTATCCCTGGGATTCCTGCCGAGGTTACCGGTGATCGTGCCTTCATGTTCTTTCATATTTCCCCATACCAGGGCATTATAACGGCGAATTATTGTTTTATTAAAAAACTGTATAGCCAGTTTATTGATTGCTGATTCAGTTTTGGCTATGACCAGCAGACCTGAAGTGTCTTTATCAAGGCGGTGCACGAGGCCGGGACGATGTTCCCCGGTCTGAAAAAGAGGATTATCACGAAAGTAATATAGCAAAGCGTTGACCAGGGTGCCGGAGTAGTTGCCAAAGGCGGGATGGACAACCATACCCGCTTTCTTATCAATGACCATAACCTGATCATCTTCATATACAATATTTAAGGGGATATTCTCGGGCAATATTTCGATTTCTTTCGGAGGATGGGGAAGAACGATGGAAATAATATCTCCTGGTTTAATTTTGTAATTGGACTTAACCGTTTTATTATTGACAATGATGCATCCTGCTTCGGCAGCAGCCTGAATCCTGGTCCTGGATGTGTTTTCCAGGTGGTTGGCCAGGAATTTGTCTATCCTTACAAGGCTTTGTCCAGGATCTACCTCAAAACGGTAGTGTTCATAAAGATCACCTTCAATATTATGATCATCCCTTGTATATTCAGACATTTCAATGAGATATTACAACTTTCACGGCTGTGGAATAACCCTCTGAAAGATTCAATCTTTTTAAAACATAAATTCCTTCCTTCAAATCTCCGGTAAATATTACATTCTCACCCGGACTTAATGAACGTATTTTCCTGCCGGTCAGATCATAAAGGACCACTGATATATCTTTTCCTTCTTTATTCCAGGAACTGGGAAGGAAGATATATCTGTCAGCGGGATTCGGATAAACATAAAGTTGTTTTTCCTCAATTATCTCCCGATCAAGACCAACGATATTTTTTTTGCCAAATACCGGTCTGATCATCAGTGAACCCGGGAAAGAAGAATTTTTCCATTCCCCGTTTTCCGTGTAAAATATTCGTGAATTATTGATACGGTTTTTATCAAATCCAACATTTTCAAGCTTATCAACAGTTTTCTGCCATCCGACATAAAATACACCCGTAATTTCAATGGGAGTATCAATAAGGTATCTTACAAATTTATTCAGGCTGTCTGAATAGATCGGACGCATACCGATCTGCTTTAGTAAAAGATTTCCGGGTTTCCCGTTATTATCATCCCAGATGTTCATGTAAAAAAAATACTGAAGATTAAGAGATTCAAATGTATGATTGAAATATATATCAACTGCCCTTAAACTGTCTTTAATATATGAGTTGAATTTTACAGCAACTGATGCATTTTTCGTACCATCACCTCTTAACCCGTATCCTGCTTCTGATGATCCGTCATCCAGTGCATAGTAATCTGAAAAATACTGGAAGTATCTTAATGTATCGTTTTGCTTATAATCGAACGCATCCGTGCCAAGGATTGCTGTTACACGGAAGATACCACTATCTCCGGCCCCGAAATTAAAAGGATGATCATAAGAAAACAAAAAATGAATACTGTCTCCACTCGAAAAATCATTCGATGTGACTGGTGTCTTGGTGTTTATACCTGTTTTGATATTTTTGATTTCAAGCGAAGTCTTTACATTTCGCCTGATCGTGTCATGATTCATTATCACGGTTTCGATATAAGGTCTGCGTTGCGTTGAATGCGCGGATTCCGCATGAGTCCATGGAACGGATTCATAATCCTTGAAAAGGGAGAGCATTGGATCAACAAAGGTCACATCACGCAATACTGTATCCTGGAAAGACCGTGATTTATCAATTTTTATATATTCAATATTCCAGTGATCGCAATTTGACCTGAGATCTGCAACCTGGTCATTCCGGAAAAGGCTGGCGTAATTTCTGAACCTGAAGCGAAATCCTTTCTGTAGATACTGCTGATCTGTGATTCTGATCATGACTCTATTAAATCCCTTTTGACTTGAATCACCCGGGACAGACCATATATTTTGCCATTTGCCATTTGTGACAGAATAAAAATCAAGTAAAAGAGAATCATGGTTTTCCGGATTCTCACCAAGGCCTCCCTGCTGATAGAAAAAACTCATATATACACTATCGGAAGGAGTTAATGCGAGGTCGATCGGTTTCGATGTGAGAAAATCAGCCTGGAAAGGATTGATACTTGCATTTGGATAGAGCGAACCGGATGAATCAAGGGCATCGAGCGTCGCTACACCTCCTGATACAGGAAATATGCAATATGTATTATTTATATATGCATGCCTGTCTGTCCACAGCGATGTTTTTGGGATAATGTAGGAATCGGAAAAGTCATCCATGAATGGGATGGTGATTGTATCCATCCCGCCCGATTTTCTTGAATGACTCATGTTTCGGTTAAATTTTCTGACTTCAGGATTATCTTCAAGACCTTTTAATATTTCCTGTGCGGAAATATCAAGTATTGAAATAAAAAGAAGCGCGCTCAATAATATTTTATGGATTCCGGCCATAAGTCGGATTAATTTGATCCTGATCCGGTGTTTCTGTCCTCACAATTTTCATTGAATCAATGGTAAGCCATATATCTACGTTTGAACCCAGGTGAAGCCTGTTTTCTTCTTCTCCTTCATCTCCCGGTCGCTGGCGCCAGATAAAAGCCGATAACGAATCTTCACCAGTAATAATTGTACCATCGTAGACTGTTGCCCCGATATTCAGATACCTGTCGGCCAGAAGCTCTTTTGCAGTATTGATATCCTTCCCGATCAGATCGGGAACAACAGTAGTTTCATCACTTAAGCCCCTGCCCAGGACAAGATCAACAGAAGAACCCTTAACTATCAATTCTCCGGGATCAATAACTTCCCCAAGAAACATTTGCTGTAGAACATTATTGACCGCGATATCTGGTTTGTAGGATATTTTTCCAAGATTCAATCCGTATGTTTCAAGTATGGCTCTTGCCTGCCTTAGTGAAACACCTGTGACTGTCGGCATGGTTACTTTCTCAGGATTCACTGCATTTAATGTAATATATATCGTACGGTACTCTTTAACTTTTGATCCCGGTTCAGGATTTTGTTTTACAATTGTACCCCGGGGCGCGTCTTTATAAAAAACAGAATCTGTAACTGATAATCTTAGTTTTTTAGGCTGTGTGATTATCTGGGCCTCGTCAGGAGTGAGGCTGGTTAGATCGGGCACAGTCAGTGCCTGACCATGACGGGTATAAATATTCAGCCAGATCAGGGACCCTGAAAAGAGAATAAGCCCGATTACTGAGGCAATTAATAAATTTTTGAAGAATACCTTTGTTGTCAGGAATTTAAGAAAGTCCTTCATCTATTTTTTACGATATAATGGGCAAAGATAATTAATTGTGTTATATCAACGGGATTTATACTGAAAAGGTATTATTCAGAGAAATAAATTTTTCATGCATATCCG
>Ga0068714_10006311_pt1 | contig 12135 bp, 9 predicted proteins | sample MTBNYHSulfiMetaG_FD_62988 | JGI IMG/M metagenome (GOLD analysis project Ga0068714, IMG submission 62988) | Enrichment culture microbial communities from rom New York Harbor, USA that are MTBE-degrading - MTBE-NYH (New York Harbor Sulfidogenic)... | ecosystem: Environmental > Aquatic > Marine >... | reverse complement strand
CGCGGTATTGAGACAAGAAGCCTCCATGACCTGATCCTGAAGAAAAGAGGATGGAAAGGCGGCTATGCGATCAATCTCAACACTGAAGTGGCCGCAATGATTGGAGAAATACTCGCGGCTGCGAGAGAGCGAAGATCTGTGGAGCCAAAGATAATCATATCCTCGCAGGGATCTTTCACTTCCGCGATCAGGCTCTTCCTGAATCGACAAGATGTTGTGCAGCAAATGGCAAAAGCAGGAATTCATGCGCTTCGCACCGACAAGTGCTCGATAATCGCCAATCGATTGGAAGTGTTTGACGATCGATTCACCGGCAGGTTGATTCCTCCCGTCGTCACCAAGCACATCCGCTTGGAATTTTTTCCGCCCAATGCCCTCTTCATCGGCGACCGAGAGGATGAGGCTGCCATCAAGCGAAGCGGGATGAGCAGCTTAGCCTTTATCAACCATCGGAAGGCTTCCGCCTTCAATTCATAGCTTCTTCCTTCATACCACGGGTTCCGGGGTCAATATCCAGCTTCGAGGCTGTGCTCGGCTTCCAGTAAGGCTCCCAAGAGACGGCTGCCCTTCGCTTCATTGATCGGTGACTTGTGGAGCGGATTCTTCCGATTCGAACAGCGGCCTGCTCGGCTGGCCGGTCGGGGGCTCAGATCGAAACAACCGCTCGCGCAATCTATTTGTCATTTTCTCCAACGCCTCTTCAAGAGTCGGCTCCATCACAACCACATCCCCCTGAGTGACGATGAGCCTGGTGAGCTGCGGTATCTTCACCCCGCTGGCAGCTTTCAGATAGATGGGAAGAATATACTCAACCGTTCCGCCAAAGGGGAGAATAATCAACTTTCCTCGCTGCACTTCGGTTCCTATCTGGTTCCACAAGGTAAGCTGCTGAGCCACAAAGGGATCTTGATCGATAATCGCCTCGATCTGAGACGGGCCATAAACCACAACACCTTTTGGGAAGGAATAGATGATGATTTTGCCATAGTTATCCCCATCGCAACCGGCTACCGCCATGGCGCGCAAATTATCCAGACCCTTGGGGCGCATGGGCGCCAAAAGGATGAATTCTTCGCGCCCCTTTTCAATGAGATCCAAGGTCAGGTAGTACGGCTTGACTTCCAGCTCGGTTTCACGTTTGAATTCTCTGGCGAACTCCCAAATATCTTCCTGCTTATAGAACATGTCGGGATCGGATTGATGATACTTGGCGTAAATACTCATTTGGATCTCAAAGAGATCCTTGGGATAGCGGATATGGCTCTTAAGATCTTCGTTCAATTCGTCCATACTTTTCAGCAAACCAGGGTAAATCCTGCTGTAGGCGGTAATGAGAGGATCTTTTGGATCCGCAATGTAGTAGCTGATGGTGCCGTCGTATGCGTCCACTACGATCTTGGTTGAGTTTCTAATGTAGTTGAATTCGCCGAAAACATCAGAATAGGTTTGAGCATTGGGATACCAATCGGAGGTCGTGTAGGCGTCCTGAATCCAATAGATTCTCTCTGAGGTGACCACCACGTAGGGGTCCCTGTCGAGCATCAAGTAGGGTGTGAGGGTATTGATGGCCTCTATGATGTTGCGTCGAAACAAGATGCGACTTCTTTTGTTGGTTTCAGGTGTCAGAAAAATATTCTTCTCTTTAAAATAAACAGCGAACATGAATTTCTTGAACAACGACGATATGGGAACACCGCCGGTACCGTTGTAATCGGTCATGACGAACGTGTCTCCTTTGGGATAATCAAACTCATGATTGTCGTTCGGCGCAATCACATAGTCGTAGGGCTCGAGACCATAATAAATGCCCGGCTGCTTGATGGTTAAGCCATATGCGGAGGTCGGCGGCAAATCTCCAATGAACCACGTCATCGCCTCCTCGCCGCCCTGTGCTGCCGGATTCATGGCCACTCCGTAGCCATGTGTGTATTTAAGATGTGTGTTTATCCAATTTTGAGCACCTGCCGGCAGCTTTCCAAGAATGAGGTCGCGCGCGGAGATGAAGACCTGCTGATAGACGCCGTTGACGGTATAGCGATCGACATCAATACCGGTGAATTCATAATAAGGTCGGATTGCCTGCATCTGTTCATATACTTCCAGCAGCACCCCTTCATACCAGACTGGAATATTGCGGATACTCTCTTCGATCCTCGGATCTTGATCAATCTGTGGGATCGGCAAGAGGTCATACTCTCGAATCTCGGCGTGCTCCAAATTATACGCGGCTTTGGTGGCCTGCACGCTGTTCATTAAGTGTTTTGATTGTCTGGTCAGCTCGGCAGGTTTAACCAGGAACTGTTCGACCATTCCGGGCAGGAACGCAGATTCACGCACTCCCAGTGCAAGCAGAAAGAAAGCTGCGAAAAGAACCGCAGCTTTCAGACCGCGTTTGGTGTTTATGTAGAATACCAAAGAGCAGGCCGTACCCATCAGAAACAGCAGGGTAATCCAAATCAGCGGCAGCACGACTTGCATTTCAACATAGCCCGGACCGAAAAAAAGAGGCTGGTTGTTGGTGCTGTAGAGGAGCTCATATCGCTGTAGTATGTAGTCCCAGATCTCGATTGCAAAGATAAGCAAAATCAGAATGCTCAGATGGATCTTAGCTCCACGAGGCAGTCTTTGATCATATTGGAACAGCAAACGTCGCTCCGTCCAATAGAGTACAATCAGGGCGATAAAAAGCAAGCCGAAAGCCAGCAGCAATCGATCTTGCAGGAGGCTGTAGATGGGGAAAGAAAAGAGATAGTAACTTATGTCTTTGCCGAATATCGGATCGATTGCTCCGGCTCTCGAGCCAAAAATGTAAAGCAGTGCCGCCTCCCATTGCTGGAACAGAGGCAAAGCCACAAGAATTCCAAGAACAACTGAGAGTGGCACGTAGAGCTTAACAGATCCGCTCCGAAACAGCCTGACAACTTCCTGGTAGGCGTGCCGCACTGGAGCGCCCGTTTTCGATTCAACAGCTTCGGTTGTACCGAGAAAGTGTGATGCAACCCAGAAGTTGAGGAAAAAGATCAGAAAGAAAAAACCCGCCACTGCCACAAATATCACGTAACGATAGAGCAGTCTTAGCCAGAAATAACCGCCGTAATTGAGCGACTGATACCACCAGAGATCGACTATGAAATCGACAAAAATGAGGCTTATCGTCAAAAAAGATATAGCAAGAGCGGCAAGACCTATACTGATAAAAACTATGCTTCGTTTCCAGCCCATCGTACACTTCACTCTTCGCGATAATCTCTGTTTTACTCATATTACAATTGGTTAGCTATGCTTCCTCGTTGTCTCAACTAAACCTAGGTTAATCATCGATTCTTTCCAAATCAATCGGAGAAGAAATATGCAATTCTGGAAAAATTATTGAACTTTGAAGACTTAGCATGAACACTCCAGCGATCAGGGGCACAACCAAGCATAGCCAAGCAAGTCCACGAGTATTAGTTTAGAATGTATTCTTACAGAAGTTAGGAGCTTGTCCGAGAATGCCTGTTTGTCATTTCGAACGGAGCGTAGCACAGAGAGAAATCTTGAAAACTCGCAGTGATACGATGAACAAGATTTCTCGCTATCGCTCGAAATAACAGTTCTCGGACAAGCTCCTAGAGAGTGCACATTGATTTTTCATTGACGAGATTTCAACATAACGGGTGGAGGGAGCCTGCAATAAGAGAAAGCAAAGCTGCTTTCTGGTAGACTTTCCTGAAAGAACTGAAGGCCAATCCGATGGCTGGTATTTTGAATCGATTCCTGTGGCTGTGTTTTCTCTGGTGGGTGCTGACGGAGGGTTACCCGGGATCGTGGTGGTTTGGTTTGCCCGTTTTGACCCTGACCACATTTGCCGGCATGAAAATGAGCAGTGGATTTAAATGGCACTGGCGTCCGCTCGGCATCTCCCGGTTTGTTTTCTTTTTCTTTCGTCAATCCCTTAGCGGCGGCATTGATGTTGCCAAGCGGGCTTTGACCCCCCGGATGCCGCTGTTGCCTGCGTTGGTCGATTATCCACTTCACCTCCCACAGGGACCGGCACGGGTATTCCTGGCCAATACCATCAGCTTGTTGCCGGGCACCTGCAGCACCGCACTTCATGCGGAATCCTTGACAGTCCATGTACTGGACGGATCGCTGCCGGTTTATGCTTTGCTGCAGGAGGTGGAAGAGCGGGTAGCAGATTTGTTCGGTCTTCAAACTAACCTTGCTGAGGATAGTGAGAGGAGCTCAGAACATGGATGATTTCTATATGGGAATTGCAGTGTTTCTGTTGCTGAATATCTTGCTTGGATTGGTGCGAATTTTACGCGGGCCTACTGCACAGGACCGCATGCTGATGGCTCAGCTCTTCGGCACGACCGGTGTGGCCATCATCATGTTGCTTGCCGAAGCTCTTGATTTGCCGGTCCTGCGTGACGTCGCATTGCTTTTCGCTCTGCTTGGAGCATTAGCTACCGTCGCTTTTGTCAAACGCTACTGGCCGGCAAAAATGCTCGGGAAGGAAGCAGGCAAATGACCATAGCTACCTGGCTGTCGGTTGCTTTGGTATTGGCGGGGGCATTCTTCTTCTTTGCAGGAACCATGGGCATGTTGCGGTTCCCCGATGTCTACACGCGATTGCACGCCGTGACCAAAGCCGATAATCTTGGTTTGGGATTGATCGTGGCAGGCTTGATGCTGCAAGCGGAATCGTGGCCGGCGATGTTGAAACTGGCCCTCATCTGGCTGCTTGCTCTGCTGGCTAGTGCAACGGCCTGCTATCTGGTTGGCAACAGCTCCCTGCGAAGCGGATTGCCTCCCGTACAGGGCCGATACAGCGTCAGGAGAAACCCATGTCGACAATAGCCTGGTTATTCGACGGTCTTCTCGTTGCCGCTTTGCTGTACCTGGCTTGGTCGCTTTTGTCAGAACAGGATCTGTTCAAGGCGGTGGTGCTGTTCATCGCTTTCGGATTGCTCATGGCGCTGAGCTGGACTCGCCTCCAGGCACCAGATATAGCCTTGGCTGAAGCGGTCATCAGCGCCGGCCTAAGCGGTGTACTGCTGCTGGACGCTGTTGGCTATGTGCGAGGAGAAAAGCGGCCGGCGAGTACCCAATCGGAAGCTGTTAAAGCGCGAAGAATCGAGCCGGTGCGGACCGGATTGAATCTTCTGGCCCTGCTCTTCTGCGCTGCTTTGATTTGGGCTGTGCTGAATCTGCCGCCGCTTGACTCGGGACTCTCCTCCATTGTCCAGGCACAAATGGGCTCAGCCGGAGTTACTTCGCAGATCACGGCGGTACTCCTGAATTTCCGCGGTTATGATACCCTCCTGGAAGTCGCTGTGTTGGTGCTGGCAGCTATCGGCTGCCTCACTTTGCGAGAAGCGGATCAGTCGGCTGCCGCCGCGCACTCGAGAGAGCCTGGCATGCAGGTGCTCGATGGCATGATTCAATTGGTGATTCCGGTCATGCTGCTGGTTTCCGGATATTTACTGTGGGCTGGAGAACACGCCCCAGGCGGAGCTTTTCAAACAGGGGCCATGCTCGGTGCGGCCGGATTCTTGCTTTTGCTGGGCAACAGGATGCATTTTCAGCAAATTCCCGGATGGCTGTTACGAATCTCTGCATCTCTTGGTCTGAGTATTTTCCTGCTGGTCGCGGGTGGAATCGCCATTTCAGGAAGAAGCCTGCTGGAATATCCTGTCAGTAATGCCGGGAAATTGATTGTACTGCTGGAAACGGCTATCAGCATCTCGATCGGCTCGATTCTTATCATTCTATTTGCGGCAAATCCGCCAAGCGCTTCCTCTCCCACAATCGATCAGGCAACACCATCCGAGGACACGACGGAGATCGGATCAAAATGAGTCAGGTTACCCTTTATACCATCACCGGCGTTATACTTTTCTTCATGGGGCTCCGCGCGTTTCTGCTATATGCTCACCTGGTGCGCAAAATTCTGGCGTTCAATGTCATGGGGAGCGGGATTTTTCTATTATTGGTAGGAATCGCCAGTCGCGTTCCGTGTGCGGCTCCAGACCCGGTGCCTCATGCTCTCGTTTTGACCGGCATCGTTGTTTCCGTGAGCTTCACTGCGTTCGGCCTGGTACTTCTCAGACGCATTTACGCCAAAACAGGTAAAGCTCATATAACCACCGAAATGGAAGATACGGACGCTCAATGATGATACTGGAGGAGATCCAATAGGCGATACAATTTCATGGGAAGTCTGGTCCATTTTGCTGCCGCTGGCGACGGCGACCCTGGTCTTTTTGTCGGGAAGGCGCGCTGCCTCCTTTTTCTTATTCCCCGGAGCTGCTGCTGTCATCGTTTCGGTGTGCGGCTTGCTTTGCCAGGTGTGGACGTTCGGACCACAACGGCATACAGTTGGCGGGTGGAGCGCCCCTCTGGGCATCGAGCTGTATGCGGATGGACTGAGCGCTTCATTGCTTGCGCTGACCGCCGTCATCATGTCGGCTGCCGGATTTTATGCGCTGGTAACAACTCGTCGTGGCGGCACTCACTGCGAAGGATGCGACAACGATCTCTTCTGGCCGCTGTGGTTTTTTCTTTGGGCCACACTCAATGCGGTTTTTTTATCGCGGGACATCTTTAACCTTTACATCACATTGGAGTTGCTGGTGCTTTGCGCGGTGCCGCTGCTGACTCTCGCAGGGAGCGGCGCTGCACTGACTGCCGGGATGCGGTATCTGCTGGTGGCCATGCTCGGCTCCATGGCTTATCTGTTGGGAACCGTCCTGCTGTATGCCCAATACAGCACCCTCAGCATCCCTCAGCTCGGCGCTCTAATTGAATCGACCCCCGCTACCTTGGCGGCCGTTGTGCTGATTACCTCCGGATTGCTCTTAAAAACCGCCCTTTTCCCCCTCCACTTCTGGTTGCCGGGCGCCCACGGCAATGCTCCCACACCGGTTAGTGCACTGCTGTCCGGTTTGGTGGTAAAGGCCTCTTTTTATCTGCTGCTGCGGCTCTGGTTCGGCGCTTTTCCGCGTGCTATCTCTCCCGCGGCAGGCCAATACATCGGTATTCTTGGATCGGCCGCGATCGTCTGGGGCTCCCTGCTGGCTTTGCGACAAGTACGGCTTAAACTGGTAATTGCCTACTCGACTGTCGCGCAAGTAGGCTATTTCTTTTTGTTGTTCCCGCTAGCGACCCGCCTTGTTCGGCCTTCAGATTCTCCGGACTGGATGGCGATGGCGGGCTCGGGCACCCTGTATTTTCTAATATCCCACGGATTGGCCAAAGCTTCCATGTTTCTGTCTGCCGGTTGCATCGCCCATGCTGCCGGCTCCGATCGGTTGAGCGAATTCATTGGGATAGGACGTTACCTGCCCGTCAGTGTGTTCGCCTTCGCGCTGGCAGGCGTGAGCTTGATGGGCCTGCCACCCAGTGGGGGATTCGTCGGCAAGTGGCTGATGCTCAAGGCAGCATTTGGTACAGGTCAATGGTGGTGGGCGGTCGTGATGAGTGTTGGAGGTTTGCTGGCCGCCGCATATGTTTTCATGGTACTGAAGCAAGCGGTTGTTTTCCGATTGGTGGATATTCGCTTCTATGAGGTTCCTGCCGGAATGCAGTGGGCCGCTCTGTTGCTGGCGCTATCGTCGTTGTTGCTGGGTCTGAGCGGTGAAGCTCCGTTTGATCTGCTGGAAATAGGCTCTCCTTTTTCAGCGCCGACCTCTGCCGGGAGCCCGCCGTGATAATACATGATTGGCTGCCGCTGTTTACTTTGCTGACCTCATTTCTGACCGGTCTGCTGATATTTTTCCTCAGGGAGCAACAGGTTGGTGCCCGCTCCTTCCTGAATATGACGGGCGCGGGTTTGAAGTTGGTCTTTGTAGCGATAATGTTGTGGGGGAGTTTTAATGGGCAAAGTTATGAGACCCGCCTGCCCCTTTTAGGTAGGACCGATCTGGTGCTTCGGGCTGATGCGCTTGCCATGCTGTTTGTCGGTCTATCTGCGCTGCTCTGGTTTCTAACCACGATCTACGCGATCGGCTATCTGGAAAGATCGCCCAATCGCAGTCGCTTCTTTGGCTTCTTCAGCATCTGCGTGACGGCAACCGTCGGGATTGCTTTGGCGGGAAACCTGCTCACCTTCTTTCTTTTCTATGAATTATTGACGCTTTCGACTTACCCCCTGGTTGTGCATCGCGGCACCCCGGAAGCTCTGCGGGCCGGCAGTAAATATCTCATTTATACTCTGAGTGGTGCGGCCGTCCTTCTGCTCGGGGTGGTGTGGCTCTACCTGCTGGCAGGCCCGATAGAGTTCACGGCCGGCGGTGCTCTCTCCCATCTGCAAGAGAATGAATACCGCATCAGACTTGTTGCAATCTTCATTTTAATGGTCGGTGGTCTGGGGGTGAAGGCGGCGTTCGTTCCTTTGCACGGCTGGCTGCCCGCTGCCATGGTCGCCCCGGCACCGGTCAGCGCCCTGCTGCATGCCGTTGCCGTGGTCAAAGCCGGAGCGTTCGGCATTGTGAGGGTGGTCTATGACGTATATGGCATCGAGCTAACCGGCTCGCTGGGACTGACCGGACCGCTGGCCGCGATTGCAGCTTTCAGCATCATCTACGGCTCGATGCGCGCTTTAACGCAGAATGACCTGAAACGGCGCCTGGCATTTTCCACGATAAGCCAGCTTGCTTATATCACCCTGGGGGTCGCCATCGTGGGACCTCTCTCTACTATCGGCGGAATAGTCCATCTGGTCCATCAGGGCATTATGAAGATTACTCTTTTTTTCTGCGCCGGCAATCTGGCGGAAACCATCGGCATACATCTGATCAGCGAGATGCATGGGGTGGGACGACGCATGCCGTGGACCATGACCGCTTTCACCGTGGCAGCCTTCGGCATGATCGGCCTGCCGCCGGTGGCGGGCTTTATCACCAAATGGTACCTGGGGCTGGGGGCACTGGAGGCAGGTCAGGGTTGGGCGGTGGCGGTGCTGATGGTGAGCACTCTGCTTAACGCGGCATATTTTCTTCCCATTCTCTATGTCGCATGGTTCAAGGAACCGCGGCTGACATGGCCGGAAAGAGCTCCGCAAGATCTATTGGAAAGCGACTGGCGGTTGCTCCTGCCGACTCTGGCCACCGCCATGTTGTCTTTAACTGCAGGACTGCTGGCGGGTCTTTCCATAAGCCCCGTCGGCTGGGTCAGAATGATTATCAAACAGGCCTATCGCTTATGGACGCCATTCTTGGGGACACCCTGACAAGACACGGTCTGGTTTGGCTGATGATACTGGGAGCGCCGTTGTTGACGGCGGCGGGATGCGTCGTGCGCCCGCTGCGCGACACCGCACTCGCCCTTACTCCCTGGTCGATAGCGCCGGCGCTGGCTGCAGCGGTTTGGCCTCCACCTTCAGCCGATTACCCCTGGCTGCTTTTGGGCACGCAGCTCGGCCTGGACCAAACCGGCAGGATATTCCTTCTCTTTACCGCCTTCCTTTGGTTCTGTTCGGCAGTTTACGCCGGGAGCTACCTGGTTGAAGACCGGCAGCGACACCGTTTCTTTGCTTTTTTTCTGCTCACGGCTGCAGGCAACCTTGGGTTGATAATAGCGCAGGATATGGTCGCATTTTACTTCTTTTTTGTGCTGATGACCTTTTCCGCATACGGTCTCATCGTTCACGACGGCACTTCCAATGCGCGGCGCGCCGGGCTCATCTACGTGGTCATGGCGGTGCTCGGCGAGGTGCTGCTGGTCACGGCTCTTCTCATGATCGCCATGGCCGGATACGGCAATCTGGTCAATCCCGCCCCCGTAGTGGCAGCCGGGCAGCATCGAAACCTGATGATCGCGCTGGTCCTGGCGGGATTCGGTGTCAAGGCCGGCGCCGTTCCACTGCACCTGTGGCTGCCCCTGGCCCATCCGGTGGCACCCACACCGGCGTCGGCGGTACTTTCCGGAGCAATGATCAAGGCCGGGCTGCTCGGCTGGCTGCGCTTCCTGCCCTTGGGAGAAGCCGCTTTGCCGGAATGGAGCGCGGTATGTATGGCCGCGGGCCTGGCCGCTGCTTTTTACGGAGTGCTGGTCGGCCTCGCTCAGTTCGATCCCAAAACCGTTTTGGCCTATTCCAGCATAAGTCAGATGGGTGTGATGCTCGCCACCGTGGGCCTGGGTCTGGCTCTGCCTGAATCCTGGCCGTTGGTAAGGGCAGCCATCCTCTTCTATGCACTGCATCACTCTCTGGCCAAAGGGGCCCTGTTCCTGGGCGTCGGGATGGCCGGAGCTGCTGTCGGAAGCCCCTTTCGGCGTTTTCTGTTCAGAGCCGGCACACTGCTGCCCGCCCTTGCCATGGCCGGTGCTCCTCTAACCAGCGGCGCATTGGCCAAGGCAGCGCTCAAAGAAATTTCTTATCTGCTCCCTTCCTTCTGGTCCGTCTCGCTGCAGTGGCTGCTGACTTTTTCGGCACTCGCCACGGCGCTGCTGATGGCTCACTTCTTATTCTTTTTCTGGTCTCGCAGCGAAAGGGACCATGCCGTTCATTATCCGGGAACGGGGCAATGGCTTTCCTGGGGACTGGTGCTGGTCGGTGTTTTTTTCGCCGCCTGGGCTGCGGCGCCGCTCGATCTCGAACATATACGAGCTGAGCTTGTATCCCAGAAAAAACTCTGGAGCGGACTGTGGACCGTATTGTTGGGCGGTTTGCTTGGCTGGGCCGAGTGGCGCCGGACCGCGCGCACCGGCAAAAGGGTGCTTTCCTCGATCCCACCGGGAGATTTGCTGGTGCCTCTTGCAGCTCTGTTGAATCGCCTGTATGGAGTCTGGCGCACCGCTCTTCAAGCAAGCCACGCAAAAGAGCCGATTGACCGGCTCAGCGCAAACGGAACAGGCGTCGAGCGCCTACGGTCTCTTATGTCGACCCTCACGGCCACGGAACAAAAGCTGCTGGACTGGACGACAGCCGGCGCCGTCTTTCTGCTGCTGACCATCGTTTTGTTGGCGCTCATGGTCTTTTGATGATCTTTCCGTCGTGAATGGTCAATACGCAGGCATCGAAGTTGAAATTGCTTACGCGAAGATTGAGGCACTCGGAAAGCCTGAGACCGCAACATTTACAGGAGCTTGACCATCACATCGTGAGGGTACTTCAGATTGTTCACCAACGGGACGGGATTCGGATGTTGCCTCGGATGCCTTTCTGTCATGAGGAAGAAACTGTCTGAATGACTCGGCAGGACAGGAGAAGCCCACTGGGGTTCGAAAGGAGAGAGCGGCATCTTTGCCCATTCCCGCCGAACTTGTCGAAAGGGCATCTTTTCTAGCAAAGCTCCATGGATCGTTCTGATCTCTCTGCAATCGCAGTTTTGTGATATGAATGAACACGACACAAACAACCGCAAACTGGACTGTGCTCATGCTTCGAGTGTCAAAATGCAAACGATGCCGTGCCCACAGCCCAAACCAGGACGATCAAGGTAGACAATGCACAGATGCCTGCCGCCAGCTTGTGAGTGAAAGACTCGGGCTTTCTTTCGGTATATCCGAGCACAAAGCCAAGCAGGGCTCCTGCAGCGATTCCACCTCCGTGTCCCCAGTTGTTGATACCGGGAACCAGAAAACCGAATATAAAGATGCCCACGACCCAGCCTCCCACTTGCCCGAATATGAGCTGACCGTATGCACCGCCTCTACTCTTGGCGTAGTACAAGGTGGCTCCAATAAGTCCGCACACAGCGGCCGAAGCTCCGATGGTAAAAGGTACTCCCGCCAAGTAGGACAACCAGTAGCCGAAAACCCCACTCAAGGTATAGATGATAAACATCCGTGAATTTCCGTATTCGTCGATGACAAGACGTCCTATCTGGTAGAGAGCAAACATGTTGAACAAGATGTGCAGAGCGCCTGCATGGAGATAGCTTGCGGACAGCAGAGTCCACCATCGGTGCAGCCGATCTATCGGAAGCGTTCCGGTCGCCCCCAGCAATAAAAGGCTCCTGTTATCCGGAGAAAGCAGGGCAAAAGGGTTTAAGGAAAGGCTCTGGAGACGGGGTCCAAGAACGAGCGAGAGGACGAACATCGCGATGTTCAGATAAATGATGTATCTGAGCAGTTGCTCGGGATTGGCGAAACCTCGACTCAAGAAGTTGTTTTTCCACCACGACCCCGGGCTACCCAAACCGCAATGAG
>Ga0068714_10006310_pt1 | contig 12135 bp, 6 predicted proteins | sample MTBNYHSulfiMetaG_FD_62988 | JGI IMG/M metagenome (GOLD analysis project Ga0068714, IMG submission 62988) | Enrichment culture microbial communities from rom New York Harbor, USA that are MTBE-degrading - MTBE-NYH (New York Harbor Sulfidogenic)... | ecosystem: Environmental > Aquatic > Marine >... | reverse complement strand
ATTGATTTGCCCTTGCTCCATGAATCTCTTCGCCTGCTCCACCCCGGCTGTGGCAGCGGCAATCGCGCTCTTCGCCTGTTCCACCCCCGCCATGGCCTGCCGGTAAGCCGCTTCCGCCCGCTCCAGGTCCTGTCTGGTGGCAGCCTCATGCTCGACGTAGGTCTTTATCCGGCGGTAATTTGCTTCCGCTTCCGCATGACCAGCCCGGGCCGCAATCAAAGCTTGTTCGGCGCGTCGTTTGTCGGCTTCAGCTGCTTGCAGGGCCTGCCCGGCCTGATCGAGCCGAGCCTGCAGATCCCGGCCGTCGATTTGGATCAGGGGATCTCCTGCTTCGACCATGTCGCCGGAGCGGACTGAAACCGCAACAATCCGACCACTTACCTGCGCCGAGATGGATGCCTGAAGCTCCGAGCGGACCGTGCCCACCGCTTCATAATATTGGGGGATCATCTCCACCGTGGCCCGAGCCGTCTGCTGCGGGGGCGGCTCCTGCCCTTCAGCCTCCACCCGGCCCGGTTGAATGACGCCGGTGCGGAAAGACCCTGCCATATAGAGCATCAACAGGATAAGGAGAACAACCGCCACCATAAGCGGGATCGCTTTGCGTAATCCACTCTGCAGAGCCATAGTCAATGGTCCCCTCAGTTTTTTATCTCAAACCCTTGAGTGCCAAAATAGCCTAGAGCCCGACCGATATCCGCTCGAGCCTTCCTGGCATCATAAAGCGCGGAAGTCTCGACAATTCTGGCCCTGTTGCGCGCCAGCTCCGCATCCATGTAACGAACGATGGTGGCGGAGCCTCCTTCATACTCTCTGCGCACTAGCCGTAGCGCCTCTTCAGCTTGAGCCACACTGGCGCGGGTGACCGCCAGTCGAGCTTCGGCTTCAGATTTCCGGAGATAGGCGGTTTTCACATCCAATTGAATGGATTGAGTCGCTTTGCGGTCGGCGGCCAGCATTTCGTCCAGCACGGCCCTCGCCCGATTGAGTCTGGCGCCGGTGCTGAAGCCGCTGAACAGGTCCCAGTTAAGAATCACCCCTACGGTCCAGTTGACCCTATCCGCGTCATAGGCCAAGTCCGGATCATCAAAATAAGTCTTTGCCTGCAGATCCAACTGCGGCATATACTCTCCTCGCGTCTCGTCCAACGACATTTTCGAGGCAATCAATTGCTGCCTCACCTTCAGCAGTTCGGGCCGCATGCCCAGAGCCCGCTCCATTCCGGCTGCATAGTCCGGGGGAAGCTCGGGTAGCTGCCACTCTTCCCCGGTCAGCTCCATCCGGATGTCGGCATCGCCCCCCAACAGATTAGCCAAAGAAGCTAAAGCAAGCTCGTAGTGATTTTGCGCTTGAATCAGTTCCGCTTCAGCCTGAGCCAGGCGCACCTGCAGCGAGAGCACTTCGGACTTTAGAGCGCCGCCCGCCTCATACCTTACGACCACATCCTTGAGCTGAGCGGTGACCGTGTCGATTGATTGCGCGGCGATTTTCTTGAAATCCTTCGCCGCCAGGGTAGAGTAGTAGGTTTGGATGACCGATGCCACCAGGGCATTTTCCACCGTGCTCTGGTCCAGCCGGCTTATTTCCACACCCGTTTCGGCTATCCTTCTCCGCAGCAGATCGCGCCCGCCGCGATAGAGGTTATACCTGGCAGCCACTCCACTCTCAAAGTTGCGGAAAAACCCTGGGTCATTAAAATCGACATTCGGCGGCAGCTTTCGCTGATCTATTTTCTTGAACAAATAGGCCGACGGCGCATCCCCTGCCAGAAATTCCGTGTAGATGCCAAGAGTCGGCCAGAAAGCAGCGTTCGCCTCATCGATCGTAGCTTCCGATTGGCGAATGCGCGAGGCCGCCATCTCGATATCGGGGTTGTTGTGGAGCGCGATGCGGATTGCCTCCGCCATACCGATGGGTTGTTCAAGAAGGGTTGGATCAGGCTTGAAATCCTGCTGTGGGGTGGGTACTTCAGCAGAAGCCTGCTGGCTGTATTCGGCGACGATCTCTTCGTAATTGTAGGTTCGATGCGGAGCACACGCTCCCAAGAGTCCGCTCGCAAGAGCAAGCACGAACAGGATACAAGCCGTCTTGCGCCTTGACCCTCGTGCAAACCATGTTCCTGTTTCAATTTGCAGCCTGAGCATCAGATTCTCATCCTTGCTTCGAGTCGGCGCTATCAAGAACCGGTCATTGAGCTTAGCCGCCGCGGCGGTGCACAACAGTTGTTATCGGCACTGTGGAGCGTAGCACATCAAGCCTCTCAATGTCGGCGCCGACGGCTCGCATTACAATACTACCGAAACCGACATTCCTGCAGTGGTGCCATGAGCACCAACAGCTGTACTGAGATGAGTCTATGTCAGTTACTTGCCCGAGAGTTCTTTTGTATACCTTACAAAAGCCGACGTCAATTGAACTATCTTCTACGAGACGGGTCAAGAAATGAGAAAGAGTGCTTGGATAGCAGGCACTGATGCGCTAAGGCCAAGGTAGAATTTGGAAACGCTCTTGGTTCTTCAGTTTCCAAGCGAACTGGTGCGCAAGTAGATGACTATGCCAAAAGGCATGCATAGACGCCACCGGCGCCTTGTACCTCATTTTGTCCGAGGCTATGCGCGCGGGCTATTCAAGCTCGATGATGTTTCCGTCAAACTCTACTGTTTGCCCTTTTCGAATTTTACATCTTTTGCGAAGCTCAACGACCCCGTCCACCTTCACTCGCCCTTCGCCTGCAACGATCTTAGCCATTCCTCCGCTACCGCACAGGCCCGTGATCTTCAAGAGCTTCGTCAACTCGATGTACTCACCGTCGAGCCTAAACTTAGTTGCCATAAACTCCGCTTTCTTCGGCTCATCGCGGATTAGTGGGATATGCTCCTTGACTCAGCCGCTTGGTTGGTTCAAGTCTCCGACTTGAACCCGCCTGACCTTCAAGCAACTCAGTTGCTATAAAGCTTTGCGAGCAGGCTGTTTCTCCCTGTCGGATGCAACGGTCACAACGGAGTTGTGCAAATGTCAAAATGGTTCAAGTCGGAGACTTGAACCAACCTGAATCCCGCTAATCCGCGAAGAGTCCTTTCTCCTCGATGCTCGTGGCGGTGTCCGTTGAGTGTCGGCAGCAGACGCGATTGCCCTCGCGTTTCGGTCGGGTCGAGAGCTTGCAGTCTCTTTGGATTGTTCGAACACGGGGGGCACGATCAAGAGATCTCGCGAAATCAACGCGTCATCCATTCACAGGTGATCTTTCGCGATGGGCCCCACCGATTTCATTTTATCACCATCCAGATCTCCCGAGGCACGGTTGTGTGAAAATCCACATTCAAACAGTCTCGGACACTCATGTCCTGGTTTTCCCCCGCCCCGAGGAACACCGTCGCTTCGCCGACTGCCTTCCCGGCATGTCCTGTGGCATGCTGCTTCGGCTTTCGCCCTTGGAGCCCGGGGAGTATTTTTTCGCCTTGGAATTTTTCCGAACGGCGGTGCGCTCCGGGCTGTTCGAGTTGCCTGAAAGTATTCGAGGCTGACGGTTTCTTTTCTGGCTCTGATTGGAGCCGAGTCGTCCTTTGAAGATCGGTTCGGCCCTGATCGATGGGTCGGGCTCAAATCCCTCAATGATTGTTTCCGGAATTGCGCATTTGAGCAGACGTTCGATGTTATTGAGTAATTCGCGCTCATCAATGCAGACCAGTGATATGGCCGTTCCCTGGCGATCTGCACGGCCGGTGCGGCCGATACGGTGCACATAGTCCTCGGACACATTGGGCAGCTCAAAATTCACCACTTGCGGCAACTGATCGATATCGAGCCCTCGTGCTGCAATATCGGTTGCAACCAATACGCGAACATCGCCCTGTTTGAAGTCGGCCAGGGACCGGGTTCGTGCCCCCTGGCTCTTGTTCCCGTGCAGGGCGGATGCACTGATTCCATCGCGCTCGAGTTGTTGGGAGAGCCGGTTGGCGCCGTGCTTGGTTCGGGTGAATACGAGCACCTGCCGCCATTTTTTGGAGTCGATCAGAAACGAGAGAAGCTCCCGTTTTCGAGCGCGATCTACCGGATAGATCAACTGTTTGATGTTTTCCCCAGCGGTGTTGCGACGGGCCGTTTCGATCAAGACCGGCGAGTCCAGGAGGTCTTCGGCGAGTTTTTTGATCTCGTCGCAGAAGGTGGCAAAGAACAGGAGATTTTGCCGCTTCTTGGGGAGGAGGGCGAGTATTCTGCGAATGTCCTTGATGAATCCCATATCCAGCATGCGGTCCGCTTCGTCCAGGACCAGGATTTCGACTCTCGACAGGTCCAGTGTACGCTGTTGGACATGGTCCAGCAGGCGCCCCGGAGTTGCCACGAGAATGTCGACGCCGCTGCGCAGTTTTTCAATCTGCGGATTGATCTTGACACCGCCGTAGATGACGGTCGAATTCAGCGGCAGATATTTGCCGTAGGCCGCCACACTCGCTTCCACCTGGGCGGCAAGCTCACGGGTTGGGGTAAGGATGAGGGCGCGAACGCTATGTTTCCCCTTCACCCGGGAGCATTTGTTCAAACGCTGCAATATCGGCAGAGCAAAACCGGCCGTTTTTCCGGTGCCGGTTTGCGCACCCGCCAGGAGATCATTTCCGGCAAGAACGATCGGGATCGCCTGGCGCTGAACAGGAGTTGGCTTGACGTAGCCTTGATCGGAAATGGCGCGGAGTAATTCGGCCGAGAGACCGAGGGTGGTGAATGACATAGTTAAGGGTTGCTCCTTGGTTGGTTGCTGAGTCCTGCACTTTCAGCGCAGGGTCATGGTTAAAGATATAGGGGCTATCCACTTTGCTCAAGTTACCCCAGAGGAAGTTGTACCTCCCCTCGTTCCCGCGCTCCTGCGGGGGAGCTCACTTCTTGGGCGCTCCTGCGCCCTCTACTGTCTCCAGCTTAGCAATATCAGCGCAACAGACAGTCGAGCATTTCAAACCAGGGTTCCCACGCAGGAGCGTGGGAACCAGGAAAACAAAGGCCATAGCAACTTGAGTGAAGTGGATACCCCATAAAGATATTAGGATTAGGATGACTAGGAGCTTGTCCGAGAATACGCCTTCATGTAGCGCAGCCCTTCAGGGCTGCCAGTCCAGGCAAAGCTAAAGCCCCGCGCTACATATTGTCGGACAGTCTCCTAGAGGTGCTATGCGATAGCTCCGATTTTTTTACAGGCAAGAGCGAGCCTGGGATGGCGACCGGTCATCGTGTCGCGGGCGCCTGTTCTACGGATTCTGCGGCGCGCTCGGCAATCCAAAGGGTGTGTCGCGCTCCTCCACCAGTGCCCCGCGCCCGCACGCGAATCTCCTCCACTCTGAAGCCGGACTTTCGCAGACGCCGGCTGAATGCCTGATCCGGACCGGCCGACCATACGGCCAAGACGCCTCCGGGTCGCAGCGCCGCGTAAGCCGCCTTCAGGCCATCCCGGCCATACAGCCAATCATTGCTATTCCTGGTCAACCCCCTGGGACCATTGTCGACGTCCAGCAGAATGGCATCATAGGCGGGCTGCTCTGTACGCACTAGCCGGGCAACATCGACTTCGCTCACGGCGACCCGTTCATCCCGGAGCGGATGACCGGCAAGATCTCCCAAGGGACCGCGGTTCCACGCCACCACCGCGGGCATCAGCTCCGCCACCATCACCTCGCTTTGAGAGCTCAGTCCATGCAGCGCGGCCCTCAGAGTGTACCCCATACCGAGTCCGCCGATCAGGACTCGAGGCCGGAGACGATCTGCGATCCTTGCGCAAGCCAGCTTTCCAAGCAATTCTTCCGAAGCATGCGCACGACTGTTCATGAGCTCATAATTGCCGATCCTGATTGAGAATTCCTCACCTCGCCGGTACAGCCGAAGCTCTCCCTCGTCACCTGAAGCCTGTGCAACGTCAAGCAAGATCCAAGGAGTCATACGCGCCTCCAGGAACTATCGGGAAACGGTTCGCGTTCCCATTTGGGAGCTACGGGGGAAAGGATGCATGCATTTATGCACGCACAGACGGGGCTCAACATTGGTCAGAGGCTGAGGTCGCAGGAGCTATGGCATAACTCGTTCCTCAATTTCGCCACCTCCCCGTCATTCCGATATTCTTCAAACCCCATCGACTGATCGATGATCCCGCCGGGGGTGATCTCGACTATTCGGTTCGCCACGGTAGAAATGAACTCATGGTCCTGGGAGGAAAACAACACCACTTCAGAGAAGGCGGTGAGTCCGTTGTTCAAGGCAGTGATCGATTCCAGATCCAGGTGATTGGTCGGCTCATCCATGATGAGGGCATTGGCGCCGGCCAGCATCATCTTGGAGAGCATGCAGCGGACCCGCTCCCCTCCGGAGAGGACACGGGTTTTCTTCATCGCCTCATCCCCGGAGAACAGCATTCTGCCGAGGAACCCTCTGGCGAAGCGCTCTCCCTCTGCAGGGGGAGAATATTGACGCAGCCATTCGACCAGGCTCAGGTCGTTGTCGAAGTAGGCGCTGTTTTCTTTAGGGAAATAGGAGCGGGTGATGGTGACGCCCCAGCGGAAACTGCCGCTGTCCGGTTCCAGCTCGCCGGCCAGGATCTGGAACAGCGTCGTCTTAGCGAGGCTGTTGCCGCCGACAAAGGCAATCTTATCCCCCTTACGCACCGTGAGGGTAAGATCGTTCAACACCGAAGATCCGTCAATTGCCTTGGACAGGTCCGTTATCTCCAAGATGATGTCCCCGCAGGGACGCTCGGGATTGAACGCAACGTGCGGATACTTCCTTGAAGAGACCGGCATGTCGTCGAGCGTCAGCTTTTCCAGCAGCTTTTTGCGCGAAGTTGCCTGCTTCGCCTTGGAGGCGTTGGAGCTGAACCGCTGGATGAATTCCTTCAGCTCGTTGGCTTTGTCGGTGATTTTTCGGGTCTCGTCCCGTTTCTGCTTGAGCGCCAGTTGGCTCGCCCGGTACCAGAAGTCGTAATTGCCGACGTAGAGCTGTATCTTGCCGAAGTCGATATCCGCCACATGGGTGCAGACCTGGTTGAGGAAGTGCCGGTCATGGGAGACCACGATGACTGTATTGGGAAAGCGGATGAGATGCTCTTCGAGCCAGGTGATGGACTTCAGATCCAGGTGGTTGGTGGGCTCGTCGAGCAACAATACATCCGGGTTGCCGAACAGAGCCTGGGCGAGCAATACCCGCACTTTATCGCCCCCTTCCAGTTCCTTCATTTTTTTGGAGCGCATCTCTTCCGGTATGCCAAGACCATTGAGAAGCACCGCGGCCTCGGATTCCGCCTCGTAGCCGTTCATCTCGGCAAGCTCTTCCTCCAGTTCCGCCGCGCGAATGCCGTCCTCTTCGGAAAAATCGGCCTTGGAGTAGATCGCCTCCCGCTCCGCCATGATTTCGTACAGCCGAGCATGCCCCATGATCACGGTATTGAAAACCGTCTCCTCGTCGAATGCGAACTGGTCCTGGCTGAGAACCGCCACACGCTCCCTGGTGCCAACAATGATTTCGCCCTTGTCCGGTTCCATCTCGCCGGAAAGGATTTTGAGAAAAGTCGATTTGCCGGAGCCGTTGGCGCCGATGAGTCCATAGCAGTTCCCCGGGGTGAACTTGATGTTGACGTCTTTGAATATGACCCTCTTGCCGTAAGAGAGGGCTACGTTCGATGCACTGATCATACTTGCTTGACTCCCTGTTGAAAAAATAAAAACCACAGGGGCATCCCTGTGGTCGAATGTATTTTCTCTATATCACGCTACGTATCTATTGGCACCCTTTTTTAGCAGTGCATGAATCACCTGACCCCTGTTCGTCGGAAAGGACCCCTTGGACACGACCGATCCTGCCATCATCCAGCCGTACTTTAATCCCGCGTGAATGGTAGGCGGCAGATGTCAGGATATCCTTGACAACTCCAGTGGCTCGTTTGCCGGTTCGCTGATCTTTTTTCAGGATAATCTCGACCCGCATGCCGGGTCGAATATTACTGCGCTGTTGTCCGTTCATTTTACTCTCCCAAAAGAGTCAACCACCGTTGTGGGCGGCAGGGTCATTTTCGAACAAATCCTGCATCTGCTTTGGAATGGCCGGAGTTTCTACGGTATTCGACCCTTTCCCGCCGGGAACCCGGAATGTGAGCGCACAAGCATGCAGCGCAAGGCGATCGAACGTATTGTTCCGTCTGAGGTAGTTTATAGCGCGCGTCGAGCCGTAGCGTGCGTCACCAACCACCGGATGACCGGATAGCTTCGCATGACGCCGGATTTGATGGGTGCGGCCGGAAAGAGGCTCTACTTCAATCATCGTATAATGCGCACTGTGGCCAAGCACCCGGTACCGGGTGAGGCTCTCTTGCCGGTGTCCGGAACCTTCGGGATTGTCGCGTCCACCGGCAGCTTTGGCAAGAGCCCAGCGCCATGTCCCCCACGAATCGCTTCCTTCCGGGTTTTCCAGCCGGCCATGCAAAATTGCGATGTACCGTTTTTTTACCTGAAAGGATTCAAACTGGTTTGAAAAGAATCGAAACATCTCCCGCCGGACGGCCAGCAAAATAACGCCGCTTGTCTCCTTATCGAGGCGGTGAACGGGATGGACGCCAAAATCGGGATCCATATCTATTTCTCTCTGCAAGGCCGTTTCCTTTCGGATAAAGGCGGATGCAAAAAAGCAAAGATCCTGTCCGGGATCGTTGTGAACACTCATGCCTGCAGGTTTGTCCACCGCCATCCAACCTTTTCCAACGGCGAGCAGGGGGATCCGTATGTGTTCTCGATCAATGGTTGTCACCTGTACTGCACTTTCTTTGCTTGTTTGCTTCATGTTCATTTTATTGCGACTTCGCGGGGAAGCGGGTACCAACCCTCAGGTGAAAATTATATCACGAGAAAAAGGCGGGCGGTTTTTAACGCACGGACAACCGTCAGCAGAGAACACGTTTTGCCAGAAAAGCGAAGCAGCACGGCACCATGGCGATTCTTCCACCATCGCTTGTCCGCGGCAGGTGAAAGAGATGCCCGACTGCACTGCTGTTTACCGAGCGTTGCTGCCTGGTAGGTCAAACATGACTTTCGAACTTCTCAGACTCTGCCCTTGGACTCGCCCATTCCTTAAAGGCTGCAAATTGCTCGGGCTTTCCGATTACCCCGATCAGGTCACCTGACGCAAGGCGGAATTCCGGGTTTGGATTAGGATGTAGAGTCTCATCTCGCATGATCCCGACAATCGAGGCGCCGGTACGGCTGCGCACTCCCAGTTCCCGGATGGTATGGCCGTTAAGGGGGCTCTTCTGGTCTATGGGCGCCCAGTTCAACTCCAGGAAATCCCTGGCGCCTCTAAGCAGGGCTGTGGTCCTGTCATCAGTTCCGGTTTGGTGAAGCGGGGCATACAGATCGCGGCGCACCGCATCGGTATAGCGCAAAATCTCAGGGGCTGGAACATGTAGATGGATCAACGCCTGCCGCGTAATCTCGAGACCCGCCTCGAATTCGGGCTGGACTACTTCCGTGGCGCCTTTTTCAAAAAGCGCCTGCATCTGCTCTATTCCCTCGGATCGAGCCACGATCTCGATGTTGGGGCTAATCTCCCGGGCCTTCTCAACAATCGACTGAGCGACCACCATGGCTGGAATAGTCACCACAAGCAACGAAGACCTATGGATTGCAGCCGCTTCCAAGACCGTTGATTGGCTGGCATCCCCGTAAATTACCGGGAATCCTTCACGCCTGGAATGTTCAATCACCCGATAATCCAGGTCAATGAGCACAAAGGGAAGGGCCATGTACTGGAGCACCTTGGCCATATGCTGGCCGATCCTTCCAGCCCCTGCAATCACCACATGATCGTGCAGTCCCGCTTCGGGAAGATTGATGGTTTGCAGGGGCTCACTGCGGAACCAGCGCTTGCGAAGCGAGTAAAGGGGGGCCGTAAGGCCGGAGAGAAAGGGGGTTAGCACCATACTGACGATGGCCACACTCAGGACCAGGGAGTACATCTCATTGGAGATTGAATTGGAGGACAATCCGATCCGGGCGAGTACGAAAGAGAATTCTCCAACCTGGCAGAGCCCCAGCCCGATGGCAAGAGGCACCACGTTGCCGTAGCCAAACACGCGGGCCAGCGAGGCAAAGATGACTCCCTTGCCGAGGGCGGTCAGCACCACTAAGAGAAGGATTGTGCTCCAGTGAGCAATCAAGAAAGAGGGGTCCAGCAGCATCCCGACGGAGGTGAAGAAAAGCAGGCCAAAAATATCCCGGAGCGGAATGATATCACTTAGAGCCTGATGGCCGTAATCTGACTCACTCAAGACCATACCCGCCACAAATGCGCCGAAAGCAAACGAGAGCCCGGTGAGATACGTGGCATAGCCTACCCCGAGGCCGACAGCGGTGATCGAGAGGAGAAACAATTCACGGGAGTTCCATCTGGCGACGATGCCCATCAGGCGAGGAAGTAGTCTTGTACCCAAAAGGATCATCACGGCGAGAAAAGCAGCGGCTTTGAGTGCGGCAGCCCCGAGCAGCGGGAGCCCAGTCTCCGGCGCATTAAGCTGAGGCAAGATGATCATCAAGGGCACCACTGCAAGATCCTGCACGATGAGCATGCCGATCATCACCCGGCTGGAGAGCGTGCCGAGCCAGCCTTGGTTCATGAGGGTCTTTAAGATAACCATGGTGCTGGAGAGCGACATGAGGGCTCCCAGCCAGATTGAAGGAACCGCTTCCAAACCCAGCCACCACCCGATCGCAAAGCCGTAGAGGATGGTCAGGAGCATCTGGATGGGGGTGCCGATGATGGCGATGTAGCGCACGGGCGCCAGCTCCTTGATGGAGAACTCCAGTCCCAGCGCGAAGAGCAGAAGGGCCACGCCGATCTCAGCCAGAAGTTCAATCTCATGGACCTCGGAAACGGTTACTCCACCGGTGAATGGTCCAACCAACACGCCTGCCAGGATGTAGCCAAGAATCAGAGGCTGCTTGAGCCAGTGGGCCACAATGCCCCCCATGAGGGCCGCCACGACGATAATTACAATATCGGAGGCTATTCCCATAATTGCCTTTTTCCCTCAATTGCTTGATTTAAGTTGATTTCGTGATCCTTTCCGGACGATCGTGCGAGTCCTGATATTCCAATAAAACGTGCACCAGTAAACGATACTTCATGCGACGCATGCCGCGCAACACGAATATAGCAGGAAGCTCCCGCTCAGGCACTCAAGCAAATGATCGTGCAATATGGCAAGCCTAATTTGCCCTGTGAGTCCAGGCCCTTCCGGTCACTCAGTTGAGCCGGAGCAGCAGGCGGACATCCAGAGCGACGGCCCCCTTGCCTTCGTCATGGAGGCTCACCGGATTGAGGTCCAACTCGCCAATCAGAGGAAAGCGATGCATGAGCTGCGAGACCTGCGCCAGAATGCGAGCCGCCGCCTCGACGTCCGCCGCGGGCATGCCGCGGAACCGCCCCAAGAGGCGCGCCCCCGATAGCTCCCGGAACATGTGCGCTGCCGCCTCAACTCCAACCGGAGCAAGCCGCATGCGAACGTCTTTGAGGACCTCGACCATGATGCCCCCGAGACCGGCCAGCACCACCGGTCCGAAGGAAGAATCCCGCTTTCCTCCTATGATCAGCTCCCGGGAGGAAAAGACCATCTTCTGCACCAGCACTCCCGACACATCGACGGCAAGGCTGCTGAGCCTGAGCCACTGCCTTTCCAGTTCCTGCTCTCCGGTAACATTCAAGGCAACCGCGCCTTCTTCCGTCTTATGGAGCAAGGACGGGCCGATAGCTTTTAGAGCCACCGGATAGCCCATTGCGCGGGCGGCCTCGAGCGCATCCGAAAGGCTTTCTGCCATTTTCCAGGGTGCTGTTGGAATACCGAGTCGGGCCATGAGCTCGAATGCTTCGTGCAGCAGGGGCTGGCGGTTTTCAGTTTCAAAAGTGCGCAGCCAGTCAGCAACTTCCGCATCCCGATCAACGTTCGGGACGGAAGGCGGCTCGGCGGCTCTGGCTGCCGCAGCTCTTGTGTGCTCCCACTGGTGCGAGAGCGCCTCGACGGCTTGAACGGGCTCGGAGAAGAACGGAAACTCGGCGCTCTCAAGCAGATGCACACGCTCTTTAAAGGGGATTTCAACGACCAGTGCGACGGGCTTGCCG
>Ga0068714_10006309_pt1 | contig 12136 bp, 12 predicted proteins | sample MTBNYHSulfiMetaG_FD_62988 | JGI IMG/M metagenome (GOLD analysis project Ga0068714, IMG submission 62988) | Enrichment culture microbial communities from rom New York Harbor, USA that are MTBE-degrading - MTBE-NYH (New York Harbor Sulfidogenic)... | ecosystem: Environmental > Aquatic > Marine >... | reverse complement strand
TAATGATAGCCGCATTGAGGTGTTGTCACAGGGATCAGCCCCATGGCCATTGATTCCAAAAGAGTCGTCGGGGATGCATCACTTACGGACATGTTGACAAAGAAATCGCATCCCTTCATAATAAAATTGCTGGTCTTCTGATCACGCCAATCGATTCGCCCCATAAAATGAACATCGGGCCTTCCCTTGAGGATGTCCATATCCTCTTGCGTATAAACTCCAGCTATAACCACTCTGCCGCGTGTCTTGCATAAAAGCCGGAAAAGCTCAGACGTTCCTTTTTCTCTCCCGCTCCTGCCATAAACAAACAAGCCTCGATTGCCGGGCCGATTGAATTCCTTCTTTCGCAACCAAAAGATCTCCCCATCGACGGCATTATCAACTCTGACAATCTTTGACGCCCACGACGCATATTCAGTTAACTCGATACTCCTCTCCCAGTAAGGCCCGCTGATTATAAATAGCCTATCAGCTTTTTCAGCCAGCCTCTTCACGTAGCGATTTATTTCCGGAAGTCGAGAATGAAACGGCCATAGCAAATACTTTCCGGAGCATTCCTTTTCAAACAATCTTCTTATGGCGGTATTCGCTTTGGCATGCGGATGACCCAAAACGATATCATCGGGCTTGACATGAATCGGCGTTGTTATATCTGCCCAGTCATAATATCTTACATTCGCCCGTTTTTGAAGGAACCGAAATAGGCGGTTCGTTATTGTGTACGGTGCACGTATCGTGCTGTCGTCTTCCGGATTCCCGGCATAGACTAAATGAACAGTAGGAGCTTCCCTCTCCGATGACAAACCGGAACAACGAGAATGCTCTCCCTGACAATCCTTACTTCCACCCCCACTCCAGGTGCTTACATAGGGCGCTTCTTCACCCGCCACTCCAAGCCTTCTCCTCCGTCCTGCTTCCCTTACTGATCTCAACCTGCCTTCATGTTCAACAAATTCTCTGATGTTCTTGAATCTCCCCTCGTAGGTATGTACGAATGTATGCTTGATGAGACGCTCAATCTTTCTTGTCTCCCCATTTTCAACAGCTTTTCGAATTCCTATGGCCTCTTTACCCAACGCGTCCCAAAATGCCTTTTCCTCCTGCTTTATGTCAACACCTGCCCTTTTCTGACGTATCAGGCTCTCGTAACACACTCTATAGTAGGTCACCATGTCCAACGGGTGCCTCACAAGATTTCCCCCAACAGACTCTCGAATTCGGCAATAATCATTGAAAAGCCCGTTCCCGTTAATAAATGCAGTCTTTATCGGGACGTGGCTGTAGAAATTGTATTCTCCGATTTCCTGGATAAATCTCCTTGCCCCTTCACCTCTTCTCTCCGCATCACCTCCGAGGCTATACTGGGTTCCGCCAAATACGGCAAGGGCATCATCTATGTGCAACACCCTATCTACCTTGGATAATGCCAAAAATGCAAACCCGTAGTCTGGATTAACAACAGGGAAAACCCGGCCCATAGGTCCTTTTCGGATGTCGCTAATAATCACTTGATGCACACAGCAATTGATTGCTCTTGGCAGCGGAAGCTGGTGCCTTCTAAAGTCTATGCTCAGCGAATAGTCCAATACATCGTCGGTCGATAACTCCAGCATGTCCCTGGATGCCATAATCTTGTTGACCCACGTTGGCGCCTGATCATCGTGGAACCCGTCAAATAGCCATGTGACACAACGTATATTCTCTTGCCGAAGTTGTCTGTACAAAAGTTCAAGCGTATCCAGTTTCAGGGCTTGCTTGTCTTCCAGGATGAGAACATATCTTCCTTTAGCATGCCTAAGAGTCTCCTCCCAGTTATCGCACATACTTAGATTCCCGGTCCTAATATGTACGATGCGGTCATCCCAATTGTCTTTGACCACCCTATTGGTCGCATCGGTGTCATCATTGTCTCCGATCACCAATTCAAAGTCGCTGAAAGTCTGCCCAATCACGCTTTGAATTGTGTGGCCAACCAAGAAACTTCGATTCTTGGTTGGAAGAACAATGCTGAAAAATGGATCTCTCATCCTGACATCCCCAATCAGAAGTCTCTTGTCTCTGTAACAAACACGGAAAATATCATCCTATCCTGAAGGAGTTCTCTCACCCATTCCTCTGGCTGTCGTTCCAGAAGCAGCCAAGGCCAAGCATCCACATATGTCTAAGTGCGGATTTCATAACCAATGCAACATTACGCAGGAGACCCCGTCAACTTCCGGACCACAATATCGCCCACAGGTCTATGCGATCATATCTGGAAAGGGGCCTCGGACGCCATCCAATGGCCCCGCTTTCTGAAAATGAACTTGCCTTTTCTTCTTCTCCCTGCACTACGAGGGACCAAGGAGTATCGGTGCAGAGATCCTCTCTAATTATTTCAAGGCCAAAGATCACGACTATCCTGGAATCTACCCGCCTCCCTTAGTGCTCCCGACGGAACAGACATTCTTGCTGCGGCCCAACGTCCTTCCCGAGGCTTGCGGAGAAAACTGGAGTCTCGCATTGAATCTAAGCTTGTTCTTGGCAAAGTTTACCATTTCCTTTAGAAATTCTGGGATAAAACATGCGCTCAGCAGCTCCGGATGATTCCGGAATACCTCGTGGCGATGCACCACCTGGGCAACCCACCGCAGCGTGGCGTTCTTGAGAGAAAGGCAGTGCAGAATCGCGTACCAGTCTTGAATGTATTTAGGTATTGGGACTGGTTGACTGCGCTTAATCATGTCTGAGATAGGGCTTTTCGGGAACGTCTCAAGCTTAAAAATAAACGTCTTTGCATAAGGGAGGCTATAAGTGAATTCCAAGGACTCTCTCAAATGATACTCATTCTCAAAAGGGTTTCGATAGATGAAGTGATAGCAGAAATCTATACCCTCCTCTTTTAAGACTCGCGCAAAATCTACGATCTTATTTTTAGGCAATCTTCGCCCATAGATCTCACGAATCATAGCCGCCCCAGATTGGATTCCAACCATGGATAGAAATAGCCCAGACTTTTTCAACGCCTTGATGGTCTCCGGGCTGTGGAATTCTGGCCGCAGATACCCGAAGAACGGCAGGTTCACCTCCGTCTTATATTTTTCCAGAAAGCCTTTCACCCAACTCGGCTTTATCGGAAAGACTTCATCCTTGAAGCGGATCAGCTTTGCCCCTTTCCTTTTCGCGGTCTTGACCTCTTCCAAAACCACATCTAGATCCCTTAACCGATACTTGGGGCAGCCTCGCCCAGTTTTTCCTCGATAAATAGCGTCATACTTGCTCGACATGCAATAGGAACAGTTCATTGGACAACCCCTCGCTGCAAAGCAATCATAGACCTTCTCGTTGTAAAAGTCTTTTCCGAGTCGTACCTTTCCCTTATGAATCAGGTACTTATTCGTTTCGCTGAAATCTGGATAAGGCAGGCAATTCATCTCCCTTACGGAAAGAGGTTTCCCTACAGGATTCTGAATCAGCTTCTCATTCTCATAATAGAGAAGATTGCCCACATTTCTCAAATCTCGGCCTTCCTTTAGGCAACTGCATATCAACTGGATGACCTTTTCACCTTCTCCGAAACAGACAAAATCAGAAAACTCAAGAAACTTCTCAGGTTCCAGCGTCGGTCCCCACCCCCCCGCAATAACAGGAACAGTCGAATAGCTCTTCTTGAGCGCGGGAAAGAGCTCCTTACATATCGAATACGCAAAGGAGCGCGTGCTCAAACAGATCAAGTCAGGAGAGATATCTCCAATCAATTTCAGAAGAAGGGAAATCTCCCCTGGGGTAATGGGGTCTACAGCATAAAATGATCCCCTTAACAGCCCATTATAGTAGTACTGATAGGCCGAGTACTCATCTTTGTCTTTCCAGATTGGCACATACGAGCTTTCGCCTTTGAACAGAACTATATGAGATTCAACTCCACAGCGTTTTGCTATTTCCGACAGCAGCCTTACACCATAACAGATTTCATCATACAATGTGATGAATAAGATTCTTTTCATGATTTCCTCCCATGATACAAAACGTGTCTTTTAACTAATCAGCGATACACTCGAGATATCCGCCAGGCGCCACAGTCATCAAGAGCTTGCCTTCGATGTCCTTGTCAGGGCGAAAACGGGGGTTTATAGCCAAAAACGCATCAACTGCTGTCTTGGGATTATTTCCCTTATCCCACGGCCGGTCAGAAAACCAGCCTTCAGGAAAGTCTTCTATGATCGTATCGAATACGACTATGTAGCTTCCCTTTGTAACCAAAGAGGAATAGGAGTCCAATTCCTTCAGCACATGATCGTGCGTATGCTTCGAATCCAGTACAACAAGGATCCTGCCGCGACCAAAAGCCTCTTCATGGACCTGATCAACCACATCCTGTCCAACGGAGTCCCCTACAATAAGTTGGATGCGTCTGAATAGAGGGTGGGCCTCAATTTCATTGCGGTTGTGTCTCCGGATATCGATGTCTATTCCCACCACCAGACCGTCACTCCCGAGAAGCTCCATCATCGACGCATAAAATATAAGAGAACCGCCATGGGCGATGCCCGTCTCAATGATCATATCAGGCCTGACTTTCCATATAAGCTCCTGCATCGCTATTATATCCTGTGGAAATTGAATGATCGGTCGGCCCAGCCATGAGAAATTGTAGGAGTAGTTGTGCTTCGACGCATTTACCATCCATTTTTCTGACAGCGACTTAAGCTCCCGATCACTTATGAGACCTTCTATGTTTCTAACTCTCTCGGCTTCAAAAGAGGTGTTCATACTGCTATCCCTTTCTTGATTTCAGGCAGTTTTTCTTTTGAGAATCGCAATTCTGATTGGACTGAAATTTCCTGTCCATGGGAGATTCACAGCCAGTTTGTGAAGTGGATGCCGGTAGTCTATTTCCTCCCCGGTTCTTTGACACAGGGCGGCATATATCACCCGTGTAGCAAAATAGTAGGCGCTGCTGAAGTTCCTGAACTCAACGATCTCAAAGGCAGGCCGGGCCAACTCAATGAATTCCTCTTCCGTAAAATACAGGTTATGCCATCTCATTGGGATCGGTGGCAGACCTATGACAGCCCTAGCCTCATTCATGGCCTCCTGCCCCTCAACGAAGTTTTCAACTGCCAGATAATAGCCGCCCTCAGGCAGGCGCATCGAAATCTCCATTAGTGCCTTCCCTTGATCCTCTTTTGACTCAAGATTGATAAGGCAGCGATCGCTGAGCACCACATCGTAGGTCGCTCCTCCACAGCCTGCTCCAAGATCAAGAACATCCCCCACTAGAAACTCCGTCCGGTCTATCAGAGATGGAATGCCTTTCAATCTCTGACGGGCTACTCGAATCATGCTGGCGCTATAGTCAATTCCAGTTATGGAATACCGTGGCAGAGCAAGGGCTATCTGAAGGGTTGAATAGCCCTCGCCGCAGCCCACGTCGAGGACCTTGTTCTGGCCCAATTCAGACAGGCTTCCTAAGATCTGGACAATAGTGCGGATCTCCAGCTCCCGCAGATACACATCATTGGTAGTAGAGGCTGGATCGCCAGAATAGACTCTTGCCCGCTCCTCCCAGTAGGCTTTGATTTTTCTTTTCATGGATGGTTTCGCCCGGTCGCTCTGTTTCGAACAGCTCCTTTCTTCGCCTCTTTAATCAGCCTCGTGACAACAGACACCACTCTGTTCACCTGACCTTCAGTCATATCATGATAGCTGGGTAGATTTATCGCCCTTCCAGGTATAGACCACGCCACCGCATTCTTGGTTTCATGTGGAAAGATCCCCAGGCCTGAAATCGGCCAAAAGAATACCCGTGCGTCAATATTTTCCTCCCTAAATCTCCGTGCCAATATCTCCCGAGTGATTCCTGTCTCTTCATCAAAAACTGCAGTGGGCATCCATGCCCCGTTTACCGTATTGACCTGTTTAGGATTCATCGAGACGCCTCTCATACCCGCAAGACAATCCCTGTAATAGTCGAATATTTCCTGCTTGCGCCTTATCAAATCTTCGATCCGCTCGATCTGGGCGCAGCCAATTGCTGCCTGGATATTCGCCATTTTATACTTGAAGCCCACCATTTCTGGCCAGAACTGTTTGCTCTGCCTTCCTGATCTTCCATGATTTGAAAGGGTCATCACTCTTTTATACAGATTGTCATCATTCGTAACCAACATCCCTCCTTCGCCGGTTGTAAGCGTCTTTGTTCCGTGGAACGAAAATGCCCCAAAACTTCCCATGCTGCCAGCTCGTTTTCCATGGTAAGTTGACCCAATGGCCTCTGCGGCATCCTCAATAACTTCAATTCCATGCGTTTTTCCTATTGCCATCAGAGTGTCCATATCGCATAAGTTACCGTAAAGGTGGACTGCGATGATCGCCTTTGTTCGCCCGGTAATCGCTGCTTGAGCCTGGCGCGGATCAATGCACCAACTGTCCGGCAGGATGTCGACAAATACCGGCTTCGCACCCAGATGGACAATGGGTGCAGCAGTTGCGATCCAGTTGGTGTCAGCCAGGATGACTTCGTCTCCAGCACCGATTCCTAACGCAGCAAGCCCCATATGGAGTGCCCCGGTACAGCTTGAAGTTGCAATCGCATGCCTTACTCCTAAGTGGGTTCTGAAGAGTTCCTCGAAACGGGTGATATAGTCATAGCACCTGTCCCCCCATCCATTGCGCGCAGCGTCTGTGGCATATTCCACCTCAAGGCTGGTTATGCTCGGCTTGGCGTAGTAGATTCTGTCTTTCATACAAGCCTTAATGATGGCACCGCTATTGCGAATCGGCCATTCCACTCGCGAACGGCTCTCTCCTGTGCCATCACCTCATCTGCGATATTCCACGGGAGTATCAATACCCAGTCAGGCTGGTGCGTGGCCAGTGCAGATGGCGGCACGATGGGGATGTGGCTTTTGGGCATAAATCTTCCCTGCTTTGACGGTGACGCGTCACAGACGAATTGAACGAGATCTGCCGTGATCCCAGCATAGTTGAGCAGAGTATTGCCCTTGGCAGCGGCGCCGTAAGCGGCGATCTTCTTGCCGGCCTCCTTCTGTTCCAATAGAAATGTCAACAGAGCGTCCCTTATCCGATTTGCCCGGGCCTGGAAATCCTGGTAAGTAGCCAATACCCGCAATCCTCTCTGACATTCCGTGGCCATTAATTGAGCCACCTTGAGACTTGTGTATCTGGGGTCCCTGTCATGGCAGCCATAGACGCGCAAGCTGCCACCGTGGGTCGGGAGTTCTTCCACATCGAAGACCCGCAACTCGGCTGAAGCGAAGATGCGGCTGACCGTGTATAAGGAAAGATAGGAGAAATGCTCGTGGTATACCGTATCAAATTGGGTCTGTTGGATGAGCCACATGAGATGGGGAAATTCGAGGGTAATGGTTCCTTGCGGTTTAAGGAGAGCCTTTAGTCCTGATGTAAAATCGTTAATGTCTGGCACATGAGCGTAAACGTTGTTGCCGATGATAAGATCCGCCTGCCTCCCCTCCAGTGCCAGTTGCTCTGCCAAAGCCTTCCCAAAGAACCGGCGCAGAACCGGTATCCCTATCTTTTGTGCCGCGTCTGCGGTACTGTCGGTGGGTTCAATTCCCAGACAAGGAATTCCGCCTGTAACAAAATTTCTGAGGAGATAGCCGTCATTCGATCCTATTTCAAGGACGAAGTTGGACGAGTTCAGGTTCAGGCGGCTCTGGATCATCTGACAGTATTCGGAGGCATGTCGCAGCCAGCTTTGCGATACAGATGAGAAATAGGCGTAATCCTCTGTGAACAACTCATCCGCACAGGTAAAATCCTGGGTCTGAACCAACCAGCAATGCTCGCAGACATAGAGCTTGAGCGGGAAATAGATCTCTGGTCTCTGCAAATCCTCCGCTCTCAGATAGGCGTTTGACGGAGGAACAGCGCCTAAATCCAGGAAAACATATTGCAGGGGCTTGTGGCAGTGGCGACAAAGCATTTAGAAATATTCCTTAAGTTCCGATATGCGGGGCAAATTGCGATCCTTGCCTGAAATCTTTACAGGCGGCAATGGCCAGCTGATAGACAGATCCGGATCGTCGAACCTGACTCCCCCTTCGCACTCAGGGCGGTAAAAGGCCGTATGAAGATACAGCAATTGAGCGTCTTCCGTCAGCGTCTGAAAACCGTGTGCAAAGCCTTCGGGAATGTACATCATCTTCATGTTGTCCGAAGACAATTCCTCTCCGTGCCATTTGCCAAAAGTGGGGGACATCTTCCTCAGATCAACGATCACATCAAAAACCATGCCTGCCAGACATTTCACCATCTTAATCTCAGCCCTGGGGCCGTATTGAAAATGCATGCCTCGGATAGTGCCTCGCTGTGTGGTCAGAGAATGATTGATCTGGACGATCGGCCTCGTGTGTCCGATTAATTTCAATTCGCGTTCGCAGAAAAGTCGGGCAAAAACGCCTCGATCGTCTTTATGCGGGTCAGGATCTATCAGGTAGACGCCATTAAGAGGCAATGACCTGAAGCGCATGCCTTCCTCGCCCAAAGGGTATTGATTTGACCAGGGTATCTTCCAGGTTGTCTCCAACCCGTTTCAAATCCAGATCCCTGTGCGCCGGGGCCATCATGTATTCCTCTATCTGTTTGTAACAGATACCCCGTGTGTTCTTGCCCGCCCGATAGGCCTTTGTCCAGTCAATCACCTTGCGAAGGGCCGTTTCAACGTCCCATCTGGGCAGCCATCCAAGCTCTGTCATGGCCTTTGAACAGTCGAGTTTCAGGGAACGGGCCTCATGCGGCTGCGGGGCGCTTTTTATCTCATATCCAGAAGACCCATCCCATCCACTGCATAGCTTCTTCACCACCCATTCCACGGTTTTGGCGTCGTGATCCAAAGGCCCAAAATTCCATGCCTGAGCAAACTCAATGCCGCCATCGCAAAGCCTTTCGGCCAGGATCAAATAGCCACTCAGCGGCTCCAGCACATGCTGCCAGGGACGGATGGACGTCGGGCTCCGCACCACTAGCCTGTCACACTTCAGAAGGGCCCGAACGCAATCTGGAACTAGGCGGTCCTCACCCCAGTCCCCTCCTCCGATGACATTGCCGGCCCTGGCCGATGCCAGGGCTACCCCGTGCCTGACATAATCTTTGGGGTGAAAAAAGGAGTTCCGATAGGCTGCGGTAATCAGTTCGGCGCATCCCTTGCTGCTCGAATAGGGATCAAAGCCGCCCATCGGCTCTGTCTCACGATAACCCCAGACCCATTCCCTATTTTCGTAACACTTGTCGCTGGTCACATTGATGATGGCTTTGACCCCGCCTACCTGCCGGACGGCCTCCAGAATATTGACCGTGCCCATGACATTGGCGGAATAGGTCTCGACCGGGTCCCGGTAGGATCGGCGCACCAGGGCTTGGGCTGCGAGATGAAAGACGACATCGGGTTTTTGCCTTTCGACTTCATTTTTTAGACTGTCAAAGTCCCTGATATCAGCGTTGATTCCATGAACAAGTCCTCCAACCGCGGCCAGTTCATATAGGCTTGGCCTGGTCGGAGGCTTCAGAGAATAGCCCGTTAACTGTGCGCCCAGCAGTCTCAGCCACAAGGATAGCCACGCGCCCTTGAAGCCTGTATGCCCTGTGATGAGGACGCGCCTTCCTTTCCAGAAGCCCTGGTTCACCACACCTTCCACGCAGGCTTGCCTTCGTTCCACATCCTGTTCAGGTAATCCACATCCCGTAAGGTGTCCATACATGCCCAAAAACCTCGGTGCTTATATACCATCAACTCCCCTCGCCGCGCGATTTCCTCCAATGGTCCAATTTCAAAATCGCAGGAATCGCCTTCCGTTACATAATCAAATATCGCCCCGTTAAAGACAAAAAAACCACCATTGATAAAGCCATTATTGTTTTTGTGCTTTTCCCTGATCGCTTGGACCCTGTTTTCCTTGATCTTCAATTCACCGAACTGAGAGGCACGATTGATGCCTGTCATGGTCGCGAGTCTCCCATGACCTTTGTGAAAGCTGAGCAGTTCATTAAGATCCACGTTGGCGATTCCATCGCCGTATGTCATCATGAATGTGTCGCCGTGAATGTATTTCTGTATCTTTTTGAGCCTGGCCCCTTTAAGAGCCTCTTCCCCTGTGTTGGCCAGAGTGATGAGCCATCCCTTTTCATCATGAGTCTGATGGATGCAGAGCTTTTCGGGCCTGCCCAGTTCGATGGTGACATCATTGTTCATCAACTCATAATTACAGAAGTAGTTTTTGATCATATCGCCCTTATAGCCCAGGGCCAGAACAAACTCATGGTAGCCATAGTGGGCGTAGATCTTCATGATATGCCAGAGAATGGGCCGATCGCCGATGTTGACCATGGGTTTTGGACGGAATTCCGTCTCCTCTCGAAGACGCGTGCCGAGACCACCGCAAAGGATAACAACCTGCATATTATGTTGCATATTTCATTTTCTGGCTTGTGAACATGATGGGGAATCTTGATTCATTAGGGTTTCAAATATCATTGGGCCGATCCCGACTGAAACCCGCTTCGGCCTGCCATCCTTCGCTTCAGGCCAACCCCCGGACTTCGATGTTTACAACCTCGTTTGGCAACTCATTAACCCAATCATACGAATGGATGGGAAGACAGCTCCGCTCCTTGAGTTACATATTCTCACTGATATAACAAAAGAGGCATTAAATATTTGCAAACTACAACTTCAGCTTCAATTACAGCAATAGCCGTGCCAGACTTATATCGGTCGGTTTCATTGCGTAAAATCAAATAAATATTGTTTCTTTGGGAGCAGAAGCGGTAGGATAGTCAATCTTTTGACATAAGATTGAATTTAAAATGGCAGGGCTTGGAATGGGTGTTTATGACGCATTTGGGGGATGATTGGGATGAAAGGATGGCTTTGCTGCATGGTTGGTTGGGAGCGCAGATCTCTTTAACCTTTGAGCAGTTACACCATGCAGTAGCATACCACAATGTTAAAGAGTCAGCACGGATTCCTTGTATTGGGAAACGGATGCATCGACTGTGAGGAGAAGCATCCCTTCCGTACGGGCCTGTGCCAAGAGCAACCGATCAAAGGGGTCTTTGTGAAGCAGCGGGAGTATTTCGATTGTAAGAACATGCTCTGCGGTAACGGCCAACTCGGAGTACCCATGCGTAATCAGCATTTTTCTCAAGCGTTGCGGATTCACCTTGAAGTCCTCGCGTCCCAGACCCCGCTTGATTACAATCTCCCACAGGCTGGCCACGCTGAAAAACAATATGTTCTCCGGTGTTGTTAGAAGAGTTCGGGCTGAGTCGGATAGTTTTTCCGGCTGTCCCGCAGCCCACAGCACGATATGCGTATCCAAGAGCAGCTTCACGATGATTTCCCCTCAAAGAGATCAACGATCTCTGTTGATCCGAGGTAATCAAAATCATCCGGTACCGCAATCTCACCCGTCATGAAGCCCAGTTTTTCGGTGGCTTTCGGTTCCCCATCAGACACCGGCAAAACCTTGACCATCGGCTTTCCTGCCTTGGCAATGATAAACACATTCCCCTTCGCGGCCTCATCCACCAGCCGCGATAGATGGGTTTTCGCCTCGTGGATATTGACGGTTTGCATAGAACACCTCCATAGGGTTGGTTCAGTGGACTTAGTTTATCTATCAAGGCTGGAACAGTCAAGGCATTTTTGCGTGGCCGCCCCAATAATGAATGGCCAATCTGTTGATATAAAACTGAATTTGAAATGTCGCAGCTCCCTACAGGTGTTTCTACGAGGTCGCTTCAAGACATGATGGAAAGCGCATATTGACAATACTAAACAAAAATGTATATCATTATAACCGTTTTCAGCAGGGTTCCTGCCGCCCTTAATAGGGTTTTGCACACCACCTCTCCCATATCTCTTTGTACATCGCCTCCATCTTTTGAGCGAAAGATCCGGCATCACATAGCGGGGATTCTTTCATCCGGATTCGCATACTCATCCTCAATGACGCCAGTTTATCCAAATCAGAGCCGAGTTCCACGACTTTGTTAACATATTCCTGACCTGTCTCGGCGATAAGCTCTTCCAACCCTATCCGCTTCAGGATACTGGTGCCCACCCGGGCGGAGTGAGATTTGCCCTTCAGCGTCACAACCGGTACGCCCATCC
>Ga0068714_10006307_pt1 | contig 12138 bp, 12 predicted proteins | sample MTBNYHSulfiMetaG_FD_62988 | JGI IMG/M metagenome (GOLD analysis project Ga0068714, IMG submission 62988) | Enrichment culture microbial communities from rom New York Harbor, USA that are MTBE-degrading - MTBE-NYH (New York Harbor Sulfidogenic)... | ecosystem: Environmental > Aquatic > Marine >... | reverse complement strand
CCCGAATCAGCACGACCTCCTTGTCCGCGCTTTCCGCCTTGAACTCGATGTCACCGATTTCAAGGGCCGGCCCTGCGTTGTCCGTTTCAATCCGGGTTTCCCTGATGAGAAACTCGGAGAGGATGCCTTCCCGCTTCAATTCCTCGGCGTGTCTCGTCGCCGCCTCCCGGGTGGGGTATTTCCCGATGAAGACCGTGGTCCACGTTCCTCTTCCGGTCACCACCTCCTGTCGCTGAAAGGCAAGGACCCCGCGCCCGGTCAGCCTTTCGACGAGGTTGCGGGCCCGCTCGTCTTCCCTGAAGGCGCCGACCTGGATGGAGTAGGAGGGCGCTTCGCGGGCGCCCGCCCTTTGCGGCGCCGTCGTGAGCAGAACACAGGCCGCCCCGAGCATCGTCTGCAGCAGCAAAACCCGGCCGCGGCCCCTCATAGCTCTTCCGGAGTGAAGGATACGACGGAATCGATCTCTTTCCGGTCGCAAAAGAGCATCACCAGCCTGTCCACGCCGAGAGCGATCCCGGCCGATTCGGGCATGGAGGAAAGGGCGTCGAGAAATTTTGCAGGCATGGGGTAGGCCGCCTTGCCGAGGCGGTGTCGGGAGGCCCTTTCGCGCTCGAACCGCGTGCTCTGCTCCTTCGCGTCCGTGAGTTCGGAGAAGGCGTTGGCCAGTTCGACGCCTGCGACGTAGAGTTCAAACCGTTCGGCGAATTCGGGCTCGCTCGCCTTGGTTCGGGCAAGCGCGGCGAGCGAGCAGGGATAGTCATAGAGGAAGGTCGGTCCGGGAAACCCCAGGCAAGGTTCGATCCGGGTGCCCATCATTTCGTCGAAGGATCCGGCGCCCAAGGCGTCTTCCAAAGTCACGCCGGCGAATCGCTCGAAAGCTTCCTTCACGCTGAGCCGAGACCAGGGCCGACTCAGCTCGATCTCCCTCCCCTGGTAGCGAAGGGTCTCGCCCCATCCCAGGGCTTTCGCCAGGTGGAGGATCATATCCTCGCATTCGTCCATGAGATCCCTGTAGTCGCTTCCTGCACGGTACCACTCCAGGAGCGTGAACTCGGGAAGATGGCCCGATCCCCTCTCTCCCTCCCGGAAGCATCGACAGACCTGGAATATCTTTTCGTAGCCGGCTGCAAGCAGCCGCTTCATGCACAGCTCCGGGGAGGTGTGAAGGAAGCGATCCCCGGCCTGGACGGCGTCGATATGGAGCTCCGGGGCAGGAGCGGGAATGAGAACAGGGGTTTCGATCTCCAGGTATCCGCTTGCTAGGAAGAAGTCTCTGAGGGCTTGGATAATCTTGGAGCGCAACAGGAGAAAGGGTTTTTTCGCTGCCAGCCTCTCCCCGGCGGACAGAGGGGACTTATTGCTTGACCCGGGTGACATACTCCCCGGTTCTCGTATCGACGGTGATCTTTATCCCTTCTTCGATGAAGGGCGGGACTCTCAGCGTGTAGCCGGTCTCGAGCGTGACGGGCTTGCTGTCCCCGGCAACGGAGTCCCCTTTGACCCACGGATCGGCTTGAACGACCGTGAGATCTACGAAGTAGGGCAGGGTGAGCCCGATCGGCCTCCCGTCGAAGAGGAGCACGTCCACCTCCAGGTTGTCGATGAGGTAGTTCTTGGCGTCGCCCACCTGATCCTCGCTGAGGGAGACCTGCTCGAAATTTTCGAGGTCCATGAAGTGAAAATGGCCTTCCTGGCTGTAAAGATACTGCATTTTACGCTGCTCGAGGTTGGCCGATTCGAAGGTGTCCACGGAGCGGTAAGTCCGGTCGATGATCACCCCGCTGATCATGTTCCTGAGCTTGCACCGGTAGAGGGCCTGCCCTTTTCCGGGTTTGGTGAACTGGAAATCGATGACCACGTAAGGTTCTTTGTCGAGAAGGAGCTTGAGCCCCTTTCTCAGGTCGCTGGCATTGTACATAGCCCTTGTCCTTCAAAGGCGGATTTCCGGGGGAATATAGGAAAGGCTAAAGGCAATGTCAAGGGTAAAGCAGGTATGAAATCCGGCACCGCCGGATTTCATAAGATTGGCTTTTCTCGAAGGAGTGTCATAGAATAACCGGTAATAAGAAAGAGGAGGCGGACCGGTGATGCGCAGATGCCTGGTGATCCTGAGCGTTTTTGTCCTGGCCGGGCTTTTTCAGGCCCCTTCGGCTTTGTCCCAGTGGAAGGACCTTCTCAAAGACCTGCAAAAAACCCTGGGCGGTCAATCCCTTTCGCAGGACGAGATCGCAAAGGGCTTAAAGGAGGCTCTCCAGGTGGGCACCGCGAGAGCCGTGGAAAATGTCTCCCGGGTCAACGGGTACTTCAACAACCCCGATATCCGGATCCCCCTTCCAGAATCGGTGCGGAAAACGGAAAAACTGATCCGGGCCGCCGGATTCGGCTCAAAGGTCGACGACTTCGAACTGAGCATGAACCGGGCCGCCGAAAAGGCGGCTCCGGAGGCGAAAGCCCTTTTCTGGGACGCCATCAAGACCATGTCTTTTTCGGATGCCAAGAAAATCCTCAACGGGAGAGACAACGAAGCCACGCTTTATTTCCAGGACAAGACGTCTCCCCGGCTCAGGGAGGTCGCCAAACCCATTGTGCGGGACGCCATGGGTGACGTGGGTGTCACCCGAAGCTACCAGGAGTTGGACCGGACCGTCCGGACCATCCCCTTTGCGGGAAGCTACAGCTTTGACCTGGATCAGTACGTCACGGACAAAGCCCTGGACGGTCTGTTTTACATGGTCGCAGAAGAGGAGAGAAAAATCCGGGAGAACCCGGCGGCGCGGACCACGGAGCTGCTCAAGAAAGTCTTCGGCAGCCAGTAAGCGGTGAGCAATCAGCGGTCAGCCGTCAGCGACCGAGTTCATGAGTTCGTGAGCAAGAGAGAAAAGCCGCAAACTGTTGGAGGGACCTTTCGGTCCCGATCAATCGCAAGCAGGAGCTTGCTCCTACCCGCATATCTGTTTTTCCCGCTTTTCGCGCATCATTCCGCGATGCTAACCTTCCCGTCCTTTATTCTGTCTCCTGTCTTCTGTCTTCTGTATTCTGTCTCCTCTATTCTTCTTGCTCCAACATTCCAGTCTTCCCGATTTTTGTTCTGTCTTCCTCTCTCTGCTCACCGCTTTCCGCCGACCAGCTGAAGCCCTTTCACCTGGGCGTAGCGCCTTTCCACCTCGGGCCAGTTGATGATTTTCATGAAATTGTCCACGTACTCGCCTCGACGGTTCTGGTATTTCAGGTAGTAGGCATGCTCCCACGCGTCGCACACGAGGAGGGGAAACACGCCCCAGATGGCAAGATCCTGGTGTTTCTCGGCCTGGAGAACGACGAGGTGGCCCATGTAGGGCTCGTAAGCCAGGACTCCCCACCCGCTGGCCTCCACGGCCTTGGTCGCCGCCGAGAACTGCGCCTTGAGCCGGTCAAGATCTCCAAAGCCCCTGTTGATGGCTTCCAGGAGCTCTCCTCCCGGTTCGCCCCCTTTGGGGGACATGTTGGCCCAGTAAAGGGAGTGGAGCACGTGGCCGGAACCGTTGAAGGCGAATTCCCTGGACCAGTGCTTGATGAGGTTGTAATCCCCGGTTGCCCTGGCTTTTTCAAGTTCGGCCATGGCGACGTTGAAGCCTTTCACGTAGCCTGCATGGTGCTTGCCGTGATGAATCGACAAGGTCTCCTTGTCGATGTAGGGCTCCAGGGCGTCATGGGCGTAGGGAAGGGGAGGAAGCTTGCACTCCCCCAGATTTCTGACCTCTGCGGCGTAAGCCGGGGTCCCGGATAAGGCTAAACCCTCCACTCCGAGAGCCGCTGCGGCCAAACCGATTCCCTTCATCCAATCCCTTCTCGTCCATCCTTGATCCATCGCTGCACCCCCGAATTTGAATTTACACAAATTAAACACGATTAGCCGGGGAGTCCAGGTCAATCCGTGTTTCATCCTTGTTCTATCCTCTCCGGTTGGTCTATAATCGCACGCCAGTGAGAGGAAGGGGGAGGAAAATGACCCAGCCGGATTTCAGCGACATCGAAAAGGCCCGCGACAGGGTAAGAGACTTCGTGCACCGGACCCCTGTCCTGACCTGCCGATCGATCGACGAGATGACCGGGGTGTCCGTGTTTTTCAAGTGCGAGAATTTTCAAAAGGCCGGAGCCTTCAAGATCCGGGGAGCCTGCAACGCGGTTTTTTCCCTTTCAGAGGAGGCGGCCCGCCGGGGTGTGGCGACCCACTCCTCGGGGAACCATGCAGCGGCGCTAGCGCTGGCGGCTCGGTGGCGCTCCGTGCCGGCTTACGTGGTGATGCCCGAGAATGCGCCCCAGATCAAAAAGGCGGCCGTGGCCGGGTACGGCGCCAGCATCTTTTTCTGCAAGCCCACCCTGGAAGCGCGGGAAGAAACCCTGGCAAGGGTCGTGGCGAGCACAGGCGCTGCATTCGTCCACCCGTACAACGATGTCCGTGTCATTGCGGGCCAGGGGACGGCCGCTGCGGAACTGTGCGAGGATGCGCCGGAACTGGATGCCGTGATCGCGCCCGTGGGCGGAGGAGGCCTGGTGAGCGGCACGGCGATCGCGGTGAACGCCCTCTCACCGAGGACGACCGTCATCGGCGCCGAGCCCGAGCAGGCGGACGATGCGTGCCGATCCCTGGCGGCGGGAGAGATTTTGCCCGCAGGCAATCCGCACACGATCGCAGACGGCCTCAGAACCTCGCTCGGGACCCTGACGTTCGCCGTGATTCGAGAAAGGGTGAAGCAGATCATGACGGTGAGCGAAACAGGGATCGTGGAGGCCATGCGCATGGTGTGGGAGAGGATGAAGATCATCATCGAACCCTCTGCAGCGGTCCCCCTGGCCGTGCTCCTTTCCCGTCGCGTCGAGCTCAAGCGGGTGGGGGTCATCCTCTCCGGCGGCAATCTCGACCTGGACAGGCTGCCCTGGCAACCGTAGAGGGGGATCGATGAAGGAAGACAGGCTTGAAAGACAAAACCGGTTCATCTCGGAACTCGACAAACTGAAGCACGTCCGGCGGCGAACGATCCTCCCGGATCGTTCACGGCAGGAGAGCGCGGCGGAACTCTCCTGGCACATTGCGCCGATGGCTGCGGCGCGGTCACATTAGGAAAGGAAGCATGAATATGATGGATCCACACACCTTGATGATGATCGGCGCGGGAGTGCTCGTCGGCATCGGCGGGGCTTTCACCGGGCTCGGAGGGGGATTTCTCATGGTCCCCTTTCTCCTCTTTCTCGGGTTTTCAGCCCAGAAGTCCGTGGGCACTTCCTTCATGGCCATCCTGGTCATCTCGATTTCGGCCCTGGTGGCCCACAACAAGCTGGCCAATATTGATTACAGGGCCGGCATCCTCCTGGGGATCGGGGGACTGGTCGGCGCCCAGATCGGAGCCCGCCTCGTCGAGCACGTCTCGACGGCCAGCTTCAAGCGGATTTTTGCTCTCGTCCTCCTCGGGCTCGCGGCGTACCTGTTTTTCAAGAAGTGAGAGTCCGATAATCCGCTTGCAATCGTTCTGGAAATCCGGTAAAAGGTCGTCCATCCTAAACGACCAAGGAGGCGGTGATGAAGGTACTGGTGGCCTACTATTCCGAAACCGGCAACACGGAGAAGGTAGCCCAATCGATCTATGAGGGCTTGGGGTTCGTGGAAAAGAAGATCGCATCCATCAAGGATGCTCCTCGCGCGGCACAGTTTGACGTGATATTCGTGGGGTTCCCTGTTCAAAACCACAGTGTCCCGGCCGTCGTGGAAAAATTCCTCAAGCGAATCCCGGCGGGAAAGAAAGTGGCCTTCTTTGCGACCCACGGCTCCCTGAGAGGAGGGGAACTGGCCGTCACCGCCTTCTACTATGCCTGCAGCCTCACCGCCAACAAGAAAGTGCTCGGGACGTACGGGTGCCGGGGCAAGGTCAAGCCCAAGATGATCGAAGCCCTGATGAAAAGACCGCAGGACAAATACTGGGCCCTGGAAGCCCAGAGCGCCACGGGCAATCCGGATGAGGCGGACTGCGAAGATGCAAGAAAGTGGGCCTGGTGGATGCTCATGAAAGCGAGAGCCTTGGAGTGATACTGGACGCCGGACGGACCGGGCTCCCTGAAAAGGCTCCGGGAGCGCCGTCCGGATCTTTTCTTCAGCCCTGCTCCAGAGATTGAAGCAGGGCTTTTTCTATCTCAGCCGCCTTGTCTTCGTCCGCCACCTTCTCACCGTCGAGATTCCGAACGTAGAAAACGTCCGCCACCTGGTCTTTTTTTGTGGCGATCTTGGCAATCCTGATGTCCAGCCCCAGGTCGAAGAGGGTGTGCGTGATTTGATAGAGCAGGCCGATGCGGTCTCCGGCGAAGACCTCGATGAGGGTGAAGAAGTCGGAAGACCGGTTGTCGACCTTGACCTCCGGCACCCCATGCCGGAGCCTGGGGCGGGAGAAGATAGAGGGTTGAGCCTTCTCCTTCAGGCGCTCACCGAGGTCATGGGCGCCCGAAAAGGCGGCTTTCAAATCGCGCTCGACCTTGCCCCAGATTTCACGGGAGCGCATGGGGTCCAGGGGGCTGGTGACGGTGAAGATGTCCACCACCGTGCCGTCCCGCCAGGTGTAGATGTGCGCGGAGAGCACGTTGATGTTGTTGAGGGCCATGGCGCCGGCAAGATCCGCGAAAAGGCCCGGCCGGTCTCTGCCCAGGAAGGTCACCTCGTAGGTTCCCTGCGGAAAACCTTCTCCGGCCTCGAGACTGAACGCCGTGGCAGGATCGCTTTGGAGCGCGGCCTTGAGCGTGCCGAACCGGAGAAGGTGGCCGACGATCTCACGCGGCTTCCGTTCCAGGAGATACCTGGGAGACATGGCTTCGAGCCGTTGCTCCAACTCGGCCGGGTCGATGCGGGCTCCTATTTCGGTCCGAACCTTCTGAAGGGTTTGCTTGACCCTTCGGGAGGCGTCGGGGCTGGCCAGTTCTCCCTGCTCCAGGGTGTGGAGGATCTTGAAGAAGAGCTCCAGCACGAGGTTTCCGGTCCAATCGTTCCAGGCCCTGGGGCCCGTGGCCCGGCCGTCGGCCCAGGTCAGCAGGTAGAGCATCTTCAGGCGGTCTATCGTTCCCACGGCCTCGGCACACTGGACCACGATCTTCTCGTCGTTGAGGTCCCGCCGTGTGGCGGTTTCGGCGAGGAGGAGGTGGCGGCGCACGAGGAACAGGACATCTTCGGCCTTGGCTTTGTCATAGCCCATACGCTTCAGGATGCCGCGGGTGATGAGCGTCCCCTTCCTTGCATGATCCTTCCCGGTTTTGCCGATGTCGTGAAAAAGGCTTGCGAGGAAAAGCGGTTCGGGATCCGGCAGGTCGTTCATCATGGCCATGAGCAGAAGGTCCTTCTCTTTTCCCAAGACCTTGAGGTTGAAGAGCGTCTGAAGCGCATGCCGCCCGACAGGATAGATGTGATAGTTGTCGTATTGAACCCGGTCGCGAATGGAGGCGAACTCGGGAATCCAGGCGCTCAGAAAGCCGACCTCGAGCATCTGGTCCAGGGTTTCAGAGGCGTTTTCATGGTTCATGATGTCAAGAAAGGCTTTCACCGCCCGTTCCGACCTTCTGAACGTGTCGTCGACGAGGCCGAGGAACTCCCGGATCAGCCGCTTGGTTTCAAGGGAAAGGGGTCGACGAAGGCGGCAGCTTTCGACGAATAGGTCCACCATGGCCGGAGGGTCGTTCAAGATCGTGGTCGCCGAATCGATGCTCGTCTCAGCCCGATGCTGCGTTCTTCCGCCCGGCCCGGGAATGTGGGTGAGCGCGAGATGGCGGTGAAGGGATTTGACCAGGGTCATGTCCGCATGGAGTTTTCCGAGGAATCGCTCGACGGCGAGCACATCTCCGTGGTCCGGGAAACCCAGGGCATGGGCAATTTTCTCCTGCTGGTCGAAGGTGAGCCGGTCGTTTCTCCGCCCGGAAAGGCGGTGAAGGTGGTTCCGGACAAGCTCGATGAAACTCACGCTCGTTTCGAGGTCCTGATACTCCCGGTGCGACAGGATGCCGTGGTATTCAAGGTCCCTCGGAACCCGGAGGTGAAGGAAGGCCTTGGCGAGCCAGAGCATGTGGTGATAGTCCCTCAATCCGCCGATGCCTTCTTTGATGTTCGGCTCCAGCAGATAGGAGGCGTCCCCGAAGGAGGCCATGCGCGCTTCGTCCCTGTGTGCCAGCCACCGGGCAAAGGCCGGGGCTTTTTTGGAAAGGGTCTTTTCCCGGAGCAACTGCACCAGGGAAAGAAACAGCGGCGAGTCGCCGCAGATGAAGCGGGCGTCCATCAGGGAGGTGAGGACCTCGAAGTCTTCGGCGGCCAGGGCCAGGCAGTCTTTGATTCCGCGGATTCCGTGACCGAGGTCGAGCCCGATGTCCCAGAGGGGATAGAGGACCTCTTCCGCCAGCGCCTTCGCAAGGGAGGGAACCTTGGCGTCGAAGATAAAGAGCACATCCACGTCGGAGTGGAGACAAAGTTCATTGCGGCCGTAGCCGCCCACGGCCACGAAGGCGAATGGCTTTCGATCCCTGAAAAGCCGCCGGCCCGCAACGCTTTCCTGAAGGCTCCTGCGAAAATACTGATCCATGATCTCCGCGTGGCTTTCCGGAAACGTCTCCCGCACCTCGCCACGGAAAAACCGAGCCGACAGATCGGCCTTGGAAGCTTTGAGCTCTTCAATCGCGGAGGTCATGGCTCTCTAGATCGCGTCTTTCCCCGTTTCGCCGGTCCGGATGCGAACGGCATCTTCAACCGGGATGAGGAAGATCTTGCCGTCTCCGATCTGGCCGGTTCTGGCCTTTTCCTGAATCACCTTTACGGCATCCGCAACCAGTTCGTCCTCCATGACCACTTCGATCTTGATCTTGGACACGAAGTCGACCTGGTATTCGGCCCCCCGGTAGACTTCGCGGTGGCCTCGCTGGCGGCCGAAGCCCTTGACCTCGGAGACCGTGAGTCCTTTCACGCCCAGAGTCGACAGAGCTTCTTTGACATCGTCGAGCTTGAAGGGTTTGATGATGGCTTCAACCTTTTTCATGGTGCACACTCCTTTTGCATGTTTTGTCCCGTTATCGTACTACGCCGTCCCGACGGATGAGAACTAGAAACTGTACCCTCTTTCGTCGTGGAGGCTGATGTCCATGCCTCTTTCCTCATCCTCCTCCTGGACCCGAAGACCGACGACGGCGTTCACGACCTTGAGAATGATGAGGGTCATGACGAAAGCGAAAACCATGGTCGCGATCACCGAGACGAGCTGAATCCCCACCTGGCCCGGGTTTCCGAAAAACAACCCGTTCGATCCTGCATCGTTGACGGCCTTGCTCGCGAAGAGGCCCGTGGCCAGCGCTCCCCACGTTCCTCCGAGGCCGTGGATGCCCACCACGTCCAGGGAATCGTCGTAGCGGAGCCTGGACTTCATCAGAACGCCGCCGTAGCAGATCACCCCGGCCAGGGCACCGATGAGGACGGCCGAAACGGGGCCGACGAATCCGGAGGCGGGGGTGATGGCCACGAGGCCGGCCACGGCGCCGCTCGCCGCACCCAGGGTGGTCGGTTTCCCCTTGTGGAACCACTCTACGAGAAGCCAGGAAAGGGCGGCCACCGAAGAGGCAATGTGGGTGGCGACGAAGGCGCTCGCAGCCAGGCCGTTGGCGGCCAGGGCGCTCCCTGCATTGAACCCGAACCATCCGAACCACAACAGGGCTGCGCCGGTGATCGTCATGGGCAGGTTGTGGGGAATGTAGGCCGTGGAACCGTAGCCGAGCCTTTTCCCGATGACCAAGGCGGCGGCCAGGGCGGAAAAGCCGGAGCTGATGTGAACCACGGTGCCTCCGGCGAAGTCCATCGCACCCATCTTAGCCATCCACCCTCCGGCTCCCCAGACCCAGTGAGCGAGGGGGTTATAAACGAAGGTGGCCCACAGCAGGGTGAAGAGAAGGAAGGCGGTAAACTTCATCCTCTCGGCGAAGGCGCCGGTGATCAGGGCCGGGGTGATCACCGCGAACATGCACTGAAAGACCATAAAGGCCAGGTGGGGGATGGTCGTGCCGTAGTTCGGGCTGGGCTCCATTCCAACCCCTCGGAGTCCGAACCAGTCCAGACCGCCGATGATCCCGCCGTGGTCCGGGCCGAAAGACATGGAGTATCCCCACAGCACCCATTCGAGGGTGATCACCCCGAGGATGATGAAGCTCTGCATGATGGTGCCCAGCACGTTCTTGCCTCGAACCATCCCGCCGTAGAACAGGGCCAAGCCCGGGGTCATCAGCATGACCAGGGCCGCCGACATGAGGACAAAAGTGGTGTCTCCTGCGTTCATCGTGTGATCTTCCTTTCAAATTTTTGTTCTCAGAGAGGCAACAATCATGCCGGTGGGGGGGCTTCGGAAAATAATGGGGAATTACGCAGAGATAGAAAGAAGGGGGGACAGGAGCTTGCCTGCTTCATTCCTACAAAATTGTATCAAAATAAGTTGCACGAGACAAGTTTGTATGATACACGGCAGGGACAAAAGCATTGACAAGCAAAGGCCCGCCGCATACCATGTGCCACGCCCTGCCGGCTCCTCGGTGCCTATCACCCGCCGAGTTTTCCTGCGAGGACCAGCCCTGAGCTTGCGGCGGAATTCCATTACACCACGTTCAGAGGGAGACCATGAAGAAGATTGAAGCCATTATCAAGCCGTTCAAACTGGATGAAGTCAAAGAGGCGATTCTGCAACTCGGCGTGAGCGGGATGACCATCACGGAAGTCAAGGGCTTCGGCCGGCAGAAGGGTCACAAGGAGATCTACCGCGGCGCGGAATACGTCGTGGATTTTCTCCCGAAAGTCAAAATCGAGGTGGTCGTCTCTACGAACATGGTCCCCAGGGTCTTGGAGGCCGTCAGGACCAATGCCTACACGGGGCAGATCGGAGACGGCAAGATATTCATCCTTCCTGTGGAAAAGGCCGTTCGAATAAGGACAGGAGAAGAGGACGAAGACGCTATCTAGCCAGCCGGATGTTTCGCGCACCCTCCTCAAGGACTTTCTCCAATCCAGGAATGCCATCATTCAGAAGGAGCTGAATCAGAGCTCCGGATTTCTGACCACCCGACGATATGCGGACTTGATGGATTGGTTTGTCCGATCCCTTTTTCTGGCCCAGGGCCTGAAGGAAAAGGCCGGGGAGATCCTGGAGGAGCGCATCGCCCTGATTGCCCTGGGCAGTTACGGCAGGAGAGAAATCTGCCTGGGCTCGGACGTGGACCTTCTGGTCATCCACCAGGGCAGGCTTTCCGAGGAAATGAGCGGCATCATCTCCGGGGTCCTCTATGCCCTGTGGGATGCCAAGCTGGATGTCGGCCATTCGGTGCTGACGGTGCAGGAATGCAGCCGTCTGGCCATGACCGATTTCCGATTTCTCACCTCCCTCCTGGATGCCCGGTTCCTCCTCGGATCCAGGTCCTTCTACCGTCTTTTCGAAGCCGCTTTCTGGTCCAAGCTCGAGCGGGAAAAAGGCGCCGTGCTGAAGCAGTTCCTGATCCACCAGCAGAAGCGGCATGAGAGATACTCCAACGAAGAATACTTTGTCGAGCCCGACATCAAGGAAGGGTTGGGCGGGCTCAGGGACCTGCATTTCATGCGGTGGACCGCCAAGATCTTCTTCAAGTGCAGGCATCTTCGGGACATCAAACGGTTTACCGTGTTTTCCCACTTCGCCCTGGAAAAGCTCCACCACTCGGAGAGCTTCCTCCTCAAGCTGAGAAACCATCTTCATCTCCTGGCAGGAGGTCGGAGGGAAGACCGGCTGCTCCTGACCTACCAGGACCAGATATCCGGAAGCCTGGGCTATGACGACGGGGTTTACAACACGGGGCCCGAGAAGTTCATGCGCCACGTTCACCTTCACCTCAACAGGATCCGGTTCGGCAGCGAAGAGTTCCACACCAAGGCCATGGACATCATCGAACCGCAGAGCGCCGAGCCGACCCCGGAACTCCTCCCGCCGGAATTCCAGGTCCTGAGAGGAAATGTTGTGCTCACGGAAGAGGGGCGGTTGTCTCAAAACCCGATCCTCATCCTGAGGGGCTTTCAGGAGGCCAACGACCGGGGCCTGTTCCTGGGTTCCGGCTTTATCTGGGAGGCGAGCAAGAAGATTG
>Ga0068714_10006305_pt1 | contig 12140 bp, 9 predicted proteins | sample MTBNYHSulfiMetaG_FD_62988 | JGI IMG/M metagenome (GOLD analysis project Ga0068714, IMG submission 62988) | Enrichment culture microbial communities from rom New York Harbor, USA that are MTBE-degrading - MTBE-NYH (New York Harbor Sulfidogenic)... | ecosystem: Environmental > Aquatic > Marine >... | reverse complement strand
GACGGCCAGGGCCACGTCCGAGGTGCCCAGCCGGGCCGCCTCCTTGGCCCGGCCCGAGGCGGCGAAGCGCTTGACGATCCGCTCCAGAATCACGATCGAGTTGGTCACCAGGACCCCCACCGACAGGCCGATGGAGAGGAGGGTGGACATGTTCAGGGTGTAGCCCATCAAGCTGACGAAGAAAGCGCTGACGGCAAAGGTGACCGGCATGGTCAGGGCGACAATAAGGGTCAGGCGAAGGTTGTAGAGGAAGAGAAAGAGGATCGCCGCGGTCAGGAGAATGCCCACCCAGACGCTCTCCAGGGCGCTGTCGGCCGAGGCCTGGATAAAGGCCCCCTCGTCGGTGACCCAGACCAGCTCCATCCCCCCGGGCAGTTCGGCGGCCAGCTTGTCGTACTCCGCCTTGACCTGCCGGACCACGGCCACGGCGTTGGCCAGGCTCTTCTTGACCACCTGGACGGCTATGGCCGGCCGGCCGTCGATGAAGGCCGCCTGGCGGAGATCCTCGGTGGCCATGACCACCGTCCCCAGATCCTGGAGGTAGATCCGGGCCCCGTCCCGGTTGATTATCTCCAGGTCGCCGATGTCGGCCACCCGGCGGTACTCGGCGTCGTACTTGACCGAGTACTCGCTGCCGTGGTGGTGGACCCTGCCGGCCGGGACCGTCTGGATACCGTTCTGAACGGCCAGGGCCACGTCGGTGCTGGTCAGCCCGTGGGCGACCACCAGGTCCCGATTCAGACGGATCTGGACCTCCTCCTTGGCCCCGCCCACCAGTCTGACCTCGCCCACCCCGGGGATGACCGAGAGCCGGTTGGTGAGCCGGTTGTCGGCGAAGTCGTAGAGCTCGCTCAGGGGCGCGTCCCCGATCAGGGCCAGGGTGACGATCGATTGGGCGTTGACGTCGAACTTGACGATGCTGGGTTTCTCGACTCCTGCGGGCAGGTCGTCCAGGATGAGGTCTATCTTCTCCCGGACGTCAACCGCGGCCACGTCCACGTCCGTGTCCAGGTTGAGCTCGATGGCGGTGACGCAGATGTTTTCCACCACGGTGGAGGTGATGTGCTTGAGCCCGTTCAGGGAGCCCACCGCGTCCTCGATCTTCTTGGCCACGTCGGTTTCGATCTCGGCCGGACTGGCTCCGGGATAGACCGTGGTCACGGTCAGGTAGGGCATGTCTATCTGGGGCAGATACTCCAGGCCCAGCCGGGAGAAGGAGGTGATGCCCAGGAAGATAAGGGCGATGATCAGGCAGATCATGGCCACCGGCCGGCGGACGGAGGCGTCGGATAGAAACATCAGGAGGTCCCCTCCATCAGTCTGACCTTTACCCCAGGGTCAAGGCTGGTCTGGCCGGAGGTGACCACCGGGCCGCCTGCGGCCAGGCCCTCGGCCTCGATCTCGACCCACCCCTCGGTCTCCAGCCCGGTTTGAACGTAGACCAGCCGGGCCTCCTCCGAGGCCACGGTGAAAACGGCCGAGCGCCCCTGGCGGACCACGATCGCCTCCCGGGGGACGCCCAGGCCGCTCCGGGAGAGGATGATCACCTCGATCTCGGCCATGGACCCCGGGGCCAGGCGGCCGTCCGGGTTGTCCAGGAGGCACTTGATCTCAAAGGTCCGCAGCTTGGCGTCGATGGTCGGGCTCTTGTAGCTCACCGGCCGGCGGCCCAGGTCCAGGCCGTGGACCTTGACCGCCGCTTCGGTCCGGCCTGGGACGATCAGGGGATAGTACCGGGCCGGGATGAGGGCCGAGACCTCGATCCTGGTCGGGTCCTCGATACTGACCACCGGGGTGTTGGTGTCGCCCATCTCGCCCGGTTCCAGGTTTCGGCGGCTGATGACCCCGCTGAGAGGAGCCACCACCACCGCATCCCGGAGATCCTTTTCGGCGATGGCCAGGGCGGCCCGGGCCTGGCTGACCTGCTCGGCGGCCAGGTCGATCAGGGCCAGGGTGTGCTTCCGGGTGGCCAGGAGTTGGTGATAGTGCGACTCCTGCTGTTCCATGGCATCGTCGGAAACAGTCCTTTGGGCCTGGAGACGCTGAAAACGCTTGTAGTCCAACCCGGCCTTGTGCAGTTCGGCCTCGACCTGTTCCAGGAGGGCCCTTTTTTCCAGAAGCGAGAAACGGGCCACGGAAAGCTCATGGCGGCGGATCTCCAGGGTTTTCTCCAGCTTGAGAGACTCGGTCTTGAACAGCCTGGTCTCTCCGGCCAGGACCCGGTCGCCCTCCTGGACGTAGATCTCTTCCAGGATCCCGGGCAGCTTGGCCGGGACGGCGGCATGCCTGGCCGACTCCAGGTTTCCCTGGGTTCTCACCCCTTCCACAAAGAGAAGCCTCTTGACCGCCGTTGTCGATACCGGCCGTCCCTTCTCCTCGACCGCCTCCCGCGGTTGGGATGATTCCTCGGCCCTGGTCAGGTCAAAAACCAGCGGTCTGACTACCATCGCCGCCCCGGCCAAGCCCATACCGGTCAGGAGGAGCCCTAGCAGTTTCTTGCTTTTTCTCATTTTCTCCATCCGCGTTGGTTATCGGCTCTCGGGGCGGGAGCCCCGGCCGTCCACGGTCGGATCGGGAAACCCGACCAGGTCGTTTTCGACCCAGACCGTGTGATCGACCAGGCCGTGCTCCCTTAAGACCGGGATCAGCAGCCGGGCGGCCAGGCTGCCGCCTGGCTCGACCCGCTCGGTGTTCCATAAAAGGGCCAGGTTGAAGTCGCCGCCAGGCCGGACCGCCCCGTAAAGCCTGGCCCCGATCAGGCCGGCCTCCTCCCGGAAATATTCCAGGTGGGCCCCCAGGTCGCGGGCGATCTGCTCGGCCGTGGCCTGGATCGTCCGGAGCCGGATCAGCTCAAGCCAGCGCATCTCTCACCCTCCCCTTTGGCCCCGGCCGCCGGGGCGTCCGGTCAAATCGGCGACCCGAAAAGGCCGTCGCCCTAAGCCGATGCTTCTTCCGTGCCAAATAAATAATTCAGCAAAATCAATTATTTAATTATTACTATGAAATATACTGAAATATATGGCAGATTTAACTATGAATAATTTCAGAAAACCATTATCCTGAAAATTATTTAAGTCAGCCCGGTTGGAGGTCCGGAAAAATGATCGATGGCAACGAGTTCTTTCGCCAGGCCACCCTTCGGATCTGCGGCAGCCTGGATATTGAAAAGGCCCTCTGGGACTGCTTCACCTATGTCCGCCGGTTTATCCCGGGCGAGGTCATGCGGTTGCTGATCGTCCAGCCCGACACCGGCCTGGTCAAGAACGTGGCCACGGCCACGGAGCAAGGCGGCCGCCTGGATGACGTCCAGGTCAACATCCCCCGGAAGTTCCTCCAGGAGGCCGAGGTAATGATGCGCACCCCCATGGCCGAGATCTATCACGACCTCAACCGGGACGAGCGGGTAACCGAGGAGATGAAAAAAATAGGCTTAATGACCGATTCCGGTCTGTCCCTGACCCTGGTCATCGAGGGCACCTTTATCGGCATTTTGTTTCTGGGCGCCGCCGGAATCGGGGGTTACCGGGAGGAGCACGCCAGGCTGATGGGGTTGCTCATCGAGCCCTGGGCCATCGCCCTGTCCAACTGCCTCCGCTACCGGGAGGTCCACCGGCTCAAGGAGATGATCGACGATGACCGGCGGTTCCTTCAGCATGAGCTGCGGCGGATATCCGGCCAGGACATCATCGGGGCCGACTTCGGGTTGAGCGAGGTCATGGACCGGGTCCGCCAGGTGGCTCCCACCAGCAGCCCGGTCCTCCTCACCGGCGAGACGGGCGTGGGCAAGGAGGTGATCGCCTCGGCCATCCACGACATGTCGGTCCGCCACGCCGGCCCGTTCATCAAGGTCAACTGCGGGGCCATCCCCCCCGGCCTCATGGACAGCGAGCTGTTCGGTCACGAGAAGGGCGCCTTCACCGGGGCCATCTCCCAGAAACGGGGACTTTTCGAGCGGGCCAGCCAAGGCACCATCTTCCTGGACGAGATCGGGGAGCTCACCCCGGAGGTCCAGGTCCGGCTGCTGCGGGTCCTCCAGGAAAAAGAGATCGAGCGGGTCGGCGGGGACAGGTCAATCAAGCTGGATCTCCGGGTCATCGCCGCCACCCATCGCCGTCTGGAGACCTTGATCGACGAGGGCCGCTTCAGGGAGGATCTCTACTTCCGGCTGATGATCTTTCCCATCCACATCCCGCCCCTCAGAGAGAGGATTTCCGACCTGCCCGCCCTGGTCCAGCACTTCCTGGAGAAGAAGACCCAAGAGCTGGGCCTGGCCGACATTCCTCCCTTAAGGCCGGGGACCATGGAAAGGCTGATGGACTACCGCTGGCCGGGCAACGTCCGGGAGCTGGAGAACGCGGTCGAGCGGGCCCTGATCGTCAGCCGGGGCCGGCCGCTGACCTTTGAGAGCGTCGGCCCCTTGCCTGGGCCTGGGCCGGTGGAACCGCGGCCGGCCGCCCCCCCTGCGGACCTGAACCTGGACAGCCTGATGGCCCGTCATATCCGGCGGGCCCTGGCCGAGTCCGGCGGCCGGGTGGAGGGCGAGGAAGGGGCGGCCCGCAAGCTGGGCCTCCAGCCCAACACCCTCCGCTACAGGATGAGGAAGCTGGGCGTCCCCTACGGGCGAAGGGCCAAAGGGTTGTACCCAAAAACCTGACCCGCTCCGGAGGCCCGGCCGGGCCGGAGCCTGGTCCCGGTCAGCCGGGTCCAGGAGGCTGGGGCAAAAAGCCTGGTCAAATATCCTCCCGACGGTTTAAATTGGGTCGAATCCGGGCTGATCAAAGCCTTGACCACCGCGAGAGGCAAAAGGAACCGGCGAATGAGAGACGGCCGCTAGAAATATTCCCCCCTCGCGAACCCTTCCGGGGGGCCGCCGCTCCTTGCGGCCGCCGCCCGGGACCGGGTCCGTGCCGGCGGAGGGGAATCCCTTGAAGGCGGCGCTGCCCACCACGGCCATTTTCATCTTGGCCGGGATTTTCAAATCCTCTTTCCGGGCGAACCGGCCGCCGGGGGCTTCCCTCCCCCGGCGGCCTCGGTTTTTCACGGAAAGGCGGTTTTCGATATGGCCAAGGATTTCCTGCGCTTCGTCGGGGTGGATTTCAGGTATGAGACCGCCCCGAACCTCCTCTTTGAGGACGTCGATCTTCACCTGGGCCCCGGCTGGACCGGGGTGGTGGGGGTCAACGGCGCGGGCAAGAGCACCCTCCTTTGCCTGGCCTGCGGCCGGCTCTCCCCCATTGCCGGATCGGTCTTGGGGCCGCCCCTGGCAGTCTACTGCCCCCAGCGGACCGACCACCCGCCCGGGGGCCTGGACAGGTTTATGACCTCCCCGGGCCGCGGGGCCGCCCTGCTCAAGTCCAGGCTGGGGCTGGAGGAGGACTGGCCGGCCCGGTGGGCCGGCCTCAGCCACGGGGAGCGAAAACGCCTCCAGATCGGAGCGGCCCTCTTCCGGGAGCCGGACCTGCTGGCCCTGGACGAGCCCTTCAACCACCTGGACAGCCAAGCCAGGGACATTCTCCTGGCGGCCCTGGCGGACTTCAGGGGCATCGGCCTCCTGGTCGGCCACGAGCGGGAGCTCCTGGACCGTCTCTGCACCTCGACCGTGTTCGTCGACCCGCCCGGGATCGTCCTCCGCCCCGGGGGCTATACCCGGGCCTCCCGGGAGGCAGCCCGCCTGGAGATCGAACGCTCCCGCCGGTGGGAAAAGGCGGCCGGGGAGCTGGCCCGGCTGGAGCGGGCCTGGTCGGACCGGCGGCGGCAGGCGGCCCGGGCCGGGGCCAGACGGTCCAAGCGGAGGCTGGCCCCCGGGGACAGCGACGGCCGGGAGAGGATCAACCTGGCCCGGGTCTCCGGCCGGGACGCGGCCCGCGGCCGGATGCAGCGCCAGATCCTGGGCCGGCTGAACCAGACCCGGGAGCGGTTGGCCCAAACCGGCTTCACCAAGGAGCATCCGGCCGGGATCCAGGTCGCCGGCGAGGAGTATCGGGGGAACGCCCTGGCCCGGCTGCCGGCCGGGTCCATCGGCCTGGGACCGGGCCGGAGCCTGGTCCATCCCGATCTCCACCTCCGGCCCGGGGACCGGATCGCCCTGACCGGACCCAACGGGGCGGGAAAGTCGACCCTGATCCGGGCCATCCTGGAAGGGACGCGCCTGCCGGAAGGCCGGCTGCTCTACCTCCCCCAGGAGATATCCGCCCGGAGGTCGGCCCTGGCCCTGGAGCGGGCCCGGGAGCTCACCGGGGAGAACCTGGGCTGGGTCATGAACATGGTCAGCCGGCTGGGCTCCCGGCCGGAGCGCCTCCTCGCCAGCCGCCTCCCCTCGCCGGGGGAGGTCCGCAAGCTCATTTTATCCCTGGGGCTTTTGGAGCAACCCTGGCTGGTGGTCCTGGACGAGCCCACCAACTATCTGGACCTGCCGTCCATTGAACGCCTGGAGGCGGCTCTTTCCGGCACCCGGGCGGCCCTGCTCCTGGCCAGCCACGACCGGCCCTTTCTGCGGGCCCTGACCGCCGCGGTCTGGGAGATCGAGCCGGAGGGGTCGGATTATCTCCTCCGGGTCCGCTGACCGGGGGCTTGAACCGGATCTTTCAATGGGCCTGGGCGGTGAAATGCTCCCGGTAGCCCATTACCGACAGGACCAGAATCAGGGACAGGATCAGAAAGGCGGCCGCGAGGATCCCTTTCCGGCCCCGGGGATCCCTCCCTTGAGCCCTGTCCAACCAGGGCAGGAAGATCAGCAGGCCGGCCAGGGCGCCGGGGATGAGGGTCGTCCCGATGACACTCATGGCCCCCCGGAAAAGGGAAACCAGTTGGTTGAGGAACAGGACCCACCACTCGGGCTTGGGCACGAAGGAGGAGTCGGTCGGGTCGGCCGGATCGCCCAGCGGGGCCGGCCAGCGATAGGAAATCCAGCCCAGGATCACTCCGCTGAGAAGGAGCAGGATCAGGCAGCGGACGGCCAGCTTGACCAGGGGAATTGTCCGGGACGGCCGGCGGTCGGGATTTAAGGGCAGGCTCAGACCTCGATGGGCCACCAGGTGGAGATGGAGCCAGACGAGGGCCGCCAAGGCCGCCGGAAGGAAGATCAGGTGGAGGGCGTAGAACCTGGTCAGGGCCACGATGCCCAGCCTGGGTCCCCCCTGCAGGAGGCTGACCAGGTGCCGGCCCACCAGGGGCACCGAGGTCATGATGCTGATCCGGACCTGGGTCGTCCAATAGCCCTTCTGGTCCCAAGGCAGCAGGTCGCCGGTAATGAGAAAGGCCGGAATGAGCAGCATCAGAAGGACGCCGGAGACCCAGGCCAAACGGCGGCCGTTCAAGTAAGCGCCGCTGACCAGAGCCCGGATCAGGTGGAGGCCGAGGACCATCAGGAGCAGGTTCCAGGAGTAATGGTGGACCCCCCGAACCACATCGCCGAAGGGCAGGCTGAACTGGGCGTAATCCACGCTGTCATAGGCCGTGCCCGGGGCCGGGGTATAGTAGAGGGCCATGAACGCCCCGCTGATGATCAGGAGGACGATAAGGGTTATGGCCAGAAAGCCGCTGAACCGGGTCAAGGAGAGGGCCTGGCTCTGGACCCGGGCCTCGAAGAGGCGGGCGGCCAGGCCGGAAAGCCCTAACTCCTCCCTCAGCGAGGCGGGGCGGGGGAGGTTCTTTTCAGGTCCGTCGGCCATCGGCGCCACAACCCTGCCTAGCGCTCGAACTTCAAGGTGATCGGCTCGGTCGCCTTGGAGTGATCGTCTCCGGAGTCGTCAAAAAGGCCGATGGCGAAGCTGTAGCGCTTCTTGGGATCAAAGGCCACGTCGTCATCATGCCCGGTATCCAGCTTGCGCCGGAGCATCACCCTCCAGCCGCGGCCGTCATGCCGGCTCAGGGCCTTGATGTCGGCCCGGGAGCCGGTCGGCCGGACCGGCAGCCGGTAAGGGATGATATCGCCGGCCTTGAAGACGGAGTAATCGGTGATGGGCACCGCCTCCTCAAAGAGCAGGAAGCCGGGGCTGGAAGCCCGCCGGTTCGGGTCCTGGTGATAGCGCGGCCGGCCGCCATCGTCCGTCTCGTTGTGGACGTCGCCGCCTTGGCCGGTGTCCTTGCGCCGGCCGGTCCTTTTGGGTGGGGTGTACTCGCCCAGGAGATCGGCGTCGCCAAGCCAGGCGTCGTCGGCGTGACCCACCGGGGCCGAGCGGGCCGCCGTCCAGTGCCACAGATCGCCCTTTTCGGCCGCCGTTTCGGTGGCGAAGATCCGCCCTTCGGAGAGCGATCCGGCCGGTCCGTGACAGGTCACGGCGCAACCCCGCTGGGCGAACTTGTTGATCCGGTTGATCTCGAAGAGAAGGGCGATCCGGTCCTCGTTCCCCTTCAGGTGGCTCCACCCGGTCCCGTCGAAACGCCATGAGCTCTTGATCACGCTCTCGGTGGGATCGGACCATTCGAACAGGAAGAAGATTTCCTCCTGGGTGTAGACCGCCCTGACCTGGACCAGGACCGTCTGCCCGGCGAAGCTGTCCCGGCCGCGGGTGGGTATCTCGACGGCCTTGATCCCCCGCCACACCGGATCCTCGAGGCCTTCCGGCGGACCGGAGACCGGCCGGGCGATCACCTCCAGCGGCCTGGCCGGGGCCGGAGTGGCTATCCCCAGCATCAGGCCGGCCAGAACCAGGCCGATGGCTATAACCCTGACCCCTTGCATCCGGTCTCTCCTCCCTTGGGGGTGGTCCCCGGCCGGGCAACCACCCCCCAAGCGCCGGTCAGCGGCCGAACTCCAGGGTCAGGACCTCGGAGTCGTAGGAGTCCTGGTCCCCTGAATCATCGAACAGGGCCATGGCGAAGTTGTACTTCTTGCGCGGGTTGAAGGCCGCGTCGTCGTCATGGCCGGTGTCCAGCTTCCGGGACAGAACCACGGCCCAGCCCCCGTCGCCGTACTTGCTGATCGCCTTGATATCGGCCCTGGAGCCTTCCGGTTTCTTGGGCATCCGGTAGGTCAGGACGTCGCCGTCCTTGAAGCTGGAGTAGTCCTTGATCTCGACCGTGTTCTCGGCCAGGAGGACGCCCCCTTCGGTCAGCTTCTCGCCCGGGGCCAGGCTGTACTTGGGTTTTGATTTGTCCTCGGTCTGGTTCCTGGCGTCTCCGCCCTTGCCGGCATCGCTCTTGCGGCCGCCCTCCTTCTCCCCGATCTTGGTCAGGTAGGTGTCGTCGGCAAAGCCCTGCGGGTCGGACCGGGCTGCCTTCCAGTGCCACAGATCGCCCTTTTCGGCCTCGGAGGCGGTTCCGAACCTGCCCTCCTTGGCGCTCTTGCCGGCCGGGACGTGGCAGACGATGGCGCAGCCCTTGGTGGCGAAATTGTTGATCCGGTTGATCTCGAACAGGAGAGAGATGCGGTCCTCATCACCTTCCTGGTGGCTCCACTTCTGGCCGTCGTACTTCCAGGCTCCCTTGGTTATGCTCTTGTCGGGATCCTTCCACTTGAACAGGAAATGGATCGATTCCCCGTCGTAGACGGCCTGGGTGGAAACCTCGGCCTTCTTGCCGGCGAACTTCTCCTTGCCCTCAAAGGGAACCTTGACCGCCTTGGCCTTTCCCCAGACCGGATCGTCGATCCCGGACGGGGCCTGGTCCACCTTGGCCGCGGCTACCGTCTGCTTGGCCGCCGCCGGAACCGGATCAGGCCCGATCAAACCCACCCCCACCACCGCCAGGCAGACAACCAGGGCCAAACCAATAAAAAACCTCATTCTCATGACTCCCCCCTGTAAACCGGGTAATTATTCAAGCGATCATATGGACCTTCAGTTTTCCTTCTTCGATCTTGTGTTGGAGAGTGGTCAGAGGCCGGGTGGGCGGGCCGGCGATGGGCTGGCCGTTGGCATCGAAGCGCCCTGAATGGCAGGGACACTCGAACGCCTTGGTCTCTTCCACCCAGATCACCGAGCAGGCCAGGTGGGTGCAGGTGGAGGAGAAGACGGTCAGGCGGCCCCCCTCCTCGGCCTTGGCCCAGACAAAACCTCGCTGGGGCAGGACCATCCAACCGTCCTTGACCATGAACTCGAAGGAGAGCATCTCCACCCGACCGGGGCTGAGATCCTCCACGGACCCCAAATCCAGCCATCTGCCCCGCCCTTTTTCAAGGCTCGGAGCGGCCACGTAGGAGGCCAGGGGCACCCCGCAGACGACCGCCCCTAGACCGAGAAGACCGGCCAGCTTGATGGTTTCCCGGCGATTGACCCCTTCTTGATCGGCCATCCTCGGTCTCCCCCTGAGCCTGGGTGGAGTTCGCCCCCTTCCCTAATCAGGGTGGGCCATCAACCTGACCGGAACATGACTAAAAAATTATTGATTGGTAATGTAGGGATTCTCAGATGAACGATCAGCCGGCCGGGGGGAGATGGATGGTGAAGATGCTGCCGAGACCGGGTTCGCTTTCAACCTCGACCCGGCCGCTGTGGGCCAGGATCAGGGCCTGAACCAGGCTCAAGCCCAGGCCGTTGCCCGGTGTCGACCGGGCCTGATCGCCCCGGAAGAAGCGGTCGAAGACCCGGGGCAGGTTCTCCGGCGGGATACCCAACCCGGTGTCGGCCACCCGGACCGTGGCCCCGTCCGGGCCGTCGGCCAGGGAGAGAACCACCCGGCCGCCGGGGGGGGTGAACTTGATGGCGTTGTCCAGAAGGTTGGCCACCACCCGTTGAAGCTTGGAGACATCGCCCCTGGTCCGGACCGGCTCCGGCGAAGGGTCCAACTCCAGGGCCAAACCCTTGTCCTCGGCCAGGGGCTGGAAGAGCTCCACCGCGTCGGCGGCGAGGACCCCGAGATCGACCATCTGGTCCGGTATCCGCATCGCCCGGGAGTTGGCCTGGGCGATCTCCAGCATGGTGTCGATCAGGCCCACCAACCGGTCGCACTCCTCGATCACCTCGGCCCCGATCTCCCGCCAGTCATCCTCCGAGCGGCCCTGGGTCAGGGCCATTTCGGTCAGGCCCCGGATGCGGTTGACCGGGCTCCTGAGATCGTGGGCGATGTTGTCGGTGACCTCCTTGAGCTGGCCCACCAACCGCCTGATTCGATCGGCCATGTCGTTAAAGGCCGAGGCCAGACGGTCTATCTCCAAGCCCTCGTTTTTCAGGGGTACGGCGCTGTCAAAATGGCCCCGGCCTATCCGTTCGGCGGCCCGGCTGACCCTCTCGACCCCGCGCATGGCCCGGCGGACGATGAGCCAGCCGACCAGCCCGCCGCAGAAGAGCATCGCGGCTAGGGCGATGGAAAATATCTTTCCGAATTGAGAGGTTATCTCGTCCAGGCGGACCACGTGCCCGATCTGGATGACATGGCCTTGGCCGAACTTCTTATAGATGAGGCGGACCCGGTTTCCCCGGCCGGGGAGGCTCACGGTGGTGAAAACCTTCTCGCCCTCGCCCAAGCCCCGGAGCAGGTCGGGGTCGAAACCCAGCCCGCTCCAATGCCTGGGGTCGGTGTAGGCGATGACCTCGTTGGCCGGCGAGAAGAGCCTGAAGAAGACGACCTGGGCTCCGTGGGACTCGGACTCGTTCCGGAGCACAGCTTCGATCCGGGCCAGGCCGTTTTGCTCGTGGAAGGTGGCGATCTCTTTGGCCTCGCTGGTCAAGTATCCGTCCAGATCCCTCATCAGGCTTGGAGAGAACATCAGGTAGGCGATGATGAAGACCAGGGCCGAAGAGATAAGAAAGAGAGCGACGAAGTAGAGGGTCAGGCGAAGGGTCAGCAGATTGAAAAACTCAGTCCTTCTCTTTGAGGACATAGCCCACGCCCCGGATGGTATGGATCAGCTTCCTTTCGGCGTTCCGGTCGATCTTGTCCCGGAGCCGGCAGATGCGAGCCTCGACCACGTTGGTCTGGGGATCGAAGTTATAGCCCCAGACCTCATCCATGATCATGGTCTTGGAGACGACCCGGCCGGCGTTCCGGAGAAGATACTCCAGGAGGGCGAACTCTTTGGGCTGCAGGTCGATCGCCTGCCCGGCCCGACTGACCCGGCGGGTTCGGATGTTCAGCTCCAGGTCGGCCACCCCAAGGCCCGTCAGCTCCGTCCCGCCCTGGGACCTTCTGATCAGGGCGTTGATCCGGGCCAACAGCTCGGCAAAGGCGAAAGGCTTGGTCAGGTAGTCGTCCGCCCCGGC